>Ga0066187_1000063_pt1 | contig 51297 bp, 49 predicted proteins | sample WorMetexBAHAMAS1_FD_58706 | JGI IMG/M metagenome (GOLD analysis project Ga0066187, IMG submission 58706) | Marine gutless worms symbiont microbial communities from Max Planck institute for Marine Microbiology, Germany - Inanidrilus exumae... | ecosystem: Host-associated > Annelida > Digestive...
TGCGAACTGGAAACACAGATTTTATTGGCAGGGGATTTGGGTTTAATTGAAAAAGGTGAATTATATGCAATAAAAGAAGGTATAGAAGAGATCGAAAGAATGCTGAAAGCGTTAATAAAGTCTTTAGAAAATAAACCCTTGGATCCTTGACCCCTCGGGTCCTTGAATCCTATTTTCATGACATCAAAAAAAGCCTTTAACGATACCATCGATCAGATCCAAAACACCCTGAAGGCCGCAGCCGGTGTGGGATGGCAGGGACTGGACTGTTCAGACAAGATCGTTGATCGGGTTGAAAGATGGGGTGCCGTTGATCGGGAACTTTCGGAAAGCCTCAACCAGATCCGCGCGGATCTGGGGGATTGCGCTCGCTGCCGGCTGTCTGAAAAGAGACGAAACATCGTATTCGGTGAAGGATCCGGGCAGGCCCGATTGGTGTTTGTCGGTGAGGGTCCGGGTTATGATGAGGATGTGCAGGGGTCGCCTTTCGTCGGAGCAGCCGGGAAGCTTCTCACCAAGATCATACAGGCCATGAAACTGGAACGGGAACAGGTTTATATCTGCAACGTCATCAAGTGCCGTCCTCCCGGCAATCGGAATCCCCACCCCAATGAAATTGCCGCCTGCCTCCCCTTTTTGAAACGCCAGATCGCCGCTGTGGCACCGGCCATTGTGTGTGCCCTGGGCACCTTTGCCGCCCAGACACTGCTGGACACACGGGAACCGATCTCTAGATTGCGGGGGCGATTCCACCCCTATGAGGACGGTATTCAGATCATGCCGACCTACCATCCGGCCTATCTGCTTCGAAACGCCGGGAAAAAAAAGGAGGTTTGGTCCGATGTCCAGAAAATTATGAAGGCGATGGGGATTGAGAAAGACGGATAGACAGCATTGGTATCCATCGTATACCACGACTCAGACCTTGAGATTTGAAAACGATTTACCTATAATTCTTGCCACAACAACACGAAATTCGAATTTCGAAATCCGAAATATATTGGAAATTCCAATTTTCAAATAATCAAAAATAGTGATTTCGAAAGTTTAATGACAGTTTTCCGACGTTTGGAGTGTTAAAATTTCTGTCATTTGGATTTGTTTCGAAATTAGCGTTTCGATATTCGTATTTGAAAGACACAGATTTCCCGGCTCCTTAAAGGGCCTTCCCCATATTGACTGAAACCTTTCAACTTGAAATGACCTATAACCATGCTTTTATCAAATCTAACGCCCCCCAGATGTGCCACATGGATCATCGGGGTTCTTCTCCTGTTTAGTTCTGCTGTTTTTGCCAATACCGATGAAGGGGATCGTGAGATATACATTCTTGAAGTCCGCGATGCCATAAGCCCCGGAGCGGCCGAGTATGTCTGGCAGGGGCTTTTTAAAGCATCTGAAAGCAAGGCGGCATGTGTGATCCTCATTCTGGATACACCCGGCGGACTGGTGGAGTCGATGCGTCAGATCGTCATGGCCATATATGAGTCAGACGTACCAGTGGCGGTGTATGTAGCGCCCGGAGGGGCCAGGGCCGCTTCGGCCGGTGTTATGATTACCATGGCCGCGGATATTGCCGCCATGGCTCCGGGCACCCACATCGGCGCCGCCCATCCCGTCGGCATTGGGGGGACGGAAATCGAAGGGGCCATGTCGGATAAGGTGGTCAACGATATGGTGGCACAGGCCAGGGGAATTGCACAAAAACGAAACCGGAACGTCGATTGGGCGGAAAAGGCTGTACGTGAAAGCATATCGGTCACCGAAACGGAAGCACTCAAAGCGGGAGTGATCGATATCGTGGCAAAGGATATCGACGATCTGATCCGTCAGATGCACGGGTGGGCGGTACAGGATAAAGGCACTCTCGATGTTGAAAATGCCAGCCGGACGGCCCTTAAAGAGGATTTTCGGACCCGGGTGCTGAGAATCATCAGCAATCCCAACATCGCCTATATCCTTCTGATGATCGGCATGGCCGGACTCTATTTCGAGCTTTCCCACCCCGGGGCGATATTTCCCGGCGTTATTGGGGGACTGTCGCTTATTCTGGCCTTCTACGCCCTGCAAACGCTTCCGGTCAATATCGCGGGTATTTTGCTCATCCTATTATCGTTGATCTTTTTCATCCTTGAAATGAAAGTGACCAGTTTCGGTCTGCTGAGCGTCGCCGGTGTGGTGTCGCTCCTTTTGGGATCCCTGATGCTGTTTAAGGGGGAGAGCCCGACCATGCGGGTGTCGTGGCAGGTGATACTGCCCACCGTGATGCTGATCTCCGGCTTTTTCGTCGTCATTGCCGGTTTGGTGTTCAAGGCCCAGGTCAATCGGCCGAGGACGGGGATGGAAGGCCTTGTCGGTGAATTGGGCGATGTGAAGGTGGCGATCGAAGGGGAGGGGAAGGTACGGGTTCACGGTGAGCTGTGGCAGGCCCGATCCGACCGGCCCATAGAAAAAGGGAAAAAAATTCGCGTCGTCTCGGTTGAGGGCCTTGTGGCAACAGTAAAAGAGGAGGAGATATGACAATCACCACCATCACCGTCGTCGTTCTGGTTATTTTTTTTCTCACAGCGGCCCTTAAAATTCTTAACGAGTATGAACGGGGTGTCATTTTCAGGCTGGGGCGTGTGATACGGGCCAAAGGACCGGGTTTGATCATCCTCATTCCCATCATCGATAAAATGGTCAAGGTCAGCATGCGACTGGTGGCCATGGACGTGGATCCACAGGACGTCATCACGCGTGACAATGTTTCCGTAAAGGTCAATGCCGTGATCTACTTTCGGGTCATCGAGCCCATCAAAGCGGTGATAGAGGTGGAGGATTATAACTACGCCATGTCCCAGCTGGCCCAGACCACCCTGAGAAGTGTTTGCGGTCAGGCGGAACTGGACGAGCTGCTTTCGGACCGGGAAAAAATCAATTCCCAGCTTCAGGAGATTCTGGATACCCATACCGATCCTTGGGGGATAAAGGTGGCAACGGTGGAGCTCAAGCATATCGACCTGCCCCAGGAGATGCAGCGGGCCATGGCCAAGCAGGCGGAGGCGGAACGGGAACGCCGCGCCAAGATCATCAATGCCGAAGGGGAATATCAGGCCGCCACCCGTTTGGCGGAGGCAGCTGAGATCATTGCCAAGCACCCCACCGCTCTCCAGCTTCGGTATCTGCAGACCATGCGCGAAATGTCAGCCGAACAGAACACCACCACTATCTTCCCCTTTCCCATGGATCTCTTCAAACCCTTCGTAAAAATGATGGAGCGGCATTCCGATCCTGACAAACCTCAAAAGGGGTGAAAGACTGGCTTCATTTTTGTTGACTTTATAAAAATAAAGGGTTTAATTAAAAAGTTTTAGAAGCCGGACGGAGGCGGGTCAGCCTCCGTCTCTATTTTTAACTAGTGCCCATCCATAGATGGTCTTTTTCCGCGATATCGGCGTCGGGTGCCATGATTTAACTCCTCGAAATAGCGGGCTATTCCTTCGGGTTAAATCTGTCATCCTCCTTGATCTCACGAAAAAACCCCTATTTCTGGACGGACACTAAATCGCGTCCGCAGATAAACGATCGTTCCAGGCATATTCGGCACCCCATCCGCAATGGTATGGAAACGTTTTGAAATCGGACAGGGGCGCCTGCACACGTTAAGCGGTGGTGCCAGCTTTTTGACCGGAACGACAGACAATAGGAGAACAAAGACAGATGGGTGGAAAAAAGAAGGAAGCCAAAGAAAAACCGCTGGAAAAAATGACTGCCAATGACCTTAGAACGCTTGCAAAAGAGATGCCTGAAATTACGGGTGTTTATGGAATGAACAAGCCCGAATTGATTTCAGCTATCAAAAAAGCGAGGGGGATTGAAGAGGCGCCCCGGAAAAAATCGGATTCTTCGGTTCGGGAAATTAAGAAAAAGATAAAGGAATTGAAGGCCAAACGCGAAGCGGCCCTTCAAGCGGACGATACCAAAATGGCCGTCATCTATCGGCGGAAAATCAGCCGTTTGAAGAAAAAAACACGAAAAGCGGCCTGATCCTTTGGATGCTCCTAGAGCGCCCATAGTGTATCAAGCGGGTCGGAAGCCGCCTACGGGTATCGCTGAAAAGATCGATCCGGCATCCCTTGCCTTTGACGTTGACGGGGTCATTGCCGATACCATGGGTCTGTTCCTTGAAATTGCCCGGACATCCTATCATGTCAAGGGGGTCCGCTACGAGGATATTACCTGCTATTCACTCGAGGAGTGCCTGACCACCATCGATGCCACTGTGATCGATGCCATTGTCGGTAAAATCGTGTCCGGGGCTTATGACATCCCCCTAAAGGCCATCAAGGGGGCAAAAGGAACTTTAAGCCGCATCGCCGCGGCCCATCGTCCCATTCTCCTTGTCACGGCAAGGCCCCATCCGGGGCCCGTTCCAGACTGGCTCTCCCATGTCCTTTCCCTGGGGTCAGGGGCGGTGGATTTGGTGGCCACAGGAACGTCGAGGGCCAAGGCCGGCGTATTGAAACAGCACCGGATTCGTTTTTTTGTGGATGACCGGCTGGATACCTGCCATTCGCTCTATCTCGAAGGGATCGTACCCATATTGTTCAAACAACCGTGGAACCGGGAACCCCATCCTTTTATGGAAGTGGAAACGTGGGCCGATCTTGAGTCCCTCATCGATCTGCCGCAACGATCCTGAAGTCCGTGTGAAGATCCACCGGATATACCGGCTGTACGGTCGTGTTAATCTCTAATATCCTCCTTCGACTTTGAAAGAGGTCATTGAACGATGTCATGCAATCAGCTTCACTGAAAAAGATCGTCGGAACCTTCATCGAGCATCTCACAGCCGAGAAGGGATATTCCGGTAATACATGTAGGGCCTATGAGAGGGATCTCAATGAGTTTCTGATTTATCTGGATGCGATGCGAAAATCGGATCATCAGCAGACGTCGGATCCGCCTGAGTTTTCAGTCGACCATGTGGACAGTCTGATGATCAGGGGATTTATTGGGTCGCTGCACCAGAAAAATAAAAAGTCGACCATTTCCAGGAAGTTGTCCTCTTTGAGGAGCTTTTTCAAGTACCTGATGCGGCACGGTGTGATAACGGAAAACCCGGCAGATTTGATCATGACGCCCAAACAGGAAAAGCCGATTCCCTCCTATTTGACCGTGGATGAGATGTTTCGGCTCCTGGATGCGATTCAGACCGACACATTGAAGGGCTTGAGGAGCCGGGCGATATTTGAAACGCTCTATTCCTGCGGCCTTCGGGTATCGGAGCTGGCAGGATTGAATGTGCAGGATGTGGATTTCGACCAGCGGCTGGTCCGGGTCGTGGGAAAGGGCAGCAAGGAGCGGGTGGTCCCCATCGGCAAAAAGGCGATTTTCGCGATTACGGCGTACCGAAAAAGATTGAAGCGGCATACCGGTATCGAATGGGAAAAGGACGGTCCGTTGATTCTGAATCAGCAAAATGGCCGACTCAGTACCCGATCCATCGCCAGGATTCTGGCCCGACTCGTTGATTCCTGCGGTCTGGCAAGCCCCGTTTCTCCCCATGCGTTGCGGCATACCTTTGCCACTCATATGCTGGATGCTGGGGCGGATCTAAGGGTTGTACAGGAGCTGCTGGGCCATAAAAGCCTGTCCACGACCCAGAAGTATACCCATGTCAGCATCGACCGGTTGATGGAGACATATGATCGTGCCCATCCCCGAAAGTGAAGAGGAGCCTGCACATGAGTGATTTCTACGATAGTCAGGATGCAAAAGCGAAAACCGGGAGTACGAGCGCGGCATCGCGGTCCGGCGGACCGGTTATACGGAGCACGACGATCCTTGCGGTTCGAATCAATGGGAAAGTGGCTGTGGCCGGGGATGGGCAGGTGACACTGAACAATAGCGTGATCAAGCATCGTGCCAAAAAGGTGCGGCGGATATACAACGACACCATCATCGTGGGATTTGCCGGCGGTGCGGCGGATGCATTGAACCTGTCCGAACGGCTGGAAGCCAAACTGGAGCGTTATAACGGCAACCTGACCCGTAGCGCCGTAGAACTGGCCAGGGACTGGCGTACCGATAAATACCTGCGCCGCCTGGAAGCGGTGATGATCGCCGTGGATAGCGAGCGCATGCTTCTCGTGTCTGGAAGCGGTGATGTGATCGAGCCGGACGAAGGGGTGATGGGCATCGGCTCCGGAGGCGTACCCGCCCAGGCAGCGGCGAAGGCCCTGATCCGCAACACGGATCTTAGCGCCCGGCAAATTGTAGAGAAGGCGATGCGGATTGCCGGTACGATTTGCGTATTTACCAACGACTCACTGACCATCGAGGAACTGTGAACCCTATGAGCAGCCTGAAGCCATCCCAGATCGTGAAAGCGCTGGACAAATATATCATTGGACAGGACAAAGGGAAACGGTCCGTGGCCGTCGCCCTTAGGAACCGCTGGCGTCGCCAGCAGGTTCCCAAGGAGTTGAAGGACGAGATCGCCCCCAAAAATATTATCATGATCGGACCCACCGGTGTGGGAAAAACAGAAATCGCAAGGCGTCTCTCGGCGCTCACCGATTCGCCCTTTTCCAAGGTGGAAGCCTCCAAATTCACGGAGGTCGGATACGTGGGGCGTGATGTGGAGTCGATGGTGCGGGATCTGGTGGAACTGACGGTGAACGACCTGCGGATCCGGGAGCAGGAGGCGGTTCAGGACAAGGCGCGGCAGGTGGCCGAAGAGCGGCTGCTGGATGTTCTGTTGCCCGACGCCGGTGCCCGCAAAGGGGATGACACGAAGACGGAAAACACGCCCCTGCCCGACCCCGAAGGCGCTGGAGCGGATGAGGGCGATTCCACCCGGGAAAAGCTGCGCCGGATGCTACGGAAGGGAAAACTGGACAAGCGGTATGTGGATCTGGACGTTTCGGAGCAGGCCCAACCGGTGGTGGAGATTTTTTCCAGCGCGGGCCTGGAAGAGATGGGCATCAATTTCAAGGATATGCTGGGGGGACTGCTGCCCAAAAACACGCGCCGCCGAAAGGTGACGGTATTAGAGGCCATGGAGATCCTGACCCAGGAGGAGGCCCAGCGGCTGGTGGATATGGAAAAGGTGGTCCGCCGGGCCATCGAAAAGGTTGAGCAGTCGGGCATTATTTTTCTCGACGAAATCGACAAGATCGCGGGAAAGAACGGATCTGCCGGGCCAGATGTGTCCAGGGAGGGGGTCCAGCGGGACCTTCTGCCCATTGTGGAGGGGAGCACTGTCACGACAAAGTACGGTCCCGCCAAAACAGATCATATTCTGTTTATCGCCTCAGGCGCCTTTCACATGGTTAAACCTTCCGATCTGATACCGGAACTGCAGGGGAGATTCCCGATCCGTGTGGAACTGGACTCTTTGGGGAAAAAAGAGTTTGTCCGGATTCTCACCGAACCTAAAAATGCGCTGCTGCTGCAGTACCTGGCCCTGCTCCGAACCGAAGGGGTGGATGTGGTGTTTGATGAAGGAGCCGTTGAGGCCATCGCCGATATCGCCGAAGCGGTCAATAACCGGACCGAGAACATCGGTGCCAGAAGGCTTCATACGCTGATGGAGAGATTGCTCGAGGATATCCTGTTTGAAGCGCCGGACCTTGAAGAGAAGAAAATTAACATCGATGTCTCCTACGTAAATGACAAATTGAAAGAGATCATGGAGGATGAGGACTTGAGCCGGTATATACTTTAGCTGGTGAGCTGATGAGCTATTAAGCTGGTAAGCTATTGAGTTTTTAGCTGATGAGCTTATAAGCCAACAGCTTAATAGCTGATTTCCAATAAACCCGAAACGGAAGCGAACCATGACCCCCAATGTGGCCGATATCCTGGTGGAGGCACTGCCCTACATTCGAAGGTTTTCAGGCAAAACCATCGTGATAAAATATGGCGGACACGCCATGGTGGACGACCAGCTGAAAACCGATTTTGCCAGGGACATTATCCTGCTCAAATTTATCGGGCTCAATCCCGTAGTCGTTCACGGCGGTGGACCCCAGATCAACGAGGTCCTCGACCGCATGGGGATATTCCCCAAGTTCGTCAGGGGGATGCGGATGACCGATGCCCCGACCATGGATGTGGTAGAGATGGTGCTGGGGGGCAAAGTGAACAAGCAGATCGTGGCGCGTCTCAACCGGGAGGGTGGAAAGGCCGTCGGGCTCAGCGGCAAGGACGGAGAACTGATACTGGCCGAAAAACTGCATATCGTTTTTCAGGATGACGAAGACAAACCCCCGGAGATTATCGATCCCGGCCTTGTCGGGCAACCCACGCGGATCAACCCGGACATCATTCACACCCTGACCGCCAAAGGCTTTATTCCGGTGATTGCGCCCGTGGGGGTCGGGGTTTCCGGTGAAACCTACAATATTAATGCCGATCTGGTGGCAAGCCGAATGGCTACGGCGCTTAGAGCGTGCCGCCTGGTCCTCTTGACCGACGTGGACGGCGTTATCGATGCCGAAGGGGATCTGATCTCAACCATCGATGCGGAAACCATCGGGGAGATGATCGGAAACCAGTCTATTTCAGGAGGAATGATTCCAAAAATCGAATGCGCCCTTTCGGCCCTTGAAAACGGCGTCGAAAAAGCACACATCCTGAATGGTAAAAAACGGCACGCCATTCTTCTGGAGCTTTTCACCGACAGTGGAATCGGCACGGAGGTGACCGTTGAACCGACTGAATCGGAGTTAAAAATTACATAAGGTGGATCATGAACAGAACCGAAGAGATCAAAGCCCGGGCGGATCAGGTGATGGCCAACACCTACAAGCGTTTTCCCATTGTGTTCGAAAAAGGGGAGGGCGCGACGCTTTGGGACACCGATGGGCGTGAGTATACCGATTTTGTTGCCGGAATTGCCGTGTGCAACCTCGGGCATGCCCACCCCGGTGTAGCGGCGGCGGTGGCGAAGCAATCGGCTGCGTTGCTCCATGTCTCAAACCTCTATTATACGGTTCCACAGACGGAACTGTCATCCTGGCTGATTCGGCGCAGCTTTGCCGACCGGGTGTTTTTCTGCAACAGCGGGGCCGAGGCCAACGAAGCCGCCATCAAGCTGGCACGGAAATATTTTTTCGACAAGGGCGATCCCGGGCGATTCCGCATCATCGGAATGAATCAATCCTTCCACGGAAGGACCATGGCAGCCCTTTCCGCCACCGGGCAGGACAAGATCAAAAAAGGTTTCGATCCGGTGCTGGACGGGTTCGATTTCGTACCGTTCAACGAGATCGATGCCCTGGAGAAAGCGGTAGGCGACACCACTTGTGCCGTGCTCCTGGAACCGGTGCAGGGGGAGGGCGGGGTGCGCTGCCCGGCTCCGGGATACCTTGCTGCGGTTCGGCAGCTCTGCGATGACGCCGGCATCCTGATGATTTTAGATGAGATCCAGACCGGCATGGGGCGGACAGGGAAGCTGTTTGCCCATGAACATGAAGACATCCAGCCGGATATCATGACACTGGCCAAGGCGCTGGGAAACGGGCTTCCCATCGGTGCGATGCTGGCAAAAGAATCGATTGCAAAAGCCTTCGGACCGGGTTCCCACGGATCCACCTTCGGCGGCACCCCCATCGTCACCGCAGCCTCTTTGGCCGTGGTCCGGAGCTTTGAATCGGAGAAGATCCTTGAACGCTGCAGGGAAGCCGGGGCATACTTCAAAAAGGGGCTATATGAGCTCAAGGAGCGGCATGAAACGATTACGGACGTGCGGGGTCTGGGATTGATTCTGGGAATGAAAGTGACCGTCGATGGAGACGCCATCGTGAACCGATGCCTTGAAAATGGGTTTTTGGTCAACTGCATCCAGGGGAATATTCTGCGGTTCGTGCCGCCGCTGGTTATTCAAAAGCAGCAGATCGACCGACTGCTTGCGTGTCTGGATGAGCTGTTATAAGCCGGACGCCATGAGGGGTGAAACATGAAAAAGGACATTTTGACGCTTCTGGATCTGGAAAAGACCGATTTTGACCACCTGTTCCAGCGGGCAGCGGAGCTGAAAAAGAGGAATAAACAGGGGATCGTCGAAAGCAGGCTCGCCGGAAAAACACTGGGGCTTCTTTTCGAAAAAGCCTCCACCCGGACCCGGGTCTCTTTTGAGGCGGCCACCTCCAAACTTGGGGGCAACTCGCTTTTCATCAGTACGGCGGACACCCAGATGTCCCGCGACGAACCCCTTCGCGATACGGCACGGGTCCTGTCCGGTTATCTGGATGCGGTGGCGATCCGCACCTATTCGCAAAAGTGGGTGGAGGAGTTTGCGGGCTTTGCCGAGATTCCGGTCATCAACGCCCTGACGGACGGATACCACCCCACACAGATCTTATGCGACCTTTTTACCGTCGTGGAATATAAAGGGGGATACGAGGGCCTGAAAATCACCTGGGTAGGGGATGGCAACAACGTGGCCCACTCATGGATCAATGCCGCTGCAGTGCTGGGACTTGAGCTGCATCTGGCCTGTCCAAAAGGGTATGAACCGGAGGCATCGGTCCTTGACAATGCCCAATCCATCGGCGGCAGCATCATCACTGTCACCACCGATCCGGTGGCGGCAGTCACCGGTGCACATGTCGTCAATACCGACGTCTGGGCCAGCATGGGACAGGAGGGCCAGCAGGACGAACGTAAGAAAGTATTCAAAGCCTACCAGGTCAACCGTGAGCTGATGCACCACGCTGCCAAAGACGCCATGGTGCTGCACTGTCTCCCCGCCCACAGGGGGGAAGAGATCACCGAAGCGGTGCTGGAGGGAGCAAGCTCGGCTGTCTGGGACCAGGCGGAAAACAAGATGCACATGGCGGCAGCCATTTTGGACCTGCTGCTGGCGTAAGTCTTAGAAATGAAAGAGGTGATTTGTGTCTAAAGATGTTCAAAAAGTGGTATTGGCCTATTCGGGCGGCCTGGATACATCGGTTATTTTAAAATGGTTGATCGAAACCTATCGCTGTGAAGTGATCACCTTCTCTGCGGATATCGGGCAGGGGGATGAGGTGGAACCGATCCGGGAGAACGCCAAAAAGACGGGGGCATCAAAGATCTATATCGACGATTTAACGGAAACCTTTGTCAAGGATTACGTGTTTCCGGCTTTCAGAGCCAATGCCATATACGAAGGGCAGTATCTGCTGGGCACCTCCATCGCCAGGCCGCTCATTGCCAAACGACAGATGGAGATCGCAAAAACCGAAGGTGCCGACGCAGTCAGCCATGGGGCGACCGGAAAAGGCAACGACCAGGTGCGGTTTGAGTTGGGATACCTTGCCATCGATCCCAGGATAAAGATCATCGCCCCCTGGCGGGACTGGTCCTTAAATTCCAGGACCGCGCTGATGGCCTTTGCGGAAAAGCATGGCATTCCGGTTCCCACCACCCATGCCAAACCCTACAGCACCGATCGGAATCTGCTCCATATCAGTTTTGAGGGCGGGGAACTGGAAGATCCCTGGCAGGCGCCGCCGGCAGATATGCACACCATGACCGTTTCTCCCAAGGACGCCCCGGACCAATCCGAGATCATCGAGATCGAATTCCAGGCGGGGGATCCTGTGGCGGTCAACGGTCAGGCACTTTCGCCTGCCAATCTGCTGCGGGAACTCAATCGGCTCGGTGGACGTCACGGTATCGGCCGGGTGGACATCGTCGAGAATCGGTTTGTCGGCATGAAATCCAGAGGCGTTTACGAGACACCCGGTGGGACGGTTCTCAGGATCGCCCATATGGCGGTGGAGTCCATCACTATGGATCGGGAGGTGATGCACTTAAGGGATTCGCTGATTCCCAAATATGCCGAATTGATCTACAACGGATTCTGGTTTTCACCGGAAAGAACCCTTTTGCAGAATATGATCGATATGAGCCAGCAGTCGGTCACAGGCACCGTTCGCCTGGAGCTTTACAAGGGCAATTGTATCGTGCTGGGCCGAAAGTCCCGCCACTCTGTCTACAGCCAGGACTTTGCCACCTTTGAGGATGACGATGTCTACACACAGAAAGATGCCGAGGGTTTTATTCGGCTGAACGCACTGCGGCTGAGAATTCGGAAGTTGATGACGGAGAGATTGTAACCTATTATAAGAGGTAACCATGGCCCAAAAACCGTGGGACGGCAGGTTTTCAGAAAAAACAGACCAGAGCGTGGAGATCTTCACCTCATCCATCGATGTGGACAAGCGCCTTTATGCGTACGACATCGAAGGCAGCATCGCCCACTGCAGGACCCTTGCGAAAGCCGGCGTCATCACCGAGGAGGAAGCCTCCACCATGATCGAGGGCTTGGGAACGGTGAAACGGGAGATCGAGCGGGGCGAATTTCTGTTTGATCACAATCTGGAGGATATCCACATGCATGTGGAAACCCGGCTTTCGGAGATCGCAGGGAAGGCGGCCCAGAAGCTGCACACCGGACGGAGCCGCAACGACCAGGTGGCGCTCGACATTCGTATGTATCTGCGTGCGGAGACCCGATACATCCTTGCTGATCTTTTGAGACTCAAGAGGGCACTGGTTGCCCTTGCCGAGGACCATGCCGAAACAGTGATGCCGGGGTATACCCATCTCCAGCGTGCCCAGCCGGTCCTTTTCGGCCACCACATTCTGGCCTATTATGAGATGTTTTCAAGGGATGAAGGAAGGTTTGAAGACTGCTTGAAGCGGATCAATGTCATGCCGCTGGGGACCGCGGCACTGGCCGGGACCACCTACCCCATCGATCGCTCATACACGGCAAAACTGCTGGATTTTCCGGAGGTGACGGCAAACAGCATCGACTCGGTTTCCGACCGGGATTTCATCGTGGAGTTTCTGGCGGCGGCAAGTCTTTGCATGATCCATTTCAGCCGGTTATCGGAAGAGATGATCCTCTGGTCTTCGGCGGAATTTCAGTTCATCGAACTGCCCGATGCCTTTGCAACGGGCAGCAGTATCATGCCGCAGAAGAAAAATCCCGATGTTCCCGAACTGGTCAGGGGAAAAGCCGGACGGGTGATCGGGGGTCTAATGGGCCTTTTAACCCTCATGAAATCGCTGCCGTTAGCCTATAATCGCGATATGCAGGAGGACAAACCGTTTTTGTTTGATGCTGTGGATACCCTAAGGGCCTGCATCGATATTTACGCCAGGCTGATACCGAAGATCAAAGTGATGAAGGACCGGATGTCGGCCGCCGCCTCCAGCGGTTTTCTCAATGCCACAGACTTTGCCGATTACCTGGTCAATCGCGGCATGCCGTTTCGGCAGGCCCATGAGTGTGTCGGCAGGGCGGTTGGGACCGCCTTGAGCCAGGGAAAAGAGCTGCATGAGATGCGTTTTGAAGAATTGAGCGCATTTTCATCTCTCATCGAAGAAGATATTTTTGAGGCGCTTGCCACGAAAATGGTCATCGATCGGAGAATTTCTTTCGGTGGTACAGCCACCCGTCGTGTAAAAGAAGCGGTCCAAAAAGCAAAAAAAGAGGTCGCCGATATTAAATAGTTTTTGAAAAGACCGCCCTGCGCGGTTGATAACCCATTTCTTTCCGCAATGCCTGCGGGGAGGCCATCGAATTAGGATAGTAAGATAATGAAGCTGAAAAAAGTAGCGAACATTTGCGGAACCGGCCTGATTTTCCTGCTGTTTGTCCTTTTCCCCGGCCTGACCGGGTGCGGTAAAAAGGGACCCCCCATCGCTCCCATGCAGATACCGATGCCGGTTGTTTCCAACCTGACAGCTGAAGTAAAAAACGATCGTGTCACACTCTGGTGGAGCCTGCCCAAAAGCGGCGGGCAAAAAAGTGATGTCACAGCAGGCTTTTTTGTCAGCCGTTCCAAAACTGCTCTTAAGGATGCGGACTGCGAGGATTGCCCCCTTTTGTTCCAAAGGGTAGCCGACATTCCCCTAGCAGGAGCCTCACCCGATAAAACGGAAAGCGCCCGATGGACACATGAGGAGGGGGTCGAAAAGGGGTTTCGGTATATCTATAAAGTGACGGTCTATAACAAAGACGGGGATGAGGGACCGGATTCCAATCCGGCAGAGTTTATCTATTAGGATAATTAGGAACTGCCATGCATCATTTTAACTACCGCGACGATGAGATGTTTTGTGAGGATGTTCCGATAGCCGCTATTGCAGATGCGGTCGGTACACCTTTTTATCTCTACAGCCATGCCACATTGAAACGTCATTTCATGATTTTTAACGAGGCATTTAGCGGGCTGGAGCGGACCGTATGTTACTCCGCCAAGGCCAACAGCAACATCTCCATTTTAAAATTGTTTGCCGATCTGGGCGGGGGGCTGGACATCGTGTCCGGCGGTGAATTGTACCGGGGGTTGAAAGCCGGTGTTCCCCCCGAACGGATCGTTTATTCCGGTGTGGGCAAGCGAGTGGATGAGATCGACTTTGCCCTTGATACCGGTATCCTCATGTTCAATGTGGAATCTTTAGAAGAACTCGAGCGGATCGATGGGCGGGCCGGCATGCTGAATAAAACAGCCCCGGTCGCCATTCGGGTCAACCCGGATGTGGATCCAAAGACCCACCCTTACATCTCAACGGGAATGAAGAAAAACAAATTCGGGATCGATACCCAGACCGCTATTGAGGCGTATCAGGTGGCCAGCCGTTTGAAAAACATCGATATCATCGGGGTGGATTGTCATATCGGGTCCCAGATAACCGAGGTGGGACCCTTTGAAGATGCCCTTACGAATCTTAAAAAGCTCATCGGCCAACTTCGGGAGATGGGCATCGCCATTCGCTATCTGGACATGGGCGGTGGGTTGGGAATCACTTATGAAGATGAATCTCCGCCGCAACCCGATGAGTATGCGCGGGCCATCGTGGATGCCTTGAAGGGGGAATCGGTTCACCTGATTCTGGAGCCGGGCCGCGTGGTCGTGGGAAATGCAGGGGCGCTGGTGACGCGGGTGCTCTACCGGAAAAAGGGACCTGATAAGGTGTTTCTGATTACCGATGCGGGGATGAACGATCTCATGCGGCCCATGTTGTACCAGGCGTATCATGCCGTTCAGGCCGTGGATCGGAAACGGGCGGGATCATCCATTCTCGCAGATGTGGTGGGGCCTATCTGTGAGAGCAGCGATTTTCTGGCCAAGGATCGGGAGGTGCCCGATGCCAAAAGCGGCGATCTTCTCGCTGTTATGAGCGCTGGAGCCTATGGGTATACCATGTCGTCCAATTACTGCAGCCGACTGAAAGTGCCCGAGGTGATGGCCAGGGGAGACCAATATCATGTCATCAAGACGCGCCAGTCCTATGAAGACCTGGTGGCGGGTGAAACTATAATTTCCTTGTAACGGATGGGACAGATGTCTTTGAAAGCGATACATTTTTACAAAATGAGCGGGAGCGGGAACGATTTTGTCATCATCGACAACCGGGAGGGTTGTCTGGATGGTAAAAACCTACCGAATTTCATTTCAAGTGTTTGCCGCAGGGCCATGTCCGTGGGTGCGGACGGGTTGATCCTGGTTGAGAACTCCGACACGGCAGATTTTCGGTGGCGGTTCTTCAACTCCGACGGAAGTGTGGCGGAGATGTGCGGCAATGGGGCGAGATGTGTTGCCCGATTTGCCTACCTGAACCATATCGCCGGTGCCGACATGCGGTTTGAAACCGATGCCGGCCCGATCACCGCAAAGATAGAGGGGCTCCGGGTCCGGTTGGGAATGACCGATCCTACAGACCTTGAGCTTGAGTATGACCTGCCGCTCAAAGAGGGAATGATCCAGGTGGGAAGCATCAACACCGGAGTCCCCCACGTGGTGATGCCGGTGAAGGACCTTGAGGAGATCAATGTGGTCGATCTGGGCTGTGAGATCCGTCACCACGAGAGCTATGCCCCGGCCGGTACGAACGTGAATTTTGTAAAGGTTTTGTCTCCCGGATCGGTCGCCATTCGGACTTATGAACGGGGTGTGGAAGATGAGACCCTGGCCTGCGGCACCGGCGCTGTAGCGGCGGCCCTTGTGACGTCATCCAAAATGGAGTGGGAGTCGCCCGTGGCGATACAGGCTCGAAGCGGCGGAGTTCTGAATATCCATTTTAAAAGGGAAAGGGCTCGCTACTTCGATGTTCAGTTGGAAGGCGATGCCAGGGTGATCTACCGGGGCGAACTTGAAGAGGAAGCCTGGAATTACTGATGGACAGGACGCATCGGGTTTATGTCTCGGTGGGCTCCAACATGGGGGACCGGCTGGACAACTGCCGCAATGGAATCGATTCGATCGATCGCCAAACGGGAGCTGCCGTTCTTCGATGCTCCCGTTTCTACCGGACCGAACCGGTGGATTTCAAGGAACAGGATTGGTTCGTCAACGCCGCTTTAGAGATCGAAACCGTCCATGATCCTTCGTGTTTCCTGAAGATTCTTCAATCCATCCAGTGGAATGCAGGACGGATGAGAGATAAAGTGCGATTTGGGCCAAGGATTCTCGACCTGGATATCATTTTTTATGACAATCTGGTGGCCCTTACATCGGATCTTATCATCCCCCATCCCAGGATGCATGAAAGACGCTTTGTGTTAAAACCGATATGTGATATAAATCCGGAAATTGTTCATCCGGTGATACAGAAAAGTGTCAAAGAGATACTGAATGAGGTGAGCAAAGAGGGCCAGGATCTGGTGGTTATCCCATCCACATAAAATAAAAAACGGCAAAAGAGATCCCAAGGGGTTGAGACAAGTCAGCAGGAGGAGAGGATGAAATTTTTTATCGATACGGCCAATATAGAAGAGATCGAAGAAGCAGTGCGGATGGGGATGGCGGACGGCGTGACCACCAATCCATCTTTGATTGCCAAGGAGGGCAGGGATTTCAAAGAGGTTGTTCTCGAAATCTGTAATATCGTGGACGGGCCGGTCAGTGCGGAGGTGATCAGTACCGAGGCCGAACCCATGGTGGCCGAGGCAAAGGATTTAGCGGGGATCCATGAGAATATCGTGGTGAAGATCCCCATGACGGTGGACGGCATCAAGGCCACCCGCCGGCTGACCGATGAGGGGATCCGCACCAACGTGACCCTGATCTTTTCGCCCCTTCAGGCCCTTATGGCCGCCAAAGCCGGGGCGACTTACGTGAGCCCTTTTGTGGGGCGGCTGGATGACCTCTCCCAGGAGGGGATGCTCCTGGTGGAACAGATTATTGAAATCTACAGCAACTATGCCTACGATACGGAAATCATTGTCGCCAGCGTGCGAAATCCGCTGCATGTGCTGGATGCCGCCATTATGGGCGCGGACATCGCCACGGTACCCCTTGGCGTGCTGAAAAAATTTGCATCCCATCCATTGACGGACAGTGGACTCAAAGCGTTTCTTGCCGACTGGGAGAATATGAATAAATAACCGGATTCGTTTGCCGGGCCGATGCCGCGCCTGTGCCCGACGGTTTCCTAAAGGCGGATTCCAAGATCATCAGAGAAAAATCCAAATGCTGCCTAAACAGAAAATCAGTGACCTGTTGAGCCATCCCAACACCCTTACCCTGTATCGCATTGCAACGGTGCCGCTCATCGTGGTGCTCATGCTCTATCCGAACCGGCTTTTTACCTTTACGGCGGCCGTACTTTTCAGCGTTGCCGCCATCACCGATTTTCTGGACGGCTATTTTGCACGGCGCCGGGGCCTGGAATCCAACTTCGGCCGGATCATGGATCCGCTGGCCGACAAGCTGCTGGTTTCTTCCACATTCATCATGCTGACCTCCTTGAACTGGGTGCCCTCCTGGGTGGTCTGCATCATCATCGGCAGGGAGATCGCCGTCACGGGTCTGAGGAATTTCATCGTGGAAAACAGCCGGGACATTTCATCTTCCAGCCTGGGAAAATACAAAACCGGATTTCAGATTGCCGCGTCGATCCCTTTGCTGATCCACTATTCCTATTTTGGCATCGACTTCCATGCCATCGGCACGCTCTACATGTGGGTGGCCCTGGTGCTCACACTATGGTCCGGTATCGACTATTTCGTAAGGCACCGACAGCTTTTCCATACCTGAGTTTTTTTCCTTGACAAAACCGCTCTATCGCACTAAAAGTTGCGCTTTGTAGAGCGGGAATAACTCAGTGGTAGAGTGCGACCTTGCCAAGGTCGAAGTCGCGGGTTCAAATCCCGTTTCCCGCTCCATTTTTTTTGGCGGCATAGCCAAGTGGTAAGGCAGCGGCCTGCAAAGCCGTTATTCACCAGTTCGAATCTGGTTGCCGCCTCCACATTAAAAACAAGAGGTTACGAGAAATCGTCAACCTCTTTTTTTATGCGTGAAATTTTCATACCCCACACTATACCCAACCTTCGGCCTCGAATTCGGCCATAACGCGCCACTTTTATAAGGTCGCCCCCTATCCACCAAGTTAAAAAAGGTTGCATAAACGCGGTGGGTTTATTATACTAATCAATATGATCATAATGATTGATATGATCGTTAAGATCGTTATGAAGATCAACACTGATCCGACATTGCTCGGTTTTTACGGAAACAGGGAGGTCGACCGATGGGGGAGTCTGTTTCAGCCGTTGAGGCTCGGCAAAAGCTAGGTGAAATTTTGAACAAAGTCGCTTTATTGCGGAAAGAGATCGTCATTGAACGAGCGGGCAAGAAAATTGCACGCCTGTCCCCCATGGGAAGCCACCGCCCAGTCTCCGGAGGCCAACTTGATTTCCGCAAAGCGGCAGGGCTCGGGAAGGAGATCTGGAAAGATATCGATGTCGAACAGTACCTGCGCCAGGAGCGCGACGAATGGGCGTAGAACTCAAAACGGGCGATATCATCTTTCTGGACACCGCGCCGTTTATCTATTTTTTCGAGGAGAATCCGGATTACTTCCAGACGATGAAACGGTTTTTCGACGCAGTGTATCAAACGGATGCCCAGGTGATCACCTCAATCATCACCTATATCGAACTGACCACCCTTCCCGCCCGAAAAGGGGATTACCGGCTGGTTCGTAAGTATCGTGACTATCTGTCCCATTCCGAAAACATCAGCCTCTTTCCGCTTGACTTGAATATTGCAGACCATGCTGTCGATCTGCGGTCGAAATATCAATTCAGGACCCCGGATGCCGTTCAAATCGGCACTGCCCTTGCCTGCGGTGCAGACTATATCCTAACCAATGACAGGGCTTGGAAGCGATTCGAAGAGGTGACAGTGGTTCTGATAGGGCAGCTGTAGCAGGATTCGAATCTGGTTGCCGCATCCACAATAAAAACAAGTTCTTACGGTTGATCCGAAAGCCCTATTTTTATGCCAATTTTTCAAATATCCAACCATATTTCCAACCCAAGACAAAATAATCAATGGATGAAACTATAAATTATCATCAAAAATGCCATTTTAATTCTCATTAGACATATTCGATTCACTATACCTCAATCAACGCACTTGCCGTATATTTATAATATCAACAAGACATTTTATTTTGTTGGAAATAAAAGCCAATATAGTCGACAAAAAAGCCTATCTGGAAGGCACTCTATTTCTGGCTGGCTCCTATCAAATTTCCTTGACGCTAGGGGGATTTCGAGCTAGTCATTTAAATTAAAACGGTTATAATTTTGTTTTACCTAAAAAAAAGTCGAGCTTTCCGTGTCACCCTCAGGAAAGGACATGAAAGGACCCATATGTATGCTGTCACTCCACACCGCGGCCATAAGTGCTATTAATTATTGAAACAAGGAACGCAAGAGATGATAGATACGTTTTGGATACCTTAAGAAAATAAAAGCTATGATATGTATCTTTGATGGCAAGAAACCTTACAAGGGACTTGCCGAGCTTTTCGAGCGATGGCGAACCCGCAAGGTTCGGCAGGATTTGCATTCAAGGGCTCTTCGGCGTCTGGATGCATTGGATCAAGCCGAATCATTGACTGAATTGAATATCCCCGGATTCAATTTTCACGGGCTCCACGGAAAGCCGAAGCGTTACAGCATTCATGTCAATGGCCCATGGTGTATCACCTTTGAATGGGAAGCCGGTGATGCATGGAGAATTGATCTGGAACAATACCATTGAGGTCGTGAATTATGAAAGAATATACCGCTAAACGTCCGTTAAAAAGACCGCCTGTACATCCTGGTTAGATATTACGTGAAGATGTATTGGATAACCTGGGATTGTCTGTCAGTGAAGCAGCAACGCGGCTCGGCGTCTCCCGTCAGCAACTTCATCGAATTCTGGCCTGTACCCACCCGATTTCAACTGAAATGGCGCTCAGGATTGGCAAATTTGCCGGCAATGGTCCCGGGCTTTGGCTTCGCATGCAGCAGGCCTATGATTTATGGCATGCGGCACATCGGATGGCGGCGGAACTGTCCAAAATCGAGACCGTTTCCGTAAATGAACTCGAAGCGTGATTCAGTAAGCCTTTTTCAAGATAACTTCTGTACTTTCTATGGACTGCCCCCCGCTGGTTCCAATGCTGGAAAGATGTACGGGCGAGGCCGGGTGGTGTCTGTTTCGATTGCATGCGACCATTCGACTTGAACCTCCATAATATCCGGTGTATAAAACCGGAGATGTTCGATTTGGCCCATGCTTGTCAGATAACCTGCTCCTCCTCGGAAGAATGGATATGGAAAAGATACCCGAATTCCAAGAAGAATACTGTGCCCGTAAGGTACGATACGAAAAACGTGTCGACATATATCGCAGCGAACCGGACGAGCGAAACCGTCAGACCAACTTTCGATGCCTGAATTTGGTGTCGATGAACAATTTTGATATCAGGAACTATCTCCTCACTGAGACCGGTTTCCCCCTGTCCAAGATCCCCTTGCAGGTTTTGCGGGAATTGAAAGGGCTCGAGATTTGGAAAGAAAATGAAAACCCCCATCGGGCGTTTTATTTTTTCGATGTCCTCTTCGGTGAAGCGACTTTCGACCGGCAGCTCACCGGAAAGCCGGGACGCCTCGAAAGGTTGATGCAAGACGGCTATACGATCTTGCGAAATATCGGTGCAAGAAAATGGAGGGATTACGACCGCTATGAGGAGGAAAAAGCAAGATACCACCGTTTATTGTGCCGCAAGAAAAGGCTTGAACAGCTTTCAGTTATCAAATAAGTGCGGGAATCGGTGATTCCTATCGCACGGATTCAAAGCAGCCAGTTTTCCACCGCTAAACCTTGAACTTGTCTGAATTCTTTGTAATTTGCGGTTACCAAAATATATCCCATTGAAACTGTTTGTGCGGCGATCAGAAGATCATTGGGGCCGATGGGAGTGCCGGCAATTTCAAGCGCACATCGCAGGTTGGCGTATTGCCTGTCAAACGGTTCTTCAAAAGGAATGATTTCGATTGCTGAGAGTATGACTTCTAACTGTGAGGACAGGCGTTTCGAGCCTTTCTTCCGGGCCCCGAAACGTAATTCCCCGGCAACGATAATACTTGTACAGATCGATTTTTCACCTACTTCGGCAATATGATCTCTGATTTTTCCCAGGGGATTTCGGACCAGCTCAGATATGATATTGGTATCAAGCAGATAACGGGGCATTCAATTCACAACTCCACGTCATCCAATGGGGGGAGTGATTCATCGATGTCCGGGAAATCCTCGTTTAAAGGTTTCAGACCGTCTAACAAAGTCAGTAATCCGCCCTTTTTCACCGGTTCCAGTACCAATCTGTTACCCTCTTTACGGATAATGGCCTCGTCACATTCCATCTCAAAATCTTTCGGTATCCGGACGGCCTGGTTTCGCCCGTTTCGAAAGAGGCGAACATTCTGTTGATTGGGAATCATGGTGCCTCCTATTCTGATGGATGGCATATGCCGTAGTATATGTCAGCCGTTATCATTTGTCAAACTGGGATAATCAATCGATAGGTCTTGTTTTTTATGATGGTTCTGGCCCCTTGACCCATGGCATCCTTGAATACCGTCTCCGGCCGTCATAGTTTAATACTGTTTGCATTCCAACCCGCCATTATACGAAAGAAAAGGCGGTGCGGATCGATATCAACCAGACCTACCCCCTGGCGGAGGCCGCCCGGGCCCATCGTGTCCTGGAGGATCGGAAGACCAGCGGATCGACGGTGCTTCTACCCTGAAAAGGACAAAAAGTTGGCCAAAGGGTCAAGTGGAATGCTGAATTCGTTAATAAAGTCCGTAGATAACAATTCCTTGGATCCTTGACCCCTCGATTCCTTGAATCCTGCATCTCCAACTAAATTGGAGATGCACCATAAAAATCACCCCCATCATAGAAAAAAATCGTCGAAAAGGCGATTGACTCTGTGACGTGGTTGTGATTTTTCAAACATTTCATATCCAGGCCGATGTTGTGGGAGGCGTGTGGAAACCTTGACACCTACACCCCCCGGCAACCTGCTTAGATGCCATCCAATTGTCAAACTGAGGCAATGTAACTATTTAAACCGAAAGGGAGGTCAATTTCCATGGCTGAATTAACACCCAAAGAAAGAGTGATGAGAACGTTCAGTAAGGAACCTGTGGATACCATGCCGTTTTTCAGCGGGTACGGAATGGTGGTCATGCCGGCCATTCAGGAGCTGGGTTACAAGTTTCCCCAGGTACATTCCGATGCTGAAAAAATGGCCAAGTCCGCCGTGATGAGCAGCAAGATGTACGGCTTCGACTCCGTGGTCGTCCCCTACGACATGACCTGCGAATCCCAGGCCGTGGGCAATGAAATAAGTCTATATGAGGATTCCATCGACATCCTCTATCCGACGATTCCGGAAAAGATTTGGGGAACCATGGAAGAGTTGGAGTTCCCCGACAACATCGCCGAACTCGGCCGCATTCCCATGGTGTGCGAGGCTATCAAGATCGCCAAGCAGGAAGCTCCCGACCACGCCATTGGAGGATGGGTCCTGGGACCGTTTACCATGGCGGGCCAGCTCTTGGAACTGGGCCTTTTGCTCAAGGGGGTCTTCAAACAGAAAAAGTTGGTTGAACAATCTCTTGACCGAATCACCGATATGCTCATCAAGGTCAGCAAGGCCTACATGGACGCCGGCTGCGATTACATGACCTTACGCGAAATGGCCACCGGTACCGACCTGCTCAGCCCCAGAACCTGGAAAAAGATGATACAGCCGCGGGTTAAAAAGATCCTCGATTCCTGGGGGGATTGTCCCAAGGTACTCCACATCTGCGGTGCGACGGACCTGATCGTCGAAATGATGAACGAATGCGGCGCCAATGCCCTGAGCGTTGATATCAAGAACAACCTGCTGGAAACCCGTGAAAAGGTCGGTGACGATATGCTTGTATTCGGTAACTTTGACGTGTTCGCTCTTCCCTGTAAAGAGGAAACCACCGTCGAAGAGGCCGTTGAAGCCATGAAGGTTAACATCGACGGCAAGGTGGATGCGGTATGGCCTGGGTGCGACCTGTGGCCCGACATCAAAGACGAAAACATGAAAGCGATCGTCCAGACTGTAAGGGAATACGGGCGCAAACCCAGTCCCGCACTGGGACGGATGGATTAGCGGCACGCACCCGGTTTTGTCAGTTGGCTTGGCAACGCCTATCGAGGGGGTCGGTTCGTCCGGTCCCCTCGAATTGTTTCGCCGTCCCATTTCCTGGTCCTCCCCCATCCCCATAAATCCGGCGCCCCTGCCGGACCCACTCTTGCCATTTGGCGTTTCGAAATGGAGTTGCAACCGCCGTCCGTCCCCTTGGCACCCTGCCGGATTGAGGTACATATCGTGGTCTCGCTTCCGACCAAACCCCATATAAGGGGTGCCGATTATTTTCAATCATAGATATTGTGGTTAAAAAGTTAAATATTTCTGATACTTGAACTATTTTCCAGACTGATATATAATCCATTCAACATCATTTTTCTTTGAATTCCCGCCGGTGTTGTGATGCAAAGGGAGATATCATGAAAAAGGTTAAGGTGGCAGCAGGTGTATACTGGCTGGAGATACCTGAAGCGGATCTTTATATTCTATGCGGCTGCCCCGCGGACAGTGTCAAACTGCTAAAGAAGAAAGGGCTCATCGTATCGGAAGAGAAAAGCGGTGTCGTATGTGAAACCGGTCCCAATGCGATTCTTTTGTCCGATATTTCCATTCAAAGGGCCCGCTTTTCAAACCTTGCCGAGTTTCCCGTACTCCAGATCCTCTATTTTCAAGGCATGATCCTCCCGGGCCATCCCAACAATACCGGTGCCAAGCCATTGCTGATCGGTGCCAAGGATCAATTGAAGGCACAGGCGGAATATATCTATCGCGGCAATTACGGCCTGACATCGGAGCAGGAGATCGTGGATGCCGGTATCCCCGTCGAGCAGGCCAGGGAGATGATGCGTCTGAAATTGAAGTTTGCCTTTGACCGGATGGTCAAAACGCAGGATTTGTTGGATCTTTTGGCCGTCACCACCCGCCGAAAAGAGATCAAAAACGGTGTGTTTGTCCGAAGAAAAAAGACCAATCTGTTTCAGTTCACGTATAAGGACAAGTCCATTGACATCAACCTGAACCTCAAACCCGGTGAACAATACGAAGCCCCCTATCCTCTGGATTACCATGTCCCCAAGAGGGAATATTTCTCGGTGGTTCACATCGGTGAAGGGGATGGGTGGGATTGCGATCGCCCCTGTATGGGCAGTTTTTTGACATTTCAGGGGAAAATCTACCTGATCGACGCCGGCCCCAACATCATCTACAGTCTCACCGCCATGGGCCTTAGTGCCAATGACATCGATGGGATTTTTCACACCCATGCCCACGACGATCATTTTGCAGGTCTCACCGCGCTATTTCGAACGGACAAAAAAATCAAGCATTATACGACCCCCTTGGTGCGTGCTTCGGTGATCAAGAAATTGTCGGCTCTGATGTCCATCGAAGAGGAGAGCTTTGAAAAGTACTTCGAGATCTGCAACCTCCAATTCAACGAGTGGAACAACGTGGACGGCCTGGAGGTCAAACCGATTTTTTCTCCCCATCCCATCGAGACCAATATCATGCTTTTCAGGGCGCTTTGGGAAAAAGGATACAAAACCTATGCCCACTGGGCGGATATCGTGTCCCTCGATATCCTTTCCGGGATGATAACCGATGACGATATTCAAAACGGGGTGTCTCAGGAGTTTTTCGATCGTGTAAAAAGGGATTACCTGACACCGGTAAACCTAAAAAAAATTGACATCGGCGGCGGTTTGATACATGGCCGGGCGGAGGATTTCGCCGATGACAAAAGCGAAAAAATCATTTTGAGCCATACCTCGCACCCGCTGAACAAGGTCCAGAAGGAGATCGGCGGAGGCGCTTCTTTCGGTGTGGCGGATGTCCTGATCGAAGCCAGCCAGGATTACACAAAAGCGATCGCATCGGAGCACCTGCATTCCTACTTTCCAACGGTTCCGAAATGCGACATCCGGATTTTGCTAAATTGTCCCGAGACCTTTTTCAATGCAGGTGAGATTCTGGTCAAGCGGAACAACGTCAATGAAAGCATCTATTATATTTTGTCCGGTGTAATCGAGTTTATACAGTCCAGCAAGGGGATTCAGAACACCCTTTCGACGGGTTCCATGGCCGGTGAATTGTCGGGGTTGATGAGAATCGCCCCCCGGGGGACTTATCGTGCGGTGAGCAATGTGAAGGCCCTTCGAATATCTTCCGAAATGTACATCGAGTTCGCCAAGCGGAACGATATCTACGATGTCATCAAACAGGATATCGAAAAACGACATTTTCTCCAGGGTACGGCGCTTTTCGGTGAGATGGTATCCTGCCCTATCATCAACAAGATTATCAATACATGGAAGGAAGTGGACTATAAGAAAGGCCAACGATTGTCGAGTAAATCGGGTCATGTGCTGTTTCTCCTTGAAAACGGCGGGATCGATATCACCTATGACGATCTGCTCATCGAAAAGTTGTCATCCGGCGATTTTTACGGAACCGAGAACATCCTTTTCGATGCAGCACCTCTTTTCAAAGCACGGACCGACCGCCCCTCCCACCTTTATGTCATCGATCGAAAATTGATAACCGATATCCCCATCGTCCAATGGAAACTCACCGAAACCTACGAGCGCCGCATGAAGGATCTCAATACCCTGATCTCCTGATACATCCCAGATTCGAAAAAATTCTAAAATCGAAGCACGAAATCCTAAACAAGCATGAATGCCAAAAATACAAATGACCTAAACAACAAGCAACCATATTTGGAGAATTTGAATTTCGTATTTGTTTCGGATTTCGATATTCGTGCTTCGGATTTAAACGGCTGAAATATTTGAGCCATCATTACTCATCCTCAGCTCAAGCTGGCAGCGCCAGCGGCGGCGCTAGATTCTGGTTTCTGGTTGCTGACCCTTTCCGGCATGGCGTATCCAGCATCCCGTCCCCGTCCTTTTATCGGTGAACCCTAGGGGCTTGACAGGTCCGCCCTTTCGCTATATATTCCAAAATAACGATATGGAGTTGCCATGAAAGAACTGATCAAAGTGATGAAAGCCGCCTCGGATCCCAGCCGCATCAAGATTATGAAGATGCTGCAGGAGAAGGTGATGTGTGTGTGCGAAATCCAGACAGCCCTCGGGACTGCCCAGTCGACAGCCAGCAAACATCTGAAAATTCTGGAGGATGCCGGCCTGGTCAATTCTTTTAAAGATGGGTTGTGGGTCAACTACACCCTGACCGACGGTCGTCAAAGTCCCTATGCTGCGAATCTGTTGGGGAACCTCAGGCACTGGCTCAACGAGGAACCGGAAGTCACCCGTCTTTTAGACGGCCTTAACGCCATCGACCGGTATGCCATTGTGGATAATCGGTAACCGATCTGGAATATAAAATCGATAAATCGCGATGTAATGGATTTATTTAACTGTTTAGCCTAGTCCAGGACTCCCGGAACATAAAGATATGAGAACATGAGTACATCCGCTTCAGTCAATAAGATCGTTGAAAATATCGATTCGGGTATTTCCATTGATAAACCCGCGGCGGAACCCGGCCGCGTCCCTTGGCCGGAAATTCGAAAACCCCTGGCGATTTTCACCGCTGCATTTGTTCTTATCTATTTGCTACCGGTTGAAAAAGCACGCTTCGCGCATTCGGTGATCGAGGCACTGGCCCTAACCAAGTGGTACGCGAGGGAGCATGTACTGCTGTGCCTGGTGCCGGCTTTTTTTATTGCCGGCGCCATTGCGGTATTCGTATCCCAGGCCGCGGTGATGAGGTATCTCGGTGCGGATGCCAACAAAATCCTTTCCTACGGCGTCGCCAGCGTCTCCGGGTCCATTCTTGCTGTATGCTCTTGCACGGTCCTGCCCATGTTTGCCGGCATCTGGAAAAGGGGCGCCGGGTTGGGGCCTGCCATCGCATTTCTCTACTCGGGGCCTGCGGTCAACGTGCTGGCGGTTATTCTGACCGCACGGATCCTGGGACCGGAATACGGTCTGGCCCGGGCGGTTGGTGCGATTGTCTTCAGCGTGGTGATCGGCCTGATCATGCACATCGTTTTCCGCAACGAGGAGAAAGTTAAGGCACTTTCCACTATCTCTATGCCGGAACCGGAAGTCGCCCGGCCCCTCTGGCAGAATGCCCTGTTTTTCGCCGTGATGCTGGGAGTGCTGGTATCCGCCACCTGGGCGCAGCCCAAGCAAGCCTTCGGTGTCTGGCATTCGGTTTACACCGTAAAATGGCCGCTCACCGGGTTTTTCGCCCTTTTGCTCGGCACTATACTGGTCCGCTGGATGAGGGTAAAAACCGTAAAGGTGGCCGTTGCCGCTGTTGTGATTGCCCTGTTTGCGTGGATTGTCCCGGGGAATCCGGTCGTTCCGTTTTCCGCGGGTATCGTTTCGTTTATTGTTCTTCTCACTTCCACACGCGGGGAAACCGAAACATGGTTTCTGTCCACCTGGGATTTTGCCCGACAAATCCTGCCGCTTTTGTTCATCGGGGTGCTGGCCGCGGGATTTCTGCTGGGGCGCCCGGGATCCGAAGGGTTGATTCCATCTGGATGGGTCGGTGATCTGGTGGGGGGCAATACGGTTCGTGCCAACCTGTTTGCCTCCATTGTGGGGGCATTCATGTATTTTGCCACCCTTACCGAAGTCCCCATACTCCAGGGTCTCATCGGGGCGGGAATGGGAAAAGGACCTGCGCTGGCGCTGCTTCTCGCCGGTCCCGCATTGAGTCTGCCCAACATGCTGGTGATCCGCAGCGTGATCGGAACAAGGAAAACCGTTTGGTTCGTCGCTCTAGTGATCCTCATGGCCACATTCAGCGGAATGATTTTCGGCCGTTTGTTCTAAAATCAACAATACAAATAAATTGAAAAGGAGTGGAAATAATCCTGACATGAACGAAGAAAGGAAAATGACCAGCATCTTCGAGCGGTTTCTCTCCCTGTGGGTGTTGCTGTGTATTGTTGCCGGAATCTTGCTGGGAAAAATTGCGCCTGGCGTGGCCGGATACCTCGACGGAATGGCCATATATGTCGACGGCGCCCCGGTGGTGTCGATTCCCATCGCCGTATGTCTATTTTTCATGATGTACCCCATCATGGTCAAGATCGATTTTGGCGAGGTGGTTCGAGCAGGGAAAAGCGGTAGACCGGTGTTCCTGACCCTTTTTATCAACTGGGCCGTCAAGCCGTTTACCATGTATGGCATCGCCCTTTTCTTTCTCGGCACCCTGTTTTACCGCTTCATCGGTCCGGAAGCCGTGGACCTGGTCAAGATGCCCTTCGGCCTGGACCTGCCCGTGGGTGCGACCCATGGCGCGGGGACGGTGGTGCTGAGCGGTGGTGTGAAAATGCTCCAGGTGCCGTTGTGGCGCAGCTATCTGGCCGGCTGCATCCTCCTGGGGATCGCTCCCTGCACGGCCATGGTATTGGTGTGGGGATACCTGTCAAGGGGCAATGACGGCCTCACGCTGGTGATGGTGGCCATCAATTCCCTAACCATGCTGCTGCTCTACGGTATTCTGGGCGGATTTCTTTTAGGGGTCGGCAGGCTGCCGGTCCCCTGGCAGGCGCTGCTGCTTTCCATCGGTATCTATGTGGCCCTGCCGCTTTTGGCCGGATACCTCTCAAGAAAATGGATCATCGCCTCCAAAGGTGAGGCCTGGTTCAAGGAAAAATTCCTGCACGTTCTGACCCCCATCACAATCATTGCCCTGTTGATTACCCTGGTGCTCCTCTTTTCGTTCAAGGGGGAAGTGATCATCGCCAATCCCCTGACCATTTTATGGATAGCGGTTCCCCTCTTTATCCAGACCGTTCTAATATTCTGCCTGGGATACGGGCTTGCGCGTCTTCTGAAATTGCGGTACGTGGATGCGGCACCGGCGGCGATGATCGGCGCCTCCAACCATTTCGAAGTCGCCATCGCCACCTCTACCATGCTGTTCGGACTCTCTTCCGGAGCGGCCCTGGCGACCGTTGTGGGGGTGCTCATCGAAGTACCGGTGATGCTGATGCTGGTCCGGATTTGCCTAAAAACGTCCCACTGGTTTCAGAACAACTGACAAGCGACTGCCCATGCCCGAACCCAAAGATCCTGAGAAACTGACCCGCGCCGTGGTGGATGCGTGTGCGGACTGCGATGTCTGCCGCGACCTGATGGACGTCAACTGCCTGATGTTCCCCGAGCTTTACAGGCTCTGGGACCGGGAGACGGATGGCGGCGCATCCATTACGGCTATCGACCTCCGCCGTCTCGTGGACCTGTGTAATTTCTGTGCGCTTTGTCCTTGTCCCAATATCCGTTCCGATTTGATGACCGCCAAATCCGCTTTTATCCAAAGGGACGGACTGGGCCGGCGGGTGCGCATTGTGGAGGATGTGGCGCTGGTCAGCCGAATCTGCGGTACCTTTCCACAATTGACCAACCGGCTATTTCGGCTGCAGACGATCCGATCGTGCGGGAATCGTATGATGGGCCTTCATTCCGAGCGTTTCCTGCCGACTTTCCCGGCGGAAAACTTTCCATCCTGGGCGAAATCCCATAATCTCCACCACAAGCCCCGAAAGGGACCTCGCAAGGTGGCCTATTTCGCTGGATGCACGGCAAACTACCTTTTTCCCGAAGTGGCCGAAGCGGTGGTTTTATTGCTGCAGTCAAACGGTATCGAGGTCTGGGTTCCGCCCCAGAATTGCTGCGGGATGCCCACTTTTTTGGAAGGGGATCAGCGGCTGACCCGGAAGTTTATCCGTTCTGTTATTCCCATTCTTCTTGAGGCGGTGAAGGATGGATTTGAGATCGTGTGCTCGTGTCCCACATGCGGGTTTTTCCTCAAATGCCTGATAAAAGAGGGGGCCTATTATTCGGACGAATACCAGGCTTCGGTTCATGCCGATCGGAACGTATTGTTGGTTCCCGATGAAACCGCCACCCCCGCCGATGGGGGGAAGCGGTCGTTTTTACATCTTTCCAGAATGATATATGGCAAGATTCTAGTGGATAAAGGGGATTTTTCCTTCATTCCGCCGATGCAGCGAATTCAGGTAGCCGAGCATACCCGCGATCTGGGGGAGTATCTATCCGGGCTTTACCGCGCCGGTGAGATCGACCTGCCAGAGTCCGGCACCAAAGAACGATTGATCTATTTTCCACCTTGCCACCAGCGTGAGCAGCAGATCGGGCGTCCCTACCTGGAACTGCTGGAAAACGTTCCAGGGCTCTCCATTCAGCCGTTGACCGGCACGCTTTACTGCTGCGGAATGGCGGGCATCATGGGATTCAAGCAGGATTTTCACGAAGCTTCCCTTAAAATCGGAAGACCCCTTATGGAGAAGATCGAAAAAAGCAAGGCGGACCGGATCGTGACTGACTGCCTGAGCTGCCGGCTGCAATTCAACCAGACCTTGTCTCTGCCCGTTTCCCATCCCGTAGAGATTCTGAACCCATGAGGGCAGGGGTGACCCCAGCCCAATGATGAATGACTTCCAAATTATAGCTAAAGTCCGCTCCTCAAAGTGCCGAAACAGTTCTTGAAAGGAGGATTTTTACTACCGTCGATCCTGCCGGAGGGGGCCATGACCTGAAACGGTTTCTACTCCCGGCATAAGGGAGGAGCCATGCAATTTAAAGACGGTTTCGTCGCGCTGGTTGAGGGCCTGTTGAAGGTTCGGTTTGTGGACTCGGCATATTTCGGAGATGAGGAAACATTGGGTAAAATGATCGATCTTTTTATCCGGGAAGAGGTAATGGGTGCAGAGACGGCAAATTGGACATTTGCCACGGTTCATGAAAGCTTTGAAAAATGGTCACAGGAGCAATTTCAGCCTGTGGGCGCCGTTTCCCGGATCTCCGGCAGCACCGCGCCGCTCTGGCAATGATAGATCCTTTCCATTCTGATTTTACAACCCGATTTGAGGCTTTTTTTCATATAGAAATGCTAAAATCCCGCGATTGACAAGTCGGCCGATCCCGCTTAAGGTTTGTTAAATGGGCGGTCCGAATTCCGGATGCCAAACGCCCTTGAAAATCGTTTTAAAAACATGTTACGCCGATAGCCCGACCCGGTATCCCACTCCCTCCGGTTCGGAATACCGGCACTAGCCGAATAAGGATTGCACGCAGTGAAATCAAGCACCGAATTGATCCGTATGGGCGGGTACCGTGATGTGATCGGGGAAAAGGCGGTAAAAACCGTTAATCCGCCTGTGTATACCGGGTCCACCGTTTTGTTCGAAACCTACCGGGATATGGTGGATGTAAAATCAGGGAATTACCCGGGTGTGACCTACGGGACTGACCGCATGCCCAACCAATTGGCCTTGGAAGATGCCATTTGCCGGTTGGAGGGCGGATATCTGACCCGGGCGTTTCCCTCCGGGATCAGCGCCATCCGCAATACGCTTCTGGCTTTTTTAGAAAGCGGAGATCATCTCCTGGTGGTCGAGAATATCTATGCCCCTACGGCGCATTTCTGCAAGGCAGTCTTGTCGAAATTCAACATCAGAGTGGACCGGATTCCGGCGGCGGTGGGTGACGATATCGAAAATTATATCAGACCCGAGACCAAATTGATTTTTTTGGAATCCCCGGGATCCAACACTTTTGAGATTCAGGACATTCCGGCCGTCACGAAAGTTGCCAGAAAAAAAGGCATCCTGACCCTGCTGGACAGTTCCTGGGCGACCCCGCTGTTTCTGAAACCCTTCGACCTGGGAGTGGATATTGTTCTGCAGTCGGTTACCAAATATATGACCGGCCATTCCGATGTACTCCTGGGCAGTGTGTCGGTCAACCAATCCTGCGCCCGGCATTTTGCAAAAATGTATCGTGCCATGGAAATATACGCGCCCTCCCGAGAGTGCAGCCTTGGTTTGCGCGGACTTAAGACACTACCGGTTCGTTTAAAACAGCATGAGGCGGCAGGAATCGAGGTTTCACGATGGCTCGAAACCCTCGACATCGTTGAGCGCGTGCTTCATCCTGCCCTTGCCGGACATCCCCAGCATCATATCTGGAAACGTGATTTTTCCGGTGCGTCCGGGCTGTTTTCCTTTACCTTTAAGGAAGACTATCCCGAGGAGAAGATAGCGGCCTTCATCGATGCTCTGGAACTATTCGGTATCGGTTTTTCCTGGGGAGGCTTTAAAAGCCTGATCACCGCCGGTAAATACCCTCGTGAAAGCAGTCCGGAGCTTTCCGGGAAAACCGTCATCCGACTCAACATCGGTTTGGAGGATGTAGAGGACCTGAAACGCGATCTTGAGATCGGACTGGGGAAACTTGCCGGTACGCCGGTCATATCGAACAGATGAACCCATCGAGTTGTTTTTGGAAGGTATTTCAATGAAAGTCTTGATTGTCGACCCACAGGCGGTCAGTCGGAATAAGCTTCACAGGATGCTTGACGATATCGGCGACTGCGATTCGGTAAACCGGGGGAAGGAAGCCCTGGCGGCCTGTGAAGAGGCGGTCACCGGATCGAAACCTTTTGATTTGATCACCCTGGACATCGCGCTTCCCGATATGGACGGGATTCAACTCATAGAAGCCGTCAGAAACCTGGAGAGGAAGCTGGAGGTTGCGGAGAAAAACCGGTCGAAAATCCTGGTAGTGGCATCCGATTCCTATGCGAAGCAGGTCATCAATTGCGTTCGCGCCGGGTGTGACGAATACCTGGTCAAGCCGGTGAGTCGGGAGCGATTGATCCGGAAAATGGAGCATTTGGGCCTGGAACTGTCCCCCACGGAAAGCACCGAGACGGAGGAAACGGCCACCATCGACCAGATGATCGAGACCACTGTCCAGCGTTTCAAAGAGGGCAATCTGGATCTGCCGGCCATGCCCCAGGTCGTCAAAGAGCTACAGCAGGTGATGAGCAGCCCTACTGCCGGATTGCCGGAAATGGCCGCCGTCATAGAAAAGGATCCCGCCATCGCCGCGGGGTTGATCTCCAAAGCCAACTCACCTGTGTACCGTGGGGTGGGGCCGGTGAAAAATGTCAGCATGGCCATCTCCCGGATCGGGATGAAGGAGAGCCAGGAGGTGGTGAACACCATCGCCAATAAAGGATTTTACGGAACCCGGAACCGGCGTTTGAAAGAGATGATGGAGGCCCACTGGACCCACTCTCTTGCCTGTGCCCACGCTTCCAAGATCATTACCCGCAAAGTTTTTCCGGATGATCTGGAGAACGCTTTCATGAAAGGGATGCTGCACGACATCGGAAGCGTGCTGCTCTTGAAAAGTCTGGATGAGAACCTGTCGGGGAAAACGCCCTTTTCCGATTCGGAGCTGATCGACTGCATCTATGAAGTCCATTCAAGCTTTGGCGCCGCGCTCCTCGAACGTTGGGAATTTACACCCGATTTCATCCGAATCGTCAAGGCACATGAATGGACAACCTTCCCTTCGGATACGGAAAAGGATATACTCATCGCCAACCTTGCCGATAATCTGGTGCACAAGATCAGCTACGGTATCTTCAAAAAAGAGGATACCGCTCTTCCGGATCTTGAATCCGCCAGGCTCCTGGAGCTGGATCCCGCTGCGTTAAATGAGATCTGTGAAGAGGTAAAGTCCCTGATGAAAGACACCAGGGGCGATCTATAATCGGAGTCGACTGCGGCATCGTTTAGCGGCTTCCACTAAAGTAGTTGACGGAACAGTATATTGCATATGCAAATTGGAGGTTGGAGATGAAACTGGATGATCACCCGACTGTCAAGGCGTACCGGGAAGGCCGGTTAGAATTGCCGGCATCTCCAGAAGTATTGGATTCCAATTCATTGAAACAGATGGCCCGTGATTTGGGCGCCGATGATGTCGGAATCGTGGATCTTGAAAGAAAGGCTCTGACGGAACATCGACAAGACCTCCTCGACGTGCTGCCCGATGCCAAAAGTATCATGGTCCTGGCTTTCTGCGTGAATCAGGATCACTTGAAAAGTACGGCTCATTCTTTAGCGGACAATGAATTCAAGCTGGCTTGGACGGGCGCGAATCACCTTATCCGGCAATTGGTGAACGGGCTGAAGCGAAAAGGGATAAAGGCCGTGGCCATGCCGGCCGGATTTCCATATGAAGCGACCCGGTGGCCTGGAAAGATGTGGCTGACCTGCGACAAGGTTTTTGCAGTTGAGGCCGGGCTGGGTCAGATGGGGATTCATCGGCTGGTGATTCACCCGAAATACGGTAGTGCCATGATTCTGGGATCTGTTCTTCTATCAGGGAGTTGCGATCGGTATGACCGGCCGCTTGATCTCAATCCCTGCATCAATTGCGGCCTGTGTTTGAAGGTGTGCCCGGTCGGGGCTGTAAAAAAGAGCGACGATTTCGACTTTATGGCTTGTTATTCCCACAACTACCGTGAAAGGCTGGGGGGATTTCAGAACTGGGTGGAACAGATCGTGGACAGCAGGGGCCATGCCGATTACCGCCGAAGGGTCAGCGACCCGGAGACCATCTCCATGTGGCAACATCTCGCCATCGGGGCGCAGACCCGATGTGATCGCTGCATGGCGGTTTGCCCCGCAGGTGAAGCAGCCATCGCCGAATTCCTGGATGACCGAAAGTCCTATTCCCGCAGATATGTAAACCCGTTCCGGGACCTTGAGGAAAGCATCTTTGTGGTCAAGGGTTCCGATGCGGAGCATCACGTTCTGACCCGGTTTCCCGGAAAACGCATCCGGATCATTTCCAACGGCATCCGCCCCCTTTCAGCGGCTCAGTTTTTAGAGAGCCTGCCCCTGGTATTCCAGCCGGTTCAGGCGGAAGGGCTTGATGCGGTTTTTCATTTTACCTTTACAGGGGAGGAAAAACTCGAAGGGACGGTCCATATCAGTGACAGTGCCCTGACCGTGCAAGGGGGTCTTGTGGGGAACTCCGATCTGCACGTTACGGCAGACAGCAGGGCCTGGATACAATTTCTGGCCAAAGAGATGCACCTTTTGAAAGCACTGGTCACCCGAAGGATCAAAATTAAAGGATCTCCCAAATTGATGATGGCGTTTGCCAAGTGTTTTCCATCATGAACCCTCGTCGGGTCCAGTGGTCACGGGTGTTTTTATGGAGTTGAATGGGTTTTTATGAAGACGCCCCCTGATTTGCGATCCACTGAAAAATTGTGGGCAAGTCTGATAAATAATTAACTTTAAAGCAATCCATCGCTAATAAAAATGTCCTATCTATTGACTTTATAGATGGGGAACCCATGTTTATTTCCATAAACCGAAAATCGAAACCAAAGGAAATGGATCACTATGAACAAACGAAAGCGCTTTGTCTGCCGAAACAAAGATTGTCCCAGCCGGGATCAGCAGTTCTGCCTTGAAATACCCGAAGAGGTCTTAATAGATGAAAAGAACGTGGCCGTTATGTACTGTCCCCATTGCCAGGGCCGCCTGGTTCGTTCCAGCGGGAGCGAGGATGAGGCCCAGAACTGCATGATTGCGTGAACACCAAGCAGGCGGTGGAAACTGGCCAAAGCGATTTTCTTTCATCCCCTCCTTGTGTTTTACCGTGCTTCCGGATAACCCGGAAGGCATTCTTCAACGACCAGAAGCCTTTCATCAACCAGCTTCACGATTCTATCCGGAACGATTCTCTTTCCTGCTCCATCCACAGATACCGCAATGTCGGGCCGTATGGGATTGTCTGGATAGGTTTTGGATACTTTGCCGATCATCCCATTGTTCAGCCGAACATACTGCCCAACCGGATATATGGATAACGTTTCGATGAGCGCTTTAATCAGTTCTGCTGAGAAGGCGGATCCTTTCTGTTTCAGGATGGAGGAGATGCCGACCGGAGGGATGAGCTGGTCTCGGTGGGATCGGGGGTGGATCAATGCTTCATAAGTATCGGTAATGGCGATAATCTTTGCCGGCAGGTACTGCTCGAAATCGGGTAGCTGGTTCGGATATCCGTTTCCGTCGGCTCTCTCATGGTGCTGCAAAATGATCTCCGCAATTATGTTCCCCCGGTCACTGTGGTACAGGATGGCATCACTGGCATACTGTGGATGCATTCTTGCCCGGTCGATTTCCTCTTCCGCCGAACTCCCCTTTTTCCGATAGTTTTGAATGGACTGGATGGACGCCAGCAATTTTCCGAACCCCACATCATGCAGCAAGGCCGATGCCACCGTGTATTGAACCTCCTCTTTGCTGAGTCCCATACCGAGCGCCATCTTCAATGAAAAAATGGCGACGTTAGCCGAGTGGGACACATACAGATCTTTAGGATCGTAATAATTGACGGCACATTCCAGCAAATCGTCTTTTCTGATTGCATCCTTGATGAGCGCGTCGGCCAGTTGAAAGGTTTTGTCAAGATCCGGTGTCTCTCCCGCTGCAATGGCCTTGGTACTTTTTTGTATAAAAAGCATCATCAATCGGTATAGTTGGGGTTTCTTGTGTTGCGGCATGATGAACTCCGTCTAGTATGATGTCCCATAGATTCTGTATATATTACATGGTGGGCTGATTATTGATTCCCTTGTTCTAAAAATGGAAATTCCAAAACCCGAATCATAAATTACAAATAAAATCCAAACAGCCAATTTTAAATCATGACAAAAGGTCTTGAATTTGACGGATTGGGAATTTTGATTTATTGGGTATTTGGTTTTTATCATTTGATATTTTAAATGACCTGCCTCCTCCATAAATCCACTCTTATTTGAAGGACCCTTTTGGTCATTATGTCCAGTACACTAGTTTAAATGGAAAAAAATGGCCGCATTCTCATAGAAGATCTTTTCCCGGATCGACTCGGACAGATCTTCGTTTCCCCGATGCCGCACGACATCCTCGAAAAAGGAGGTGCCCGAATCGGTGTTGCACATGATGCGGTTTACCCTTTCCGCACAGCTTTTTACAATCTGTATTAATTCCGCCCATCCGGTTTTAACCGGGCTCAAGGTGACACCAGCCCAGAAATCGGCCTCGAGCACTTCAGAGATGGTGTCGACAGTGCAATGATCCACCACCAGTGAAGGGGCAAGATCGGGATAACCCTTTAAGACCTTCAAAGTGGTGCGGGTGATGGACGCCTTATTGGAGCGCGGGGTATGAACCCCGACAACCTTTCCCCGCGATATGATTTGGCGGCCCAGTTCAAGCTGGGCGATGAGTACCTCCCGTTCCCTTGCGTCCCCGGTTTCCAGTCCAATCTCTCCGATACCCAGGCACAACGGGTCGCCAATATAAGGTGTGAGCACGCTTTCGATCTGCTCGGGTTTCAATTCCGGGGGGATGGAACGGGGATGAACGCCGGCGAGGTAGCGGCATTCCAACCCGTCTTTTGCGTACCGGTGGATGCAGTGGGCTTTGGATTCAAGTTGCTTTTTGAAATCGGGTACCGAATCGATGTTGTCAAAATAGGACCAGGAAATGACACTGCATCCCTTTTCCTGTAACCATTGGCATTGCCGGGGATGATGGCGGTCCAGAAGGTCCAGATGTACGTGGCTGTCGATGACGGGGTAATGTAAATCCTTCATTGAAAAGTTATCATTTTTGCGCGACAGTGTCCAAACGGACAGATTAGAAAACACTTAACTTACTCGGCCAGACCATGCGAAAACACAATGGCACACAATTATATGGAATTCGGAGACTCCTGACAACTCTGAAAATGGGATTGCATCCTGAGGTCAGGAAGCTGCCGTTACGGAAAAAACTGTCCCTGAATTATGTTTCAAAAAGGTGTACCCGAACAAAAGGATATCCCGGCGTGTTTGCCTATGATTTTTTCGAAAGTGAAAAGTATTACGGCTGCGGTGCTGGATTCAATTATATGTTTATCGATTCCCAGGGGAATCTTTGCCCCTGTGATTTTACCATGCTTTCATTCGGCAACATTCTGGACCGGCCGATCCAGGAAATCTGGGAAGAAACCAGCCGCCATTTTTCGAAGCCGGGTCCGGCTTGTTATGCCAACATCAGCAATGATCTGATCTTTTTAAAAAAAGAGAAGAAATGGCCCCTTGGGAAGCAGGCGACCATCGGCATACTGGAAGCGTGTCCTTCATACGACGCCCATCGGTTGCCAGAATTTTATCGAAAAATGGGGTCTCCGAATTCAATAGCTGAAGGTGTCCGGTGAACCCACAACACGTCACAGAAAAGCTGCTTCCATCGGCCTCCGTCATTCCCCTGCGGGACAGTTCGGAGGGGCTGAGGGTGTTGCTGTTGAAACGCAATCCCAATGCCACCTCCAGCGGAGGTGCGTGGGTCTTCCCCGGTGGATTGATTGACCGGGTGGATGGCGTGGATAACGGGGTAATCGATCCCATCGCCTCAGCTCGCCGGGCAGCCGTTCGTGAAGCCGGCGAGGAGGCGGGACTTCTTTTAAAACCGGAAGCACTCCTGCCGATCTCTCGGTGGACCACACCCAAAGGGGTTTTCCCCAAACGGTTTGAAACCTGGTTTTTCCTTGTCAGGGAGTCGTCTCAGTCCGTTTGCGTCGATAGGCAGGAGATCCTGGCCCATCAATGGCTGTCTCCATCAGAAGCAATCTTGGCACGACGCCGGGGCATCATGGAACTGCCACCGCCGACATTCGTCAACCTGACAATTCTTTCGGTTTTTCCGGACAGCTCCTCGGCCTTAAACGCCATGGCGAAAGGCGGTGTTGCCATCTTCAAGCCGCGTTTTCGGAAAATACCGGGCGGGTTTTGCTCTTTATATGCGGAGGATGCCGCCTACGAAGGCGGCGCCCTCGATCTGCCGGGACCGCGTCACCGTTTGTGGCTCCAAGATAGCGGTTGGCGATATGAGAAACGATTATAGTCCTCGGAGCCAGGTTCAAAACGTTTCAGTTGGTTCAAGTCCGTTGCTTTTCCATGGCATCGCAAACCGATCGGATCTCCGGCAGCTCAGCAGAAAGGGGCAGCCCTTTCAGATTGTCCAGGTATATGGAACGGGTTTCCGGTAGGCGTCCGACGATGTCGGCATCCACCAGCGCCGCTTCGAGTTCGGGTTCCGCTTCCGGTGTCAGTCGGTTGAACACGACCGTTACGGGCAGGCGGGCCTCCCCTGCAAAGGCTTTCACCCGTTTCACCATCATGACCGATTCGTAGGAGGGATCCACAACACAGAGAAGATGATCGCACTGCCCGTCCAGCCGGCGCCCAAAATGCTCCACACCCGCAGCAGTATCCACAATCACCCTATCATCAGGTCCGAGGCTAAGGGATGAAAACAGCATTCGAAACAGCTTCCCCATGGGGCAGGCGCATCCCTCGCCGAAATGGCTTATTTTCCCCACCGACATCACCCGAATCCCTGCTTTCGACGCGACTGTGGATTCCGGTAGACGATCCATCGTCATATTGACTGGAAAGATAAGAGGCGGTCCGGTAAGGGTCGTGCCGGGTACAGCCGTTCGGTCTTTAAACCCTTTTTTCCCCCCCAGGTTGTCCAAAAGCGTATCCGGCACTTCCAGTCCCAGCATACGGTAAAGGCCGATGTTGGATTCATCCGCATCCACCAGCAAGACGTTTTTGCCCCTGTTGCGCATGGCCATAGCAAGCAGTGCCGATACCGTGCTTTTGCCGCTGCCGCCTTTACCGCATACCAGAATTTTCATGGCTCCATTTCCTTTAGTGACTATTTTTCCGATCCGGTCTTCTCATGGTTTAAAGCCGCTTGATGTCCAAATAGGCCCAGATACTATTACCGATATCCAACCACCGTCAATCGCGCAATACTCGCTTGATATCCATGGCAGTTTCGAGAGGCAAGTTTCAATTTGGGCGAAAGGCAATTAAATAATTGGATCTGAGATTTTAATCCAGATCCAGCATTGCTTTGCAGCGGTTGCATCGGACCACGCCCCGGAAAACCGGGTTGCCGCATTCCGGGCACCAGTATCTGGCTTCTTCGTCTTGAACCCACTTTTCGGTACCGACTTTTCGCCGGTAGGGCACTGCCCGCAGAATCACCTTTTTCCCGACCGCCATGGAAAAATTATCGATGTGAGAGCAGGGGAATTGGTCGCATTCGTGGCATCCGGTGATGCCTTTTGCCTTTACACAATCTCTGATTTCGCATTGTTTGCAGTGCATGAACCGGTCATCGGAAAGGCAGCCGCCGCAGCGGATATCATCCACTTTCAGGTTTTCGCTGCCCGGAAGCGTGCCCTTTCCGGGGACCTTTCCCTTGTACAGATCCACCAACCGTTCTTTGAATTTATGGTTGTTGTCCCGATGGGCGATATGAATGGCGCATACACCGCAGTACAGGCCGCAGGGTGAAAGAAAATCCGCCTTCATCTTCATAACCTCGACTCCTATTTTCTTTTTAAAATGAATACCCGTTTTGGGTAAGATGCTTAAAGATAATCTCTCTGCCCGCAGTATCCCGCGGGGGATCGGCGTCAATGCATGGGGCGGTGTGTCCCGGAATTTTTTGCCGGATCAGGGTCCGGTCGATGGTGCTAAACTGGTAATAGTTATCGCAAACGCTCACCGATAGAAAACCTAGACTATAAAATGGGGGACCGGTCTTGCTGCTGTCGACAAGCCATTTCTTAGGATTTACACAATTTGGATTGACGCCTGTACTGAAGATGTACCGGTCAGGAGCGGGATCGGAGTTTAAAAAGGAGTGTCCCTGCATCCAATCCGGTTTGGGCAAGCCAAGGTATTCCAGAAGCGTTGGAGCGATATCCAAATTTTGAGTATTGGTTTTGACTCTTCTTGAATGGGAACCGTCGGGAAACAGAAAGATCAAGGGGATACGAACTCTTGTATTGAATTGAAATCCATGATCGCTTCCAATCACCACAACCGTGTTTTGATACCGGCCGCGTGCTTTCAGTCCATAAATGATTTCACGAGTATATGCATCGAAATCCAGAATGGCATCGTCATAGAAATCGGTCATCCAGCTACTTTTTTGTTCCTTTCCCTTCGAAAACACCCTTTTCCTGGGATGAAATCTGGGTCCGTGGGTGTCCATTAAATGCACGTGGGCAAAAAACGGTTGGTCGGTTTGGTCGATCCATGAAAAAAACTGACGGATCCGTCCGCTATCGCTGTTGGCAGCATTTCCTTTTTTGCCGCTGGCCTCATTGTGGCTGTCGACCTGATTCCTGAGTCCGAGAGAATAGGAAATACGATTCTTCAGGCGCTCATATGTACTGTTGATGAAATATTTCATTCCCGGGACAAGTAGAACCATCAACATGGAGGGGATGTTCTCATTGGACAGTGTTCTACCGTTTGCGATATCAAAACCGTTCAGCAAATTCATATCATGAGCGTCGGCGAATTGTCGGATACTGACATCGATGTTGTGATATCCGTAACTTTTTAATATTCCAGGGAAATGTTCATACCTATCCACACCTTTCAGTATCTCGGGCGGGTAGTACACCCGCGTCCGGGTGGGGAGTTTACCTGTAAGTGTTGATGTGACCGACCCCCCGGTGTTGGATGCATTTGTGAAGGCGTTTTCACAAAAAAGCGCCTTTCCTTTTATAAATTCACGGATAAACGGCGTAGTATCGCGGAAATAACCGTATACAGAGGTATGATCGGCATTTAAGCCGTCAGTAGACAGCATCAGAATGTTGGGAGAAGCTCTACCGGAGGCGGCGACTGAGGGAAGATGACCGATATTGGGTTCCCATGATAGGCTTTGACCGGTGAAAAGGCCAATTCCCAGGCCGGAAAACAGGGCACCACACAAAAGCAGAATACCCTTCAGATGCCACCCTTTGAGGATAAACCGTTCTGTTTTAATTACCAATTGAAGGGCATATGCGAACAGCACCAGATAAATAACAAAATAGCCGAACCTCCATGTGTCGGGAATGGTTTTAAGTCCGAATCGAAAAAGCGTGTAGGTGAAGTTTTCAATGGCAAGAAAAAAAGTGGCGGAAAAAAAGAGAGCTGGAATCAAACGCCCGAACCAGACAAAAAATTTTTTCAGTGGGGGTGAAGGGAATGTGAATCCCGCCCCCTTTAACACAAGAACCGCCACCGTCACCAGTAAATAAAAAGGAGCAGGTGTCACGAAAAGAACCCGAACTTTTTCGATAAAACTGAACGTCGACATGAAGGAGGGTTTGGTGACAAAAAACACCCATTCCATCAAGAAATAGAAAAATACCGATAGGATGGCTGTAGCCCATACCGTTGCCCAAATCGGCAGGTGCTCTTTTTCAGTTAATGGAAGGCGAGGTGGAGCCATGGCGGTTTTTTATTAACCGGATTTTTGTATTTCGCGTTTCTTCATCAGATATACCGTCCGCTCAGATGACTCGACCGGGATCTTATCGAGAATAATAAAATATCGCGAAAAAACAGTTTCAAAATTTTTAGAATCATATGTCGGAAAAATATCTTCACGCGTAGACAAAAGATGAGTCACCTGGGAATCGCTTTTGGGGACAAACTCGATGATTAAGTGCTCACACAATTGTCGGAAGACTGAAGCGATTCTATCGAAGGGGAGGTTGTTGGAGATGGCGAGGTGGTGGATGAGGGCGAGGGCGATTGCCGTATCATGAGCACTGCGTTCAACAAGAGGCATGCGCTCGGTGTGGTGCCACCCCAATCCGGGGCTCGGATTGGTCAAGTCGAGAATCAGTGGGAGAATATGGGTTTCCCCTTTCTCCCTGCATTCTTGATAGTTTTTTTCAACGGCAGCCGGGTCGATATCGAAAGCAATCGTATGAATCCCTCGATCGCTGGCGATCCGGCTAAAAACGCCGGTATTGGCCCCAAGGTCCCAGACGGTTTTCGGTGCCACTCGATCCAAACATTGTGAAACGATCTTTTTTTTATGCATGAAGGCGCTGTTACTGTAGTTGGTTTCATCGTAATAATTTCCCCACTCCGTTTTGCCAGGGGACCAGCTCATCTTCTTGATGCTTGTTTCAAGGCTGTCGATCAAACCCAGGAACGCCTTTCGGTCCATTTTGGGGACGATTTTTTTCTCCGCCTTGTTTCCATACCGTCTTTGTGCAGAAGCATGGAGGTGGACATGAGTAAGAGTGGAAAATTTGAATTTTGTGTAAAACGGCAGCAGCTTGGCCGCTAGATCCAATGGAATGCCGTCGATATGAATACGGAGCAGCTGGTTCAAACGTACGTCTGCGTAAGACATCAACGTCAGGGGTGCGAAAAAGTGTTTACAGAACTGTTGGTACGCCACCCAAGGGGCGCCTTCCTTGTAGGATTCGAAAGAGAGTGTATCGATGAAAATCGGTTTGCCGTTGAAAAATTGGATATTATAGCTGCTGCTGTCCTTCAGGGAGAGGTTGAACTCAAGTGCTTTTTTTTGAATCAAAAGTGTTGCCAGAGCCGCATCCTTGAGTTGACTGAAGCACCACTCATAGGGGTAAGAGATAAACGGAACCGGTTCCGGTTTTATGACCTTATAGGCCCTTTCCGGGCGATATGGGACGATGTCAGCAATTTCATGGGATATGATCAGCCCATTGTCCAGCAACCACTGGTAAAAACCCGAATCGATTAGACGATCAAAATCGGTTTTATAGGATTGGTTGACCTGACGGTAGAGGGTACCGTTTTTGAAGAATACGAATCCGCTGGGATCCCTGAAAGAACTTTCTGCAATACCGTCTTTCGACATCCGTTTTAGTTATTCCCTGGAGAACAGATTGCGAAAAAAATCCATTATCTTTTTCCCGAAAAGCTTCAGGGAAAACATGGCACCGAATATGGTGGCAAGAAATATCTGGAGCAGATAACTTCCGGTTCCCGGATCGAGGTACGCGTGGGCGTTATGGGTTAGGCCCAATAGAATGACCACGGTTATCACGATACGCCGCAACATGCTTCATCTCCTTTGTCCTGTAAGATCCTCCCGATTTCATAGCGGATGTATTCTAAAGACATCTATTTATGAACAGCCGCCAAAATAATCGCGTTGGCTTTGCGGGTCAATAGTTTTGTTAGAATTTCATTAGATTTCCATTAGCGTTAGTTTTCGTCAAATTCGCCGAAGTGCTGGTAATGGGCCCTTTGCATTTTTCATGATCTTTTCATTTTTAATTCATATTGGTTTCACCGGCCAATGCCATGATCCCTTCGAAACTCAAAGGTAAAAGGTATTATCAATGCGCATCAAAAGGAGGAAATCATGGCTTACATCATTCGACGTGCAGCTTTTTGGCAGATATGGATCCTTTTTATTCTGGTGGCGCCTGACGTTTTTGCTGAAACCCAACCGGATAAAACCCTGGCCCCCTATTTTTTTATCGAAAATGGGGACCCGAGCATCGATCGGTTTCCCCTAAAGGGCACGGAAGTGACGGCCAATGTCAACGGGGTGATTGCTGATGTTGCGATTCTTCAGAAGTACACCAACAGCGGAACACGGCCCATCAGCGCCCGCTACATCTTCCCGGCATCCACCCGGGCGGCGGTCCACGGCATGACCTTCAAGATCGGAGAGAAGTTGATCCGTGCCAAAGTGAAGGAGCGTAACGCTGCCCAGGACCTGTTCCAAAAGGCCAAAAAGGAAGGGAAAAGTGCATCCCTTTTGAATCAGGAGCGTCCCAACGTTTTCAGCATGCATGTGGCCAACATCATGCCTGGAGATGCCGTGGATATCGAACTCAAGTACACGGAGCTGCTGGTGCCGACAGAAGGCATATACCGGTTCATCTTCCCCACGGTGGTGGGTCCCCGCTACTCCGGCAGCCCAGAATCCGAGGTCGAAAAAGAGGACCTCTGGATAAAAAGCCCCTATCTCAAGAAAAAGAGCGAATCCAGGCCGGCGGCGTTTTCCCTGGATCTCCATCTATCCTCCGGTATGCCGCTTCAGGAAGTTTTCAGCCCATCCCACGATGTCGATATCAAGTGGGAGAATCCGGCCACAGCCCGGTTTGTGCTGAAAGAGGACGGGGAAACTGCCGGGAACCGGGATTTTATTCTCAAATACCGGCTCACCGGCCGAAAAATTGAATCGGGTCTTCTGCTCTACCAGGGAGAGGATGAAAACTTTTTCCTGCTCATGTCACAACCTCCCAAAAGGGTTGAGCCAGAGGAGATACCGCCGCGGGAGTTCATCTTCGTCGTCGATATATCGGGATCCATGAACGGATTCCCCCTCAACACGGCAAAAAAGCTCTTGCGAAACCTCATCGGAGACCTGAAGCGGACAGACCTTTTCAATGTGGTACTTTTTGCCGGGGGATCCAGCGTACTGTCGACAGCATCACTGCCGGCGGACAGCCATCACATTGCCCGGGCCATTCGTTTTATCGAGACGCAGCGGGGGGGCGGCGGCACGGAACTGTATGCCGCCATGAAACGGGCACTTAACATTCCCCGCAGCGAGGCTACTGCCAGAACCGTGCTGCTGGTGAGCGACGGATATATTTCGGCTGAAAAGGAGGTGTTTCGCCTGATCCGCGACAACCTGGAACATACCAATGTGTTCTCTTTTGGAATCGGGTCTTCGGTAAACCGCTATTTGATCGAAGGGCTTGCAAAAGCCGGTATGGGGGAGGCCTTTGTGGTGACACGCCCTGAGGCGGCCGCTTCCACTTCAAAGCGATTTCGGGAATATGTCGGATCTCCGGTACTCACCGATATCCGGATCCGGTTTGACGGATTCGAGACCTATGACGTCCAGCCGGAGAAGGTACCGGATATGATGGCAAGCCGGCCGGTGATCGCATTCGGCAAGTGGCGTGGAAAGGCGGAAGGCACCGTCCAGATCTCCGGAATGGGGGGCAACGGCATCCATACGCAGACACTCAACGTGGCGGACTGCCAGCCCTCCGAAAGACACGGTGCTTTGAAATATCTGTGGGCCCGTCACCGTATCGCGGCCCTTTCCGATTTCAATTTCAACAAGGAATCGGCCGAAAACCGGGAGGAGGTGATCTCCCTGGGACTGACCTATAACCTGATGACCCGGTACACCTCGTTTGTAGCGGTGCTCGATGCGGTCCGGAATCAGGAGGGGCGCAGCAGAGATGTGGATCAACCGCTGCCGCTGCCGAAAGGGGTTTCTCATCTGGCGGTGGGCGGATCCCATAAACGGGTGCCCGAGCCCGAGCTTTATTTGTTGATTGGGATCATGGGGATATTTCTGTGGATGGGGAGCAGGCGGCGAAATAGAAAACCCTAGGGGAGGCTTATGTCATGATGCCGAACGCTATATACAGACCGCATCGGATTGGCTACTTTTTATTGATATCCCTTATTGCGATGGGATTGAAGTTTCATTACAGCCGGGCAGACAGCGGGGATCTTTTGTGGATCCTCGCACCCACCGCCGGCCTGGTGGAGGTGATCAGTGGGATCCCATTTGACTATGAAACCGATACGGGATTCGTCAACCGGGCCCATCGCATGATCATCGCCCCTTCATGCGCCGGCGTCAATTTCCTGATCATCGCATTTTGCATGTCGGCATTTTTCGGTCTCAAGCGTTTTTCCGTCACTCCTGCCCGATTGGCCTGGGTGGGTAGCAGTCTGCTTATCGGGTATTTATCTGCCCTTACGGTCAATGCCTTACGAATCGTCATGTCGGTGCAACTTTACCGGTCTCATTTCTATTCCGCCTGGCTGACACCGGAACAGGCCCATCGTGCAGGAGGGGTCGCCCTTTATTTTCTTTTTCTGTCGGTGATCTACGCCGTCCTCTGGGCAGCATTGAGAGATCGGGCAACCAGCGGTTCGAGACAGGAGACCGCTTTCTTTGGGGGGCTGCCGCGATGGGGTGTTGTTCCCGCAGCCTGGTACCTTGTCTTTGCCATTCTCATTCCGATACTGCTGCAGTTTTACAGGGGTTGGAACGAGCGGTTTTTCGAACACGGATTGACCGTGGGCATCATCTGTGGGGTCCTGGTGATTTTGATGACCGTCATCCGGTTGAGTTTTGTTCGTATTGCCGATAAGATGGGTCGTTAAGGCGACCCAAACCCAAGGCGAATTTTCTTGAAACGACAAGGGCGTTCGTCTTCGAGTTGGATCCATTTGTCGCAACATTTTCATGACCCCAAAGGAGAAAGGCGTGAAACCGAGAATCCTCATTGTTGAAGATGAACCGGCCATCGCGGATACCATTCAGTATGCCCTTGAAACCGACGGTTTCGAAACGGTGCATCTGTCCCTCGGATCTCCCGTTTTGTCGCAGCTTTCAAATGAGAAGGTGGACCTGATCATACTGGATATCGGGCTGCCCGATATCAGCGGCCTGGAATTGTGCAAGCAGATCCGGAAGCGACATGGGACCCCGATTATTTTTCTCACCGCGCGCGCCGAGGAGGTGGACCGGGTGGTGGGGCTCGAGATCGGTGGGGATGACTATGTGACCAAACCGTTCAGCCCGAGGGAGCTCTCTGCAAGGGTTCGGGCAATATTAAGACGCATGGGGACGCCTGAAATAGAACAGGGTTCCGAAGTGTTCCGCATAGACGAAGGCAGACGGCGGATCTTTTACTTGGATCAGTCACTGGTACTGTCCCGTTACGAATATAATATCCTGAAGGTTTTTATCGAAAGGCCGGGGCATGTCTATACGCGCGAACGGCTGATGGGCCTGGCATGGGATGAGCCGGAGGCCAGTATGGACCGGACGGTGGATGCCCACATTAAAAATATTCGTTTCAAGCTGAAAACCGTCAATCCGGAAGTCGATCCCATTGTAACGCACCGTGGCATGGGTTATTCACTGATGGAGGACATATGAAATTAGGTGCCCGCATTTTCTTCTGCTACATGACCATATTTCTGATCTGTTTTTATTTTCCCATCGATTTTGTCCTGGACAATCTCCGGACCCGCTACCTTGAAGGGGTTGAAGATCCCCTGGTGGATCAGGCCAATATTCTCGCGGGTGTGATCGGCAATGAGATGGCGGCGGGCAGGTTCGATCCCAATCGGTGGCATGCCGTTTTTAAAAACGTATACGCTCGCGATTTCTCCGCCAGAATTTACGATTTTGAAAAGCGGGGCGTGGACATGAGCGTCTATGTTACTGACCGGGCCGGCCGTGTTTTGTTCGACTCCACCTCGGAGAAAAATACGGGAAAAGACTATTCCAAATGGCGGGACGTCCGCCTGAGCCTTTCGGGAAAATATGGCGCCAGGACCTCCCGGATTGATGAGAATGTGCCCACCTCTTCTGTTTTGTACGTGGCCGCTCCCATTTGGGTGGCAGAAGAGATTAACGGCGTGGTCACCGTTGCCAAACCCACCACCAACATCAATAATTTTTTAAAAAGCGCCAAACCGCAGATTTCAAAAGCCGGTATGTTGGCCGCCACAGCCGCTGTCCTGCTCAGCCTGTTTGCTTCCTTCTGGGTGACACGCCCCATCAAACGGCTCACCCATTATGCGGATGAGGTGCGCCGGGGAAAACGGGTGCCTTTCCCCAGACTGGGCAGAACCGAAATCGGCGAGATGGGGTCTGCCTTCGAGAAAATGAAAGTGGCCCTCGAGGGCAAGAACTATGTGGAACACTATGTCCAGACCTTAACCCATGAAATTAAAAGCCCCCTATCGGCCATCCGGGGTGCCGCTGAATTGATGGAGGAGAAAATGGAACCGGCGCAGCGGTCCCGATTTCTTTCAAATATTCGCACCGAGGCAAATCGGGTACAGGAACTGGTGGAGCGGATGCTGGAGTTGTCCGAACTGGAGACGCTGAATATCCTGCGCAAGGTGGAGCGAATCTCCTTTCCATCTGTCGTCAAAACGATCATAGAGAGCAAGCAGCCGATGCTGGTTCAGAAACAGCTCAAGATCGATTCCCAATTGCCCGATGAGATCATCGTCAATGGCGATTCCTTCCTGTTGCATCAGGCGGTGGGGAATCTCATCCAGAACGCAGTTGATTTTTCGCCGGCAGGCGGAAGGATCGGTCTCAAGGTTTCCGAGCAAAAGCACCAAATTGCGTTTTCCGTGGCGGATGACGGACCCGGTATCCCGGACTATGCCCAAAAAAAGGTATTTGAAAAATTTTTCTCTCTACAGCGTCCGGACAGCGGGAAAAAAAGCACCGGCTTGGGACTCAATTTCGTAAAAGAAGTGGCCCATCTGCACGGCGGAGCGGTCAGGCTTGAAAACCGGCCTGAAAAAGGGGTTTGCGCCACGCTCACATTACCTTTGGTGTGACAGATCGTCAAATCCGCCGACTCCCAGACCTTAGCCTTGACATACCGCCTGGGGATACCCTATGGATGCAGGGCCGGCAGTGAGGAGGCGAACCTTGGTGGTTATGGGTTACAGCTTAAGGGGTGCGGATGTGAAGTATCACGTTGACGAATCTGATTGTGGTGCAAAGCCAAGGCGCAAGGTGATTCGGAAAGGGAACAGATGATCGCGGAAATCATTGCAACTGGAGATGAAATACGGTCGGGCGCGCTGGTGGACAGCAATTCGGCCTACATTGCGGAGCGGTTGGAGCAGATCGGTGTGGCCGTCACCCGTCACCACAGTGTCGGGGATGATATGGCAATGCTGGTCGAATTGTTCCATGAGGTGGGTGCGCGTGCCGATATCGCGGTCCTCACAGGCGGGTTGGGACCCACCACGGACGATCTGACCTCTGAGGCCGCGGCTCAGGCGGCAGGAAGCCGGCGGGTGCTGGATCCCCGGGCCCTTGAGGCGATCGAAGCATTTTTTAAAAAAAGAAACCGGCCCATGATCCCATCCAACAAAAAACAAGCGATGTTCCCTGAGGGGGCCCGGCGGCTGGACAATCCCATCGGCACCGCGCCGGGATTCATGATGACCCTGGGCCGCTGTACTTTTTTTTGCCTGCCCGGCGTTCCCCCCGAGATGCATCTGATGGTGAAAGAGCAGGTGTTGCCGCGTATCAAAACCCTTATGGGAGAAGAGCGCCGGATCTATCTGGTGAAGACCCTTTCGACCTTCGGGATGACCGAATCCATGACCGGAGAAAAGGTATCCGGTTTTACCGATGCCTTTCCCGACATAAAGATCGGTTTCAGGGCCCGGTTTCCGGAAATCCATGTCAAATTCTATCTTGAAGGGGAGGATCGGGAAAAGCTGGATCAAATGGCGGAAAAGGCCACCGACTGGATCACAGAGAAGCTGGGGCACTATCTCATCTCCAAGAAGGGGGAGTCCATGGAGCGGGTTGTCGGACGGCTGCTGGCGGAAAAAGGTGCCACCCTTGCGCTGGCGGAAAGCTGTACCGGGGGACTGATCGCAAGCCGCATTACCGACGTTCCCGGCAGCTCGGACTATTTTTTCTTCTCGGCCGTTACCTATTCCAACGACGCCAAAGTCCAGGTGCTGGGAGTTTCTCCGAAAACCCTTGAAAGCGTCGGCGCCGTCCATGAGGAGACAGCCAAAGAGATGGCCGTCGGTGCAAGGGACAGGGCAGGGGCGGATTACGGACTGTCGGTCAGCGGGATTGCCGGACCATCGGGAGGAACCGATGACAAACCGGTGGGCACAGTCTGCATCGGACTTGCCACTCCCACAGGCGCCAAGGGATACCGATATCTGTTCCCCTTCGGCAAACGGCTGATGAACAAATCGATCTTCGCAACCTCCGCCCTGGATTTGCTGCGCAGAGAGCTTTCCGGGATAACCAGAAATGAAGCTTAACCCACCAGCCTTGCATGAGGACTGAAAACAATACCTGAGGAGCTCTTTATGGAATCCATGCTTCAAACCGCTATCGATGCGGTCGATGAGGCTTCCGGGGTGTGCCGTGACATACAGGCACAACTGGTAACCGGCGATACCCTCACCAAAAAAGACCGCAGTCCTGTAACCCTGGCGGATTTTGCCGCACAGGCGGTTATCTGCCGCAGGCTTGGGGCCCGATTCCCCGATATATCCGTTGTGGGGGAGGAGGATACAGGTGACCTAAGAAAAGATGAAAACCGCGGT
>Ga0066187_1000064_pt1 | contig 51164 bp, 53 predicted proteins | sample WorMetexBAHAMAS1_FD_58706 | JGI IMG/M metagenome (GOLD analysis project Ga0066187, IMG submission 58706) | Marine gutless worms symbiont microbial communities from Max Planck institute for Marine Microbiology, Germany - Inanidrilus exumae... | ecosystem: Host-associated > Annelida > Digestive...
GCGGCCGCAACGGCTTGCGCCTTGATGAAACCGCGACGGGTGAGTTTCGGCCCCGATGTGTCAGCCTTCATCGACCATCTCCTCGGCGTGGTGGTAGACGAGGGTGGCGGCGATCACGCCGTCTGCCGTTTCGATCTCCCGGATCCTGGCCAGCAGGTCCGCGTCTGAGCCGGTTTCGACGGTCAGGATCAGCTTCCCCGCGCCATCGGATCCGTGGCTCTCGACACCCGGCAGTTGCGTCAGCGCCCTCTCGACGCTGTCGAGCCGTTCGGGCCAGGCCTGCACCAGAATGCTGGCGATGTGATCTTCCTGCGGCGCGCCGCTGCCGCCAATGAACTCGCGCCTCGTGCGCAGTGTGTTTGTCGCGCCGTGTCTTTGCATGAGCCTGCTCCCGCCGAAATCTGTTGGCGTCTAGGACGGGCCCGGAGGCCCGGCAATCAGTTGAAGCATCCAGACGGCAAAGCCGTACCCACCGACGATCGCAATCGTGATCGCCGGCGCCAGAACGACGGTGAGAAAAAGGAACGCCAGTAATTCACGCTTTCTGGTTTTTTCGACGGCCTGGGCGTCGTCTTGAGTGTCGTCCACCTTGCCTCCCTCGAGAAACACTGACCCTTGTGGTCGGATCATTTGTTCACGCACTCAGAACGCTAAAGACTAGAGGAGCGATTCCCGCACCTCAACCACAATAAGAATACGGCATTATGAATTGACGCGGCGGCACCTAGTCTTGCCATTAGGTGCCAGGCGTCGCGCACAGATCCCCTGCAACGCCATATCCGCAGGTCAGCTCTCGAAGAATTCCTCTATAAGGCCGATCTGCGCGTCGTTGTTGAGCGGCGGGGCATGGCCACAGCGCTCGACGACCTCCAATCTGCATTTCGGTCCGCGCCGGGTCATTTCCTCGGCCCAGTGCGGCAACAGAAGATCGGACTCGGACCCGCGTAGCACCATCGTTTTGGCGACGATCCGGTCGTAGCTGTCCCATTGGTCGTAGTCCTCGGGGTGGTGCGTGAACTGCTCGACCATGCGGGGATCGTAGTGAACCGTGATCCGGCCATTGTCGCGCCGGCGGAACGACGTCTCCGCCATGCGCTGCCACTCCGCGTCGGTGAGATAGCCGAACGGCACATAGACCGTGCGCAGATATTCCTCGAATTCCCCGACCGACGCAAAATCCGGGGGGCTGCCGGCGTAATTCAGGATGCGATCGACCGCCGACGGGGCAAGCTCGGGGCCGATGTCGTTGATCACCAGGTGTGTGATGCGCTCCGTGAGGGCGTCCGCGGCCAGGCGGATGCCCAGCGCGCCGCCCATGGACGTGCCGACCCAGCGCATGCGGCGGACCTCGAAGACGTCGAGCAGTTCGAGCGCGATCTGCGCATAGAAATCGAGCGAATACTCGACCTTCGGGTCGTTTGCCCACTGGCTGAGGCCGCGACCGAGCGTATCTGGGCAAATCACCCGGTATCGCCGGGCTAGCCGTGCGGCGATCGTGTCGAAGTCCCGCCCTGTCCGGGCCAGGCCGTGCCACATGACAATCGTCGGCCGGTGATGTTCACCCCATAGCGTCACGTGGATCTCCCGGTCGGCGCAGGTGACGAAGTGCGATGTGCAATCCGCCTCCGTCGCGGGCGTTTGTTCCGGCCGGCCGCTCGCAGCGGACACCGATGGCTCTTCCAGCGTCATGGTACTGTCCGGCCGGCGGTAAGGGGCGCCGGCGATTTGATCGATTGTTGACGTTCGATGGAATTAGGTGCGTTCATGGCAGCAGAATCAAGCGCCGGCACGGCTAGTTGTTCCTGATCGCGTTGTACCGTGCAAACGTGCAACGCTGGGTGCGGGTGCCGGTTGCCGCAGTGTGACACAAGAGGGAACCCATGCAGGATTTATTCTCGCTCGAAGGTCGAATCGTCCTCGTGACGGGTGCCTCGCGCGGGCTTGGCTGGTGCATGGCGCGGGCGGTTGCGGAGGCCGGCGCGCATGTCTACCTGAATGCCCGGGATGCAGCGTTGCTGGAGCGGCGGGTAGGCGAGCTCACCGACGACGGGCTCCGGGCCAGCGCCGTACCTTTCGATGTCACCGACGAGAGCGCCGGCCGGGGCGCAATCGACCAGATCGTCGCCGAAGCCGGTCGACTGGACGGCCTTGTGGCCAATGCCGGCGTACAACACCGGGTGCCGTTCACCGACTTCCCGACCGACGAGTTCCGGCGTGTCATGGAAACCAATACCGTGGCGGTCTTCACCCTTGCGCGCGAGGCGGCCGGTCATATGGTCGCCCAGGGCGGCGGGCGCATCGTGATCACCGGTTCCATCATCGGGCAGGTCGGGCGTGCGACCATTCCCGCCTACACCGCGTCCAAAGGCGCCGTCATGGCGCTGACCAAGGGGCTGGCGGTCGAACTCGGCCCCAGCGGCATCACCTGCAACGCCATTGCGCCCGGATTCATGGCAACGGAAATGAACACCGCGCTGGTGGAGGATCAGGACTTCAAACAGTGGATCATCAGCCGCGTGCCGCTTGGTCGCTGGGGGCAACCCGAAGAAATCGCTGGCGCGGCCGTGTTCCTGCTGTCGGACGCTGGCTCGTATGTTAATGGACATATTTTGACGGTTGACGGCGGGTTGGTCGTCAACACCTGATACACTGATAGCGCGAACTCGACTCGAAACGCGGTGATGTAGTGCATGCTGTCGTGTTACACTCTCCGCGACTTTCGGGAGGTCGACAGTGGAGCGCCGCAGCAGTGACAGAGGGGAATACGCTTGACTCGATCGAACTGTTCAAGGGACTTGAACCGTCCGAGCGGGATGACATCGCCAAACGATGCCGTTGGAAGCGTTACGACAACGGCCAGCAGATCATCGCGAAGTCCGACAGCACGAATGACGTCTATCTGGTCGTTCTGGGAAGGGTTCGCGCCGCCAGCTATTCGGTGAGCGGCCGCGAGGTGATCTACCGCGACATCGAGGCCGGCCAGATTTTCGGTGAGTTTTCGGCGATCGACGATGCGCCGCGTTCGGCCGATGTGAATGCCGTCGGCGAGTGCCTGATCGCTTCGATGTCCGCCGAGCATTTTCTCGCAGTCGTGAACTCCCATCCCGCGGTTTCGGCCGCAATGCTCAAGGGATTCACGCAGCTGGCGAGAAGCCTGACCGAGCGGGTCTTCGAATTCAGCGCCCTTGCCGTGAAGAGTCGGATTCATACTGAACTGCTGCGCATGGCTGGCGAGAACAAAACCGGCGATAACAGCGCGCGGCTCGACCCGGCGCCCACACATGCCGAGATTGCCGCCCTTGTGAGCACCAGTCGGGAAGCGGTGACCCGCGAGTTCAACGATCTCGGCCGGTCGGGGATTCTGGAACAGCATGGCCGAACCCTGCTGGTACACGATGTGAGCCGACTGAACGCCCTGGTGCGCGAAGCGCTGGGCGAGGCGTTCTGACGGCAGCGACCGGGCGAAGGCGCATGGTCGCGACAGGACCGGCAAGGAATGCCTCGTCCGAGGCCGACAAGGACCGCTGCCGCCAATGAGACTTCTTGTCACCGGCAGCTCCGGGCATCTCGGCGAAGGCCTGATGCGCGTGCTGAATACGCGGGGAGGTGAGGCCGTCGGGCTCGATCTGTTGGACGGTGCCTACACGCAGAGGGTCGGGTCGATCACCGACCGGGCGTTCGTCCGAGGCACCGTTTCGGGCGTCGACGCCGTCATCCATGCGGCAACGCTTCACAAGCCGCACGTGGCGACCCACGGCCGACAGGCCTTTATCGATACCAACCTGACCGGCACCCTCAATCTGCTGGAGGAAGCCGTCGACGCCGGAGTGCGGGCGTTCGTGTTCACCAGCTCCACCAGTGCATTTGGCGCCGCGCTGACGCCGCCGCTTCGCGCGCCGGCCGCCTGGATCGATGAAACCGTGCCGTCGGTGCCCAAGAACATCTACGGCGTTAGCAAGACTGCCGCCGAGGATGTGTGCGAGCTGTTTCACCGCCGGCACGGCCTCAACTGCGTCGTGCTGCGGACATCCCGGTTCTTTCCCGAGGAGGACGACAACGATGCGGTGCGCTCGGCCTATCCGGAAGAGAACGCCAAGGCCAACGAGTTCTTGTTCCGTCGCATCGACCTGGAAGACGCGGTGTCCGCGCACTTGGCCGCAGTGGAGCGGGCCCCGGACGTCGGATTCGCCCGCTACATCGTCAGTGCGACGACACCGTTCCGGCCCGACGACCTGGCACGGCTGCGCACGGACCCGGCGGCGGTCGTCGCTGAACGCGCGCCCGGCTTCGCAGAGATCTACGGCGCACGCCGCTACCGAATGTTCCCCGAAATCGATCGGGTCTACGACAATGCCAGGGCCCGCGCCGAGCTGGACTGGACGCCGGTCTTCGATTTCGAACGGATCCTGGAACAGCTCGCGGCGTCCGAGCCGATCGGCAGTGCGCTGGCGCGGGCCGTCGGGATCAAGGGATACCACCCTACCCGATTTCCGGAGGGACCCTATCCGGTGGAGTGAATTGCGGCGCCGGGAATGACGCCCCGCTCGCGGCCGACCACCCGGGTCTGGCGCATGCGCCGCCGCCACCGGTCGGCGTCGTAGCCCGATCCGCGGTGCAGCAGGCAGCGATTGTCCCAGACCACGGTGTCTCCCGCCTGGTACTGGTGGGCGTAGACGTCCCGCGTTCGTGTGGCGCGTTCCAGCAGTTCGTCCAGGAGGCGTCGCCCGTCGATCCCGGACCAACCGGGAATCGACCTTGCGTGGGAGCCGACATAGTAACTCGCCAGCCCGTTGTTCGGGTTGCGACGGACAAGCCGATGCATGACGGGCGGCAACGACGCTGCGTGATTAGGATCCACCGGCGCGACTTGGCTCCTGGAAAAGACATAGTCATGGACGACGTGAAGCCCGTCGATGGTCTCGCGCAGTTCGTCCGGCAACCGCCCATAGGCAGCGCGCGTGCTGGCGAACGCCGTGGCGCCGCCTTCGCCGGGTACTTCGTAGGCATGCAGGATAGAAACGTAGGACGGCACCTCCCGGAACGAGGAGTCCGAATGCCACAGCTCGTTGCCCCTCTGGTATCGCGTGCTGGTGTCCACGTTGCCAAGCTTAGAGCCGTCGTCCCGGACGTTGCCGACGGTCCCGAAATGGGTGATCTGCCCGGACTTGCCGAAGGTCACATGTTCGACCTCCGGATCGCCCAGGAGCCGGGTGAAGGCCAGATGTTTTTCGTCGGTCATGTCCTGGCCGGGGAAACACAGCAACGAATGGGTGTCGACCGCCTCGTGGATCGCCGCCACCTCGCTGTCGGAAAGCGCCCCCGACAGGGTGATCCCGGTGATCCGGGCGCCAAAATCGTCATGCAGCGGTTCGATGTCCATTTTGGATTCGGGCGCGGTCAAGCCGTGCCCTGTACATGACAGGCGCGTGCCACGGCCAATACGTCGTCCCACGGCGCCATCGCTCCTTGCGCAACGGCGCTCTCGTAGTCGCTGTCGCCCAGCTTGTCGCGCGCGGCCGCAATGACCCTCTCGAAATCCGCCTGATCGGTCGGCTCGAACTGTGCACTCAGCCCCTTCAACTGGGCCTGCACGGCGCCCAGAATCCGGGCGCACCGAAGCGCGTCGCCGCGTGCCAGGTAAACGCCGCCTGCGGCCACGACCGAGAGATTGACCACGATGGGGTAGTCATACCGTTCTCCGTACGACAGGGCCTCGGTGGCCAGCTTGGCCGCCGCTTTGGGATCTCCGTCATGCAACCGAAAATGGGCGAGGTTCTGAAGCAGATGACCTGGCCAGAATGTATCGCCGATCTCCGCGAGCAACCCGAGCGCTTCCTGATAGAACGTCTCGGCTTCCTTCTCATCGCCTTCAGAGCGGACTCCTTCCCCGATCGCGAGAAGGGCGACGGCCGTGCCGTATCCGTCCCCGAGTTCGCGAAACAACTCGAGAGAACCGACAATCAGGTTGGGACCTTCGGGCACCTCTCCAGCGATCGCCTTCGCGATACCAGCGATGATGCCGGACGTCGCCATGCCGGCCTTGCTGCCAAGCTCCTCGTACAGGCGATAGCTTTCGACCGCCGGTTCGAGCGCACCGCCGGCGTCGCCTGAGATTTACCGGATCCACGCAGTCACATCGAGGATCGAAGCCAGGGCGGCCGGTTCGTCCATCTGACGAGCTTGTTTGAGGGCGAGTTCCGTCCAGTTCAGGGCTTCTGAGAAGAGACCGCGCGAAATCCAGAACCACTTCAGCGCCTCCAACAGCCTAGCGGTCTCGGCTGCGCTCGGTTGCTCGACCAGAAAGCGAAGCGCCGCGCGGACATTTCCAAGCTCCTGAAAGAGCGCCTCTACGTAGTTGCGCTGGTCGCGCTTGAGGATCTTTGGCGCCGCGGAGGCCACAAACCCCGAAAAATACAGTGCGTGACGCTCCTTGAGTTCGTTTTCCATCGAGGTGCGTTTGAGTTCGTCGCTGGCGTACTGTCGGATGGTATCGAGCATATCCAGCCTTGGCCGGCCGAGCTCCATGCTCCTAAAAAGAAGGCTCTTTGAGATCAGCGAGTCCGAATCCTCGATGACGGCGTCGTCAATTTTGTTCTCGCCAAGAACCGCTCTGGCCGCCGCCAGATCGAATCCGCCCGAGAACACGGAAAGCTTGTAGAAATTGCGCCGCTCGCGTTCGGTAAGGAGGTTATCGCTCCACTCAATGGTGGAGTAGAGGGTGCGGTGGCGCGGTTCCAGATCGCGCGATCTGCTGCTGAGATCCGACAGCCGCGTCATCAAGCGTTCGGCGATCTCGGAGGGTTCGAGAAGCCGCATCCTTGACGCCGCGAGCTCGATGGCCAGCGGGAGTCCGTCGAGGCGCCGACAGATTGCTGCAATGGGTTCGGCATTGTCGGCGGTCAGCGCCAAGTCGGGCCTTTCTCGATGGCCGTATCGAAGAAACAACTCTACCGACTCACATGCCGCGATGTCCTCGATGCCGGCCCCCGGTGCGGGAACTGGCAGCGGTGTCACCTGGAACTCGATCTCCGGCTTGAGCCGCAGCGCTTCCCGGCTGGTGACGATGATCGACAGGTTCGGACAACCGGACAGGAGGCCCGTGACCACGCCGGCTCCTTCGATGACGTGTTCGAACGTGTCCAGGATCAACAGCAGTTCGCCATCTCCGATCAGGTTTCGGATGGAATCCAATGCGGACACGCCGGGCTGTTCGTGTATTCCCAGGGTCTGGCTTATCGCTGGACCGATCAGATCGGCATCGTCCACGTCACCAAGCTGCACCATGAATGCGCCACGGGCGAAGGAACCCTCCATCTCCTTGCCGACTATAAGAGCCAGGCTCGTCTTGCCCGTACCGCCCGTGCCAGTCAAAGTGACCAGGCGACGCTCCTTGGACAGAAGGGTTCGTTTAATTTCATCGACCTCGTTTCTTCGGCCGAACAGGTCCGAAATGTCAGAGGGGAGATTGCTTCTGTTGGCTGCGAGAGAGGAAATGCGTTCAAAATCATGGGGCAGGCCGGGTATCTCGAGATCGAATAACAATTCGGGGTAACGCAGGTCTTTTAGGCGATGATATCCCAGGTCCCGGATCTTGATCTCCGGCGGGAACCCGTCGTCCTTGATGTCGTCGCGAACCGAGCTGGAGATAACAATCTGCCCGCCGTGCGCCACCGATCCGATTCGTGCGGCGCGATGGACCTCGATGCCGAGCAGGTCGTCTTCGTGGTGCTGTACGATGCCGTTGTGAAGACCCATGCGCACCATTAAGGGACGGCCGTGGGCCCACCTCTCCTGATGCAGCGCATGTTGAGCGTCGATCGCCGCGTGGACGCCGAGGTTTGACTCCGGGAAAATCGCAAAAATGGAATCGCCGAACGTACGGATTTCATGCCCGCTGCGCTCGTTTATGGCGCTTCGAAGGAGTTCGTAGTGCCTGGATAGGATCGCGGGATAGATATCGCCATGCGACTGGATCAGTTCGGTCGAGCCGACGATGTCCGTGAACATCAGGCAGCATTTTTCAGAGGGTTGCGTGGTCTCGGATTGCATGGTCATCGCCACAACGGTGCCTCCTGTCGCTCGCTGCCGGTGGCTCGTCGCTTTGCAAAAAGGTGTCTTTTAAGACACTTCGCAATCGCCAGTTCGTCCCGGAGCCGTTCCAGTTCACTTCGGTACCGAGGCGAGGAATCGAAGCGGAGCGACAATTCGCGCCACGTCGCTGCGCCATAGGCGTCAGCAAGTTCCAGCTCCGCGCGATGCCCATCCCCGAAATCGGGAATAAGGCCGAGCTTCCTCCCCTCGTTAACACCCCGGCGGAAGATGCTGAAACGCATAAGCATGGCTTCGAAGTCTACCGAATTTCCAGCGTTCCGCCAAAGCTCATCGATCTGCAAACTGCTAAAATCACCGGCAAAATCCAGCTCAGCACCGTCCCGATCCGGCGTATTGTCGACAGGCGTGCCGGCTCGACCGGAGATCACGAGCCAATTCACGAAACCTTCGACGAATGAGTCATGGCCGGATCCGTCCATAGGGTCCGGTGCCCGCTCGCGCCCATCGCCCAATAGACCGAAGACGTGGCTGTTCGACCGGGGGGCGCCTTGATACGCGCTGTCCTGCACGCGCCGTTCCGCGACCTGCCGACAGGCGAGCCGAGCGTCCTCTCGTTTGACATCCGACGCAGCGAGATAGTGCCGTGTCCGCGCCGGAAGCTGGACGCCCGCCCCGGCAATCGCGCTGCTCCAGGTTCGCTCACGATAACTCTGCGCGGCGGCGGCGCGAATGACCCGGTCCGCTGTTTCGGCGGTCGTCAGTCCCATTCTGGTTGCCCTGCGCAGCGCAACGCGCATGTTCACCAGCGGAACCGTCAGCGATGGGAACGGCTGATCTTCGCGGTAAGACACCGCAACCTCGACCTCCGATGAAATTGCCCGGCGTCGATAGAGCCGATAGATAAGACCCATCCCGATGGCGCCGGCAGGTGCGCAGTCGGCGGCGCGAAGCGCCCCCATGCTGGAGGCGCCTATGACGGTCGCCCCGTCTTCCAGCACATCAATGACCTCGCGCGGCGAGATCGCGAGCGAATTGGCGAAAACGCCGTCAATGATGATGAACAACCTGTGTTTCAGAATGCGGAAGCGATAGAGATCGCCTCGCCGAACCGGGGGTTGGAGGACCGCGTCCGGAAGGAACGACAATACGTCCTCCTCGGATCCGCTCGGCCCGAGGAACACGACGGGGCATTGGGCAGAACCGATCAAAGCAGGTGCCTCGCACAGCGCCAGCCGACACGCTGCCGGTCGACGACAAAGGCCGATAGACCTGGCACCCTGACCCGCAGCACCGGGATTGCCAAGTCCTCGCGGCTGAGATCGACGACGAAAGCCCGATCGATCCCGATCGAAAAAAGCGCCTGGAGAATGTGTTCCACATCGGCCGCCAGATCGTCCGACTCGTAGGACGGGACGGCCGAGAAATCCTGTTGGCCAACAGCCTGCAAATCCCTCTCTTTCGCCGCCCGCGAGGCCGTACGCGTCGGGCGGGGAGCCAGGTTGAAGGAATCGCGGCTGCCCTGGATGTATCCGAGCCGCGCCTGGAACGCCTCGGTAGCCGATCGGATGATTGCACCTTCGGCGACCGTGTCCGCCCCCCAACCACCAAACTGGCGCACCGCCGGCCCGTCGTGGCCGGCGAACGTGTGGTCGGTCATCGTGCAAGCCACCGTGGGGATGCCCAGTTCCGAGGTCAGGTCTTCGAATGCGAGATCCAGCTTCATCACCTCGGCCCGGCGCCGGTAGCCATCCAATGAGACGGGCAGGGAGTCCGGGTCTATCCTGGATTTGACCGGTCCCCCGTTTCCGTGCTCGCCGAACAGATCGTAGAACTGGTGCTGGCTGACCGCGTCCCGTTCAATCACCTCCAGGAGAGCATGCCGCATGGCCTCGCCATAGCTGGCGCCGGCTGCCACGCCGTTGGTATCCACCTGGTCCAATATGCCCTCTTTCGGCGGGGTGATCGCCAGGTCCACCGGTATCCAGGCCGGCTCGCCACTGATCAGTTCCCATCCCTCAACCCAGTCGAACGGCTGATCGCTTCGATAGCGGGTACTGCGAGGAAGGTCGAAACCGAGCGGATCTACGGCGTTGACACCGCTGGCGCGAAGCTCGTCAAAACTGGCCCGCCGGCGTCGACCGCGGCACTGCTCGGCAGACACCCGTTCGATCGCCTCCATCATTGCGCTGACCCGCGCCGCCCTGGCGCTGGCGCCCTTGCCGAGATGGGTGGTCAGGTCGCGCGCAAGCGGCGTCACCGCCGCGAACACCGGCACGTCGCATTCGTCGAGTTGCGTGATATCCGTGACGCGGGTAACCGGAACCGCGTCCAGCACGGACTCCGCCCGTGCCTCGATCAATTCGAGGTCGCCGATTCTGCCGGAAAGACGGCCGGCCTTCTTAAACGATTCGCCCGAGGTACCGGGCCAGCGTGTCAAGCGCGCAATGGATGGGCTCATCCATCACAGGCCGCAGACGACGATGCCCCCGTCCTTGTCGTGAAAAGCGAGGTGCGAATTTGACGTCTTGGCAAGCTGTATCAGCGCTTTGACGTGTTCGTCTTCCAGGTCGCCGAGCGCTTGCTTGACGTCGTCAGGCAAACTATCCAGATCCTGGTCCGCAGGGATGACGCCGTTCGATCGTAGTGCGTCGAAATTCGCTTTGGTATCAGCCATTTTGCCCCCCTTCTGATTTGACAGAGCCAAACACCGACGCGCCCGACTCTTCAAGTGACCGTCTTGAGAAACGAACCCGGTCTCGGACTGTTACTGTATGCAGATTAACGGAAGCGGATGGACCGTGTCCATATTCGCGGCTCCTGTTGCGCCTTGAATGGGGCACTCCGCTTCGGGACCGCTGACTGGTCTCCGCAATCGCTGCCCGATGCGCGATCCGGATTGCTAAGTTGCGTGAGACCTGCCAATCATCCCGGTTGTTGGGCCGAATACAGAGAGCGAGTTACGTGACGTCTTCACAAGACACCATCGCGAACAGCGCACGGCTTAGGGCGAACCTGCGGCTCTGTACCGGGCCGCTTGAAACGGTATTTGAGCGATTGTGGGCGCGCGAGGATCTGGCCGTTGTCTTTCCGTCCTTCCTCGTTCTGTTGCACCAGATCATGCGAGCCTCCGTACCGCTGATGGAGTGCGCGCTTCGGCGCTGCGAAGAACTGCAGGAGGACGATCCGTTGGCGCGGGCCCTTCGGCCCTACTACCGGCGCCATATAGAAGAAGAGCGCGACCACGATCTGTGGACCCTCGAAGATCTTGCGGCTTCAGGTTTCGATTCAGATACGGTGCTGTCTCAGGTGCCGTCGCCCCACGTCGCTGCGTTGTCAGGCGCTCAGTACTACTGGGTTCAACACCATCATCCGGCGATGTTGATGGGGCACATCGCCGTCCTCGAATCCTATCCGCCGGGGCAAGCCCGCGTGGACAAGATCCGCGAAGCGACGGGCCTGCCGGATGCGGCGTTCCGGACACTCAGAATGCACGGCGAGTTCGATCTCGTCCATCGAAGCGAGATCGATGACGTTTTCGACGCCCTGCCGCTGAAACGGCCACATTTTGGCATGATCGGCCTCAGTATGTTCCACGCGGCGACGTCCATTGCGGCCAGTGTGGAGACCTTGGGGCCTATTGCGCGGACGGATGGTGGTTCGCCGGATCGGGCTGGTCTCTGAGCCCGGATGATCGGGGCTAGTCTGACGGCATTTCGTTCCGGATTCTCATCGCTCAGGCGTTTTTAAGATCCTGCGGCTGTGCGGAAGGCTTTCCCAGGCCGACCAACAAGGCTGCAACAACCAGCGCGACCGATGCGGCCAGGGTGGGAACGACGAAGCTGCCGGTGAAGTCATGGGCAACCCCTGCGAAGGAGGGTCCGATCATTTGGCCGAGCCCGAATGCCGCCGTCATCAGGGCGAGGCTGCGGCGGGGATTGCCGCCCGACAGGGCCCGTGCGTGCAGGAGGCCGAGGGCCGTGATGCCCATGAATGTGCCGCCCAGTAGCGCCGCCGCGATCAGCACCGAAATGGCGCTATCCGCAAGAACGCTCATGGCCACGCCCACCGCCTCGACGAGACAGGCGACTGCGAAGGACCGGGCGTTTCCGAGCGCGCGACCGATCCACGTCCACAGTGCGACGGAGGGCACGGCGGCCAGGCCGACCGCCAGCCAGACGACGGGCTCTATGGCGCTGATTTCGGGTGACAGCCGTACCAGGGCATTGATGAAAGTCGCAGTGATCACGTAGCCGAACCCGAACAGGCCATAGGCTGCGATGAGGGCGATCAGGCGGCGGTCCGCACCGTCCGACGGCGTGGCATCGGCGCCGTGCTTCGGCTCGGGCCGGGGCGGCACGAGCCAGGCGACGCCAAAAAGCGCGCACAGGGAGAGGGCGCCGCTCCAGAGCCAGAGGCCGACCCAACCGGCGCCCGAGGCGGCCAGCCACGACACCAGCAGCGCCGAAACCGCGATCCCGGTGCCGACTCCGGCGAAATGCATCGCCGAAAGACCGGGCCGGCCGGCCTCGGCCAGGCGCTCGAGCACGAGGGCCGAGGAAAAAACCAGAACGAACGCGCTTGCCACGCCGCCGATGAAACGAAGGGCCAGGAAGGACGGCAGCGACTCGACCAGGCCCATGGCGCCGGTCGTCAGCGCGCTGATCGCCAGTGCGCCCAGGAACCAGCGGCGCTGGCCGCCGGGAACATGGGACATCGCCGCGGCCAGGGCACCCAGCAGGTAGCCAAAAAAGTTGGCCGAAGCGATCAAACCCGCCTGCGCCTGGGTGAGGCCCAGCCCGTCCACCATAAAGGGAAGGATAGGCGTATAGACGAAGCGGCCGATCCCCATTGCCGCAGCCAGCGCGATGAGCCCGCCCAGCGCGACACCATGGGTCTGACGGGTAGCAACGTTCATGAGGTCTGCCTATATCTGAATCAGACTCACCCGCCGAGATGGACGGCGGCGGACCATTAACCGGACCTTATCCAAATTCCGTCGAGTGTGCGGTTTAACACAGCGCGTGCGGGTCGATTCGGTGTTTGTGCACGCTAGGATCGAGACAAAGAAGCTTTGCAAAAGGTAGGTGAATGATGTTGCGCGAACCCGAAGTGAGTGAAACTCGGGCGCAGACGCAGGGCATTCTGGCTGCCTGGGCCTGTTTCGGTATTGTTCTGGCCGGCCTGCTTGTCCACGCGATCATCGAGGACGTCAGATCCGGCGCCATCGCCATGCGGCACGGTGACACGACGAGCGACCTGAGCGTTTCCGCGCGGCCGGACTCGGCTGGGCGTGCGGATCAGAATGCATGGTCCGCCGAAGTGCGCGATATGATCCTGGAGCTGCGTCCGTTCACAGTTTCGCGAGAGAACTGGCCGATCTGCCAGGATTCTCCCGCAGACTGCGAACCCGATCTGATGCGCTAACCGCAGGCGTGTCGCCGACGGCGCGCCTGCAACAATCTCCCTTGTCGGGCGCCCCCTTGGCGGCACGGTCTTCGGATGTCACTGTGCCGCCCCGGGCGTGCGAATCGCGCCCGCGTTCCTCGATCGTGGAGATGGCGCGCGATGAACCCGCTGCAAATCACCGCTGGAGACGTTCGACTCACCGTCGACCTGTTTGACACGCCCACGGCAGAGGCGATCCGCCAGGCGGCTCCTTTCGACTCCACGGCGCAGACCTGGGGCGAGGAGGTTTATTTCTCAGCACCGGTATCCGTAGTCCTGGAGCCCGATGCGCGCGATGTCGTTGAACCGGGTGAACTGGCGTTCTGGGTAGACGGCAGTGCGATCGCGATCGGCTTCGGTCGCACGCCTGTTTCTGTCGGGAACGAGATTCGTCTTGTCAGTCCGACAAACATCTGGGGCCGCGCGCGGGAAGACGTCCGCATTCTGTCTGAGGTCACACCTGGCGATCCGATTACCGTCCAACCGGCACCGTGACCGCAGTCCGTCGACCGCCCTCGTTTGTCGGTCTTTCGACATCCGCGCAGAAGCTGTTACTGTAATCGCCCGTGCAGCGGGGGGATGCGTCCCGTACGGATGCGAGGTGCGAGGGCGGCCGGCACGGCCTGTCTTAAGGGTGATGCTGCGATGTTTGTTTCGGTGGAGTGCGACACCACGGTCAACGGCGAACTTTCTCCACGACTGTTCGCCATGGGGGATCGCTCAATTGCGATTGACGATGTTCTCGATCGCTGGTTCGGCGAGGAGTGCGATTACTTCAAGGTCCAGGGGGCGGACGGTCATCTCTATATCCTGCGGCACGATCCCGCCGCGCGATCCTGGGAGATTTGGATGTACAGACGCGCCGGCGCCGACCTCTCGGTCACCGAGCAGCGCCTCAACTATCGCAGCGTCTAGGTCAGGTGGTGCTTGCCGATCGGCTTGACCGTCGTCGCCTGAGGTCCTTTTTCCCCAACGCTCTGTTCGAAACGAACGTCGCTGCCAACCTCAAGCTTTTCGAAGTCGCCGTTCACGACGCTGTTACGGTGGAAGTAGATCTCGTCGCCGGTTGAGCTATCGATGAAGCCATAACCCTCATAGTGGAAAATCTTGCTGACGGTACCGTGCGGCGGCGTCTCGTGAATCTTCACTTTGCCCTTCTGCTTCTGTCCGCGATCCTGTAGCTGGCGCCGTGCCGACCTGAACGCGTCGCGGATAGCGACGTAGACGTCCTCATGTGAATGTTTGTCAGATGGGTTGCGATTGACCGCAACTTCTACGTTGCCGGGCAAGGTCAGATGGATCTGCGCATTGTACAGCTTGCCTTTGTGGTGGTGCCGGTGCGGCGCGCGCACCACAACGCGGCAGCTGATGATCCGCCCGTAGAACTGCTCCAGCTTGGCGATCTCTTTTTCGACTCTAGCGCCGACGTAAGGTGAAGGGTCGAGGCCCTCATAGGCAATGACTGGTTCTGTTTCCATCTCGCACCGTCCAAATATCCAGGCGGCGCGGACGCCGCGCCAGCCAGGCTGCCACCATGGCATGTCAGGCCTTTTCGGGGAGTTGACCCAAGTCAACGCAACGGCGGAAACTGCTGGTGCAGGGCCGGGCCCGGAACACTCGAAGGATCATTTGATCGGCTTTAAGGCCCTTCCGCGTGGTTCCCGGCTAGAACAGCGGCAACCGTCATGACTGAACCGGAAGACCAGGTGAAGCCCGTCGGTCGGGAAGCCGGCTGGTGCCACTATCCGCACGGCGCCGATGTGGGCGTTCTGGGGCGTGGCGCCAGCATGAGCCAGGCATTCGAGCAGGCAGCGATGGCGTTGACGGCGATCGTGACCAGCGCCGAGATCAGGCCGGCGACCCGCGTTGCGGTCCATTGCGAGGCGCCGGACCGGGAACTGCTGCTGGTCGAGTGGCTCAACGCTGTGATCTATGAAATGTCGACCCGGCAGATGCTGTTCGGCCGGTTTTCGGTTCGCGTCGAGGACGGCCGACTGGAAGCGGAGATGTGGGGCGAACCGGTGGATCGGGCGCGTCACGAGCCCGCATCGGAAGCCAAGGGGGCGACGTTCACCACCCTGGAAGTCGCCCGGGTCGATGGTGGAGGCTGGCGGGCGCAATGCGTCATTGACGTTTGAAAACACGGGAAGAGCGGCCATGGAGATGCAGAAACTGAACCGGGTCGGCGAGACCGAATGGTGGATCGAGCCGGAGGGCCCCATGCGGGTGCCGGCGGTGATCTTCGCCGACGAGCCTTTGGTCACCGACATGGACGACAAGGTTCGCGAGCAGATCGTCAACGTCGCGTCGCTGCCGGGCATCGTCAAGGCCGCCTACGTCATGCCCGATGGCCATTGGGGATACGGCTTTCCGATTGGTGGTGTCGCAGCATTCGATGCCGACGCTGGCGGCGTTGTCTCCGCCGGCGGCGTCGGTTTCGACATTTCTTGCGGCGTGCGTACGCTGCTGACCGGAATTGCCGCCGCCGACATCGAGGCCGTCAAGCCAGCCCTGGCGGACATGTTGTACGCCACCGTCCCTGTCGGGGTTGGCAGCACCGGAACCATTTCCCTGAACGATGCCGAGATGGATGCCATGCTTGCGGGCGGCGCGCGCTGGGCGGTGGAGCGCGGCTATGGTGAGATCGTCGATCTGGATCGCATCGAAGACGGGGGCTGCGCCGAGGATGCCCGCGCCGACTGCGTGTCGGCGAAGGCGAAGAAGCGCCAGCGCAAGGAAATGGGCACGCTGGGCAGCGGCAATCATTATCTGGAGATCCAGCGTGTCGCGGAAATCCACGACGCCGACGCCGCGGCGGCTTTCGGACTGGAGCTGGATACAGCCGTCGTATCCATCCATTGCGGCTCGCGAGGGTTGGGTCACCAGATCGGGACGGAGTTCCTCAAGGACATGGCGGTCGAGGCCGGCCGGTCGGGCATCAAACTGCCGGACCGCGAGCTTGCCTGCGCGCCCATTCGTTCCGAACTGGGCCAGCGTTATCTGGGGGCAATGCGGTCCGGCATTAACTGCGCGCTCGCCAATCGGCAGATCATTACCCATCTGACCCGGTCGGTGTTCGCCACGTTGCTGCCGGGTGCCAGGCTTGAATTGCTGTTCGACGTCTCCCACAACACCTGCAAGCTTGAACGCCATCGCGTTGACGGCGAGGAGCGGGACCTGCATGTGCACCGGAAGGGCGCAACCCGTGCCTTCGGTCCTGGCCATCCCAGCCTTCCCAAGGCGCTGCAGCCATTCGGCCAACCGGTCTTGATCGGCGGCAGCATGGGCACCGCTTCCTATGTGCTCGTCGGGACCGCCACCGGAAAGGATCTCGCCTTCGGCTCCGCCTGTCACGGCGCCGGGCGGCAGATGAGCCGGCATGCCGCGCTCAAGAAATGGAAGGGCCGCCAGGTAGCAGACCGGCTGGCGGGGAAGGGGATCGTCATTCGCAGCCCATCGTCCCGAGGGATCGCCGAGGAGGCGCCGGGTGCTTACAAGAACTCGACGTCCGTGGTGGCTGCCTCCGAACGGGCCGGCCTGGCCAGGAGGGTGGCCCGACTGATGCCGATGGTGTGTATAAAGGGGTAGATCCCAGGTATCGCCACCCACCGTGCCCGGACTAGGGAGCTTCGAACCATGAACACAATCACGCCCGTTATCGACTTTGCGAGCGAGCTGTCGAGCCTGTTTGACATGCGCGACAAGGTCGTTTTCATGCCCGGCGGTTATGGCGGGATCGGCGAGGCGGTTGCCTGGGCGCTGGCGCTGGCCGGCGCCCATGTCACGGTGGCCGGACGGCATCCCGACAAGGCCGAACAGCTTGCGGGTGCGCTTCAGGAACGCGGCCTGTCGGCCGACGGCGTCGCACTGGACGTGTCCTCGGTCGCCGGGATCCGCGAAACGGTGGACTCTGTGGCCGAGCGCCACGGCCGCATCGATGTGTTGGTCAACTGTGTTGGAATTCAGCGCGAGGAACCGCTGCTGGAAGTGACCGAGGAGGCCTATGACGAGGTTTATCGCATCAACCTGAAGGCTGCGATGTTCCTGGCACAGGCGACCGCGCGGCATCAGATCGATGCCCGGCGGGGCGGTCGTCAGGTGCACCTGCTGTCCGTGCGGGCGCAACTCGGCCTGCGAAACCGGGGCTACTCTGCCTATTGCAGCACCAAGGGCGGCATGGTGATGATGATCAAACAGCACGCGATGGAGCTGGCGCCAAAGGGCATCACGGTCAACGGCGTCGCGCCGACCTTCGTCTATACCGAGATGATCCGCCATGTGATGGAGAACCCCGAGTTTCGAAATCAACTGCTCGAACGCATTCCGCTGGGCAGGATCGCCGATCCCAAGGACGTCGCGGGACCGGTCATGTTTTTCTGTTCGGATGCCGCCGGTTTTGTGACCGGCCAGACCATGTATGTGGACGGCGGCATTACCGCCAGTCAGTGAGACCGCGTGGACGGTTCAGTAGAAAGGGGCCGGTACGCGACTCCCGTCGACCGGTCGGCCGTGGCCCGGGACTGGGATGAACGCGGTTATGGGTGCGACCTGTTCGTCGATCCGCCCGGCAGGCAATGGAACGGCTTCGTCCACCGCACCAATGAAGTGGTCACCGTCGTCGAGGGGCGGCTGCGGCTGAGGATCGGCGACCAGGTGTTCGAGGCGGAGCCGGGCGACGAGATCTTCATCCCGCGCGGGATCTCTCACGACGTCCACAACATCCACGACGACACGACCTACTGGCTGTACGGTTACGACTGATGGTGCGCGGGGCGGTGGCAAAAAAGCGCATGCCCGTTCAGTTTATCGTCGAAATGTCATCGCGTTCGCTTAGACTGCCGCCGGTTCGACCCCTGCGGATGGAGGCGCGGCGATGGGACGTGTCATTCTGATCGTCGTCGACGGGCTGCGTTACGACACGGCCGTCGATCGTATGGGTTACCTCGAGGGGCTGGTGCATGACGGCGCCGCGTCACGCTACCGGATGCGGTGCGGACTGCCCAGCAAGTCTCGACCGCTCTACGAGACCATTCATACCGGCCTCAGTCCGCACGAACACGGAATTACCAGCAACGACGTCGTGCGGCCTTCGACGTCCAGCAACATATTCCAGGTCGCGCATGATCATGGCCGGACGACGGCTGCGGCCGCCTATTTCTGGATGTCCGAGCTTTATCTGGGAACGCCGTACGACCCACACCGACATCGCGAGGTCGACGAGGGCGAGGGGGTCATCCACTACGGCCGGTTCTATGTGGACGACGCCTATCCCGACGGCGACCTGTTCGAGCAGGCCGACATACTGGTGGAGCGCCGGTCGCCAGACTTCATGCTGATTCACCCGATGGGCTGCGATTATCAGGGGCACGAACACGGCGGGGAATCGGTGCAGTACCGTCGTCAGGCTGCGACCGTCGACAATCTTCTGTCACAGCTGATGCCCAAGTGGCGGCACGCCGGCTATGAAGTGATCGTCACCTCCGACCACGGCATGGACGCGCATGGTCATCATGGCGGTACCTACGAAGAGGTGATGATGGTGCCCTGCTATCATGTGGGAGAGTCGCATGGACCGGTGCCGGCCGACGATGCGGTGGTGGATCAGCGCGCGGTTGCGCCGACGGTGCTGACTCTGATGGATTTACCGCGGCCGGTGTCGATGCGGATCGACTCTCTGGTCTGATCATCAGTGTCTGACGAAGAAAGCCCCGCCTTGCGGCGGGGCTTCGTCTTGAAGATTGGCCGGTTTGGTCCGGAGGAGGATCCGGCCTCGGTTCCTCTAGCAGGGTTGGGCGGTTCGGAGTTGCACGCCCGCATGGCGGTTTACCTTGCGTCGCAGCAGGAAATCGTAGGCCGATTTGGCGAACGTCGAGAATGTCTGCGCCCGGGCCTTGCGACCCTGGGCCATCCCGCGGGCGATCTCGTCGAAGCTCGGCTGCCTGATCTGGGTGGTGTTGAACTGGGTCATCGCTGATCTCCTGGTCTGGAGCGGGTCACCGCTCCGTTGTTCCTGGAGCAAACATAGGTTATTTCCGATTGGACAATAATATCCAATATGTTCATATTATTTGTGAACTGAGTTCATTAATGGGTGAGCCATGGACCGATCGGCCGAAATGGCCGTTTTCGTCAAGGTGGTCGAGGAGGGCGGCTTCAGCGCTGCCGCGCGGGCATTGCGCCTGTCGCCATCGGCGGTCTCCAAGCAGGTCACCCGGCTGGAGGACCGCCTTGGCGTCCGGCTCTTGACCCGGACCACCCGTAGCCTCGGCATGACCGAGGAAGGCCGGGACTTCTTCGAGCGTTCAGTGCGTATCCTGTCCGATATCGACGAGGCGGAATTGGCGGTCTCCCGGTCGCATGCGCAACCAAGGGGCACGCTCCGGATTTCGACCGGGGTGGCATTCGGCAAACAGCAGATCAGCCCGTTGCTCCCGGAGTTCCTGGACCGCTACCCGGAGGTCCAGGTTGAGCTGGAGTCCTCCGACAGCTTCGTCGACCTGGTCGAGGAGGGAATGGATGTGGCGATCCGCTTCGGCCCGTTGCAGGACTCGTCCATGGTGGCGCGCTTCCTGGCCAACAGCAGCCGAGCCATCGTGGCGGCGCCCGCCTATCTCGAACAACACGGTGAACCTGCCCATCCGTCCGAACTGGTCCGACATAACTGTCTCACTTTCAGCCACAACCTGCATCTGAACGACTGGGTATTCCGGGGACCGGACGGCGAGATCCCGGTCCAGGCCTCGGGCAACTTCCGGGCCAGCAATGGAGAGACTATCTTTCAGCTTTGCCTGGCTGGCCTGGGGGTCGCGCGCTTGGCCCGTTTTCTGGTCGAACCGGAGGTACGGGCCGGGCGGCTTCGCATGATCCTGACCGACTTCTACCGGGACGTGACGATTCCCATCAACGCCGTCTATCCCACGCGACGGCACCTCAGCCCGAAGGTCCGGGCGTTCGTCGACTTCCTGGTCGAGAAGTACAGCCCGGTACCGCCCTGGGAGATCTGATCCCGGCGTCTCCATTCCCGTTCAGGCATGCGAACGCTGCAGACCGGGGTTGTCAAAGCATCATTTCAATCGCCGCGGTCCAAGGCCTAGATCGGACATGTCGCGGTGAGTTGCGCGCATCGGGCCACGACGGCACCGCGCGGCAAGGAGATTGATCATGGTGGTATCGACGATTCAGACAGTTCCGCACACGAATGCTTTCGAGACGGCGACCGTTCGTGGGGCCAGCCAGACACTGAGTTGGCTCGGGCACTGGTTCGACGGGATCCGTCGGTATTTCCTGCGGGAACAGACGCGGAATGCCCTGATGGAACTTAGTGATCGCGAGCTCGACGATGTCGGTCTGTGCCGCGGTGACATTCCGTCCGTCCTGAAATCCATCTAAGCGAAGCCGGATGGCGACTGCCGACGCAGTCCGACAGAACGGTCAGGTCTCAGGCGAACCATATCCGGGGTGACGAGAAGCGTTAGATCCGCTCAACGCATTTCCGTGTATGAGCCGCGTGACGTTCGTCGGCCGCGAAACCCTCTAAGGACTGCCCCCGGACGACGGAAGATTGGCGACGTTTTCCAGGCGCGCGACCGCGGTGTTAATGAGAAGTTTACCAGCATTCTCGAAATTGACCGTGACGCGATCACCGACAACGGACTGCACCTGACCCAAACCCCATTCCGGCTGTTCCGGATGGCGGACAAAATCGCCGGGGACGAGGTCGGTTGCCATCTGGTTGTTGCCTTTCATTGCCGGCTACGGTCTACACTGAACATGCATATACGCCAGCACGACACCGCAACGCAGTCCGTCCCGGGGAGCCTAGAGTCTATGCCAGTGAATGTCGACATCGTGGTCACGCAGCTTCTGTGTTCAAAGCTGTGCCATGATCTGGTCGGTCCAATCGGCGCCGTGAGCAACGGCGTGGAGATGGTTGAGGAGTTCGATGCCACGATGCGCGATGAGGCGCTCGGCCTGATTGGCGACAGTGCCCGCCAGGCGTCCGCGCGGCTTCAGTTCTACCGGTATGCCTATGGCCGTGTGGGGGCGCCGATAACCTGTGATGTCCTGGCAGGGCTGATTACCGACCTGTTCGGGGACGGTCCCTTCAAGCTGGACTGGCCGGGCGACATGTCGGCCGAGATTGTCGAAGGCGCGCGGGGCAAACTGCTGGCCAACATGATCCTGCTAGCGACCGAGGCCCTGCCGCGCGGCGGACGGATCTCGGTGCGGGGGTCCGGCGAGGGCGGCGCGCTTCGGGTCGTGGCCGACGGCGAGACCTCTGCCCTGCCCGGCGAGGTGGCTGCGGCGATGAGCACCGAGGTGGACGTCAAAACCCTCACCGCGAGAAGCGTCCAGGCCCATTTCACCGCACTCCTGGCGGCCGGATTGGCGGGGCGGCTGGAAGCCGCCAACGACGACTCCGGCGCGCTCGCGTTGGTGGCGCAAATTGGCTGAAACCAAGGGCCTTTAGAGGCTTCATCAGCGCTCCCTAAATCGTTTGTTAATCAATGCGTGACATGGTTAACGCGCCCTCAACCAGGCGCGACATCGCAACGCGCCCACGGCGAGGACCACACGATGCGGTCACTGTCCGAAGACCGAAAAAAAGGCCGGGGTAGCGTGCATGGACGACCTGCTTAACGAGTTCCTGACCGAAACTGCAGAAGCGATGGAGACGCTGGACAATGAGGTTGTCCGGCTCGAGCAGGATCCCAACGACGCCGAGATCATCGGCAACATCTTCCGACTTGTGCACACGATCAAGGGCACATGCGGCTTCCTCGGTTTGCCGCGCCTGGAGAGCCTGTCGCACGCCGCCGAGAACGTGATGAGCCGGTTCCGCGACGGGGACCTGGAGGTGGCGCCCGACCGGATCTCGCTCGTGCTCGAAACCTTGGATCAGATCAAATACCTGCTGAACGAGCTTGAGGCCAACGAGGCCGAACCCGACGGAGACGACGCCGATCTCAAGGCCCGGCTGAATCATCTTGCCGAGAAGGGCGAGATGCTGGGCGGCGACGCCGCGCCGGCGGCCACGGCGCCGGAGCCCGAGCCGCAACCCGAACCGGAGCCGCCCGCCCCGGAACCCGAAGCGCCCGCCGCAGAAGGGCCGGCGGACGGCGAAGAGCCGGAAGCGGAGGACAACGACGAGCTGCAGGCCATCTTTGACGCCACGCCCTATACCGGTCCCGGCGCAGATGAAATGGCCGCGCGCGTCGCCGAACTCAAGGGCGGTGGAACGAGCGAGTCGACGCAGGGCGATGCACCTGAGCACGACAAGCCGGTCCAGGCCAGTGTGCCCGTTCCGGCTGCCGAGGCCGCCAAGCCGGCCGATGGCGACGCCAAGCCGCGCGAAGGCGCCAAGGAGGGTGGCGGCGTCACCCAGACAATCCGCGTCAATGTGGATCTGCTGGAAAACCTGATGACCATGGTCTCCGAGCTGGTGCTGACCCGCAACCAGCTGCTGCAGATCCTCAGGATGCAGAAAGACAGCGATTTCAATTCGCCGTTGCAGCGGTTGAGCCACGTCACGTCCGAGTTGCAGGAAGGGGTCATGAAGACCCGCATGCAGCCGATCGGCAATGCCTGGGCCAAGCTGCCGCGCATCGTGCGCGATCTGTCCATCGAGCTGGACAAGAAAATCAACCTTCAGATGATCGGCGCCGACACCGAGCTCGACCGCCAGGTCCTGGAGCTGATCAAGGATCCGCTGACGCATATGGTGCGCAATAGTGCCGACCATGGCGTCGAAGTACCGGCCGATCGTCTGGCCGCCGGCAAGCCGGAAACGGGCACCATCACGTTGAACGCGTTCCATGAGGGCGGTCACATCGTCATCGAGATCTCCGACGACGGGCGCGGCCTGAGCATGCAGCGCATCCGCGAGAAGGTGATCAACAACGGCATCGCTGCGGAGGCCGACCTGGACTCGATGTCCGAATATCAGATCCAGCAGTTCATCTTCTCGGCCGGCTTTTCGACTGCGGCAAAGATCACGTCCGTTTCCGGTCGCGGCGTCGGCATGGATGTGGTGAAGAACAACATCGACAAGATCGGCGGCACGGTGGAGCTCAAATCCATCGAAGGCAAGGGAACGACCTTCCTGATCAAGATTCCGCTGACCCTGGCGATTGTCTCGGCCCTGGTGATCGAGTGTGGAGACGAGCGGTTTGCGGTTCCGCAGATCAGCGTCGTCGAACTGGTCCGGGCGAGCGAAAACTCGGAGCACAAGATCGAGGAGATCCACGGCACGCCGGTCCTGAGGCTGAGAAACCGGCTGCTGCCGCTGGTATCGCTGCGCCAGCTCCTTGGCATGAGCACGGAGGACGAGGACTACAACGACACCTTCATCATCGTCAGCCAGGTGGGGACGTATTCGTTCGGCATCATCGTCGACCGTGTGTTCGATACCGAAGAGATCGTGGTGAAGCCCGTTGCGCCGGTCCTGCGGTCGGTCTCGATCTTCTCTGGCAATACCATCCTCGGCGATGGCAGCGTCATCATGATCCTGGATCCCAACGGGATCGCCCAACAGACCGGGGAAATCAACATCTCCGATCACGCCGCCGCCGAGGCCGGCCTGATGCGGGACACCGACGACGAGGACCGAATCGCGCTTTTGTTGTTCCGCACATCCGACGACACGCCCAAGGCGGTGCCGCTCGGCCTGGTTGCCAGGCTGGAAGAAATCGACCTGGATAAGACGGAGTATTCGGACGGACGCGCGATGGTCCAGTATCGCGGCCACCTGATGCCGCTGCTGCCGATCGATCCCAAGGAAGTGCTGCCGCGCGAGGGCAAGAAGCCGGTCCTGGTGTTTGCAGACCGGGATCGTTCCATGGGCGTCGTCGTCGAAGAGATCCTGGACATCGTCGAAGAGCGGCTTTCGGTCGAGCTTGGGTCTGAACGCGATGGCATGGTCGGCAGTGCAATCGTGTCGGGACAGGCCACCGACGTCATCGATACGGGCTATTACCTCACGCTGGCCTTCAGCGACTGGTTCGGCGCGGCGACGGAATCGACCCTCACCAGCGCAATGGACAAGCGGCGCGTGTTGCTGGTCGACGACAGCGCCTTCTTCCGCAATCTGCTGACCCCACTTTTGTCGGTGTCGGGCTATTCCGTCGTGGCGGTGGACAGCGCCCTGCAGGCGATCGAGATGTGCGAAGGCGGCGAGGAGTTCGACGCCATCGTCGCCGATATCGAAATGCCGGAAATGAACGGGTTCGAGCTGTGCGAGACCCTGCGCAAGGGATCGCGCTGGGCCGATGTCCCGATCATCGCAATGACGTCTCATACGACCAACGCCGACATCGAACGCGGCCGGTCGGTCGGGTTCACGGACTACCTGGCGAAGCACGACCGCGATGCGCTTCTGCATTCGCTGGAAGAAACAATAGGCGGCAAGCTTTGACGGCCCCGGCGACGGGCTGTTCGGGCGGAGAATGGCTATGAAGTCCTGCTTGGTTGTCGATGACTCGCGCGTGATCCGCATGGTCGCACGCAAGATCCTGGAGGAGCTCAACTTCGAGGTCCTCGAAGCCGAGGATGGCAAGGAAGCGCTGGATCTGTGTCAGAAACAGCTGCCGGACTGCGTGCTGCTCGACTGGAACATGCCGGTCATGGACGGGCTCGAGTTCCTGAATGCCATGCGCAAGCTGCCGTCCAGCGACGGCGTTATGGTGATCTTCTGCACCACCGAGAACGACATGGATCACATCCAGCAAGCGATGTCGGCCGGTGCCAACGAATACATCATGAAGCCGTTCGACAGTGAGATCATCCAGAGCAAGTTCGTGCAGGTGGGCCTGATTTGATGGGCGTTACCGAGCCCAAATCCGCGTCGATTGCCGGCGCGCCGGACGGACTGATCCGGGTCATGGTGGTCGACGATTCGGTCGTCGTGCGCGGCCTCATTTCGCGCTTTCTCAAGGCCGACGCCAACGTTGACGTCGTTGCCTCGGTGGCCGATGGCGAGATGGCATTGAGAGCGCTGGAGAGCAAGGACATCGACCTTGTCCTGCTGGACATCGAGATGCCGCGCATGGACGGGCTGACGGCGCTGCCGAAGATGATTGAACTGCGGAACGACCTCCAAGTGATCATGGTCTCAACCCTGACGCTCAAGAATGCGGAGATTTCGCTCAAGGCCCTCGAACTCGGGGCCACCGACTACATCACCAAGCCCAGCGCCGAGGGCTCGCTGCACAGCGCGGAGGAATTCCAGCGCGAACTGATCCAGAAGGTGGTGACCCTTGGCCGCGTCGCGCGGCGCCGCCGGCTCGCAGCGGCCGCCGAGACCGGGGCCGGCGTGACGCCGACGGACGACTCGGAGGTTGTCCGCGAGCGGCAGAAAGTGGCGAACAGGACCATGAAGACGGTCCTGGATTCCATGCCCCTGGGCGACTTTTTGCCGCCTGAGCCCAAGGCAGAGGCGCCCCTGCGGCCGGCCAGCACGCTCAAGCCGGTCATCCTCGCCATCGGCAGCTCGACCGGCGGCCCCCAGGCGCTGTTCGAGGTCGTCAGCGGGCTCGGAACCGACATCGGGGTGCCGATCCTGATCACCCAACACATGCCGGCCACCTTCACCACGATCCTGGCCGACCATATCGCCAAGGCGAGCGGGTTGCCCTGCACAGAGGCTGAGGATGGCGCCGCGCTGGAGTCCGGCCATGTCTACTTGGCGCCCGGCGACCACCACATGCTGGTCACCAATACATCCGGTCGGCCTTCGGTCCGGTTGACCGACGATGAACCGGTGAATTTCTGCCGCCCGGCCGTCGATCCGATGCTCAGGAGCGTGGCCGAGGTTTACGGCGGCAAGGTGCTGACCATTATCTTGACCGGTATGGGGCAGGACGGCCTGAGGGGTAGCGAAACCATCGTGGATGCCGGCGGAACCATCATCGCTCAGGACGAAGAGACCAGCGTGGTCTGGGGCATGCCGGGTGCGGTCGCGACGCGCGGCCTCTGCTCCGCGGTTCTTCCCTTGACGGACATTGCCGCTCACGCTCGGCAGCTGGTCCGGGGCGGGTCGGCATGAACGTACAGGATTTCGAGTTTCTGGCGGCGCTGCTCAAGCAGCGGTCCGGCCTGATACTGACCAAGGACAAGGCTTATCTCCTGGAGACGCGCCTGATGCCGGTGGCCCGCAAGTGGAACCTTAAGGGTCTCGAGGAACTCGTCGACGACCTCAGGACGCGCCGTGACGACGGTTTGACGGCGGATATCACGGAGGCCATGACGACCAACGAGTCGTTGTTCTTCCGCGATACCAAACCGTACGACCAGTTCCGCAACCAGGTGCTGCCGCGGCTTATGCAGAACCGCGCCGGCGAGAGGAAGCTGCGGATCTGGAGCGCCGCCTGTTCGTCGGGCCAGGAGCCCTATTCGATCGCCATGCTGCTGCTGGAGGACCTGGCCAAGCTATCGGGTTGGCGGGTCGAGATCGTGGCGACCGACATCTCCCGCGAGATGATCACAAAGGCGCAGGCCGGCCTCTACACCCAGTTCGAGGTCCAGCGCGGTCTGCCGATCGCCCTGCTGGTGAAGTACTTCACCCAGGACGGCGACAAGTGGCAGATCGACGAGAAGATCAAGGAAATGGTCTCCTTCAAGGAGTTCAACCTTTTGGACGACCCGGCTGCACTGGGGCAGTTCGATGTGGTGTTCTGTCGCAACGTTCTGATCTATTTCGATCAGGCGACCAAGGCCGATGTCCTGGCAAAGGTCGCGGCGCAGATGCCGCCCGACGGTATCCTGTATCTGGGCGGCGCCGAGACCGTGCTTGGCGTTACCGACCGGTTCCAGCCGATCGAGGGCTTCCGCGGCATGTACAAGCTGGCTGGCGGCGAGCCGGCGCTGGTCGCGGCTGGGTAGACCTTTCTAGCATTCCTGAAATTGGACAAGACAAAAGGGGCTGCAGTGCAGCCCCTTTGCTTTTGGTCGTCGCGGTGGGGAGAGCCGGCTCAGGCGGCGTTTTCCTTCGCCTCGACACCTTCCGAAGGTTCCGGGTCACGCAGCACGTAACCGCGGCCCCAGATCGTGGAAATGTAGTTCTCGCCGCCGGTGGCTTCCTGAAGCTTTTTTGCGCAGCTTGCAGACGAACACGTCGATGATCTTCGCTTCCGGTTCGTCCATGCCGCCATAGAGATGGTTGAGGAACATTTCCTTGGTCAAGGTTGTTCCTTTGCGCAACGAGAGAAGCTCGAGAATGCCGTATTCCTTGCCGGTCAGATGAACCGGCTTTGTATCCACTTCGACCGTCCGGGCGTCCAGATTGACCACAAGCTTGCCGGTTTTGATGACGGACTGGGCATGGCCCTTGGACCGTCGGATGATCGCCTGCATGCGTGCCAGCAGCTCGCGCTTGTCGAAGGGTTTGGTCAGATAGTCGTCGGCGCCGAAGCCGAGTCCCTTGACCTTGTTGTCCAGGCCGTCGAGGCCGGACAGAATGAGAATTGGCGTCTCCACCCGGGCGTCCCGGAGGCGGCGCAAAACTTCGTAGCCATCGATATCCGGTAACATCAGATCCAGGATGATCAGGTCGTAGTCGTAGATCTTGCCGATCTCGAGACCGTCTTCACCTAGATCCGTCGTGTCGACGATGTTGCCCTCAGACTTGAGCATCATCTCGATGCTCTGGGCGGTCGCCGAATCGTCTTCAACCAACAGTACCCGCATGCTCCCCTCCGCGGTCGAACTGAACTGAGTAGAACCTAGTCGTCATTTGCAGGTCGACTTCTTAACCGTATTTCGAGACTAGTTAATGAATGGTTGCGATTCAAAAAATTAATCGCTTGGCTTTACTGTTTTTTAGAGAGGAATGCCAAGATTAAGGTTGGATTTCTTAAGGATCTCAATACCTTGTTGCCTTCAGCAGCCAGTAATTTCAATACTTTACCGACACCAAATTCGGGCCGGCCATGACCCTGGTTCTGGACCATCTTCGCTCAGACCTGTCCCGGATTCGCGACCGCACGTTGTACGGCAGCGTCAGCGCCATTCAGGGCATGCTGATCGAGCTCACCGGAATCGAGGGCCATCTGTCCATCGGCGACCGCTGCATGCTGGAAGGGCGGGGCGGTGCAAAGGTCCCCTGCGAGGTGGTCGGGTTCCGCAGCGGGCACGCCCTGGCGATGCCCTACGGGCCGCTCCAGGGCATCGGGCTCGGCTGCCGGGCCGTGCTTCAGAATGCGGAGCCGGTGCTCTATCCCGACGAGACCTGGCTGGGCCGGATGGTTAACGCCTTCGGCCAGCCGCTGGACGGCGGCGCGCCGCTGATGCCCGGCGACGTCAGCTACCCGATTCGCGGCAACCCACCGCCCGCCCACATGCGGAACCGGCTTGGGGCCAAGATCGATCTCGGCGTCCGGTCGCTGAACACATTCACGACCGTCTGCCGCGGCCAGCGACTTGGGATCTTCTCCGGTTCCGGCGTCGGCAAATCGATCCTGATGTCCATGATGGCCCGCTTCACAGAGGCCGATGTGATCGTCATAGGCCTGGTGGGCGAACGCGGCAGGGAAGTGCAGGAATTCATCGAGGACGATCTCGGCGCGGAGGGGCTGAAGCGCTCGGTCGTGGTCGTCGCCACGTCCGACGAGAGCGCCCTGATGCGCCGCGAGGCGGCCTACACCACCCTTACAATCGCCGAGTATTTCCGCGATCGAGGCAAGGACGTGCTCTGCCTGATGGATTCGGTCACCCGGTTCGCCATGGCGCAGCGCGAGATCGGCCTGTCGTCGGGAGAGCCGCCGGCCAGCAAGGGCTACACACCCACCGTGTTTTCCGAACTCCCGCGTCTCCTGGAGCGGGCCGGCCCGGGCACCGAGGAGGGCAGCATAACCGGGATCTTCACTGTGCTGGTGGAAGGCGACGACCACAACGAACCGATCTCCGACGCGGTCCGAGGCATCCTGGACGGCCATATCGTCCTGGACCGCGGAATCGCCCACCGCAATCGCTTCCCGGCCGTCGACATCCTGCGTTCGGTCTCTCGCAGCATGCCCAACTGCAACACCGCCAGCGAGAACCAGATCGTCGATACCGCGCGGACGCTTCTCGCGGCCTACGAAAACATGGAGGAACTGATCCGGCTCGGCGCCTATCGCAAGGGAACCGACCCAGAGGTAGACCGGGCGATTGCCCACTTTCCGGCGATCGACGGCTTCCTTGCACAGGGCAAGGACGAGCGCGCGGAACTGGTCGAGGGATACCGCGACCTGGCCGAACGGCTGGGCTTGGCGGACCTGCTGCGTGATGTGCCCCCGGACGACGCTGAGCAATGAAGACCCTGGAAACGCTGATCAAGCTCGTCGGCGTGAAGTTGGATGAGCGGCGGCGGTTCCTGCAACGCAAGCTGTCGGCCGAACAGGAACTGAAGGACGCCCAGGCGGCGCTGGAGAAGCAGGTCGCCGAAGAAAGGGCGGCCGCGGCGTCGTTGGAGGATGCATCCTTCGCCTACGGCGCCTATGCCGCCCAGGCCGCCAAGAAGCAGAAAGAGCTCGACGCCGCCATCGCTCGGGCGGGAAAAGCCGTCGATGCCGCCCGCGACCACCTCGCCGAGGCGTTCGAGGAACAAAAACGCTACGAAATCACGCTGGACCGGCGCCGCCTCGCGGAGGCGCAGGAACAGGCCCAGCAGGAGCGCAAGGAGCTCGACGAGCTCGGGCTCGAGCGCCACCGCCGCCGGCCAAAGCCATAAGGAATCCCGCCTACAGAAACAGCTGCGCGACGCCGGCGGCGGCCGGGCTGGTCACCGGCACTGCTGGCCGACTGGATCGTCGACGACGATATAGAAGCGGGCCGGCTGGTGGACCTGTTCGCGGATTTCGACGTGACGGCCCCGGATTTCGAGACCGCAGTCTGGATCCTCTATCCGTCCCGGGCGTATGTCCCGCTCAAAGTTCGCGCCTTTATCGACTTCCTCAAGGCACGCTTCCCACGATCCTGGTCGCCTGACGGCGAATTTGGGCGTCTCGGCCAAATTTGATCGGAGTCAATGTGGTAAGTTGGTCGGAACGGCCATAACCTAGCCTTCGCACGACAGCGGCCTCCGTGCCGCGCCCATAACAGAGCGACATAGCTCGTAACCCGGCTTTAGGGAGGTTCATATGCGTTTCCTGACCGCCACCGCTGCCGCGGTGGCTATCGCCTTCGCGGCCAACGCCGCCATGGCGGCCTGCGACGACGGCGAAGTCGTCATCAAGTTCAGCCACGTCACCAACGCCGACAAACACCCCAAGGGCATCGCCGCCTCGTTGCTTGGCAAACGCGTCAACGAGGAAATGAACGGCAAGGCCTGCATGGAAGTCTTCCCGAATTCCCAGCTCTACAATGACGACCAGGTGCTGGAATCGATGCTGGCCGGCGACGTCCAGATGGCCGCGCCGTCGCTATCGAAGTTCGAGAAGTTCACCAAGAAGTTCCGGATCTTCGATCTGCCTTTCATGTTCGACGACATTAACGCCGTCGACCGCTTCCAGAATTCAGCTGACGGCCAGAAGCTGAAAGCGTCGATGAGGCGGCGCGGTCTTCTGGGCGTCGCGTTCTGGCACAACGGCATGAAGCAGATCTCTGCCAACCGGCCGCTGATGGTGCCGGAGGATGCCGAGGGCCTGAAGTTCCGGGTCCAGCAGTCGGACGTGCTCGTCGCCCAGATGGAAGCGCTGAAGGCGAACCCGCAGAAGATGGCGTTCTCCGAGGTCTATGGCGCGCTTCAGACCGGCGTCGTGGACGGGCAGGAGAACACCTGGTCGAACATTTACGGCAAGAAGTTCTTCGAGGTGCAGGACGGTGTCACGGAGTCTAACCACGGCATCATCGACTATCTGGTCGTGGTCTCCGTCGAATGGTGGGACGGCCTGCCTGACGACGTCCGGACGCAGCTCCAGACTATCCTTGACGAGGTCACCGCGACGCGGAACGCGGAATCGACCCGGGTGAACGAGGAGGCCAAGCAGGCCGTCATCGCCGCCGGCGGTGTTGTGCGCACGCTCACTGCCGAGCAGCGGAACAAATGGGTCGCGGCTATGAAGCCGGTCTGGTCCCAGTTCGAAGGGGACGTCGGTACGGACCTGATCGCCGCGGCACAGGCGGCGAACGCCACGAACTGACGGTCTTCAGTCAACCACAGCGCGGTCCGGGTCACCGGACCGCGCCCTTTTGGGCATGGCGCGCAACGCGCCTTGGGGGAACGGCCCAATGACCACCACGCCGAAATCCGGAATCGGGGCCGCGGTCAACGCGATCGAGGAGACCCTGATCGCGCTCATTCTTGGTCTCATGACGGTCATCACCTTCGCAAATGTGATCGCGCGCTACGTCTTCGAGGCGAACATCCTGTGGTCGCTTGAAACCACCGTGTTCCTGTTCGCCTGGCTGGTGCTGCTCGGCGCCTCCTATTGCGTGAAGACCCGCGTGCATCTGGGCGTCGACGCGCTGCTCAACGTCGTCTCACCCGGGGCTCGCCGTGTCATGGCGCTGATTGCTGTGGCGGCCTGTCTCGCCTTCAGCGTTCTTCTGTTGATCGGATCCTGGAACTACTGGGCGCCGTTCGCCGCGCTGCCGATGACGGACGGGACGTGGAAGGACCAGGCCTGGTACGAGGTCAACGACATTCCGATGATCCCGTTCCTGCGTTTCATCGAGCCGATCATGAACGAGGGCGAAGCGTACGAGAAGATTCCCCGCTTCATTCCCTATTCGGCGCTGCCGATCGGGCTGGCCCTGCTGCTCTTCCGGTTCGTGCAGGTTGCCTGGAAGATCGTGACCGGCGAGGTGGACACTTTGATCGCCTCGCACGAGGCCGAGGAGATGGTCGAAGAAGCCGCCGCCAAAGCGTCGAAGGAGGACTGACCCATGGATGTCGTCTTCCTGTTCGCCATGGTGATCGGCCTGTTGATGATCGGCGTGCCGATCGCGGTCTCGCTGGGCCTCAGTTCGATCATTTTCCTATTGGTCTTTTCGGACAGCTCGCTGGGATCGATCGCCCAGACCCTGTTCAACGCCTTTGCGGGCCACTACACGCTGCTCGCCATTCCGTTCTTCATCCTGGCGTCGACTTTCATGTCGACCGGCGGGGTGGCGCGGCGGATCATCCGGTTCGCCATCGCCTGTGTCGGACAGTTCCAGGGCGGCCTGGCGATCTCCGGCGTTTTCGCCTGCATGTTGTTTGCCGCCTTGTCCGGCTCGTCGCCGGCTACCGTTGTGGCGATCGGCACCATCGTCATCGCCGGCATGCGCCAGGTCGGCTACACAAAGGACTTCGCCGCTGGCGTCATCTGCAACGCCGGCACGCTCGGCATATTGATCCCGCCGTCGATCGTCATGGTCGTCTACGCGTCGGCCGTGGACGTCTCGGTGGGGCGCATGTTCCTGGCCGGCGTTATCCCCGGCATCCTTGCCGGCCTGATGCTGATGGTCGGCATCTATATCGCCGCCAAGATCAAAAACCTGCCGGCCCAGGACTGGGCCGGCTGGGGCGAGGTCTTCGCCTCGGCGCGGGACTCCGCCTGGGGCCTGTTCCTGATCGTGATCATTCTGGGCGGCATCTATGGCGGCATCTTCACGCCGACCGAGGCCGCTGCGGTCGCCGCTGTCTATGCCTTCTTCATTGCCAACTTCGTCTACAAGGACATGGGTCCCCTCAAGGGCGAGGGCGATCACCGCCACTCGTTCTTCAGGCGGCCCCAAAGCCTGATCACCGTCTTCCTCCACCCGGACACCAAACAGTCCCTGTTCGAGGCCGGGCGGACGACGATCATGCTGCTGTTCATCATCGCCAACGCGCTGATCCTGAAGCACGTGCTGACCGAAGAACAGATCCCCCAGGCGATCGCGGGCGCGATGCTGGAGGCCGGCTTCGGCCCGATCATGTTCCTGATCATCGTCAATCTGATCCTGCTGATCGGCGGCCAGTTCATGGAGCCCTCGGGCCTCATCGTCATCGTCGCGCCGCTGGTCTTCCCGATCGCCATCCAGCTCGGCATCGATCCGATCCATCTGGGCATCATCATGGTGGTGAACATGGAGATCGGGATGATCACGCCGCCGGTGGGGCTCAACCTGTTCGTGACATCGGGGGTGGCGCAAATGCCGGTCATGCAGGTGGTGAAGGCGGCCACGCCGTGGCTGGCGATCCTGTTCGTGTTCCTGATCCTGGTGACTTACGTGCCGTGGATCTCAACCTTCCTGCCGCATTCGCTGATGGGGCCGGAGGTGATCACAAACTGACGGCGCGCCGGCCCGCCTGGGCCGGCCGCGCCCCGCCGTGCCTACTTCCCAAGCGTTCCGGCGCTCGTGTAGTGTTGGGCGATTGGGGGCACCATGGATCCGTCCAACGATTCCAAGAAGATACAAGACGGGGCCGACGACCGGTTCACGCTTTACGATCTCCGGGTAGAAGTCGTCGCGACCGACCGACCGATGGTCTGCGATCATCGGGAAGGCGAGTATTTCCTGGTCATTGGCGAGAAGATCGTCTTTCCCGAAGAGGGGCGCCGCAGCTTTCCCATGTATCCGCTGGCCGCCCTGTTGCCTTTGCTGCCGGCGAAGCAGCGGGAAACCGACGACAACGACTGGATGACCACCGATGCCGAGGTGGCCTGTCCCGATCCGCACTGTGGGGCCCGGTTCCGGATCACCCGGCTGGACAAGAGATCGTTCAGTCATGCGGAGACCACGGCGGTTCCCTTGCCGCCCCGGGACGACGGCGGGTCTTGACCGTGCCTGCCGCCACCGTCGAATCGGTCACCTTGCGGCCCGGCTACCGCATCTCGCGGTTGATCAAGGGCGGCTGGCAGTTGGCGGGCGACCACGGTCCCGTCGAACAGGAACGGGCCGTCGAAGACATGATCGCGTTCGTGGATGCCGGGATCGTCGCTTTCGACTGCGCCGATATCTACACCGGGGTCGAACAGATGATCGGCCGCTTTCTGGCGCGGCTGAGATCGGAACGGGGCGAAGACGCGGCGGCAGCGGTCAAGGTCCACACGAAATACGTCCCGGACCTCGAGGCGCTGGGCCGGCTCGACAAGGCGTCGGTGGCCGCGGTGATCGACCGGTCGCTGGCCCGGCTTGGACGCGCGCGCCTGGACCTGGTTCAGTTTCACTGGTGGGACTATGACGTGCCGGGCGCCGTCGACTGCGCCGGCGACCTGGCCGCGTTGCAAGCCGAAGGCAAGATCGACCGGATCGGCGTCACCAACTTCGATCACACGCATCTGGCCGAGATCACCGCGGCGGGCATCGACGTCGTCTCCGCCCAGATCCAGTTTTCGTTGCTGGACCGGCGTCCCGAGGGCGGGTTTACCGACTGGGCCCGCGCCAACGACGTATCCATCCTGGCCTACGGATCGCTGGCCGGAGGGTTCCTGACGGACCGCTGGCTGGGCGCGCCAGACCCCGGCTTTGCGTTCGAGAACCGGTCGCTGGTGAAATACCGCCTGATCGTCGAGGAGTTCGGCGGCTGGGCCCTGTTCCAGGAATTGCTGGCGGTGTTGCGCGCCATTGCCGACCGGCACCGCGTCGACATCTCTGCCGTTGCCATCCGCGCCATGCTGGAAACGCCGTCACTGGCCGCCGCCATCGTCGGGGCCCGCTATGCCGACCGACTGCAAGGCACGCTGGCGGTGTTTTCCTTCGCCCTGACCGACCAGGATTGGCAGGCCATCCGGGCGGTCCAGGCGCGGGCGTCCGGTCCGTCCGGTCCCGTCTACGCGTTGGAGCGCGACCGCCAGGGCCGGCATGGCCGCATCATGAAGTACGGCCTGCAGGCTTCCGAACCCGCGGCATCGGGCGGGGCGAACCGGTGAGCGAACCGCTGCTGGTCCTGGAGGGTCTCACCAAACGTTTCGGCAGTTTCCGGGCCGTCGACCAGGTCGGCTTTACGGTCGAGGCGGGCGCCATCGCCGGCCTGATCGGGCCCAACGGGGCCGGCAAGACAACTCTGTTCAACACGGTCGCCGGCCTGCACCGCCCGGAAGAGGGCAGCGTGCGACTGGCCGGGCACCGGATCGACGGGCTGCCGCCCCACAAGGTTTTTGCGGCGGGGCTCACCCGCACCTTTCAGATCCCCCGTCCGTTCCCGGAAATGACGGTTCTGGAGAACGTCATGCTGGTGCGCGAGGGCCAGTCGGGCGAGCGGTTCTGGAACAACTGGTTGGCGCCGGGTCGGGTGCAGGGCGAGGAAGCCCACAACCGCGAGCGGGCCCGGGAGATCATCGACTTCTGCGGCCTGGAGGCCGTGATGGGCGACCTGGCACGGACCCTGTCGGGCGGCCAGCTCAAGCTCCTGGAGCTCGCCCGGGCCCTGATGGCGGACCCGCGCATCATCCTGCTGGACGAACCCGCGGCAGGGGTCAACCCGGCGCTGATGGAGACACTTGTCGACAAGATCACGGCCCTCAATGCGCAGGGTTACGCGTTCCTGATCATCGAACACAACATGGACCTGGTGATGTCGATCTGCCATCCGATCATGGTGATGGCCCAGGGCCGGCTGATCTACGCCGGTGATGCAGCCGGCGCGCGCCGGGATGGTGCCGTGCTGGACGCCTATCTGGGCGATCTGCCGGGATGAGCGGGCCGCTCCTCAGGGCGGAAGCGGTCGTGGCCGGCTACCGGCCGGACCTGCCGATTCTGCACGGCGTCTCGGCGGAGGTGCATGCGGGCGAGGTGGTCACGATCATCGGTCCCAACGGCGCCGGCAAGTCCACCTTCATCAAGGCGATCGCCGGGCTGGTGACCGTCACGCAAGGCAGCGTCCGGCTGGGTGACCGGGAGATCACCAACACGCCCGCGCACCGGCTGGCCGGAGCCGGCGTGGCCTACGTGCCCCAGACCGACAACGTGTTCGCGACGCTCACCATTCACGAGAACCTCCGGGTCGGCGCGGCGCCGCTGCCGCGCCAGGTGGTGGCCGAGCGGATCGACTCCGCCTACGAGACCTTTCCTCCACTGGCCGAGCGCCGCGACCGCAAGGCGCGGGTGTTGTCCGGCGGCCAGCGCCAGATGCTGGCCCTGGCCAGGGCCCTGATCACCGAGCCGCATCTGATCCTGTTGGACGAACCGACGGCGGGGCTGGCGCCGCGGGTGGTGGGCGAGGTCTTCGATATGGTTCGCGCCATGGCGTCCCGGGGCGTGGCGGTGCTGATGGTGGAGCAGAACGCCCGCGCGGCGCTAGCCAATTCCGATCGCGGCTATGTCCTGGCCGAAGGCCGCAACAGGATCGAAGGGAGAGCGGCGGACCTGGCCGCGGATCCCGAGATCGGCGCGGTCTTCCTGGGCCAGCGGACCGGCGGGGAGGCGCGTGCCTGATGTTCCTGCAGCATGTTGCCGACGGCATACTCAGCGGCGCCATCATCGCGCTTGGCGCGATCGGCCTGTCGCTGACCATGCGGATCCTGCGCTTCGCCAACTTCGCCCATTCCGAGCTGTTGACCTGGGGCGCCTATTCCGCCCTGGTGTTCGTCGGTTTTTTCACAGCCATGGACGACGTTCTCGGCGGCGCCATCGGCCCGCTGTCCTTCGGCTGGGCGCTGGTGGCGGCCACGATTCTGGCCGGCGGTCTGACCGCCGGACTGGCACTGCTGCTGGACAAGCTGGTTTTCGCCCGGCTCAGCAGCCGGGCGGGTCACATGACCCTGGTCTTCGCATCCTTCGGCGTGGCGCTTCTGGTACGCAACGTCATCGTGATGGGGTTCGGGCCGGACCCGTATTACTACACAAACGAGCTGCAGATCGCGATGCGCGTCGGCAGCGTTCGGGTGATGCCCGACCAGATCTTCGTGCTTTGCCTCACGGCCGTCCTGGTGGTGCTGCTGCACCTGTTCATGACCCGCAGCCGCACCGGCATCTGCATGCGGGCGGTGGCGGAAAACCCGCCGCTCGCCCGGGTCAGCGGCGTTGACGTAGAGGCGATCGTGCGCTGGACCTGGATCATCGGGGCCACCGGCGCGGCGGTCGCCGGCGTGCTTTATGGCCTGACAGTGCAGCTCCGGCCAGAACTGGGCTTCAGCCTGATCCTGCCGCTGTTCGCCGCGGCCATCCTGGGCGGCACCGGCAGTCTCTACGGCGCCGTGCTCGGCGGCCTGATCGTCGGTCTGTCGGAAAACCTGTCGGTCATGATCATCCCGGCGAGCTACAAGCCCGCCATCCCGTTCCTGCTGATCCTGGTGATCCTCTATTTCCGGCCCCAGGGCCTGTTTGGAGGCGAGCGGTGATCGGCGTCGTCTCCTATCTCGTCTTCTTTTTCGTGGTGGCCCTGATCCTCGGCGTCGCGGTGCTGGGCCTGAACCTGCAATGGGGGTTCACCGGGTTGTTCAATGCCGGCGTGGCGGGTTTCATGGCGGTGGGCGCCTATGCAACCGCCATGCTGATCGGACCGTCCCGCGAGGCCGTGTTCGGTGGCTTCGAGCTGCCCTTCCTGGTGGGCCTCCTCGGCGGCATGGCGGCGGCGGGGGTGGCGGCGCTGATCGTCGGGCTGGCGACCCTCAGATTGCGCGAGGAATATCTGGCCGTCGCCACCTTCGGCATCGCGGTGTCGATCCAGCTCGTCACCCTCAACTGGGAATACCTCACCGGCGGCACGCTCGGCCTGATCAGCATTCCGAATCCGGCCGCCGTCCTGACCGACAGCCCGCTGGTCGAGAACGTCATCTATCTGGCGATCGTCGCGGCGGTGGTGGCGATTACCTATCTGGGGCTCGCCCGGATCGTGCAGTCGCCCTGGGGCCGGACGCTCAAGGCGATCCGCGAGGACGAGACGGCCGCGGCGTCGCTGGGCAAGGACCCCGTCCGCATCCGGCTGGAGGCCTTCGTCCTCGGCAGCATGATCATGGGGCTGTCCGGCGGCCTTTACGTGGCTTTCATCGGATATGTCAGCCCGTTCGATTTCCAGCCGATCCTGACCTTCCAGATCTGGACCATGCTGATCGTCGGCGGCAGCGCCAACAATCGCGGCGCGCTGCTGGGCACGGTCCTGGTCTGGGCGATCTGGACCACCAGCGGATTTGTCATTTCCAGACTGGTGCCCCCGGCCATGCAGGTTCAGTCGGGCGCCCTCCAGGCGGTGCTGATCGGCCTGCTGCTGGTGGTGATGCTGCTCTACCGGCCCCGTGGCCTGATCGGCGAGGAGGAGCATGTCTCCCGGCACGTCCGTCTCTGAGCGGTCGCTCTGGCTGGACAATGCCGGGCCCGCGCCCGAGTCGGACCGGCTGGAGGCAAGCGTCCGCTGTGACGTCGCCGTCATCGGCGCCGGCTTCACCGGCCTGACGGCGGCCCTGTTCCTGGCCGAGGCCGGCCTGGACGTCCTGGTCCTGGAGGCGGCGGAGCCGGGCTGGGGCGGCTCGGGCCGCAATGCGGGGTTCGTGGTCCCGACCCTGTCCCGGGCCGATCCTGACGACATGAGACGGGTGCTGGGCCCGGCGCGGGGCGAGCGTCTGGCCCGGGCGGTCGCCACGGCGGGACCGGGCGTGTTCGGTCTGGCCCGGAAACATGCCATCGCCTGCGATGCGGTGGAGGCGGGCTGGATCCAGCCCGTCCATGCCGCGTCCCTGGTCGACGGCGTGCGGCGCCGGGTCGACCAGTGGGCGGCGCTGGACCAGCCGGTGGAGTGGCTCGACCGGGACACGGTCGCCGGGATGACCGGCACGGGTCGTTTCCAGGCCGGCTGGATCCATCGGGGCGGCGGCGCCATCCAGCCGGTGAAATACCTGTACGGCCTAGCCAAAGCCCTGAGGGGCGCCGGCGGGCGCCTGATTTCACGGGCCCCGGTCCGCCGCTGGCAGCCCTCGCGCGGCGGCTGGCGGCTTGAGACGGGGACCGGCACCGTCGAGGCCGGCCGGTTGCTGGTCTGTACCAACGCCCATGCCGGGGCGCTTCATCGCGGGCTCGCCCGCAGCTTCGTCCCACTGACGGTCTATCAGATGGCGAGCGATCCGTTGGACCCGACCACCGCCGCCCGGCTGGTGCCGGAACGCCAGCCGGTCTCAGACACGAGGGCCGATATCTTCACCTTCCGGCTGGATGTGGAGAACCGGCTGATCACCGGCGGCATGGCGCTGCTTGCGCCGGGGGCGGGGCCGAGGCTTGCCCGGCGCATGCAGCAGCGCCTGGCGAACGAGCTCGAGCTGGCCGTCTCGCCGCCGGTGGCGCGGCTTTGGTCCGGCGTGGTCTCGGTGACCCGGGATTTCCTGCCGGCCATCCACCGGCTCGGCCCGGGCGCCTATGCCGGCTTTGCCTGCAACGGCCGCGGCATCGCTGCGACCCACGTCCTGGCCACCGATTTGGCCCGCCTGGCACGTGACGGCGAAGCCGCAGAGGAGGACACTTCCATCCCAGTACGGCCGCTGAAACCGCTGCCGCTGGCCCCTCTGGCGCCATTCTTGCCGCCGCTGTGGCTGGCCAAGGGCCGGCTCGACGACCGGCGGCTGCGGACCTGACCGATTGACCCCACGCCCGGTCGGGCTACGATGGGTGCCAGCAACGAAAAACACAGGTGAACGAGGAGGAGTTATGTTGAGAATTCGAAGCGGCCTGGCGCTCGCGGCGCTGGCGGCGGCCGTCGCGCTCGGCGGCGGCGACCCGGCCGAGGCGCAGGACTGCACTATCAAGCTGGGGGCCGTCCTGCCCGTCAGCGGCCCGATGGGCCTGGTGGGCAAGCGGATCTCCGAAACGGGCCAGTTTGCGGTCGAGGTCTACAACGAGGCCGGCGGCGTCAAAGGTTGCAACGTGGAATACCTGCTGCGCGACACCCAGGGCCAGTCCACGGTTGGGGTCGACGCGGCCAAGAGCCTGGTGGACATCGAAGGCGTCCCCGTGCTGGTGGGCGCGATCTCCAGCGGCGTCAGCCTGCCGATCCTGACCTCTGTGGCGGTGCCGTCCAAGACGACCCAGATCTCTTGCTGCTCGTCGTCCGAGAGCTTCACGGCGCTCTCCGAGGAGGGCAAGACCGAAGGCTACTGGTTCCGCACCTACGCCACCAACCGCAGCCAGGCGGCGATGGGCGCGCTCTTGACGACCAGCAAGGGCTTCAAAAAGACGGCGGTGATCTATGTGAACACCGATTTCGGCGTCGGCCTCGCCAAGCGGTTCGAGCAGGACATCGCCAAGCTGGGCGGCGCGATCACCAAGATGGTCGCCTACAACGAAAACCAGCAGAGCTACCGGGCCGAGGTCACCTCGGCGATGGAAGGCGAACCCGATTCGCTGTTCCTGGTCGCCTTTCCGGTGGACGGTGCGACCATCACCCGCGATTGGCTGTCGCTAGGCGGTACCGACAACCTGATCGTCAACAACTCGCTGCGTTCGGCCGACTATTTGGAGGCCGTGGGCCCGAAATACCTGAAGAACCTGGTGGGTTATGACAGCGCCCAGCCGCGGGTGGAATCGGTGTCGAACTTCAACGACATGTTCCAGAAGCGCTTCGACAGCCCGCCCGATGGTCCGGGCCTGCATTCGATGTTCGATGCGGTGACCGTGGTCCTGCTGGCCATGGAGGCGTCCGACGAGATCAACGGCACCACCATCCGCGACAACATTCGCAAGGTGACGGCGCCGGACGGCGAGCCGGTCTATCCGGGCCCCGACGGCGTCAAGAAGGCCAAAGAGCTGCTCGCGGCTGGAAAATCGATCCGTTATGTGGGCGCGACCGGGCCGCTGCAGTTCGACCAGAACGGTGACGTCCAGGCGCCCAAGCTGACCTGGCGGTTCGAGGGCGATAAGAACGTCGAGATGGACTACTACTCCATCGAAGACGTCGCCGAGCTGATCAAGAAGCTCGACAAATAGTCCGATTTCGGGAGGTCTCAGGCGGGGACGCGCACGCGCGTCCCCGTTTGTTTTTCTGACAGGCGAGGGAACATGGCCGGAAAGCGCACGCACATCTTCTCAGGCTCCAAATACGAAGAACTGGCGGGCTACGCCCGCGCCGTGGTGGTTGACGACCGGATCTTCGTCTCCGGCACGGTAGGCGTCGACTTCAAGACCGGCCAGACGGCGCCGACCGCGGAGGGGCAGGCCAACCAGGCGCTGGATACGATCGAATGGGCGCTAAAGGAGGCAGGTTCCGGTCTTGCCGACGTGGTGCGGGTGCGGGTCTATGTGCCGGACCCGGAGGACATCATGGCGGTCTCGACCGTGCTCAAGGACCGCTGCGGCCATACCCGGCCGGCCAACACCACCGTCTGCGCGCCGCTGGCGGTGCCGGAGTGCAAGGTCGAGATCGAGGTCGAGGCGATCAAAGGGTCGGGGTAGGGGACGTATGCCCCCCTCATCCTTCGAGACGCGTCCTCCGGACGCTCCTCAGGATGAGGACAAAAAGAGAGTAACCTCGTCCTGAGGAGGCGCGTAGCGCCGTCTCGAAGGGCGGGGGCCGGATAATTGGGCTCCGCCGTTCAACGGACGCTGACTCCCGCGTCTGGACCTTGCATAATGTATCAACAACAACCGTAGGGACCGGGCCTGTCACCCCGGCATGAGTATGAGTTTTCGCGCGTTCTTTTCTCTGGCTCTCCTGACATTTCTGGTTTCACTGAGTTCGGCGATTGCCGCCGAACCGCCGTCGCACCGATATTCGGTCGCCGTCATTATCGGCAACAAGACCTATGAGGGGCGCATCCCGGAGGTGGCTTACGCCCACCGCGACGCCGATGCGATGAAGGCCTATCTGACCCAGGTGCTCGGCTACCGAGAGGGCAACATCATCGACCTGCGCGATGCGACCCAGGCTGAGCTGATGTCGGCGTTCGGCAACGAGCGCAGCCACGAAGGCAAGCTCTGGCGTTACGTGCGCAAGGGCCGCAGCCACGTCACCGTCTTCTATTCGGGTCACGGCGTGCCGGGGCTGAAGGACGGGCGCGGTTATCTCTTGCCGGTCAACGCGGATCCGGACACGCCGGAGATCAACGGCTATTCGGTCGACCTTCTGTACAAGAACCTGGCCCAGCTGGAGGCCAAGTCGATCACCGTCTATCTGGATGCGTGCTTTTCGGGCGAAAGCGACCAGGGCATGCTGATCCGTTCGGCGTCACCGGTCTTCGTGCAGTCGAAGATGCCCGAGGCCGCCGCCGAGCTGACTGTTCTGACGGCGGCCAGTTCGAACCAGGTGGCCAGTTGGGACGAGGAGAACAAGCACGGGCTCTTCACCTGGCACCTGCTGCAGGCGCTGAACGGCGAGGCCGACCAGGAGCCGTTCGGCAACGGGGACGGTCAGGTGACGATGGCCGAAGCCAAGGCTTATCTGGACGAGGAACTGACCTACGCGGCCCAGCGCCGGTTCGGCCGGATCCAGAACGCCACCGTGCGGGGCGAGGGTTCCGCGCTGTTGGGCGTGGTCCCCGAGGCACCGGCCGAAATGCCCTCCAAGCCGGCAGCACAGGTTGCGGCGCGCGGATCGGCCTTCGAAGTCGCCGAGATGGACACGGTCATGGTGGTGGCCCAGCCGCGCGTGAACTCGCGTGCCGGGCCCGGGACCACATTCGAGAAGGTCGCCACCCTGACCCAGGGGACCGAGGTCGAAGTCACCGGCAAGGTCGAGGGCAAGGACTGGTACCGCGTGGCGCTCTCGGAAGGGCAGATCGCCTTTGTCTTTGCGCCCCTGCTTGCAGACAGTCTCGAAACGCCGGCCCAACCGGCCGTTGGTGTCTATCCGGAGAAACGTAAGCCCGGCGACACTTTCAAGGATTGCGACGTCTGTCCGGAAATGGTCGTGGTGCCTGCTGGGACATTTCAGATGGGTTCGCCCTCGTACGAGGAAGGCCGAATGGACAATGAGTCGCCCTTGCACCCGGTGACAATCCGAAAACCGTTTGCCGTCGGCCGGTTCGAGGTGACGAAAGCCGAATACGATTCCTTCGTGACCGACACCGGTCATGTGGGCAGCAACCGATGTTCGACCTACGAGGACGGCAAAAGGGAGGTGCGCGAATTTCGCAACTGGCGAGATCCCGGCTTCCGACAAAGCAACCGTGATCCTGCGTTGTGTCTCGGCTGGCCCGATGTCAGCGCGTATGTGTCATGGTTATCGCGCAAGACGGGCAAGGCATACCGCGTTCCGTCGGAATCGGAATGGGAATACGTCGCCCGGGCGGGCACCAGCACGGCGCGCTTCTGGGGTGACGACAGTGCCTTGGCTTGCCGTTTTGCCAGTACCAATGACAAATCGACCAAGGCGGCAAACGAGTTCACCTGGACGGCTCACGAGTGCGACGACGGCGCGGCGCACACAGCACCCGTCGGCAGCTATCAGCCCAATGCATTCGGCCTCTTTGATACGCTGGGGAGTGCTTGGGAATGGACGGGTGACTGCTGGAATGAGAGCTACGCCGGCGCGCCATCCGACGGCAGCGCGTGGACGAGTGGTGATTGCAAGAAGCGCGTGGTGCGGGGCGGCAGTTGGGAAAGCAACCCCGGCCTGGTGCGTAGTGCCCGGCGGGCTTGGACCGGGATCGACTATTGGAGCTACAACCACGGCATTAGGGTCGTCCGCGCGCTGGACCAGTAAGGCGGCGAAGAGAACAGCCTAGTCCTGGTCTTTCAGCCCGTAATCCCGCTTCGCCCCGTCCGGCGTCACGTACCCCGCCTCGACGTCGTCCTCCAGCGCCGACGCCGCCCGCCCGTGCGGGTCGCCGAAGCCGCCACCGCCGGGCAGTTCCACCACCAGCGTGTCGCCGGCGGGGATCGTGTGGGTGACCTTGCCTTCCAAGGCCGGGCCGGAGCCCAGATGAGCGGTACCGATGCGGCCGGGCTTGCCGCCGGCGCGGCCCTGGGCCGGGAACCGGAGCCGGTCCCAGGTGGCTGCCGAGGCCAGGAACGCCGCGTCCTCGGTATTGCCAATCTCGATCACCTGGGAGAGCCCGCCGCGATAGGCCCCGGCGCCGCCGGAATCGGGCAGCAGTTCCTTGCGTTTGTAGATCAGCGGTGACTCGGTCTCGGTCACTTCCACCGGGATGGCGCCGACGCCGGACGGAAACGCTGTCGTGTTGAAGCCGTCCCAGGCCGGGCCCGCCCCGATACCGCCGAGGCCCACATTCATCACGTTGAAACGACTGGCCGGCCGGTTGGCGCCGGGCGGTGCGGCCGCCGTGCCGTCAGCGCTGGACATGGCGAGCACCCAGATCGAGCCTGCGCTTTCCGCCGGCACCCGGTCCGGTACCGCCTGGGCGAGACAACCGAACACCACGTCCGGCAGCATCTGGCCGATCACGTGCCGGGCGGTCACCGGCGACGGCCGCTCCGGCGCAACGCAGGACCCGGCCGGCGCGTCCACGTCGAAACAGCCGAGCGACCCCGCATTGTTCGGCACGTCGGGCGCGATGACGCATTTGAGCCCGAAGGCGGAATAGGCGTCGGTGTAGCATTTGGGCGAGTTGATGCCGTAGCGCGAGGCGGGGGACGATCCGGCATAGTCGAGCCGCGCATGGTCGTCCTCGATGTGCAGGACGGCCTTGAGTTCTACCGGCGACTCGTAGCCGTCGATCGTCATTTCGGTCTTGAAGCTGCCGTTGGGAAGGGCACCGATCGCCCGGCGGGTCGCGGTTTCCGATGCGGTCAAGATGTGGTCCGCCAGGTCGTCCAGCGCCGTCAGACCGAATTCCGCCATCATGTCGGCCAGCCGAGAGACGCCGGTGTCGTTGCAGGAAATCAGCGAACGGATATCGCCCTTCACCTCCACCGGGTTGCGGCTGTTGCCGGCGATGATCGCGAACAGATCCTCGTTCAGGCGGCCGGCGTCCCTGATCCGCATGTGGGGAATCAGCGTGCCTTCCTCGAACACCGAATTGGCGTCGGCACTGAAGCCGCGACCGCCGACGTCGGTGACATGACAGGTCGAGGCAAAAAGAGCGACCGGTCTGTTATCCAGAAAAGATGGTGTGACTATGACGTAGTCGAACAGATGTCCGGTGCCCATCCAGGGGTCGTTGGTAACGAACACGTCGCCCGGCCGCATGCTGTCGACCGGGAATCGGTCCAGGAAATGTCCGACCGCCATGGCCATGGTGTTCACATGACCGGGCGTCCCGGTCACCGCCTGGGCAAGCATTCGTCCGCCTGTGTCGTAGACGCCGGCCGACAGGTCGCCCGCCTCGCGTACCACGGACCCGAAGGCGGTGCGCAGCAGGGCCTGGGCCTGCTCCTCCACCACCGCGATCAGGCGGGTCCACATCACCTGGCTGTGGATGGCATTGAGAGACGAGGCGGTCATGGTGTTGTCTCCGCGCCGTTGCGTGTCATCACGATGGCGCCGCCGCCGTCGATCACGGCGGCAAAGCCCGTCGGCACCACGGTCGACGTCTCATCCTCGGCGATGACGGCGGGACCGGTAAGTGTCGCGCCCGGAAGCAGATCGAAACGCCAGTAGAGGCCGGCTTCGACCAGTCCACCCGCGGCGGGGTCGTAGATGCGCCGCGTGCCGTCTGTGGGTTGGGCCGCATGTTCTTCCATGGTGATGAGGCTTTCCGTCGGTTCCGGCCGGGTCGCGACGGTCACCGACCAGGAGACGCATTCCACCGCAACGTCCGGCATGGTGAGGCCATAGACGCGTAGGTAAAGCGTCTCGAACTCCCGCCGGATGGCGGTGAGGTCGCTTTGCTCCAGCAGGCGCTCGGGCAAGGGCACCGGCAGCTCGTGGCCCTGGCCCAGATAACGCAACTCCAGCTGGCGTTCTTCGGTCAGTGGCGCTTCGCCGGCGCCGGCCGCAACCACCGCGCGGGCCTCGGCCGCCATCTCAGCGACCAGGCGGTTGACCTCGGCCAGCTCGGCCTCGTCCAGGGTGGTGCGGTAGCTGCGGACCACCTGGTAGGAGACGGGCGCTTTCAGGAAGCCGATCGCCGACCCCACGCCAGCGCCCGGCGGCACCACCACCCGAGTCATGCCCAGCTTTTCGGCCAGTCGCGCCGCATGCAGGGGGGCGCCGCCGCCGAAGGCGATCATCGTATGTTCGGCCGCCTCCTTGCCGCGCTCGATCGCGTGAACCCGCGCGGCGTTCGCCATGTTCTCCTCGACCATTTCCGCTACGCCGGCGGCGGGCCAGTGGTCCTCCAGCGCCAGGGGGGCGCCGATGGTCCGGTCCAGCGCCCTTGTGGCCCCTTCAAGGTCCAGCTTGATCTGCCCGCCGGCGAACCGCTGGGGGTCGAGCTTGCCCAGGATCAGGTTGGCGTCGGTCACGGTCGGGCTGGTGCCGCCCCGCCCGTAGGCCGCGGGGCCGGGCTCGGAGCCGGCGCTGTCGGGCCCCACGGTGATGCGTTTCATGGCGTCAATCCGGGCGATGGAGCCGCCGCCGGCGCCGATCTCCACCATCTCGATCACCGGCACCCGCACCGGCAATCCGCTGCCTTTCATGTCCCGGTGAACCCGCGCCACCTCGAAGCTGCGGCTGCGATCGGGGCTGCCGTTCCGGATCAGGCAGATCTTCGCCGTAGTGCCGCCCATGTCATAGGACAGGACCTGGTGGAGGCCGCGGGCGCGCGCCAGCTCTGCCGCGAGGATGGCCCCGCCGGCCGGGCCGGACTCCACCAGCCGGATCGGGAACCGGGCCGCCTGGTCCAGGGTCGTCAGGCCGCCGCCGGACATCATCAGGAACAGGGGGCAGGCGAACCCGCCGTCGTCGAGCATGGTCCGCAACCGGCCCAGATAGCCCGCCATCAGGGGCCGCACATAGGCGTTGGCGCAGGTTGTGGAGAAGCGTTCGTACTCCCGCATCTCCGGACAGACCTCGCTGGAGAGGCAGACGGTCGTGTCCGGCAGTTCCTCAGCCAGGATCGCCGCCACCGCCTGTTCGTGCTCGGGATGGGCATAGGCGTGCAGGAAACCCACGGCGACGGCTTCCACCGCAGCCGCGCGCATCGCCGCAGCCGCTTCCCGCACGGCATTCGCAGCCAGCGGCGTGACGGTCTGGCCGGTGGCTGACTTGCGTTCGGACACCGTGTAGCGCAGACCCCGCGGCACCAACGGGTCGGGGCGCTTGGCGGTCAGATCGTAATGGGCGAAGCGCTTCTCGAAACCCATCTCGAGAATGTCGCGGAAACCCTCGGTGGTAAGGAACGCCGTCTTGGCGCCTTTGCGTTCGATCAGCGCATTGGTGGCGAGCGTGGTGCCATGGATCAGGATCCGCACATCGGCGGGCTGGCGGCCGGCATCCTCCAGGACCTTGCCGATCCCCTGCATGACGCCCCGCTCGGGCGCGCGCGGCGTCGTCAGGACCTTGGTGGTAGAAAGCGCCTCGGGCGTCTCCAGAACCACGTCGGTGAAGGTCCCGCCGATATCCACCGCAAGCCTGCAGCTGCCGTTGGCCATCGATCTGTCCGTTTCGGTTGCCTTTCCAATCTGCAATAGGAATTTCATTCTTGCAAGAAATGTCAGGCCTGCTAGCTTTCTTCGAGGAGGGCAGGGCGCATGCACGGGAGGCCGATTGATCGCGCACATTGCCTGGGGATGGATGCAGCCGATCCCCTGGCCCGTTTCCGCGACCGCTTCTCGGCGTCGAAGGAAAACCGCATCTTTCTGGACGCGAATTCCATGAGCAAGATGCCGGCGGTGGTGCCCGAGCGCCTGAATCACTTCTTCACCGAACAGTGGGTCGAGCTCGGCCGACAGGGCTGGAACCATTTCGATTGGCTGGAGCGTCCGGCCCAGATCGGCGCCGCCATCGCGCCCCTGATCGGGGCCGCGCCCGCGGATGTGCTGGCCTGCGACAGCACCACGGTGAACCTGTTCAAGCTCTTGAGCTATGCCTGGCGGACGCGCGCATCGGGCTCGGTGATCCTGACCGAACAGGGCAACTTCCCGACCGATCTTTACGTTGCCCAGGGGCTGCCGGGCGTGCTGAAGGGCGATCCCGAATTCAGGATGTGCGAAAGCCGGGCGGAACTGGTCGAGGCGATCGGGCCCGACACCGCCGTCGTCTATCTGAGCCATGCCGATTATCGCACCAGCGAGCGCTGGGACATGGCCGACATCAATGCCCGCGCCCATGCGGCCGGCGCGGTAACCTTGTGGGACCTGTCCCATTCGGCCGGCGCGATCCCCGTCGACGTGATGGGCAGCGACGCCGACTATGCCGTCGGCTGCGGCTACAAATATCTCTGCACCGGGCCCGGCGGTCCGGCGTATCTGTGGGTCCATCCCCGCCACGGGGACCTGGCCTGGCCGACGATCTCCGGCTGGATGGGGCATGAGGACGTCTTCGCCTTCGCCAAGCACTACGCTCCGCTGCCGGGCGCGGCCCGCCACGGCGCCGGCACGCCGATGGTGATCGCCAACGAGGTCGCCTGGTGCGCGGCGGAAATCTGGCAGGAGGTAGATCCGCCGGAGCTCTGGGCCAAGCACAAGGCGCTGGGCGATCTGATGATCGCGCTTCTCGAGCAGGAATGCGGGCCCCTGGGCGTCGAGGTGAACACGCCCCGGGACTATGACTCGCGGGGCGGCCATATCGGTTTCAGCCATCCCGGCGCCGGCCCGGTGGTCGAGGCGCTGCTGGCGGCCGACGTGGTGGGCTCGTTCCGGCGGCCCAACGCCATCCGGTTCGGCCTAGGCCCGCTCTATCTCAGCTATGCGGAGATCTGGGAGGCGGTGGCGCGGCTGAAAACGATCCTGGAAACCGAGAGCTGGCGCCAGCCGCAGTTCCAGGCGGTTTCGGTCTGAGGAGGCGGGCTTGAGCACCGACACCGACGATCGGCCGGAAGGCCTGCCGCGGATCGCCCGCTACAAGCCTTATTACAAGGAACTTGAGGCCGGAAAATCCTATCTCTGGTGCGCCTGCGGCCGGAGTGCCAAGCAGCCCTTCTGCGACGGCTCGCACCAGGGAACCGGCATCACGCCCATCCGCTACCGTTGCGAGATCGAGGGCGAGGAGGTGCTGTTCTGCGGCTGCAAACACTCGAAGACCGCGCCTTTCTGCGACGGGGCGCACAACAATCTGCGCGACAATTATGACGAGGACGACCCAGACAGCCCCGAAAACCGGGCCATCCCGGAGGTGGCCGGCGACGGGGAGGGCAAGGTGCGCCTGGATGGCGGCTGTTTCGTGGCGCATGTGGAGGATCTCCCGGCACGGACCGAACGATCGCTGACCGTCGCCCGGGTGATATCCGGCGAGGACGGGTCGATCTGGCAGTCCCACTTCCGGCTGGTCAACGGGGCCGGGACGTCGCCGGTGATTTCGTTCGGCGACCGGCACTGTATCCTCTTGATCACGGAGGGCACAGGCATCGTCGAGATCGGTGGACGGCGTTTCGAGGTCGGGCCGGAGACGGGGGTCTATGCACGGCCCGGCGAGACGCTCCGGCTCGAGGGCGCGCTCGCCGTCAACGCCGCGGTTTGTCCGCTGGCCGACTGGCCGGACCTGTCCACGACCATGTCCGGCGCGTTCGCCGAAGAATTCCCCGAACGGCGGGTGAGCATCGACCCGGTGAACCGTCAGGCCATGGCGGACCGGTTCTTTCAGATCCTGGTGGACCGGTCGGTGGGCTCCGACATGGCGACCCAGTTCATCGGCGAGATCCCCCTTTCGAAAGCGGCGCCGCACCGGCATCTCTACGAGGAGTCCCTTGTGGTGTTGCGGGGCGCCGGCATGATGTGGACGCAGACGGGAAAAACGCCGGTCCGGCCGGGTGACGTGATCTTCCTGCCGCGCAAGCAGGTTCACTCGCTGCAATGCACCGACCCGGGCGGGCTGTTGCTGGCCGGCGTCATCTATCCCGGCGACAACCCCGCCATTAACTACTGAGCGTGACGAACCGATCCCATGGCTGAAACGGCAGGCCACGCCGATACCGGCATCGAAGCGCCCCCGCTGGGCGCGCGGATTGCGGCCCTGCGCAAAGAGCGGGGCCTGACGCTGGCGCAGCTCGCCGGTGCCTGCGGCCTGTCCGAAGCCACCCTGTCCCGGGTCGAGAACGGCCGCAGCGCGGTGTCGGCCCAGCACCTGTTCGCGCTTGCCCGGTTTCTGGACGTGGACATCGCCCGCTTTTTCGACGCCCATGCCGCGCCGTTCACGCCCGGCCTGCGTTCGATGACACGGCGCGGGGAGGGCGTGGTGGAGCGAATGGGGCGCTATGACGCCGAGGTGCTGTGCGCCGACCTGTCGGCCAAGGGCATGCACCCCGCCATCAATACGATCCGGGCCCGCACGCTTGAGGAGGCGGGCGGGCTGGCCCGCCACGGCGGCGAGGAGTTCCTCTATGTGCTGGACGGCAGTGTGGAGGTGCACAGCGAATGGTATGCCCCGACCCTGCTGGGTCCGGGGGACAGTCTCTATTTCGACGGCGAACAGGGGCACGCCTATTTGGCCGCCGGCGACGGACCGGCGCGGATCCTGGTCGTCGTGTCCCGCGACGGCCGGTCGCTGGACCTGCAGCCGGTGGGAGAGGAAACATGAGCGGGCCCACGGCGGACGTGGCCTCGGTGGTCATCGACCGGCCGGCCGAGGCTGTCTTCGACTTCATGGCCGATCCGCACCGGCTCGACATGTGGTCGTTCGGGACCTGGCGGGTCGAGGTGGACCAGGACGGGCTGATCACCGGCACGGCGATCTATGACGGGTCTCATACCTTCGTGCGGATCGAGGCCGACCGGGACCGGCTGCTGATCGACTATGCGATCGGCACGGCGCCGGACATGCTGACGCCGCGGATCTTTGTCCGCGTGACGCCCGGCGCCACGCTGGG
>Ga0066187_1000065_pt1 | contig 50863 bp, 47 predicted proteins | sample WorMetexBAHAMAS1_FD_58706 | JGI IMG/M metagenome (GOLD analysis project Ga0066187, IMG submission 58706) | Marine gutless worms symbiont microbial communities from Max Planck institute for Marine Microbiology, Germany - Inanidrilus exumae... | ecosystem: Host-associated > Annelida > Digestive...
TCGATCAGTGTTGCATCGGCCCCGATCGTCCCGGTAGTCACCAGGCCGCGCGCGGCCTGGGCGCTGGCAAGGAAGCCGCCCACGTCATCCGCCGTCCAATAAGCATGCATTCGATAGGTCTCGGCCAGACGCTGCATCGTCACGTCCGGCACGAGTTTTCGCATCACGACGATTTCAGGTTTCATGGCCCGAACCTAACCCGCCGCCGCTGACTGCGCCATATATGTTGAAACAGCTCGAATCTGCTATGATTCGCATGCGTTACGGGCTCGCCGCACGGCGTCGTAAGGGTTTGTTCACCTGGAACGACTAATGCTGCGGAACACGCCGTCGTCGGCGTGACGCCGAAAAAAACCGATGACTCTTGGCACCGAAGTTCTGATCTCCTTGCTGGGTGGCGTTTGCCTCCTCCTGTGGGGTGTGCGCATGGTCCGGACAGGCGTTATGCGCGCCTACGGTCCGTCTCTGCGCAACGCCATCTCCGTCTGCACGGGCAACCGGATCAAAGCCTATGGCGCCGGCCTGGGCGTGACCAGCCTCGTCCAGAGCAGCACGGCAACGGCCCTCATCGTCTCGAACTTCGCCGGCCGGGGAATGGTCGCCACGGCGGCGGCGCTCGCGCTGATGCTGGGCGCGGACCTTGGCTCCACCTTGCTGGCCCAGGTCCTGTCGCTCGGCGTCGGCTGGCTCTCACCGATCCTGATCGCACTCGGCGTGATCGTGTTTCTTTCCGTGGAAGCCGGCCGCCCCAGGCACCTTGCCCGCACCGTGATCGGCCTGGGGCTGATGCTGTTGGCGCTGAACCTCATCGGCACGGCATCCGCCCCGTTGCGGGACTCCCAGGGGCTTGTATCCGTCTTTGCCCTGCTGTCGAACGAGCGGCTGATTGCCATGTTGCTGGCCGCCTTGTTGACGTGGCTGGCCCATTCCAGCCTGGCGATCGTCCTGTTGATCATGTCGTTCGCGGCGTCCGGTATCGTGCCGGTGCCGCTGGCGCTGACTCTGGTCATCGGCGCAAACATCGGCGGTGCCCTGGCGCCGGTGATCATGACCATGGGCGGTTCGGCGCAAGCCCGTCGCGTTCCGCTGGGCAATCTGATGATGCGGGCGCTGGGCGGCGTTGTCGCCCTGGCGACGCTGGACCTCATACTGCCCTATGTGAGCCTGATCGAGGCCGATGCCGCGCGGCAGGTTGTGAACTTTCACACCGGCTTCAACCTGGCGCTCGGTCTGGTCTTCCTGCCGCTGGTCTCGTCGGTGGCGCGTCTGTGCGAGCGGCTGCTGCCGGACAGCCCGAACGGCAGCGACGAGATGGAGCCACGCAATCTGGATCCGCACGCGATCGGCAGCCCCAACGTGGCGCTCGCCTGCGCCTCGCGCGAGGCGCTGCGGATGGGCGACACGGTCTACGACATGCTCGATCGCAGCATGCAGGCCCTGCTCGGCCATAACACCGCGCTGGTCCGCGAGGTGGAAAGCTGCGACGACCAGGTGGACAGCCTGCACGAAGCGATCAAGCTGTTTATCGTGGAAACGTCCAAGTCCGAGATGGACGCCGAGGAAAGCCGGCGGGCGGTCGAGATCCTGTCCTTCACGGCCAACCTGGAACATATCGGCGACATCATCGACAAGAACCTGATGGAACTGGCATCCAAGAAGATCCGGAACCGGCTGAACTTCTCGCCCGAAGGACGATGCGAGCTGGAGCAGTTCCACGGCACGGTGCTGGAGAACTGCCAGCTGGCGCTCAACGTGTTCGTCTCGCGCGATCTGGAAATGGCGCAGTCGCTGCTGGAGAAGAAACAGGCCTTGCGGGACGACGAACTGGCGGCGGCCAGCAGCCACTATTCCCGGGTCGGCGCCGGCCGGGCCGAGTCCATCGAAACCAGCAGCATCCACCTGGACATCATCCGCGACTTGAAGCGAATCAACAGCCATCTGGCCGCGGTCGCGTACCCCATCCTCGAGGAGGCCGGCGTCCTGCGCTCCAGCCGCCTGAAGAAAAAGAAGATCGAGGAAATGAAACAGCAGGTCCAGGAACTGTCCGGCGATGAGCCCCTGGTGACCCGGCAGTAGCCGGCGTCCGCTACCCGTCCTTCTTTCCGACACAACCTTCACAAGACCGCAAGAATCGGAATGCCGCGTCACGACCGCTCGACTAGGATGCTGCCTCGGTCGCCGGACGGGAGAAGGTGTTGGGGCAGAAACCGCAAATCAACGGATCCATGGGCGCGCTCGAATGGGCGCTGCTGATCCTGCTGTCGATCCTTTGGGGCGGCTCTTTCTTCTTTGCAGAAGTGGCGCTCGAAGGCATGCAGCCCTTCACGATCGTCTTCTTCCGCGTTTCGCTCGCTGCTGCCACGCTGATCGGCATCGTCTACGCGACCGGACAAACCATGCCTGGCGATCTCCGCCTTTGGCTTGCCTTTTTCGTCATGGGCCTGGCCAACAATATCGTGCCGTTCAGCCTGATCACCTGGGGCCAGACGCAGATCACCGGCGGTCTGGCCTCGATCCTGAACGCCACGACACCGCTTTTCGCCGTCTTTCTTGCACATTTCTTCACCCGGGACGAACGCCTGACGCTGAATCGTCTGGCCGGCGTGGCGATCGGCCTCTTCGGCGTCGTGGTGATGATCGGAACCGACGTGCTGGCAGGCATCGGATTGAACGTCCTGGCGCAAATCGCGGTGCTTGGTGCCGCACTGGCCTATGGCATCTCCGGCGTCTATGGCCGCCGGTTTGCGTCGTTGTCGCCGATCGTGCCGGCGGCCGGGATGCTGACCGCCAGCAGCGTCATGATGCTGCCGGTCATGCTGGTGGTCGATCAACCCTGGGCCGCGCCCCTGCCGGGTCTCACCGTGTGGTCCGCCGTCATCGGCATGGCGGTGGTCAGCACGGCGGCCGCCTATCTGATCTATTTCCGGATCCTGGCCTCGGCGGGCGCCACCAACATCCTGCTGGTGACGCTGCTGGTGCCGGTTAGCGCCATCCTGTTGGGCGTCTTTATCCTGGGCGAACGGCTGGAACTCCAGCACCTGATCGGCATGGCGCTGATCACCGCCGGGCTGGCCGCGATCGACGGGCGTCCCCTTCGCCTGGTTCGACGACGGCGGCGCGGCGGCAGCCCCGCGCCGACCGAACCGTGACGGTTCAGCCGCTGCCGGCGGCGGCGTCCACCTGGGCGTGCACGACGTCTTTCAACGCCGGATAGGTCGCCTTGTAGGCTTCATAGAACGGGCGATAGGCCTCGTAGGACGTCATGTCGGGCTCGACCCGGCGGTCTACCTGAACCATGGCGTCGGCCGCAGCCGGAATATCTTCGTAGAAGCCCGCCGCCACCGCCGCCAGGACGGCGCAGCCCAGCGAGGGCGCATCGGCGACCTTGGTCAACGACAGCGGCAGGCCCGAGACGTCAGCGTGGATCTGGAGCCACAGGTCCGACCGGGTGGCGCCGCCGGCGATAACGATGTCGGTCGGCTTGAATCCGTTCGAACGCATGGTCTCCAGGATCAGCTCGCTGCCGAAGGAGATGCCTTCGATCAGGGCGCGGAAAATGTGGCCACGGCCGTGCTTGAGCGAAAGGCCGGCAAGCACGCCGCGCGACAGGGGATCCGTGTGCGGCGTTCGGTTGCCCTGGAAATGGTCCAACGCCACCAGCCCCTCCGAGCCCGGCGGCAACGTCCGAGCCTCCGCGTTCAACGCGTCATAGCTCACATCCGGGCCGAGCATCGACTTGAACCAGTTCACCACCGACCCCGTGGATGTCTGACCGCCCTCGATCACATGCAAGCCCGGCAGCACCGCATCGGAGTAGGTGCCCCAGATTCCGGTGCCGTGGAACGGCGCGTCGCTGAGCCCGATCTGCAGGTGCGAAGAGCCAGTGATAAAGGCGAGCCGGCCGGGCCGAACGACGCCCAGCCCGATGACGCCGATGAAGGCGTCGGCGCCGCCCTGGGCCACGGGCAGCCCTTCGGGTAGGCCCAGATGTGCGGCCGCACGCGCCGTCAGGCCACCGATCACCTCGCCTAGCGACAGCACGTCCTTCGGCCACTTCTCCAGGATGGCCTCCATCCCCAATGCGCGCGCCATGTCCGCGGCGTAGCCGCCTTCCCGCGAGCGATAGTGCCAGCGCACGGAGACGTTGTTGACGCTCGCCACCATGCGTCCGGTCAGGTGGTAGTTGATGTAGTCCTGGTATTCGCAAATCGTCGCGGCTCGGTCGAACAGGTCCGGCTCGTTTTCCTTGATCCACAGCGCCTTGGGCACCATCCACTCTGCCGAGACCGGCCCGGCGCCGTTGCTGTTCACCCTGAGCGCCGGATCGCCGGTGGCGACGACTTTCTCGGTCTGGGCGGCCGAGCGCAGGTCCATCCAGATCATGCAGGGACGCAGGGGTTCGCCGTTCTCGTCCAGCGCCAGCACGCTGCAGCAAGTCGTGTCCACCGAGATGGCGGCAATGGCATCGGGCGCCACACCCGCCTCGGAAACCGCCTTGCGGACGGATTCGCCCAGCGCCGCCCACCAGTCGGCCGGGTTCTGCTCGGCCCAGCCGGGGTTGGGGAAGTGCGTCTTGTAGGCGGTCGATGCAAAGGCAAGCGGCGAACCGCTGCGATTGAAGACGCCGGCCCGCAGGCCTTCGGTGCCGCCGTCGACGCCGATCACATAATCTCCGGCCATGATGCCCCCTGTTCCAGCTTATCTGCGTTGTTTGTCCTTATCCTAGCGGCTTCGATAGCAGAGGACAGCCTCGCCCTTCGAGACGCGCCCTTCGGGCGCTCCTCAGGACGAGGCAATTGATGGCCTCATCCTGAGGAGGTCGCGGAGCGGCCGTCTCGAAGGATGAGGCATTGGTTTGCAGGTTTCGTCCCCTCACCGGGCTCGATCCGACCCCCTCAGAACCCGTAAAGCGCAGCCGGGTTGTCGACCAGGATCCGCGCCCGCGTCCGGTCGTCATCGACCCAGTCATGCAGGAGATCCAGGAGTGCCGCCTCGTCCGGTGGCGCCTTCTGGCCTGGATGAGGCCAGTTGCTGGCCCAGAGCATGCGTTCCGGTGCATGGGCGACCAGGGCCCGAGCAAGCGGGCGGACGTCGGCAAAAGCAGGCGGCCCGGAAACCGACGATTCATAGGGCGCCGACAGTTTCACCCAGCACCGTCCGCCGTCGATCAGGCGCAACAGGGCGCGAAAGCTCTCGTCGCCGGTGTCGACGGGATCCATAAACCGGCCCACATGGTCAACGACCAGGCCGCCCGGCAGACGCTGCAACTGGTCAAGTCGATCCCCGAATTCGCGCCCATTCATCTGCAGCTGCACATGCCAGCCGAAGGCATGCACCCGCGCGGCGACTGTCTCCAGCTGTTCCCACGGCAGGGCGCCGCCTGGCAGCATGTGGAACCGCACGCCACGCGTGCCCAGCGTGGTCAGCCTGTCCAACTCTTCATCGGATACGTCCTCGTCGACCACCAGGACGCCGCGGGCCCGGTCGCCGAGCGCGGCCATCGCCTCGAGCTGACAGTCGTTGTCGCGGCCATAGGTGGTCGGCTGCACGACGACGACGCGGTCCAGACCCAACCGCTCCTGGATTCCCCGATAAGCCGCGACGCCGGCGTCGGGTGGTGTCATCAAGGCGGTTGGCGCCGACGGAAAGCGCGAATCGTAGAAATGCATGTGCGTGTCGCAGGCGCCGGGCGGCGCCTTGAGTGTTGGCGTATCCGTCATTTCATCGGTATCCCCTTGTCCCGCCACCAGGCGCGCAGCCGCTCGGCAGCCTCCGGATTGACCGCCCGCGCCGGCATCCGCCCGTCCAGGATGGCCCGGATCTGTTCCACGCTGCTTTGCGCCTGGGCGTACGAGTTCTCCGGAGTCAGCCCGCCCAGATGCGGCGTCGCGACCACACCTGGCCGGGCAGCCAGTTCGGGCGACGGGCGCTGGTCGGGCGCCCGGCCCACATCCATGGCGAGCCCGCCAAGCTGTCCGGACTCCAACGCGGCCGCTACGGCGGCCTCGTCCATCAGGTCGCCGCGCGACACGTTCACCAGGAGAGCGCCGGGTTTCATCTTCGCCAGCGCCGCCGCATCGATCAGATTTTCGGTCTCTTCATTGGCGGGTGCCAGCGGCAACACGAAGTCCGAGTTGGCAAGAAGGTCGTCGAAATCGGTCTGCCGGATCAGCCCGGCCGGCACATCCGCGTAGGGATCGCACACCAGAACCTCCATCCCCAGCGCCAGCAGGAGGTCGGCCAGGTACCGGCCGATGGAGCCGTAGCCGATAATGCCGGCGGTGCGGCCGCGCAGTTGCCGGCCCATCACCTGCGGCGGCATCCGGCCTGCCCGGAAAGCGACGGTCGATTCCGAGACGTGCCGCGCCAGGTCCAGTATCAGCGCCAGCGCGATCTCGGAGGTGGAGGGCACGAAGCTCTTGTCCGCGCGGGCCACCAGAACGCCGGCCCGCGATGCCGCATCGACGTCGATGGTGCGGATGTCGACAGCACAACGCAGGAAGGCCAGCAGCTTGGGCGCGTCGGCGAACAGCGCCGCCTCACCCGGCGTCGCCCGGTGGGAGACGATCACGTCGCAGTCACGCGCCGCCTCGATCAGTTCCGATGTCGTCAGGTCGCGGTCCAGCGGATTGACCGTGACCTCGCCCAGCGATTGCAAACCCGGCAGGGCCCGCCCGTAATAGGCGTCGAGATCCTCGGGGTTGTGGGTCAGGAAGACGTTGATCATGGCCGTCACTTTTTCGCAGACCCCTTGTATATCAAAGAGAATCCATCCCGGTTCCGGTCACGCAACTTTGTCATTCCCGTCGCGTATGTGTAACAATACGCCCTTCTGATCCAAGCCCGTCAACGGGACAACAAACTCAAAGGGCAGGCATATGAAAAAGACCATCCTCAGTATTTCCACGACCGTTGCGCTGTCGCTAGCGAGCAGCACGGCGTTTGCGGCAACCGAGATTCAATGGTGGCATGCATTTACCGGACGCCTCGGCGACCTCTTGAATGAGCAGGTCGACAAGTTCAATGCCTCGCAATCGGAGTACAAAGTCGTCGCCTCCCACAAAGGCAACTACTCCGAGACGTTGAACGCCGGTATTGCCGCTTTCCGGGCGGGAGAGCAGCCGCATATCCTGATGGTTTTCGAAGTCGGCACGGCGACCATGATGGCGGCCAAGGGCGCGGTCAATCCCGTCTACAGCGTCATGGCCGATTCCGGTGCGACGTTTAATCCGGACGGCTATCTCGGCCCGGTCAAGGGTTACTACACGACCACTGACGGCGACATGTTGTCTCTTCCCTACAATTCCTCGACCCCGGTGCTTTGGGTGAACCGCGACGCCCTGAGCGCCGCCGGGCTCGATCCCGACATGGATCTCAGCACATGGGAAAATGTCGGCGGCGCCTTGGATAAGCTCGCGGCCGCGGGTCATCAGTGCCCGCTCACGACGGCCTGGCAGAGTTGGGTTCACCTTGAAAACTTCTCGGCGTGGCACAACCAGCCGTTCGCAACGAAGGAAAACGGCTACGGCGGTATGGACACGGAACTGGCGTTCAACGGCGCCGTTCAGGTCAAGCATATTCAGCAGATGGGCGATTGGGCGAAAGAGGGCAAGTTCATCTACGCCGGACGACGCAACGAAGGTGGCGCGAATTTCCGCGCCGGTGAGTGCGCGTTCTTCACGGAAAGTTCCGCCGGGTATGCGGGAATCAAAGCGGAGGCCAAGTTCGACTTCGAGATTCGGCCGCTTCCCTATTGGAGCGGTGTCGACGGCGCCCCTCAGAATACGATCATCGGCGGATCTTCGCTCTGGGTCCTGAGCGGTCATGATGCGGCAGAATATAAGGCTGTGGGCGAATTTCTCAGCTTCCTGTCGACATCGGACATCCAGGCCAAGTGGCATCAGGACACCGGTTATCTTCCGATCACGCTTGCAGCCGCCGACCAGACCAAGGCGGAAGGATTCTACGAAGCGAATCCGGGCACCAACATCGCGATCGAGCAGATGACCGGCGCCGCGCCGACCCCGAATTCGAAGGGTTTGCGTCTGGGGTCTTTCGACCAGATCCGCGGCATCATTGACGAGGAACTGGAAGCCGTTTGGACAGGCGACAAGACGGCGCAAGCGGCGCTGGATAGCGCGGTCGAACGTGGAAACGCGCTGTTGCGGCGTTTCGAAAGCGCTAATCGCTGAGGTCGTTGACCCGCCGCCCGGAACCGGGCGGCGGGACGCCTCATGGAAAAGCGCGTCAAATTCAAGGGCTGGTTGTTGCCGCTGGCTCTGATCGCACCGCAGGTGATTATCACGGCGGTGTTCTTCTTTTGGCCGGCCGGACAAGCTGTCTGGCAGTCCATGTACATTCCGGACCCCTTCGGTCTTAAATCGCAGTTCGTCGGATTAGGAAACTTCGAGTTCCTGCTTGGAGACCCGTATTACCGCGCGAGCTTCACGACGACGGCGATCTTCTCAGTTCTGGTTACCTTGGTATCTATGGCTGGCGCCTTGTGGCTTGCGGTCATGGCCGATCGCCTGATCAAGGGGTCGGGCTCCTATCGGACGCTGCTGATCTGGCCCTATGCAGTGGCGCCGGCCGTGGCCGGTGTTTTGTGGCTTTTCATGTTCAACACCCGGGTTGGGGTCGTTGCCTGGTACCTCGGATTGCTGGGTTACGACTGGAACCACGTGCTGAACGAGGGTGAGGCCATGGGCCTCGTCGTCGTCGCATCCTCCTGGGGCCGGATTAGCTATAATTTTCTGTTCTTCCTTGCGGGCCTTCAGGCAATCCCGAAATCGGTCATCGAGGCCGCCGCGATCGATGGCGCCCATTTTTGGACGCGTTTTCGGACAATCGTGTTCCCGCTGTTGTCTCCCACCACCTTTTTCCTGTTGGTGGTGAACATCGTTTATTCCTTCTTCGAGACCTTCGGTGTGATCCACACCATCACCTCCGGGGGACCGCAACAGGCCACGACGATCCTGGTTTACAAGGTCTATTCGGACGGTTTCGTCGGTCAGGACTTGGGGTCGTCCGCGGCGCAGTCCGTCATTCTGTTGATCGTGGTCAGCATCCTGACCGTCATCCAGTTCAAGTACATCGAACGCAAGGTTCACTACTGATGGCGAACGGGGCGGGCATGGTGGAGAAACAGGGGGCGGGCTTGTGGCTGACCCATCTGTGCCTCTGCCTGGGTGTCTTGATTATCTTCTTCCCGATCTGGCTCGCGTTTGTCGCCTCGACCGTCAGCCAGCCCGAGATCGTGCAACCGCCGATGCCGCTCCTGCCGGGCGATCATTTCCTGGAAAACTACGAGCGCGCCTTGGTTTCCGGCGTCAATGCGCCGGTCTGGCGCATGCTGGCAAACTCGATGGTCATGGCGGTCGGAATCGCCGTCGGCAAGATCGCCATCTCACTCCTCAGCGCCTTTTCGATCGTCTATTTCAGTTTCCCGTTTCGTCGGGTCTTTTTCTGGCTGATCTTCCTGACGCTGATGTTGCCCGTCGAGGTGCGGATCGTCCCCACCTACGAGGTCATCGCCGGGTTCGGCATGCTGAATAGCTATTCCGGTTTGATATTTCCGCTTGTTGCGTCCGCCACAGCGACATTCCTGTTTCGTCAGTTTTTCATGACGGTGCCGGACGAGTTGGCGGAAGCGGCCCGGGTCGACGGTGCGCGGCCAATGCGGTTCTTTATCGATATCTTGGTTCCCATGAGCCGTACCAATATCGCGGCGCTTTTCGTGATCCTGTTTATCTACGGATGGAACCAGTATCTTTGGCCGCTCCTGATCACCACAGACCCGGAAATGAACACCATTGTCATGGGTATCAAACAGATGTTTCCCAGTGGGGACGACATCGCCGATTGGCCGGTGATTATGGCAACGTCGCTTCTAGCCATGCTGCCCCCGGTTCTGGTGGTCGTTTTCATGCAGAAACTGTTCGTCAGAGGCCTGGTGGAGAGCGAGAAATAGAGGTTCGAGTGGCCGAGATCCTTCTTAGCGGTGTGAAAAAGAGCTTTGGCAACACGCAGGTAATCCACGGCGTCGATGTTACGGTCGCCGATGGCGAGCTGATCGTGATCGTCGGACCTTCGGGATGCGGTAAATCGACCCTATTGCGCATGGTGGCCGGCCTGGAAACGATCACCGACGGCGAAATTCAGATCAATGGCGTTCGTGTCAACGAGAAGGAACCCATGGACCGCAATATCGCCATGGTGTTCCAGAACTACGCGCTCTATCCGCATATGAACGTTTTCGACAACATGGCCTATGGCCTGAAGATCGCGCGCAGACCCAAGGACGAGATCGCAAAACGCGTCAACGAGGCGGCGTCGCTGCTGCAACTGGACGGCCTCTTGGATCGGAAACCCCGCCAACTCTCGGGCGGACAACGCCAACGGGTGGCGATGGGTCGGGCCATTGTCCGCAAACCCGACGCCTTCCTGTTCGACGAACCACTCTCTAACCTGGACGCCAAGTTGCGGGTCCAGATGCGCCTGGAAATCAAGACCTTGCAATCCAATCTGGGCGTGACGTCGCTTTACGTCACCCATGATCAGGTTGAGGCGATGACACTGGCCGACCGCATGATCGTGATGAATGAGGGCCAGGTTGAGCAGATAGGCGAACCGCTCGAGGTCTACGAGTATCCAGCATCACTCTTCGCCGCTCAATTCATCGGTAGTCCGTCAATGAACATCTTCCCTGTCACGGTCGATGGCGGCGCCGTCCATCTTGGAAACGGACATAAAATCCCAACCGACACCGGCGTATCGGGAGAGGTCATGTTGGGTGTCCGGCCCGAGCACCTCGTCATGGACAATGACGGTCCGATCACCGTTGAAACGGTCATGGCGGAACCGCTCGGAGCCAATACGCTGATCCATGGACGGCTTGCTGGAACGGACACGACAGTGGTTGCGAGTGTCGATGGCGCGGTACCGAATTCGGAGGTGGCGCGCGAAATCCGTTTCGCGGCGCATGCGTCTCACATTCATCTGTTCGACCGGGGCTCGGGAGCTCGGATCCCACACTGAGTTCCGACACTCTATAAGGTCTAACCCTCGGCCGAGCGGTCCACGCCATAATATCGCGCCATGCGGCGGTTCTGTGCCGCGGCCACACGTTCCATCCGCCGCAGGTCCGTCTCGCCGAGCTGCATTGCCGTGCGAACCCACAGGTCGACGACGTCGGACAGTTCCGAATAGCTGATCGGGTTGACCCTGTGTTTGATCTGATGCACGGCGCGTAGCGCATTGGCCTGTCGGCGGGCGCGCCGAAAATAGCCAAAGAGCGCCTGTCGGCCCTGGCCGTCGTCGGCGACGACGTCCACGACGCCCAAGTCGTACAGCTCTTCGGCAGAATAGATCCGGCCGCTCAGGATCATACGCTCGGCGATCGCCGGCGTGACGAGGCGCCCCAGCAGGCTGTAGGCCCCCATGCCCGGAAACAGATTAAAAAGCACTTCAGGCAATCCGAATTTGGCGCTCCGCTCGGCGATCACGACATCGCTCGAAATCGCGGCTTCGAACCCGCCCCCCAACGCGTCGCCCTGGACGAGCGAGATCGTCACGATGGGCAAACCGAGATCGATAGCGTTGCTGTAAACGCGGTCGATGCACAGCCGGGCGTAGTGTTTGAGAGCCTTCTCGTCTCGCGTGCGGATCGCGATCGCGAACAGGTCCAGGTCGCCGCCTAGATTGAAAATGCCTTCGATCCTCGACGCCGCCACCAGAAAGCGGACGGGCAGGTCGCGTTCGTCTTCACAGCACCGGCAGACGTTGTGCACGATATCGAAAACCTGACCGATCTCTTCGAGCAGTTCGGCGGTGAAGCACGGCCGCCGGCGCGGATGCGCATGATAGATCAGCGCCTTTTCGTCCCTGTCGTACTCGACCGACAACTCGCGAAAGTTCAGGTCGTCGAAAGTCTGCGTCGTTCGCGACGGGTCGTTACTTTCATTGCGGGTCGCGAAACACCCGGCAAGCCCGTTCGATCCGCAACGAGCGATGCGCTCCGCCTGAATTCTGGACGCCCCTGTGATCGCTGTCATCGCCCCTCGCCAACCAAAGACCCGCCGCAGTCACGCAAGAGGATGCGCCAGGCAAGGGACGGAAGCAAGTTATGATTGTATTATATCCGTATATCACACCTTTGGAATGAAATTGATCAGCCAACGATGCAGTGGGGCGTAGGCGCGTCAGTGTTCGACGGGCGTCACCAGCAGAGCCGGTCCCAAGTGTTTTCAACGTCAAATCTTGTGGTTTGGGCCAAATCTAGAGATCTGCCGTCCCGCCGGAAACCTAGTTGCCATCATTGCGATTGAAGTCGTACTCCCAGGGTTCTTCGTTCAGCCAGTTGTTGAAAACGATATCCATCCGCTGTTTGTTCTTCGCCCACCAGTCATAGTCGATACGAAATGCGCCAGACGCGCGTGATTCCGCGGTCGGAAGGTGCGGTTTGACGTCTTCCGATACAAACGCGACTGCGGAACGACGGGCCGGCGAATAAGCGATGTAGCTGGCCTGTCTGGCCAGACGCATGGGTTCGGTTGCGAATTTGATGAAACTGAGCGCTTCGTCGCGGTGCTCACTGCCCTTTGGAACAACCCAGCCATCCATATTCCATACCTGACGATCCCAGATGATCTCGAGATCGGCGGCGCGGTCGCGGACTGCTTCAAAGATTCGCCCGTTCCATGCAGAGGACATCGTGACCTGTCCGGTCGCAAGAAGGCGCGACGGTTCGGAACCGTTGGTCCACCAGACGATGCTTCCCTTGATCCGATCAAGTACGGAAAACGCGCGATCAAGCCCTTCTTCCGTCGAAAGGACCTGATAGACCTGGTCCGACGGCACACCATCGACCATCAAGGCCCATTCCAAATTGACCTCCGGTTGCCGCCGCATGCCACGGGGACCAGGAAATCCCGCAAGATCGAAGAAATCGGCGAGGGTCGCCGGTTTTGCACCCGGGAACGCGGCTGGGCGGTAGGCCACGATCGTCGACCAGATGTTGTATCCGACCACACAGCGCTGAAGGGCAGCGGGGTAGAAATCCTGAATTGCGGGCGTACCGTCCGGTGCGGGCATAAGGTCGCTATGATTGAGCGGCTCGATCAGTCCTTCGTCACACGCACGCCGCGCGTCCGGTAGCTCCATACTAACCAGATCCCACTTTACATTCAGTGATTCGACCTGGTCTCGAATCTCGTCAAGGCCGCCGTTGTAGTCTTCGACAGTGACCCAACGACGACTCGATTGGCGGTATGGCCGAACAAAGGCTTGCATTTTGCTTTTCGTGAACGCGCCGCCAAAGGACACCAGTGTCATCGGCGGTTTGCCCTCTGGCGATTGCGCCAGTACGGGCGCGCCGGCAGCGAAACCTACAGCCGCAAAGACGACGGCCGTGCTTAGAATGATACCGCGCAGGATCGTCATCGCTTTCCCCTCTTGTGCCTTTGCAAGCCGATCTTCAGGACCTGCCACCGATTGCAGAAGTGCCGGAATCCCGGCGAACTTCCTGCGCCGGCCGCGCAGGAGGAGCCCCGAGTGACCCGGAAGAACTGCAAGAACGTGAATGAACCGACCACGCCTTTATCTTTCGCGGTCTTCACAACTTCAGATAGCAGTTAGACTGCCTCGTGGCCTTATCAAGGAGCAAAACGGCGCCAACGGATCGATCCAAAACCGCCGCAACAGCCCAGGCGCGAGGCTTCGACCCAAGCGGACGATTCCATTACCCGTTCTGCACGTGTTCGATCAGCCAACGGTGCAGCGGCGAGAAGGCGCCCCAGTGTTCGACGATCGTCTCCAGCACCTGTGGGGTCGTCGCGATCGACAGCGGTTCGTCCACATGAGCGTAAAGCGCATTGTGCCGCAACAAGTCCGCCGCCGTCCCCTCCGCTTCGAACCCTCGCGGGAGCCGCTTGTAATGCTGTCCGCCGATTGCGTAGCCGGCCGCCTGAAGTTCCGCGACGATGACGGCTACGGCGCCGCCGCTTGCCGGATCGGCCACCGCACTGCGGTACTTCTCAAGCCGGGGGCCGTCGAACCCGTGACAGCCGGCGCCCGCGATCACGCCATCCGGCCAGATGCGCGCGAAGAAGCCGGAGACCGCGCCCTTGCGCTCGCCTTCCCAAAACCAGAAGTCCAGGTGGTCCTTGTAGGGGCGCTTGTCCTTGGAGAAGCGGATGTCCCGATTGATCCGGAACAGCGAGCCGTTGATGCGGGGCTCGGCCACCGCCTCGGGCGCGAATGCCGCCAGCTTCTCGCCGGCGGCCACCACGAAGTCCTTGCCCACCTCTACGTAGCAGGCCTGATAGTCGTCGCGGTTCTCTTCGAACCAGGCCTTCTTGTTGTTGGCGCGAATACCTTCGAGGAACGTCAACGTACCGGCCGGAAACCCGTCAAATCCCATTCTGCCCTCCCGTGAAGGCCAAACTCACCCGGTCGCGGCGATTTCCAGGATCAGGCGGTTCACCTGGTCGGCCCGCTCCATGGGCAGCATGTGGCCGGCGCCGTCGAAGAGGTGGACGCCGACCATGCCAGGCAGACCGGCGGCCTGGCTCGCGGGGATCACCCGATCCTCCGCACCCCACAGCACCTTCAGCGGGAAGGCGAGTTCGCCCAGCCGATCGCGCAGGACCGTGCCCTGCCTGTCACCTTCGAGAAATGTCTCCACGATCGCCCGCAGACCGTCGAGATAACCCTCGGCGGAACGGACCAGGAGCATCTTGGCTACTAGATCCTTGTTGTAGGGGCTGCCGCCGCCGAACAGATCGTGCATCAGGGGATCAAGCGCCTCGACCGTCTTGGCCTCGGTGAAAGCGCGCAGATAGTTGGCGTTGCATTCCGACCCGAGCGCCGCCGGCGCAATCAGCAGCATTGACGCCGCGATGTCAGGCCGGTCCAGCACCAGACGCAGCGCCGCAGCGCCCCCCATGGACAGCCCGACAAAGTGAACGCGCGACAGGCCGAGCCGATCGAGGAAGCCGCCCAGCGACCGGGCCATGTCGTCCATGGTGCAGGCCTCGACATCAAGCGCCGAGCCGCCATGCCCCGGTAAGTCCACGGCGTAGACGCGGCGGTGCTCGGCCAACCGCTTGTGGTTGAGGATCCAGGTATAGAGATCGCCGCCGAAACCGTGCACCAGCAGGATCGGCGTCTGGCGTCCCTGCCCGAGCGCCAGGTAACGCACCGGCCACCCGTCGACGTCGATCGAGACCGGTTCGCCATCGTCGGAGGCGGCGCGCACATCGTCCGTGGTGATCCGGCCGCGGCGACCGGTTCCGCTGATCTCGCCCAACGGCCGGCCCAGTTCGCGGGCCAGGCGCCTTGCCGCCGGGGAGGCGCGGCGCTTGCCGTCGACCGCAACCGGCCCGGCGCGCACGCGTTCCGGCCGTCGCTCCCGCCGGGTCTCGACCGCCTTTTCCTCCACATCCGTTTCCCAGGCCGGCTCGCCGTCATAAAATGCGATCGGCGCGCCGACGGCGATCACCGCGCCGGCGTCCGCCAGTATCTCGACCAGGGTGCCATCGGTCAGCGCCGGCAGTTCGACCACCGTCTTGTCGGTCTCGACCTCGACCAGCGTTTCGCCGCGCTTGAAGTCCTCGCCGGCCTTTTTCAGCCAGCCGACGATGGTGCCCTTGTCCATCGTCTCGCCCAGCCGAGTCAGCGTTATGGCCGGCCGGTCGCTCATGATCCCATCAGGCGCTCGACGGTGTCGGTGATGCGCTCGACGGTCGGGACGCTCTGGCGTTCCAGCTCCGGCGACACGGGCACCGGGATGTCTTCCGCGGCCAGCCGCATGACCGGCTCCTCCAGGAAATCGAACGCGCCCTCGGTGATCCGGGCAGCCAGTTCGGCGCTCACCCCAGCGGTCAACGTATCCTCCGTCACGACCACCGCGCGGCCGGTTTTCGACGCCGAGGCGACCATGGTTTCCACGTCGAGCGGGTTGAGAGTCCGAAGATCGATTACCTCCACCGAAATGCCGTCGGCCGCCAGGGCTTCGGCCGCTTCCAGTGCCGTGTGCACCATGCGGGAATAGGTGACCAAAGTGACATCGCTGCCGGCCCGCCGGATTTCCGCCTTGCCCCATGGCGCCGCCGATCCGGGTTCGAACGGCCCCTCGCGGGTGTAGAGCGACTTGTGCTCGATGAAGACGACCGGATCGGGGCGCACGAGCGCCGCAGCCAGCAGTGTATGCGCATCGGTGACGGTTGCCGGCATCGCCAGCCGCAAGCCCGGCGTGTGCATGATCCAGGCTTCCAGACTCTGGCTGTGCTGGGCACCACCGGACCGCCCGGTACCGCCCTGGGTTCTCAGCACCATGGGCACGCCGATCTGGCCGCCGAACATGTAGCGAATCTTGGCCGCCTGGTTGGCAAGCTGGTCCATGGTCATGCCGACGAAGTCCACATACATAAGCTCGGCGACGGGTTTGAGTCCGGTCATCGCCGCCCCGACGGCCGCCCCGACAATGGCGGCTTCCGAGATCGGCGTGTCCCGCACCCTGTCCGCGCCAAACTCCTCCAGCAGGCCCTTGGTCACGCCATAGGCGCCGCCGTAACGGCCCACCTCCTCGCCCATCACGACGACGCTGGGATCGGATTCCATCGCCTCGCGCAACGCAATGCGCAAGGCCTCGCGATAGGTGATCTCGGTCGTCATGCCGGCAACGTGTCCTCGATCTGGTCGGCGAGCGGCACCGGCGCCGGTTCCGACGGATCGTAGACATCCTGGAACATGGCGTCCGGTTCGGGCGCAGGGGCCTGCGTCGCGAAGTCGACGGCGGCATCCATCTCGACACGCGCCGCCTCGTCGATCGCATCCAACTCGGCCGCGTCGGCGGCGCCCGCTTCGGTCACGCGCTGACGCTGGACCATGATGGGATCCCGCTTGCGACCCGCTTCCTCTTCAGCTTCCTCGCGATAGGGGCTCTTGTCCTTCCGGGCGTGGCCGAAGAACCGGTAACACTCAACCGACAGAAAGGCTGGCTTGCCCTGGCGCGCGCCGGCCACCAGCGTCTGGGCAACGTCGAAAACCTGCTCCACGTCCTGTCCGTCGGCCTCGTCCGCCGCCAGACCGAAGGCGCGGGCGCGCTCCGGGAAGTTCAGGGTCGAAGACGAATGGTCGACCCGGGTGCCCATACCGTACTGGTTGTTGATGCAGACGAACATCACCGGCAGTTGCCACAACGCAGCCAAATTCATGGACTCGTAGAGAATGCCTTGCTGCATGGCACCGTCGCCGAAAAAGGCGACCGACACCCGCCCCTGGTTAAGCTGCTGCGACGACAGGCCCGCGCCCACCACGGCGGGGATGCCGCCGCCTACAATGGCATTGGCGCCCAGATGCCCCAGCGCCATATCGGCGATGTGCATAGAGCCGCCCTTGCCGCGGCAGTAACCGCTCTCCTTGCCGGCGATTTCCGCCATCATCCGGTTGGGATCGCCGCCCCGGGCGAGGAACACCCCGTGGCCGCGATGGTGCGTGGTGAAGGTGTCGCCGTCGGCCATGGCGCTGCCGACACCGACGGCCGCCCCTTCTTCGCCGATCGACAGGTGCAGCATGGAACCGGCCGTGCCGCCGCGGACGAACAGCTCGGACACCCGTTCCTCGAAGGTCCGGATCCGGACAAGCTGACGGTAGAGGTCTACGCTTTGTTTGTTATCGGTCATGCCCCGTCTTTTTCTTTTCAGTTCTTCAACCCGTCCACCACGCGCCGGAAGGCGAGCATGCCCGGATCGTCGAGCCCGATGCTCTTGTCGCCGAACATGCGGGCCCGGCCCAGCATTGAAGCCTGGCCGCGAAAATGCTCCAGCGCGTCGTCAACCGCCCTGTCGGCGGCGGCCAGGATCTCGGCCGGATCGCCCAGACCTTCGGTCGCCTGACGCACCGACTCCATGGCGTCCAGGATCGTCTTGTCGCCCAGCGCCCCTTTGCCCCGGGCCTGCATCGCCTCGATGGCGCCTGCCACCAGGCTCGACGTCTCACTCCACGGCACATCGCTGCGCCCCTTGCAAGCCTTTGCCGCCGACATCAGGCCGGTGGCCAGCAGGGTGCCGTAGCTGGAGCCGGAGATGCGAGTGAAGGCCTGGGCGCATTTCATAAACGCCATGCCAACGTCGTCCGGCAACCCTTCCACTTCTTCCATGACGCTGCGGGCGCCACGCCGCATGGTAACGCCCAGATCGCCGTCGCCGAGCTGGGCGTCAACCGCGTTGAGCTCGTCTGCGCAGTCTTCCATGACGGCGCAGATGCGTATCAACCCGTCCTTAAGCGACGGGGTGTTCAGCTCGGCCATAAATCAGCCTACGGTCCAGTAGGCGCAGTCGGCCGGCGCCTTCAAGAGCGCTTCCAGCTCGTCGTCAAGCTTGCAAAGGGTGATTGTCGCCCCGGCCATCTCCATGGACGTTCCATAACGTCCGACCAGCGGCATCACGATGGTCGCGCCCGCATCGTCCAGCCGCGCCTTGGCGTGCCGGTACATGATGTAGAGCTCTTCCGGTGGAGTGGCGCCCAGGCTGTTGACGAGGATCGAGACGCGGTCGCCCGATCCGATCGGCATGTCCGCGAACAGCCGGTCCATCATCTCGTCGGTAATCTCGTCGGCCTTCCGCAGCTTGTCGCGCCAGATGCCGGGCTCGCCGTGAATCCCCATGCCCATCTCCATCTCGTCCTCGGCGATCTCGAAGGTGGGTGTGCCGGCCTGGGGCACCGTGCATGGCGTCAGCGCCATGCCGATCGAACGGCAGGCATCCGCCGTCTTTTGGGCGACGCGCGTGACTTCCGCCAGCTCGGCCAGTTCCTCCGCCTTGGCGCCGGCGCATTTGAATGCATAGACCATGCCGGCCACGCCGCGCCGTTTTTCGGCTTCTTCCGGTCCGGCGCTGGCCACATCGTCGGCGAGCAAAACGGTGGTGGAGTCAACGTCCTCCATCATCAGCATTTCGCCAGCCATGTCGAAATTCATGACGTCGCCGCCATAATTGCCATAGAGCCGCAGAACGCCACGACCGGCACTCGCATGGCGCATGGCCTCGGCCATCTGGTCTGCCGAGGGCGATGAAAACACATCGCCGATGGCGCAGGCGTCCAGAAGCCCCTTGCCTACATAGCCGGTGAAGATCGGCAGATGTCCGGACCCGCCGCCGGTGACGATGCCGACCTTGCCGGCGGTGGCCCCGCCGGCGCGCGTGATCACGCGCGGTGTCGGCTGGGCGTAAAATTCCGGGTGCGCGGCGCACAGGCCGTCGAGCATCTCGTCGACATAATCCACAGGGTCGTTGAGGATCTTTTTCATCGCTTGGGTCTCCCAATCCGTGTGTTGCTGCCGCTTTCCCTCGCACAGCGCTAACGGGGGAGGGTTTCCCCTCCCCCGACTTCGCCCTCCCCCGCTACGGGTACGTCAGCTCAGATTTTGTATCCGAGCTTGCGCGCACCCTCGACGAAGTTCCGGTACTGACGCTTCTGGCTGTCGAGACCGAGATCCTGGGAGATCTTCACCCATTCCTCGGCCGCCTCGTCGAGCGCCTGTTGACTGGTCAAATCACCGGAGATCGCCTTTGAGATGTTGCGTCCGAGCGCATCGGCATATTCGGGCGCACCCTCCCAGAAGAACTGCGGATAGCCGACCTCGACGTTGGCCAGGCCCGCGTCCAGATGGTTCTTGGCGGTATCGAAGTTCTTGAAGATACCGGCATTGGTCGGCCACAGCTCGTTGTCGGTCCCGCGCTGCGGGTTGGCCTGCAGATAAAGCTTGGCCGCTTCGTCGCCATAGTGCGACTTGCCGAACGGATCCGACCCGCAATATTCGTCCGCCACGATGTCGTCGGAATAGTCCGGATGCGACATGCGGTAGATGAAGTAGAAGGCCGCTTCCTTGACGTCGTCCGGCAGGTTCTTCGGCACCGACGCGGTCCGGCACCACAGGGAGATAGCACGGTGGGTCACCGATCCGTCGTCGTTCTCCCAACCCGGCACGATGGCGCCGCGCTGGTCCTCGGCCAGCTCCAACCCCTGCTGCTGGACCGTGAACTCGGCCAGGTCGATCCACCAGACCGACATGACGTCCGAGCCGGACTGCCAGCGCTGGATCGACGTACCGAGATCCATTGCCTCCGCACCCGGCGGGCCGAACTTGATGATCTCCTTGTACATGTCCAGAGCTTCGGCCGCTTTGCCCTGGTTGATGGTCGGGTTCATGTTCTCGTCGAAATAGTTGACGCCGGCCGACGCGGCGATGTCCATCCAGAAGCCCCAGCCGAAGTTCGGCGGGTTCACCACCATGGATGTGCCGTAGATGTTGTCGCCCTTCAGCTCTTCGGTGAAGAACTGAGTCGCGTCGATGAACTCGTTCCAGGTTTTCGGCACGGCCAGTTCGCGCTGGAACCGCTTCGAGAACTTCTGCTGCAGCGCCGGGTCCTCGAAGTATTTCTTGCGGTAGTGCAGGATGTGGATGTCGCCATCCAGCATGATGCCGTAGGTATTGCCGTCCCACTTCGTATAAAACTCGCGATAGGCCGGCATGACCCAGTCGAGGTAATCGCTGGTGCCTTCGTAGTTGGCAAGATAGGCATCCAGCGGCTCGAGCTGGCCGGTTTCGGCGAAGGCGCCGAAGAACAGGCTTGGATACTGGACCCAGTCGAAACGGGGCTGTTTGGACAGAAGCTGCGGCAGGATCTTCGCCACCGCATCGCCGCCGTCATAGACCTCGCGGCTCTTGATACCGACGCCCGCTTCCTTCTGCAGATGCGGCGATAGCCATAGCGGCGCATGCAACCAGTTTGAATCCTGGAAGTAGGTGAGCTCGATGTCCTTGAACAGTTTTTTGCCCGGCGGCACCATCTGGGCGCCGAACGAGTTGCGCGGCAGAACCGAGGCCGCTGCCGCGGCGCCCGCTCCAATCGCGGCGCTCTTCAGGAACTTCCGCCGCGTGTAAGCGCTGAAAATACTCATGCTCCTATCCTCCCTTTACTAGACGACGCCTGTTCCGGCGCCAATTTGCCGCTGTGCCCCCGCGGCCGTTTGCCTGCCACTAAGGAATCAGTGCCTCCGTTGTGGCGTCGAAAACCATCACATTCCCAGGCTCGTAGGCCAGTTTCATCACATCGCCGCGCCCGGCCTGGGCCTGTGGATCGGTCAGCGCCCGGAAGGTGCTGCCGCCGTTCTTCAAGGTCAGGATCGTCTGCTCGCCGAGGTATTCGCTGATCGCCACCTCGGCGTTGATCGTGTTTTCGCCCGACGCGCCGTTCGGCCGCAGGTTCTGCGGTCGCAATCCCACCGTGAAGCTTTTTGTCCCCGCCGCCCGGACCCGTTCCATGTGATCCGGCTCGAGACGAAGAACAATATCGGACTCGTCGATATGCAGGCCACCGGACCGGTTGGCGCCATCCAGGTGCGCGGTGAAGAAATTGGTCGGCGGCTCGCCGATAAAGTCCGCCACAAAGACGTTGGCGGGCGTGCGATAGAGCTCGTTGCGGGTGCCGACCTGCTGCAGCTCAGCGTGGCTCATAACCGCAACACGGTCCGCAAGCGCCAGCGCCTCGACCTGATCGTGGGTGACATAGACCATCGTCCGGCCGAGGTCCCGGTGGATCCGCTTCAGATCGAAAAGCATCCGGAACTTCAGATGGGTGTCGATGTGGCTCATGACCTCGTCCAAGATGAACGCAGCCGGCTCGCGAATCAGCGCGCGCCCCAGACTCACCCGCTGCTGCTGGCCGCCGGACAATGCACCCGGTGTCTGGTCCAGAATGTCTTCCAACCGCAGCACCTCGGCCATGGCGCGGACCTGCTTATCGCGTTCGGCCTGCGGTAATCCCATCACCTCGAGCGGAAAGCCCAGATTCTCGGCCACCGTGAAGTTGGGATAGAGCGCATAGGTTTCGAACGCCATGGCCACATTGCGCTGCTGCGGCTGCAGCTCGTTGACCCGCTGTCCGTCAAACGCGATTTCGCCCGAAGAGATCTCCTCCAGGCCGACGATCATGCGCAGCGTCGAGGTTTTGCCGCAGCCCGACGGACCTAGAAGCGCCACGAATTCGCCGTTCCGTATCTCGAGGTCCAGATCCTTGACCGCGTGCACGTGATCGCCGCGCGAGCGATAGACCTTGTTTACCTGGTTGAGGGTTACCGTTGCCATCGCATCACATAATCAGGTTGGCCCCGCTGCGGGGGTCGAAATAGAAGAACGACTCAGTCTCGAAACCGAGCTTCACCTGCTCGCCATAATCGAACGCGTTCTCGGGCCGGGTGACGGCGGTGAGCTGAACGCCCTGCGCATCGGCCAGCAGAACCCCACTCGACCCGAGCGGTTCGAACAGCTCTACCTGGGCATCGACGACAAAGCGGCCGGCCGGATCCTCGCCGTCCACCAGCACGGAGACGTGCTGCGGTCGGATGCCCAAACTCACCTCGGCGTCGTTCCGGGCCGACAGCGATTCCGCGTGAGGCGGCGCCACAGGCACGCTGAGATCGCCTTGGGACGCGGCAACGTGCAAGCCGTCAACGTCCTGGCGCAGCTCGGCTGCCACCACATTGATCGACGGCTGTCCCAGATGCTGCGCGACGAACAGGCTTTGCGGATGCTCGAAGATCTCGCGCGCCGTTCCGATCTGGACCAGGCCGCCCGCCCCCATGACGCCGATCCGGTCACCCAGCGACAGGGCCTCGGCATAATCGTGCGTGACATACAGCGTGGCGACCGAGCGCAGTTCCTCCAGGTCGTGGAACTGCTGCCGCAGCTCGTGGCGGATCCGGGCATCCAGATGGCTGATCGGCTCGTCCAGCAGGAAGACGTCCGGCTTGGCGACCAGGGTTCGGCCTAGCGCCGTGCGCTGTTTCTGGCCGCCGGAGATCTCGCCAGGACGCCGGTCAAGCAATTGATCGATTCGCAGCAGCCGCGCCACGTCCTGCACCGTCTTGTCGATGTCGGCCTTGTTGCGTTTTCGCGCCCGCAGCGGGCTCGCGATATTCTCGTATACGCTCAGATGCGGATAGAGCGCATAGCTCTCGAACGTCATGGCGACGTTTCGGCGGTAGGGCGGCAGCTTCGTGATGTCCCGGCCACCGACCAGAACACGGCCCTGATCCGGTCGCTCCAGACCCGCCACAAGCCGCAGCAGCGTGGTTTTGCCGATTCCGCTGGGACCGACGATGACGAAAAACTCGCCTTCCGGAACGACCAGGTCCATCTGGTCGATGACCGGGAAATCCCACCCCTTGCAAAGGCCCTGGATATGCAGCTCAGACATCGCCCTACCCCTTCACGACGCCCAGCGAAAGCCCGCGCACCATGTAGCGGCGCAGGATGATGAACAGGATCAGCGGCGGCATCATGGCGATCAAGCTAAACGCCATCTGCAGGTTCCACAGGGTCTGGCTGCCATGGGTGAAGGTGGGAATGACGATCGTGAAGGTCTTGACCGCCGTGCCCACGAACAGGTTGGCGAACAGGTATTCGTTCCAGGCGAAGATCCAGCACAGGATGGCCACCGAGATCATGCCCGGCAATACCAACGGCAGGGTGACCTTCATGAACGCCTTCATTGGCGTGTAGCCGTCCAGATACGCCGCTTCCTCCAGTTCGCGCGGGGCGTCGCGGAAGAACACCATCATCAGCCATGTCGCCAGAGGCATGTTGAACACCAGGTAAAGGATGATCAGCGACAGATGACTGTCCGTGCCCCAGGGCGTGGCGTCGAACAGAAAGAACATCGGCACCAGGACGGCGACGGGCGGGAACATGCGATTGGACAGGATCCAGAACGCCAGGTTCTCGCCGCCCGCCTGGCGCGGGAACCGGGCAAAGGCATAGCCCGCCAGCGAGCCCAGGACCACGGCGGCAACCGTGTTGCCGGTGGCGATGATGAAGCTGTCCACCAATGCCTGGAAGTTCGACTTTTCCGCAAACACTAGAGCGAAGTTTCTGGGATGCCAGACGTCGGGCCAGAAGGTGGGGATCGTCCGGTTCGTTTCCGCCGCATCCTTGAACGCGGTGATGATCTGCCAGTAGAACGGGAACACCGTGAGCAGCAGCCAGAGCCCCAGGAACAGAAGCAATAGGAAGCGGACCAGCCTGTAGTTCTGTTCGCTCACGACCGCCCCCTCACGCCAGGCCCTGCGCTTTCAAGACCTTTTTCAGGTAGCGCAGGAACAAAATGATCAGGATAGCCGAGAAGGCGAAGATGATAATCGCGTAGGCCGCCGCTTCGCTCACCTCGAACTCGCGGATGCCGCGCTGGAACGCAATGTAGGTGGGCAGTTCGGAGGTCTGGGCCGGACCGCCCGATGTCATCACATAGACCAGATCGACGAACTTGAAAGCATCCATGAAACGGATGATGAAGGCGATCGCGATGACCTCCTTCAGCATCGGCAGGGTGATGCGGCGCAGCACCATCCAGCCGCCGGCGCCGTCGACCCGGGCCGCCTCATAGACAGCCGGCGGCAACGAGACCCGGCCGGAATAGATGATCAACAAAGGTAGCGCCGTCCAGTTCCAGACATCGGCGATGATGATCGACCACAGCGACATGCCGGCGTTGAACCATTCGATATGGCTGTCGATCAGGCCCATGTTCAGAAGCGCCTGGTTGACCGCACCGTTGGAGGGCGTCAGCAGGAATTTCCACAGAACGCCGACGATCGATGGCGGCAGCATCATCGGCAGGACCAGGATGATGAGCAGGACGACGCGGATCCAGTCCTTCTTGATAACCTCGTACAGCGTCAGCGCCAGCACCGTGGCAAGCAGCACCTGCAGGCAGGCGCCGAACAGAAGATACTGTGCCAGATGGCCGACGCTGTCCCAGAAACGCTCCGACGACAGCACGGTCTCGAAGTTTTCCCAGCCCACGAAGCTCCAGTTTCCCCGGAACAGGCGCATCATGTTGGTGTTCTGGAACGCGTGATAGAACATCCAGACCGTCGGATAGACGACGATCCCGAACAGGACCAGGACCGGCAGGCCGACAAGTGCCACCGGCACCCAGCGGGCGACGATCAGGTTGGGCCGGATTTTTTTCTTGAGGAACCACTCGGGGTGGGCAGCGGGTTCTTGCGCGCCGATCGCTCCGGTGTCGACCGCTGCCGAGACATCAGCCGGCGGCATGGACGGCTCCGCGTATTGACCGGTCGCACAAACTGTCCTTGGGGGCGGCCCTGCGTCCCACTAATGCCTCTCCCTGTTCCTCGTCCCGGCTTTGTAACGGGACGTCGGCGTTTTGGCCGCCTTCCCGAGTGTTCTCGTTTGAACGCCGTTGGCCAATTAAACCGCAAGTCCGGGCGTACGTGCAATTCGAATCGCGCCCGCAAATCATGTCGGCTTCGAAGCCGACTGTCGCTGATCTACAGCAATGCAACGCAGTCCACGCGGTTGCAAGAAAGCGGCGCTTGACGCAGTCTTGCTGCGTCTCGCGACCAGAAGAACAAGGGGAGGGGCAAAGTGCCGCTTGAGACGCCGCCGGGCTATCGCCCGCTGTCCGACAAGACCGTACCCGAATTCCTGCAGTCGTTGCCGGACGTGGCGCGCCGTCTCGGCGGCGGACCCGGCGACTGGATCGTCAAGGAGGTCGGCGACGGCAACCTGAACTACGTCTACATCGTCGAGGGCCCGGGCGGCAGCTGTTGCGTCAAGCAGTCGCTGCCCTATGTCCGGCTGGTCGGCGAAGGCTGGCCGATGCCGCTGGAACGCGCCTTTTACGAGTCCGAGTGCATGCGGCTGCACGGCGCCCATGTGGGGCGGCTGATACCCGAGGTGTATCACTACGACCCGAAGCTCTTTGCCATCGTGATGGAACGGCTGTCGCCGCACATCATCATGCGGCAGGGCATGATCAAAGGGATCCGCTATCCGCGGTTTGCAGACAACACCTCGGACTATTGCGCCAAAAGCCTGTTCTTCACCTCTGAGCTGTCGCTGCCGGCACCGGACAAGAAGGCGATCGTCGCTACCTTCAGCGGCAATTCGGAACTCTGCAAGATCACCGAGGACCTGATCTTCACCGAGCCCTACATGATTGCCGAGCGCAACCGCTGGACAACGCCGCAGCTCGACGGGATCGCGCAGGAGTTCCGCGAGGACGCGGAACTCAAGATCGCGATCTCTCGCCTGAAGGTGAAGTTCATGAACGTCACCGAGGCGCTCATCCACGGCGACCTGCACACCGGGTCCCTGATGGTGACCGAGGACGACACGCGGGTGATCGACTCCGAGTTCGCCTTTTACGGACCGATGGGGTTCGACCTGGGCGCGGTGATCGCGAACCTGCTGATCAATTATTTCAGCCAGGACGGCCACGCGACGGCCGATGATCCGCGCGGCGACTACCAGGAGTGGGTCCTGTCAGCGACCGAGGAGTTCTGGACCCGGTTCCGGGCAAAGTTCCTGGATTTGTGGCGGGAGAACGGTACCGGCGACGCCTATCCGGCCCCCCTTTTCGCCGACGAGGCCGGGCGGGAAGCGCTGGAGCAGGAACGACAGGCCTATATGAACCGACTGTTTGCCGACACGCTGGGCTTCGGCGCGGCGAAGATGATCCGACGGATCCTGGGGCTTGCCCACAACATCGACCTGGAATGGATCGAGGATCCGGACCAGCGCGCCATGTGCGAAACGCGCTGCTTGCGCCTGGCCCGGGACATGATGGTCAATACGCGGGCCTACGATTCGATCGAGTCCGTGACGGCGGCCGCCCGGGAAGTCCGCAAGAGGTACTGACCATGTTTCGGACCGGCGCCAAGACGGTGATCGGGATGGCGCACCTGCCCGCGTTGCCCGGCGCGCCGCGCTACGACCGACCGGGCGGATTGGAAAAGCTGGTGGACTGGGTCCGTGCAGACGTTGCCGCGCTTCAGGAAGGCGGGGTCGACGCGATCATGTTCGGGAACGAGGACGACCGTCCCTACGTGTTCGAGGCACCGCCGGAAGGGCTCGCCGCCATGGCCGCCGTCATCGCGGCGGTCAAACCCGAGCTCAAGGTCCCGTTCGGCGTCAACTACCTGTGGGATGCAGTCGGCACGGTCGCCCTGGCGGTCGCGACGGACGCGCAGTTCGTGCGGGAGATCTTCGTCGGCGTCTACGCGGCCGACATGGGACACTGGGAACCCAAGGGCGCTGAAGCGTTACGGCTGCGAACGCAGTGCGGCCGTGACGATCTGAAACTGCTGTTCAACATCAATGCGGAATTTGCCACCACACTGGACACACGGCCGATCGGCGTCCGGGCGCGCTCGGCGGTGTTCTCTTCGCTGGCGGACGTAATCTGCGTCTCAGGTCCAATGACCGGTCAAGCCGCCGACCAATCCGACCTCGCCGCGGTGAAAGAGGCGCTGCCCGACATCCCCGTACTGGCCAATACCGGCGTCACTGCCGAGACCGTCGGCGACATCCTGGGCGTTGCCGACGGTTGCGTGGTGGGCACCAGCCTGAAACGGGACCGCGTGACCTGGAACCCGGTCGACGCCGACCGTGTCCGGCGGCTTATGGATGCGGTCGCGGCGGTGCGCTAGGCGCCACCGCGACCCGTTTCACCCTTCCCTTCCCGACCAGGCGTGGTTCAGCCGGTTCCCAGATAACTGCGCGCGTCGTCACCGCGCGCCCTCTGCAGGACCGCGCGTTTCGACGGCTGTACGCGCACGGCCCGCGTCAGTTGTTCCCAGGATTCGAGTTCGTCCTTGACCAGGAGCTTCTGTCGCTTCAACCGTTGCACCGCGAAGCTGTCCGGCAGTGGGCGCCGCAGTTCCTCCTTGAGCCTGCCGTCCAGAGCGCGGTGTTTCGTGAGAAGCGCATCGTAGTGAGAGCGGTTACGCATAGGTCGTCAACCTCCAATGGCCAATGTTCGGTCCGGGCCGCGACAGCACATACGGGCGCGCGTCGCAGGAATGCCGGACCCACGCGGACGGCGAGACGGGTCATGTTCTTCCACCATTCTGGCGGGGTCGCTCATTCCGATATATCGGTGTGTGCGCCGCGTCACATGTCGTCTCCTGCGATCCGGCAACGCCAGTTTTTGGCGGTGCTTCTAAACAAATGGGAAAGTGGTGCCGATCGGGCCAATAAGACGAAATCGTCGGTTTGATAGAAAACCCCGATGAAGGCGACTCGGCCTGTGGCTGCCCTGTCCCCGCGTGCGCCTAGCGGACCGGCGTAACGAAACCCGGTGGTTTTACTGCGAGGATGGAACATCTGACCTGGCTCAGGACCGCTTCGGCCGTGTTGCCGATGAACAATCCCTGGATGCCGGTGCGTGCAACCGTTCCCATGATGATGAGATCGGCACGGCATTCTTCCGCTAAGCCCGGCACCACCTCGCGAGGGGGGCCTTTGAAGAGATGGACCTGTCGTGTCCCGCCAAGATCGTGGTAGCGCTGGAGCAGCGTGTTCATTCTCTCGTTGCACAGTTGTTCCTGCTCGGTGGCCAAACGATCGAGCTCGCACGGGTCGACTTGCATGAAACCGCCGCTGCGCATCGTCTCCTCGCCCACCAGCTGCCAGGCGTTGACGACGTGAAGCTCGCTTTGGTCCCTGGCGGCCAGAGACGTGGCCAGATCCATGATCACCGTGTTGAGTGACCCGCCATGGCGGTCGCCTGCGTCCGGGTCGACGGCAGCGAGGATGCGGGCGAACCCGCGCTCCGAAGATTTTTTCAGGACCCAAACCGGGCAGGGGCATTTCCGAAGCAGATGGAGATCCATGCTGGCATACAGGGGAAGATGGCCTACTGGATCCGCAGTCGTGCCTTTGAACACTAGGTCGTGCCCATCGCGCAGGACTTTACGGATGATCTCCAGGAAAGGAATGCCCTGTAAAACCGAAATGGTGGTTTCGATCCCGACCGATTCGATCGACGAGGCGATCTTCTTCAGACGCGCCTCGTGGAACGCAATCAGTTCACGCTCGACATCCTTGGCGCGGTTGCCGGGAAGCGAGCCGTAGACGCGGGCGATTTCACCCGGTGCTGAATCGAGGACATCGACCAGGGCAATCCTTGCATCGTTCTCGAGGGCAAGGCCGATAGCCCGGCTGACAGCCTCTTCGTGAATGCCCTGCTCGTCGCACACCAGAAGGATGTTTCTGAACCGCTTCATGCCGGTTTTTCTCCTTATTATGGATCCGGCGCCTCCCCCTCCCCACCGACCAGATGGGCAACCCCGTGCGGTGAGCTTGTTTTAGCAGCCTCGCGTTAATAGATGAAATCGAAACAACTCTGACCTTTAATCGGATTTATCGATTAAAAGGCTCGCATTAACCTATTGGAGCGAGACCATGCCTTCGCTGCAGCAATTCCGGTACCTGGTGGCCGTTGCGGATACCCTTCACTTCCGTCGCGCCGCCGAACTGTGCCACGTGACCCAGCCCACGCTGAGCGGGCAATTGCGGGAATTGGAGGAACGGCTGGGCGTGCAGCTGGTGGAGCGGAGCCGAACGAGGGTCGTGATGACGCCGGTCGGCAAGGAAATCGCATCGCGCTGCCGTGCGGTGCTGCGCGACGTGGCCGGCATCGTGGAAATGGCCAAGCACGGCCAGAACCTGCTCGGCGGCACGATCAGACTGGGGGTGCTGCAATCGCTGGGCCCTTACTTGCTGCCGCACATCCTGCCGGAACTGCATGCGACCTATCCGGACCTGCGGCTTTACATCCGCGAGGCGATGCCAAAAGCGCTTATGAACGGCCTGGACGACGGCAGCCTGGACCTGCTTTTGTTTCCTTTACCCGTGCGGGGAGCGGATCTGCAATCGGCACGTCTGTTTCGCGAACCCCTTCTGATCGTCGCCCCCCAGGATCACGCGTTGGCGACAAAGCAGGCGGTGTCGCGATCCGACCTGAAGGGCGAAACGATCCTGGCGCTCGAGCCGGGCCATCGTCTGCACGACCAGGTTCGCGCATTGAGTGAGCAGTATGGCGCGGAGATTGCCCTGGACTACGAGGGCACGAGCCTGGCGACCCTGCGCCAGATGGTCGGCATGGGCATGGGCATCTCGTTCTTGCCGGCCCTCTATGTGCGCTCGGAGGTTCGCCAGGACCACCAGGTCGTGGCGCGAGAAATCGGAAAGCAATCACCGTTTCGCATGATCGGAATGGTCTGGCGCCGGCAGTCGGGACAGCAGGACGAGTTCATCGCCCTCGCCGCCATGTTCCGACGCATCCTGCAAAACCTCGCGCCGGACATCACCGTGATGGAATGACCGGCGCGGCGATCGTCACTGTCCTGCAGCGGCTTTGATCACCCGGTCGGGGAACATCCGCGCGATCGCCTCGGTGGAGGCTTCCGCCACGCCGCGCTCGGTAATCAGGCCGGTTACCAGCCGGGCCGGCGTTACGTCGAAGGCATAGTTGGCCACCGGGCTGCCGTCGGGAACAATGGTGACGGTTTCGATCTGGCCGGCGTCGGTCCGCCCGGTCATGCGGGCAACCTCGTCGCCGGACCGTTGTTCGATCGGGACCTCCATGAGGCCGTCGGAGATGCTGAAATCGATCGTCGGCGACGGCAACGCCACATAGAACGGCACGTCGTTGTCGCGGGCGGCCAGCGCCTTCAGATAGGTGCCGATCTTGTTGCATACGTCGCCCGCCGCGGTGGTCCTGTCGGTCCCGGTGATACACAGGTCGACCATGCCGTGCTGCATGAGGTGTCCGCCCACATTGTCGGCGATGACCGTGTGCGGTACGCCGTGATGGCCCAGTTCCCAAGCGGTCAGCGAGGCGCCCTGGTTGCGCGGGCGTGTCTCGTCGGCCCAGACATGAATGGGAATGCCTTCTTCGTGCGCCATATACATGGGTGCAGTTGCGGTTCCCCAATCCACCGTCGCCAGCCAACCGGCGTTGCAATGGGTCAGAATGTTGACAGGCTCGCCGGCCGGCTTGCCGGCTGCCAGGCCCTTGATGATCTCGAGCCCATGTCGGCCGATCGACGCGTTGATCTCCACGTCCTCATCACAGATCTCTGCCGCCCGTTGGTAGGCCGCCTCGACCCGCTCCTCTCGCGGCCGGTTGCGCAGCACCGCCCGCATCTCGTCCAGCGCCCAGCGCAGATTGATGGCAGTGGGGCGGGTCTCGTGCAGCGCCTCGTAGGCTCGGTCGATCGCCTCGTCGGAGTCGTCCTCGCGCACCTGCAAGGCCATGCCGTAAGCGGCAGTCGCGCCGATCAGCGGCGCCCCCCGCACCAGCATGTCCTTGATGGCGTGGGCAGCGTCCCCGACGGTCCGCATGGTGACCGTCTCGAACAGATGCGGAAACTTGGTCTGGTCGATGATCTCCACGGACCAGCCATCGTCGTTGAGCCAGATGGTTCGATAGTGGCGACCATTCACCTTCATGATCCAAGCCTCCCTGTTGCAGCCCGACGATAACGCAAGGACGGCATGGCCCGCCAGCCGGGCCGAACCGGCGGACCCGAACGCACAGCTAGGCAAATCTGGGCCCGGTCGCCATGACCTGGGGCAATATGGCCGGGCGCCGCTGCCTTAGTCGTGCAGCCCTGCCAGCGGCGCCAGGATTGGCCAGAGCCCGGCGCTGCAGCCCAGCACGGTATTCCCGTTGGCAAGCCCTTCACCGGCAAGGAAGTCGTTCCCCCGGCCACCGGCCTCCTCGATCAGAAGCAGCGCCGCGACGCAGTCCCATGCATTGACATGGACCTCGTAAAACGCGTCCAGGCGACCGTCGGCGACATGCGTCAGCGCAAGCGCGCAGGACCCGTAGGTATTGAACATGGCGCCTTGGGCGGCGACGGGTTCCAGGAAACCCAGCACATGGTCGGGCGAACGCCGCGGCGAATAGCCGACGCAGATCGTGGCATCGGTCATGGCCGTGGTCGGCCGCGCGCGCATGGGATGCCCGTTGCGGGTGGCCCCGCCGCCACGCCGGGCCAGGTAAAGCGCGTCTTCGTTGGGGTCGTAGACGATCGCCAGCGCCGTGCGCCCCTCCACGATATAGGCGAGGACGATGCACCAGACCGGAAAGCCCCTGAGAAAATTGCCGGTCCCGTCGATCGGGTCGATCAGCCAGAACCGTTCGCTGGCCGCACCACCGAGTTCCTCGCCCAATACGCCGTCCTCGGGAAACGTCTCGGCCAGACGCTGGCGCAGAAATTCCTCGACCGACCGGTCGGCAACGCTGACGAAGTCCTGCGGGCCCTTGAGTTCGGTGGTCAGGCGGGATCGATTGTGAAACAGCTCGAGCGCGATACGGCCTGCCGACCGCGCAATCGCACCCGCCGTCTGCAGCTTGATCGTCCAGTCGGCCGACATGTCATTTTCCATCCATGCCCTACGATCCGCCGGCACCGGCGGCACCATCCAGCATCCGCCGCAGCACTTTCGGCGTGTCTGTGCAGATACCGTTGGGCTTCAAGGTGATCAGCTTCTCCAACTCGTCCTCCCGTTCCTCGTGCCACAGCGTGACCTCGAGGTTATTGGACTGCAACGCCGCAACCGTGTCCCGCTCCAACAGCGCATGCGGATAGGGATCCCGGTTTTCCCAGCAGGGATGCACGCCGGCACAGCCATACCGGCCCGCAAGGTACGCCATTTCGCCCGCCCCCATGACCGTGCCGACCATCAGGGACGTGGTGATCCTGTCGACGCCATTTTTGAGGTCCAGCAGCAAGGGGCCGTTGTAGGATCCGACCCTTACGTCGCGATGGTCGTGGCGCGGCACAAGCCCCGCGACGCCTCCGGCGCTCTGCCGGTCTTTCAACTCGGCCAGGACACCCAAACCCTGCTCGCGGCACCATCCGAGCAAGTCGTCGAACAGCACCAGTCCCGGTTCAATGGCGCGCAGCGAAGCCAGGGTTTGCTCGGAAACACGGGCGCCGTCCGCCGTCAGGTCGTGGCGAACGATCAGGACATCATCGGCAGTCGTCTGAATGTCGCATTCGATTCTGTCTGCGCCGTCTGCCCTCGCCGCGTCGAACGCCGCCCAGCTGTTGGCCGGGTGGTCGCGGCTGCTTCCTCCGTGGGCGATGATCGCAACGGTCACGACGGCCTCCTGCTTTCCTCGGGACAAAGATCAGATTGCATGGGCGGCCTCGACGAGCGCGCTCAATTTCTTTTGCGCCAGCGGGCGCGGCAACATGGTCAGGCCGCAATCGGGACCGGCGATGACGCGATCGCGGTCGATATGCTCCAACACCCGGCGCAGCCGCGCGACGATTGCGTCCGGTGTCTCGATGCGCGTCTGCGCAATGTCCAGCAACCCGACGATCACCTTTGTCTGCCGGAACCGCTCGAACAGTTGCAGATCGTTCGGCCGGTGGGCATCTTCGATGGAAACGGCGTCGACGGACGCGTGATCGAGTGCCTCAGCCAGCGCGAAATACGCCGAGCGCTCCGCCTTGGGATAGTCGACCTGATCGAGCGCCGCCGGATAGCCGCAGCAAATATGAACAATCCTGTTCATATCGCCAGGGAGGTTCCCGAAACAGGCGTCCAGCGCTTCGATCCCGTATGCGAGCGCCCGGTCCGGCTTTCGCGCGAACACCGGTTCGTCGACTTGTATCCAGCGACAGCCCGCCTCTGCCAGGCGGCGGATTTCGACGTGCAAAACATCGGCCAGCGCCAAGGCCAGGGCGCGCTCGTCGCCATAGTGGCTGTCCGCAGTCGAGTCCATGATCGTCATCGGTCCGGGAACCGTGATCTTCACCGGCCGGTCCGAAGCGGCCTGGGCGACCTGCCAGTCTCGTGGCAAAAACGGGGCGCCCGCCGACAACGGCCCGGCAATCGTCGGGACCCGGGCAGTCCAGGCGCCGTCGCGCATTGTCCGTTCGGTCAGGTTGACGAAATCGACGCCGGCAACGTGGCGCAGATGGTAATAGACATAGTGCTCGCGGCGGATCTCCCCGTCCGTCGGGATGTCAATTCCCAGATCGGCCTGTTCTCGGACAATCTCGCGCGTTGCCTCGTCCAGCAGCGACTCATGGTCCGCCGCGGTCGGGCCGAGGATCCGGTCGTACAGTTCCGTCGGCGCAGCCGACCGTTGCTCGCGCAGGTCGAACCAGTTGGGAACCGGCGCATAGGTCGGCTTGGGATAGGCGCCGATGGTGGTGGTCGGGATCGGCATCGGGACGAGAACCTTCGCCTTTCGTCAGTCCGTGTCCAGCCGCGACCAGTGTTCCTGGACCGCCAGCGGCGCATTGGTGGTGATCTGATCGACACCAGACGCGATCACCGTCGCCAGGCGGTCTTCGAACTCCGCATGGTCGGGATCCAGCGTCCAGCAGTCCACCTCCCGGCCCTCGCCCTGGAGGTCGCCGACGACGGGGGCGCCCGCAACGGCGGCCCGAACGATGATCTCGTGGTGCAGATAGAAAACCGCCGCCTTGGGTGCCGCCGCCAGAGACGACCGGACGAAGGCGGCAAATTCCCGGTGCGTGCGCGGCTTCATTTCAATGGCCAGGGCCAGCGGATCGTACCCCCTGGTCACCCCGGGAACGGCGCCGGCAAGCGTATCGACCGCGTCCCAATAGTCGCCGCTGACGATCAGATATCGGGCGCAGCCAGTGGCGCATCCGACGAAATGCCCAATAAGGTCATCGGTAATGGCCGGCCGCTCTTCCTTCAGGTCCAGTTGCATCTGGGCGTCTTGATGGACGCCGCCCTCGTTCGCCGCGACCATCGACGCGAGCTCTTGCAGGAACAACGGTGGCCCGCCGCGCCGGCCCGACTCCGTGTGGCGATACGTCAGCGCCGTGACCGCCTTGGCAGTGGACTGGGACGCCAGGCCCACACCATCCGTCTCGTGCGACAGTTCGTCATCGTGCAGGCAAACAAATACCGGATCCGCGAGCCGCCTTATGTCGACCTCGCAACTGGCGCCAAGCGCCAGCGCCGCCCGAATGTTGCCCCGCTCGAAGGGGAGGTCCACAGCATGGCGGCGCGCCTTATGCCATTTCAGCCGGATCGCCCGGCCATTCGACCGGATCGACAGACCATCGGGCTCCGGCCGGTTGCCGGCAACGGTTCTCGAGCCGATCATCGATCGCATCCGCCGGTAGTCAAAGATCGATCTCGGTCCAGACCGGGTAGTGATCGGAACCCCGTGCGTCGCTGTTGATCCAGGCATCCGTCACGCGCGTCGCAAGATCCGGTGTCACGAGGCAGTAGTCGATCCGCCAGGGCCCATGATCGGTGGAGGCGCCGGCCTCCTCGTCGTTGCCCGCAGCCACCCATGCGTCCACAAGGCCGTCGGTGTTGTTGAGCCGCCCGAACCGCGGCGACATGGGTCCGACCAACCGTTCGTACTCGGACGATCCCACCGTGCAGTTAAGGTCCCCCATGAAAACGGCGGATCGGGGCATGGGCGGCATCTCGCCCTCGGTCCATCCGGCCGATGGATCCGGATGCCCGCCGCACCAGGCGCCGCCGTCCGCGGGCGCGCGGCGGTGGAGATCCAGCAGGAAATCGACCTGCGGCAGGCGCGTGGCACTGGACAGATGGCAGAATTTCAGACTGTGAACTCGGATATGGGCGTCGCCAGCAGCGATCACGCATTCCGTGCAGCCATGCTGGATGGAATGCTGTTTCAGCGTTCCGAATTTCGGGAAGGGGATGGTCCGGGTCGACAGGATGGGCGTCCGCGACAGCAACATGTTGCCGAGCTGCCGGCGCCGGTGAACTGGCCGACCGTTGGAATCCACCGTATCAGCGTTCATGTCGAACGCCGCCCCATAGACCCAGTAGTAGTCGGACAGCATCGCCGCGAGTTCGGCCGGCTGATCTCTCATGCCGGATCGCTCCCAGAAGCGCTCCACCTCCTGCAGCGCGATGACGTCCGCGCCTTCGACCTCACTGGCGATGCGCGCCAGATTCGTGTGCTTGTCCTGACCGAGGCCGTATTGGATGTTGTAGGAGACGAAGCGCATCACCGCTTTCCTTCAGAAGTCGACTTCGACCAGCAGCAGTTCATGATCGGAAATCGCGGATTCCAGATGGTCGACCGCGGGCACGATACGCGGCGCCATGGCCGTGAGGCCACGGGTGAAGAACCAGTCGATCTTCCCAAAAGGCGGTTGCGGGGTGCCGTCCGGGCGCGTGCGTTGCGTGGGTCCCGGCGCGTTACAGGCCGTCCAGTCGAGGCCGAACTCGCGGGCGACATCGAACAGCGGTTCGTAGGAGACCGGATCGCTCAGGCGGTCCCGGTCCTCCCGGGCAAGGGCCAGTCTGTTGTCCGGCGTCGGCGCGCCGTCGCTTTGATCGAAGGAGTTGGTGTTGAAGTCGCCGCCGATCACCAGCGGCGCGCCGTCGGCATAGTCGTCCAGCGCGCGGCAAAGCGCTTCCATCTGGCTCATTCGCTGGATCGGAGAACTGTGGCTTTCCAGGTGCACCGAGGCGACCGCAATTGGGCCGCGCACGGTATCCAATTTGGCAACGACGGCAATGCGTCCCCCGACCCGGCGCTCGCCATGGCGGCCGTCGAACCAATCGCCGTCCAGCTCCAGCCGCACCACCGCGGGATCGTTGAGGTCGTAGGCGGACAGGATCGCCGCGCCGTGCAGACCCTGGGTGTTGGATTCACCGGCATGCCAGGTACGCTCCCGCGCATCTCCCAGATCCAGTTCCACAAACTCCACGCCGAAGACGTAACCCTGCTCGGTCGCCATGGCGAGCTCGCGGGTCGTATGGCGGTTGTCGGACCGGGCCATGCCCAGGTCCATCTCGGCCAGCAGCGTCACGTGAGCATGCTGATCGCGCAAAAGCGAGGCGCTTTCGGTCAGGTACTTGCAGCGTTCCGCGTTCCAGAAGGCGATCCGGACCGGGTGCGGCAGCAGGACGCCGGCCTCCAGTCCAGCACGCGATTCTACGATGCCGAACAGGCCGGCCTCGCTCAGAGCTTTGTCAAACGCCGCTGGGTCCCTGGGACCATCATTGACGGCGCGGCGCCAGTCCGGCGAGGGACCGGCGATCTTTGAGCGGACGTCGCGTCCAAACCTTTGTTCGGGAGTCACGCCTGAGCCGGGTTTTCCACCCGGACATCGGGCAACAGCCGTTCCGAGGAACTGTCGAAAACGAGCGTTAGGTCCGGATCGTAGCTGATCTCGACCTGAGCACCGATCGGATGCGTGGCGTCGCCGCCGAGCCCCAGCAAACGCATGTGCCCCATCGGGGTGTCCAGAACATACAGCGTTTCCCGCCCCATGGGTTCGATCTGGTCGACCCGCGCCGCCATGCCCGCGCCGAATCGAAGGTGCTCGGGCCGGATCCCGACGGTCAGCTCGCCCCCGGCCTGCCCATTCAGCGGCAAGGACAGGCCGTTGACCGCGAACGATCCGTTGGCGGCGCTGCCTTCCACAAGATTGATCGGCGGCGCGCCGATGAAACTCGCGACAAACAGGCTGGACGGGTGCGCGTAAAGATCGCGCGGCGAACCCACCTGTTCGATGCGGCCCTTGGACATGCAGACGATCCGGTCGGCCATGGTCGTGGCTTCAATCTGGTCGTGGGTGACCAGAACCGTCGTGACGCCCAGCTGGCGCTGCAGTTTCTTGATCTCCGTCCGCATCGTCAGGCGCAGCGTCGCGTCCAGGTTCGACAACGGTTCATCCAGCAACAGCAGGCCCGGCTCCTTGACCAGCGCGCGGGCCAGGGCGACCCGCTGCTGTTGTCCGCCGGACATCTGGCTGGGCCTGCGGTCCAGCAGTTCCTCCACATGGACCAGCGCGGCGGCCCGTTCCGCCCTTTGGCGGGCCTCGGCCTCGGGAACGCCCTTGAACTTCAGGGGGAACATGATGTTCCCCCGCACGGTCATGTGGGGGTACAGCGCGTAGGACTGGAAGACGATTCCGATATTGCGGTCCTTGGCCTCTACCTCGTTGACCACCATACCGTCGAAACGCATGGAACCGCCTGTCGGCGCATAGATCCCCGCCAGCATGAACAGCGTGGTGGACTTGCCGCAGCCGGACGGGCCCAGGACGGACAGAAATTCGCCGTCCTCGATAACCAGGTCCATGCCTTCAACCGCGACGACCTCCCCCCAGGCTTTTTGTACATTCTCGAGTTCGATACGCGCCATGACCAACTAACCTTTGATGCCGCCCAGGCTCATCTGGACCAGGAATTTCTGGCAGAAGATGTACAGGGCGAGACTGGGCAGAACGTAGAAGACGCTGACGGCCGCCACGATGCCGTAGTCGACGCCCATGATGTCGTCCGAGACCCAGAACAGATACAGGCTCATCACCCAGTTTGACTTTTCGAACAGCAGCGTCCGCACGAAGACATACTCTTCCCAGCCCTTGATGAAAGCGAAGACGCCGATGGCGAGCACCCCGACCTTTACCTGCGGCAGGATGACCTGGAAGAAGGTCTGGCGCCGGGAAGCCCCGTCGGTCATGGCGCTCATCTCGATATCCCACGGCACGGCATCGAAGAAACCCTTCATGATGAAAATCGAGAAGGGCAACTCCAACGTACAGATGACCAGGATGACGCCGGTAATCGTGTCGAGCAGCCCGGTCCAATGCATCAGCAGGAAGATCGGGATGATCAGCGTCATCGCCGGGAAGGCATGCAGCACGAGCAGCGACTGCAGGAAGCCCGCGCGGCCGGGGAAGGCGAAACGGGAAATGTAATAACCCGCGAAGGTCGACACCGTGACCACCAGGAATGTCTGAACGCCCGCCAGTACCAGCGAGTTGGCGAAGGCCGTCCAGACCCATGGGAATTGTGCGCTGCCACCGGTTGCCGCCCCGCGGATCTCCTCGACGATGTCGGGGGTCCAGATGAATCGATAATTGTGGGCGTGCAGATCGGGGCCGATCGAGATGGCCAGCATCCCGGCGATGACCACGAGCAGCGCACTGATCGCCCAGAACTGCCCCTTCCGGGTGTGGATCGTCATGCGGATCAGACCGAACGCGAAGACGGCGGGGACCAGCACGGAACACGCCTTCCACAGGACAATGGAATCGACGCCGCCCGTTTTGGCTGACACCGAGATCGTCAGCATCCAGAAATACGGCATCAGCACCGGCAGCGACGCCAACAGCAGGAAACCAAGAAGGAAAGCCTGAACGATGTTGCGCCGCAGTTTCGCCCTGGCAGCGAGCCGGTCCCAATCGGTTTGTTGAACCGCGGGCTGGGCTGTGGCACTGGCATGCGTCGCGACCATGTCAGTGCACCTCGATCCGCGGATCCTGGAGCAGCCGTTTCATGTCCAGGAAACGCCACATCATCATCGCCGCGGCAATGCCGATGATCACCAATCCCAATGCGAGCGCCGCGCCGTAAGCATATTGGCCGTTCTCGAACGCGCGTTTGTAGACGTACAGCGCAAACACGGTGGTGTCGTAGAAGGGTCCACCGTCGGTGATCAGCCAGATGTATTCAAAGCTCACCAGCAGCGACAGGGTCTGGTAGACGGTGATGAAGCTGAGCGGCCAGCGGATCGCGGGCAAGGTGACGTGCCACATGATCGCAAGGCCCCCTGCCCCGTCGGCGCGGGCCGCGTAGAACAGGTGCTGGGGTATCGACCGGATTGCGGACGTAAAGATAATCATGCCCATCGAGGCGCCGATGAACCCGTTGGCGATGATGATCAGCAGCATCGGCGCGTCGTTCATCATGTCGACCTGGGGCAGCCCCACGAGATCGAAGACCTGATTCAGCAGACCGCGTTCGGTGGGATCAATAACCCAGGCCCACAACAGCGCGTACACCACCGACGGGCTCATGCGCGGCAACAGCCAGACGGAGCGGAAAAAGCCGCCATACCGGTCCGATACCGATGTGGTCATCAAGGCCAGAACCAGACCGAAGGTCACGTTGAAGATGGCCAGCGTTCCCAGCACGTAGACAAACGTCAGGCCGAGCGAGCCCATCATGCGTCGATCGCCGCCCAGCAGCCTGTGGAAGTTCTTCGTTGTGAATTCCGTCGCCTTGAGCGTCTGGCCCATATCCGTGAAGGCGATCACCACGTTGACGATGATGGGCGCTATGAAGAAGCAAAAAAGCAGGATGCAGGCCGGCCCAAGGAAGATCAGGAAATTGGTGACTTGCCGCGCCTGTTGCCGCGCCTGCAAACTTCGCATTGAAGGACTGTCCCCGCTCAGAAAAAGAAACCGGGGACTCCGAATCCGGAGTCCCCGGTGTTTTCCCGATCAGTCGAGAATAATGACTTCGTCGCCGAGCTCGGCCTGAAGCTCTTCGACAACGAACTCCGTACCTTCCTCGGGCGTGAGGCGGCCGGTCTCGACACCCTGGATGCCCTTATAGATGATCGCGTTGAACTGGCCGATCTTCGAGTGGTTGGGCATGAAGGTCGAGAATTTCAGCATCGGCGCACCCGCCCGAAGCGCCCAGCCCTGTTCGATAAACAGCGGTGTTGAAATCTGGCCGTAATTGATCGGCGTGTGATTCGTCGTCACCGCATGCTGGGTGTTGAAATAGGGCTGACTGGCGATCGCCACCAGAAGTGCCGAAAGCTCCGGATGTTGGGACTTGCCGGACACCACGTAGATGATGGGGTGCGACAGGTTAGCCGGACGGCCGCCCTTCTTTTCGGGCGGGGAATGGACCCAGCCGATGGTACGGAAATAGTCCTCCGGCCCACTCAGATTGAAGGACTTCATCTGATTGCCGACATTCCAGATGCCGTGGAATTTCAGGAAGGATTCCCCGCCACGGAACGCCTGATGAACCGAGTCCCATGACCATGAGGTCATGTTTTCGGGCAACACGCCCTGGTCGACCGCGTATTTGAGCCAGGCGTGGAACGCCGTCAGGGCCGATTTGCTCGCCTGCAGCTTGCCCTTCTCTTCGTCGTACGGATCGAAGCCAAAGCTGGCCATGGCCATCTGGAAATCGGGACCGACATTGGGGCGATGCACCATGCCATATTTGGCGGCGCCGCCATCCATGACCTCTTTGGCGAGATCCGTGAGATCATAGATCGTCATCTCGCCGGCTTCGACGCGGGCCGGCAGGCTATCGATGAACTCGTCCGTCTTGCCGATCTGGCGCAGCATGTTCTTGTTGTAGAAGAACATCCGCACCTCGGAATCCTGAGGAACGCCGAAACGCTTGCCCTTGTATTTCACCGATTCCCAAAGCACGGGAATGATGTCCTCGTAATATTCCGGATTGGCCGCGATGTGCGTTTCCAGGTTGAGCGCATAGCCGGCCTCGACGAACGTGCCGATCCACTCATGCGCGGCGACGTAGATGTCCGGGCCCTTGTCGGCGGCAAACGCCTTCAACAGGTCCAGGGCATCGGCATCGAACCCTTTGGCGTTGTTTTCGTGTACCTCGACCTTGACCCGCGTCGGCGAGCCGGCCGCGGCTAGCATCTTGTTTACGGTGTCAGCCGCGGAGACGATGTTCCCGGCCCGCAACGGTCCGGACCGGTCGGCGCGCGACCAGAGTTTCAGAGTGACTTCATCTGCTTGCGCCGGCACGTCCACGGCGCCGGCTGCGGTCAGCATGCCCAACGCTGCGGTCGCCAACGCGACCTTCTTCATGACTGTCATAGATTTGCCCTCACCTGTGCATTCGTGGAAGCAGGAGTTTCTTGTTGTCGTTCTACCTGAGCGGCTCGTCGGCCCGGTCTAAGGGCCGACCGTCCACGTTCAAACGGTAAGCCCACGCGATAAAGAATCCAAGACATTTGTATGTCAGATTTGTGACGGCCTTGGAATATATGTTCCAAATTCGGCAAAGCCTCCCGGTCCGACCGATCCGCTCGATCGGTCGACAATCGCCTTCGCCCGGACAGTGCCGCTTTAAACTTTATCAACCTTGATAGCCGAACTGGCGCGGCAACCAGAGAACCAGGTCCGGCGAAAGCACCATGATGACCAACGCAACCAGGAGAATCGCCAGGAACGCCCATATCTCGCGGATCATGTCGCGCAGCGGGATGCCAGTCAGTCCGTTGATCACGAACAGCAGCACACCGTAGGGCGGGGTGATCAGCCCGATCATGATGTTGACGACAATGACGACCCCGAAATGCACCAGGTCGATGCCGAGCTGCTCGCAGGTCGGTAGCAAGAGCGGCACCAGCACCAGCAGCATGGTGGTCGCGTCCAACAGACAGCCGAACAACAGGAACAGCACGTTGACGGCCAGCAGAAACACAAGCGGCGAGACCTCAGTGCCGGCCAGCCATTCGGCCAGCACGTTCGGGATCTGCTCGGCCGCGACGATGTAGTTGAAGACGAAGGCGCCGCCGATGATGAGCGCGACGACACCGGTGGATTTCGACGACTCCACCAGGATCCCGAAAATGTCACCGAGACCGATGGACCGATACACCACCGCCGCCAGCAACAGGGCATAGGCGGCGGCGACCGAGGCGGCCTCGGTGGGCGTGGTGGCGCCGCCATAGATCCCACCCAGCAGAATCACCGGCAACATCAGCGGCGGAAAGGCGCGAACGACGACTGCCGGCATGTCGCTCACCGGCGTTGCCCGCTCGACCGGAAACTGGCGGCGCCGTGCCACGATGGCGATCGCCAGCATTAATCCAATCGCCATCAGGAATCCCGGTATGACGCCGCCCAGAAACAGGTAACCGACCGATGCGCCGGAAATCAGCGCATACAGAACCATGGGAATCGACGGCGGGATGATCGGCCCGATGGTGGCGGAAGCGGCGGTGATCGCGGCCGCAAATCCCGGGCTGTAGCGCCCATCGCGCGTCATCATGTCGATGATGACTTTGCCGATCCCGGCGGCGTCGGCAATGGCGCTGCCGCTCATGCCGGAAAAGATCAGGCTGGCGACCACGTTGACATGCGCCAGGCCGCCGCGGAACCGCCCCACCAGGACGAGCGAAAAGGCCAGCAGCCTGTCGCTGATGGTGCCGGCGTTCATCACGTTGGCGGCAAAGATGAACAGCGGCACCGCCAGCAACACAAAACTGTTGTAAAGGCCGTTCAGGACCTGCTCTGAGGCGAGCCCGACATCCTGTCCGGTCGCGAACAGATAGGTGATGCCGGCGACCAGCATCGCAAAGCCGATTGGCATGCCGATGGCGCCCGCCAGCACGAACACCGCCAGCAGCAACAAGAAGGAACCGCTCATTCCCCCCGAGCCCGGCGGTCAGAGATGGGAACGCCAGTCGCCCGCCAGCAACCGCCAAAGCCCGATCGCGGAGCGGACAATGACCGCCAGCATGAACAACAGGAAGACGGAAAAGACCAGGTCGAACCTAAGTTCCAGGACCCAGGTGCTGTCGATCGCCATGAAGCTGATGAAATCGAAACTCGGCCCGAAGGCCGCGACGAACGCGGCCCCGATCAGAAACGTGCCAACAATGGCCAGGATCCGACGCACCGGCGGGGCGACACCGTTGTAAATCATGTTGAAAGCGACATGGTCGCGCTCTTTCAGCAGAAACGCACAGCTCCAGAACACGATCCAGACATAGGTGATGAGGCAGACCTCCAACGACCAGGTCAGCGGGCTGTTGACCACGTATCGCATGAAGACCTGCAGCAGAAAGGCGCCGAACATGGAGGCGAACAAGACGGCCGCCACCAGCTCGGCGCCCTTTCCGGCATAGGCCTTGAGCCGGAACACCGGTGGGGCTACTCGACCGCGTTCACCCGGTCCAGCATGCCTTCGGGCCAGTCCTTCGAGAATGGTGACTCCAGATAGGCCTTCTGAACCTTCGTCCGGAAGGCATCCACGTCAGGCTCGTAGACCTGCAGGCCCTGTTCCTTGAAAAAGGCCACCAGATTTGCCTCGTCCCGCAGCCTGTTCTCGTTATTGAAGGCCGCCGCGGCGCTTGCCGCGTTCATCACCAGCCCCTGCTGGGTGCCAGTGAGCGAATCCCAAGTCTTTCCGGACATGGACAGGAAGACACCGTCCACCAGGTGACTGGTCAGGATGATCTGCTTCGTGACCTCGTAGAATTTGGCCGCCTTGTCGGTCGGAAGCGGGTTGTCCTGGCCGTCGATGGTGCCGGTCTGCAAGCCCGTATAGACCTCCGTGAATGCCATCGGAGTCGGATTGGCGCCCAAGGCAGTGCCCAGGAATTGCCAGGACTTCGAGCCCGGCATCCGCAACTTCACACCCTTGAGATCATTGGGCGTGTTGATCTTCTGGTCCGTGCGCAGATTGAGCTGACGGGTCCCCAGATAGGCCACGGTCAGGACCTTGATGCCCATCTGATTCATGACCTTGTCGTAGACTTCCTTGCCGATGTCGCCACCGAAGACCTTTTGCTGGTGGTCGGGATCGCGGATCAGATAGCCGGCGGTGAAGATGGACAGTTCGGGGATCTGCTTGGAGATGTCCTGCATGGAGATCAGCGCCAAATCCAGATTGCCGCGCTGCATCGCCGCGGGTTCGGTGCCCTGCTTGAACAGGGTCGCGTTCAGATGAATCTCCACATCGAATTCGCCAGGGGCCGACCGCTCCAGCCATTCCTTGAAGATGAACAGCATCTGGGCGTGCCAGTCCTTTTCGACCGCCGGCGTGGAAATGCGCAGCTTCTGGGGCGCCGCCTCGACCGTCACCGACAGCTGGTGAATCATCAGCGGAGTCACCAGACCAAGCACAAGGGCCCAGGACACGACCCGTCGTCCAACTCGCCTTCTCGTCATTGTCTCCTCCCTGCTTTCTTTGAGTTTGGCCGCTCCTATAATGGCGCAGGCTCGTAGGATCTGAAATGGCCAATCAACACGCCCGCCCGAGGCCGCAGCTCTATGCGGCCGCCATCTCGCCCGTGGATGCGGATCACCGTCCGGGTGGCCGGCGGTTCGCGTCTTTTTGCAAGGATCTGCTTGCACGGGGTTGCGACGGCATCGCGCTGTTCGGGACCACCGGCGAAGGCCCGTCCTTTTCTGTCGATGAACGGAAACGGGGATTGCAGCGCCTGTTGTCCGCCGGCGTGCCGGCCAACCGCATCATCGTCGGCACCGGTTGCGCCGCGCTGGCCGACACCATTGAACTCACCCGGCACGCGGCCGATCAGGGGTGTGACCGCGTGCTCGTCGTCCCGCCCTTCTATTTCAAGGACCTCGACGACGAGTCGGTGATCGAAAGCTACACGCGGCTGATCCGTGCAACCGAGGGCACCGGCGCTTCGATCATTCTTTACAACATTCCGTCGCTCACAGCCGTTCCGGTGTCGTTGCGGGCGGTGATGGAACTGCATGCGGCGTTCGGCGAACGAATCGCCGCTGTCAAGGACAGTTCGGCGGACTGGCCGTACACATCCAGCCTGCTGGCGGCGGAAACGGGTCTCCCGATCTTCGTCGGCAACGAACCGGACCTCAGCCGCAGCCTGGCCGCAGGGGCCGCAGGCAGTATCTCCGGACTCGCCAACCTCGTCCCGGAACTGCTGCGCGCCTTGCTGGACGCCGACGACGATTCCATGCGGGTACATTTGCAGGACCGCGTCGATCACATCGCCGCATGCTTCGACAACCAGGCCTTCGTTCCGGCCTTGAAAGGCGTGGTTTCCGTCGTGACCGCCCAACCGGACCTTCGACGTGTAAGAACGCCGCTGAGGCCGATCTCCGATACTGGGATGGAAAAACTTGTCGCCGACATCACGACCGCCGCCGGCGAGGCCTGGCTACGCCGGACAAACCAGGCCGCCGAATGACCAGCGCGCCCACAGGCCTGTTTGCCGGCGGGCGGGCCGTCCCGGCTTCGCTTACGGGAACGCTAGACGACAATACGGCCCTGCGCGACGACGGCGAGCGGCTGAACGAGCAGCTGAACAGCCAGGGCTATCTCTATTTTCGGAACGTTCTGGAGTTGGAGCCAATACAGTCTGTTCGACAATACATACTGTCCCGTCTTCATGATGTTGGGGAGGTCTGCGCACCGGCAGAACATGCAATCGCTTCCGGCGACAGCCGTCGGCAGGAAGTGGCCCCGGACCCCGGCGCGTTTCTGCAGGAAATGGCGGAACTTCCACTGCTGCGCAGAACAACCCATCAGGGGCCGCTCGCGGAGCTTGCCGGACGGATCATCGGACAGCAAGCCCGGCCGTTTGATTTCCTTTGGTTGCGGTTCTCGCCGGCCGGCCGGGCGAGCCCGCTGCACTTCGATCATGTCTACATGAACCGCGGTTCGCCGCGGGTCGTGACGGCGTGGGTGCCCCTGGGGCCGGTCCCTGCTTCCGACGGTCCGCTAATGGTCGTCGAAGGGTCGCATCGCTTCGTCGATCTGCACGAACAGTACCGGGGCCTTGACGTGGACAGGCAGCAGGGCCGGACCGGCGCAATGGACTGCGACCCTGTCACCTTGGCAAAGGCACGCAAAACCCGCCTGCTCACATCCGACTTCGAGCCCGGCGATGTTGTCATTTTCGGCATGTTCACCCTGCACGGCTCGTTCGACAACGTGTCGCCCGCAGGGCGGGTCCGGCTTTCGTGCGACGTGCGGTATCAGCCGGCGGCCGACAAGACGGACTTACGCTGGTTCGGCGACCCGCCGCCCGGCCATGGCGGCCTTGGCTACGCCGGTTTGTCGGCGGCGCAACCGCTGAACGCTCCACCTGTCCGGCGCTGAGCGAAACCGACCAAACATGCCGTGCCCCGGCGGGCGTACGGTCTCGATTCGAGGCCGCCCTGATCGACCGCGCACAAGAGACCGATCAGGCTATGAGCGCATGAATTTTAGGCGTGAGTTGTTGCACATCGGTCACAGTTTCGGGCATTGCACCGTGCTATTCTGACGCCTCATCTAATGACTGGGTTTGGTTGGGGGACAAGACCTTGTCGAATTGGGGACGGTTGACAGTCGTGTTGGTTTTGATCGGCGTCTTGGGGACGCCGGTCGCAGCACGTGCGGAAATCATCCAGGGCTACCCGGACGCGATCGTGTGCAAGGCGGGCGCCAACACCTTTGTTCTCTATATCGATCGGATCAAAGGCGATACCGGCGAGGTCTATTACGGCGCGCTTGGCGGTGCCGCTGGTGTCGCGCGGATCGACAAGGACGGTATCTTCCGGCGCCAGAACGCCCCCGACTGCGACGGCAAGTCCATCGAACAGCTGAAGAGTGAGGGCAAGACATTCGTCTTTACGCGGTAGCCCTGATTTCATGGCGACCGCCAACGGTATGAAACGATCTGTATCTTGGCTGTTTTCGGCAAAGCAAACGGTGTTGGGGACCGGCCGGCAAACAGCGAACAGAACGGGGTTTTGGAGAGAACCATGCCTACTGAAAAAACTGCTAATCGCCGCGGCAGCGGTGAGGCAACCGAACGGGAAAGCCTGACCCACCTAACCAAGGTAACGCTGGCTGCCTTTTCGATGTTCGCCCTGACAGCCTGCGGTGTCCTCAAGGTGGGACCGGACTATGAAGAGGTCGAAGCGTCAGTGCCTGATACCTGGCACCAGACCGCCACCGAAGGCATCTCGGACGGCTCGGCCAATCTGTCGTCCTGGTGGGACGTTTTCGAGGATCCGGTTCTTGAAGACCTGATCAAACAGGCCACGGTCGGCAACAAGGACCTGCAACAGGCCTATACACGCATTCTCGAGGCGCGAGCCGGACGCGGGATCGCGACGGGCGAACAATTCCCGGACCTGGATGCCGAAGGGTCGGCCGAGAGAACGCGTTTCAGTGAAGGCGTTATCAGGGAAACGGCACCGCCGCAAAAGCGCGTGGACAACTTCTACAGCCTCGGATTGGATGCGACCTGGGAAGTCGACGTCTTCGGCCGGATCGCCAGAAACATCGAATCCGCTGACGCCAGTCTGGGCGCCACGATCGAAGACTACCGTGACGTCCTGGTAATTCTGTATGGCGAAGTCGCGGCCAACTACATCGAGGTCCGTGCCCTGCAGGCACGGATCGCGTTTGCGGTCGCCAATGTCGAGGCCCAGTCGGGAACGCTGCAGCTGACGCGAGACCGGCTGGCCGCCGAGATTTCGCCGGAACTTGACGTACGGCAGGCGGAGCTGAACCTGGCCACGACCGAGGCCTTCGTGCCGCAGCTCGAACAGGCTAAAGTACAGGGCATCAACCGGCTTGGGGTTCTGCTGGGACAACCGCCAAGCGCCCTGCACCAGATACTGGAAGTCGGCTCTCCGATTCCGCGGCCTCCGGAAGCCGTCGCCGTCGGCCTGCCATCCGAACTGCTGCGTCAGCGGCCGGACATTCGCTCGGCCGAGCGGCAGGTGGCCGCCCAGCATGCGCAGATCGGCGTCGCTACGGCGGATCTTTACCCCCGCTTCTCGCTATCGGGCAGCTTCGCGTTTGCCACCGCCAGCAATGGCATCTTCAGCAGCGGCAACCACACCTGGACGTTCGGGCCGGCGGTGAGCTGGAACATCTTCGACGGTGGCCGGGTTCGCAACAATGTGATCCTGCAGGACTCACTGACCAAGGAGCTCGTCTTCAACTACGAACAGACCGTGCTGGAAGCGCTGGAAGAGGTCGAGAGCAGCATGGTCGCCTACAAGCAGGAACAGATCCGGCGTGACGCGCTGGAGCGTTCGGTTATCGCCGCCGAGCAATCCGTCGAGCTGGTGAAACAGCTGTACATTTCCGGCCTGACCGACTTCCAGAACGTGCTGGACATGGAAACGCGCCTGTTTGAACAGCAGGACGATCTGGCGCAAAGCGCGGGCCTGGTGTCGCAGAACCTGGTTTCCCTGTACCGGGCCCTGGGCGGCGGGTGGCAACCCGATCCGGAACAGCTGGAAGAAGAAATCCAGGATCAGGAGGAGAACGGCGAACCGCTGTTCTGATGACTGCCGCCGGCGCGCGCTAGACTGCGTGCCGGTGTGAAGGGAGGACAAAAACATCGCAAGCCCTGAGCTCAGCGAAGAGGCGTTGGCGGCCCTGCGGTCGATCGATACGCCGACGGTTTGCAATGCGTTGGAAGCGATCGACGACCGGTTCAGGACGGCTGGTTTCTCGACGAAACCCTTCGTCTGCGCCGATCCCCGGCTGCCGCCAATCGTCGGCTATGCGCGCACGGCCCGGATCAGTGCACGGCAGAAGCCGGCCGACGAGCCTGCTGCGCTTCGGGAACGCCGGCTAGGCTACTACCGCAGCATCGAGGATGGTCCTCAGCCGAGCATCGTGGTGATCGAGGACACGGACCCGGAGCCGGGGTTCGGGGCCTTCTGGGGCGAGGTCAACTCCGCAATCCACAAGGGCCTCAACTGCCTGGGCGTGATTACCAACGGGTCGATCCGCGACCTGGACGATATCGCGCCCGACTTCCAGTTGCTGGCCGGCATCGTCGGCCCTAGCCATGCCTGGGTGTCGATCGCAGACTTCGGGTCGCCCGTCTCGGTTCACGGGCTGAAGGTCGAGCCCGGCGATCTTCTGCATGCCGACCAGCATGGCGTGGCGGTCATTCCGCACGAGCTTGCCGAGGAAGTCCCGTTCGTTGCCGACCGGCTGACGCGCCGGGAAGCGGTCATTCTGGAGGCGGCCCGGGCCCCGGGCTTCACGGCGGACAAGCTGGCGGCCGCTTGGGGCAAGGCGGATGATATCCACTAGTAGGGATCGGGGCCGCGGGACGGCATTCGTTGCCTGAAAACCGGTCGTTTAAGGTCGCCATTCTCGGCGCCGGGATCGGCGCCGAGCACCTGGACGGTTATCTGGCACACGATGACCGGTTTCAGGTCGCCGTCGTATGCGATCTCGACCGGGACCGGGCGCAGGCGCTTGCCGACAAGGCCACAGGCGCGACCACGACCCCGGAAATCCAAGCCGTTCTGGACGACCCGACGATCGACATCGTCGACATTTGCCTGCCGCCTTGGATGCATCACGAGACGGCCCTGCGCGCCCTCCAGGCCGGTAAGCATGTGGTCTGCGAAAAACCGATCGCCGCATCTGTTGAACAGGCCGACCAGCTGGCCGCGGCCGCCGCAAGCGCCGACCGGCTGTTCTTTCCGGTCTTTCAGTACCGATTCGGGCAAGGCGCCCGGCAGTTGCGCCACCTCGTTTCCACGGGCCTCGCGGGCATTGCCTACTCAGCAAGCCTGGAGACCCATTGGGACCGCGCCGGCGCCTACTACGAAGCGGCCCCTTGGCGCGGCACCTGGCGAGGCGAGCTTGGCGGCGCGCTGGTCAGCCACGCCATTCACGCCCACGATCTGCTCTGCTTTCTGCTCGGGCCCGTCGCCCGGGTCGCCGCCTTCCAAGGGACCCGGGTGAACGACGTCGAAAACGACGATTGCGCCTCGATCGCGCTGGAAATGGAAAACGGCGCTCTGGCCACGTCGTCGATTACCCTGGGGGCGGCGGAGAATACGTCGCGTCTGAAATTCTGTTTCCAGCACGTGACCGCAGAGAGCGGCACGTCCCCCTACCATCCCGGAGGCGAGGGTTGGCGGTTCACCGCCAGACCGCCGATGGGACAGGATAGCCTCGATGCGGCGCTTTCGGCGGTGCCGCCGGGCCTGGACCGATTTGCCGGGCTGTTTGGCGAACTTGCACGGGCGCTCGACGGCCGCGATGCCGACGTGGTGTCGCTTGCCGATGGACGCCGTTCGCTGGAGCTGGCATCGGCGATCTACGCTTCCGCCCGCAGGGGCGTCGCGATCCCCCTGCCCCTCCTGCCGGATGACCCGATCCGCCGGAGTTGGCTGCCGGAGGACTCATAACGGAATTGCAAAGCGGTCGAACGACGGCGCAGAATAGCAACAGCCCTTAGGGGCCGACGCCGCAGAGAGAATTGCCGTAGTGGCGCCTCTGTCGGCATAGGGGACCAGAAACAAACGAAAGCGACGGGAGGGTATCATGTCAGTCGTGCGTCTTTTGCTGAAGACGATGGCCGTGGGTGCGGCGGCCGCCGGTCTTTTGATCGGCACCGCGTCCGCGCAAACCGAGCTGCGTATCACCTGGTACAATGACGGCAATGAGGGCCAGGTCCTGCAGGACCTGCTGACCCGTTTCGAACAGCAGAACCCGGACATCAAGGTTGTC
>Ga0066187_1000066_pt1 | contig 50434 bp, 44 predicted proteins | sample WorMetexBAHAMAS1_FD_58706 | JGI IMG/M metagenome (GOLD analysis project Ga0066187, IMG submission 58706) | Marine gutless worms symbiont microbial communities from Max Planck institute for Marine Microbiology, Germany - Inanidrilus exumae... | ecosystem: Host-associated > Annelida > Digestive...
TTTGGTCGGCAAGACCTTATTGGCAGGGATAAGGCAATCCGCGAAGCGGTTCAGTTCATCGATATTTACTAAATTTTGAAGATTATCCTCTCCTATGGAGTCAATTTGGGATTCATATCATCGTCTTCAGCTGCCACGGGTAGAGTTTTTTCTAGAATTTGGATATCGGCACCAGCCTTAATATTGAAAATCTCTCTTAAAACACCCTCAATCTTTTCAAGACGAGCAACATGGGTCCAACCAGATCGATAGAGGCGAGCAACATCATCGTCTTCCCAAATACCATCAAGAACCATGAGTGCAGCATCTATATCAGATCGAATAATTTCATTATCGGATTCACGGTAAAGCATTGCCTGGCATCGAGCTCCCCATTCTTTAGCCTTGTCACCTGGATTTTCATTAGGGGCAAGCGCATTAGCTATAATGGTCCTCGACCCATCTGTTATGTGGTATACTTTGTATTTCCCAGTGGCTCTTCCAGATTCAGCCAAATCGGAAATCAAAGATTGGGTTGAGATGTACTCAAAATTTAATCCTAACCGATTGCAGATAGCCTCTATTACTAAATACAAAGGATTAAGTTTCTGAAGTTTTATCGCAGCATCTATACGTAACTTAATTAGTTTGCGTGATAATTCTCCAATCGAAATATCGTGTACCCTAAGTCGTTCATTTCTTACTATATCGTAAAAAATGGCTGCCGCCACATTCGCGTAGATTTGAAGAGAATTCTGATTATTTCCGAGTCTATCGGATTTAATTGTGATGTTATTGAATGGGTTTCCCAAGCCAAGATTATAGTCGTCGTGCTGATACATAAGTCTATTGAATTCATTATGTGTTTTGTCAACACATAGCGGAAGGAGATCTGCGATCCAACATCTAGTATGTTGCAATGGTCCCTGAAATTGGCCAACTAAGTCAGAAAAAAGCATGCGAGCAAGTTTATTTTTCCCTTGAGAAATCAAATCTATTGTATACTCGCACATCATCCTTCTTCGGTCTGCATTTTGTATATCGGCAAAAAAGCAACGCATTGATTCATCTTCTGATAGTCGGTCTTCACAAAAAGATCGTAAAATAGACCCATCCGGGTCCTGAAGAAAATCAATAAAACTTGAATCTATTTCAAGAACATCACCCCACATCTCCTCTGTAATTGTAGCTAGCTTACACCGTACGAGTTGGTCCTGAACCTCTTGAGATAGATCTTCAGGATCACGGAAAGATAGCAACTCCCCAAACTGATCGTCGGTGAAAAACAAGGATCTTAAAATGTTTCTTTTATAGTAGGTTGGAGAACCTGCTGGTGGTGGATCGGGCAGTGATTTCTGCCTGACTCGTTCCATCTGCCACAGGGGTAAAAGTTTTGGATTTATAGAAGCTAAGCCTAAACCCGAACTCATGACTTTAGCTATCGTATCCACGGTTTTTCGATGTTCTTTGGCAACCTGATCGGCTGCCTCAGAAGTGGTGACTCCATCGGTCCCTGCCAGTTGTAGGGCAATCTCTTGAATAGAAGACAAACGATCAGGTTCTACATGATCGATTAACAGTATGTTGTGGTCAAACAGACCACACATTGCGCGGAGATTGGCTTCAGGCACTTCGGTATGTGGATCCCCGAAAAGAACATTCACTACAATCAACTCATCTCCGAAATACACTTTTGCTTCAGTCACAGCTGTAATACAACGGAGCGTTTTCATCTGAAAAGCGTTCCGGGCTTCAGTTTGGTGCACCTCAATCATGATCTTAGGGTTCGTGTCCTCTGGGATTAAAAAGTCTGGCTTCTCAAAACCCTCGGCATATTGAGGAGTCTCTACAAAGGCGATCTTTGATTTTCGCAATGCATGCGCGAGCACACCTTGGAGTATCAAACCATAACGAATCTTTGTCTGTTGTTGATTCATTTTATTACCATAGAAGTCTTAATCACAATGGCATCCGCGGCCGTCTAGGCCCATATACACAAGACCACCTCAAGTCACAAATATCACATGTTCCCTCATCAGGTTGCGATGATGGAGCTGGCCAATCCTGCTGAGCTTTGCAATTCATGATGTCATTTGCTGTGACATCGAAAGCACCGAGGGCTGCCTGAATAACAGTCGGATCAGAAAAATCCACCTCAAATACAGCCCTTGGAGGCCGTCGCTTTGGAGGGGGTTCTCCCGGATCACTGCGTAGTTCGTTAATAAAATACAAAATGGCCCTAAGGGGATAGGAGCCTGTACGAACACGGTAAAGTTCAGCATATACACACATCTGCCAGATGTAATCCTGAAGAATGGGGTCCGATGCATTTGGCCTATTGGTTCCCTTATAGTCCCAGATTTCCCTTTGACTAACTTCGGCATTGGCAGTATCGGCAAGTACATCAACCACACCCCTCATAATGTATTGGGTGCGATCGGATTCGAGGCGATACTCTGTATCTATCACTCTTGGGTACAAATCAGGGCCTTCGAGGTTGTTAAAATTTTGGATGACACGTAATGCCTGATTACGGACATTGGAACTGACCGGTCGAATACCCTGAGTGCGAAGGGCATTCTCAACTTCGCCAAAATAGGTGTCCACATCAGCGTCCGTTGGAATATTGCCGCCAGGCACCCCCTGGATCAAGCCTGAATAGTGGCGATGACAGCGGTCCAATACCTGATGGATGACTGTCCCGAAAAAAACCTGCAATGTTTGTGCAGGGATATAACCATCGTTGCCAAAGTATCCGTACTGTCGCCGACAACGGCGAAATGAAATGATATCGCTTGTCAAGCTAAAACGCGGACGCGTTGATGATTGTTGTCTGGGCTGAACACTAACGCCGGCATAGCTCTGCCAGGGTGCCATTTCGTTGCTCCTTCCTATAGATTAATGCTCCGCCTCGTTAGCCAGTTTCTTGACGGACCGCATGGGATATTCGTTTGTCTTCTGATTTGATCGACACTTCCCATGATAATCAACGCATATTGGGGCCGTGAATAGGCTACGAAATATTGTCGTATTAAATCAAGCTCTGCCCTCTCAGCTGCGGGAGCCCTCGCGAAGGCACGGGCTGTATTTAAAGGATAAGGATCAAATACTTCCTCCAGTTGATGAGTTTCTGAAACTCGAGCTTTGGCTCCTGCATGTCCAACAAAAACAAAGGGAAACTGCAATCCTTTGGCTTGATGTATGGTCATCAATGGCACCATACCGGGTGGGCAAATTATTTCCTCATCCTCGATATCATCTATACCGGCATCGTTCAGATATCCGATAAACAAATGGTAAAATTGGCGCACCCAGCCAGGAACCAGTTCACCGGGAGTTCGTTGAGCTATTCGCATAGTACCTCTGGAAATATCAGGATAATTGGGCACAGGCATGGAGCTATACGCTTCAATCAACTGGGTGAGACGCCCAAGGCGCATTCTCCTCGCCGGATCCATCAGCCAGGTGGGAAATGGTTCGACACCAAGAATCAAAAAGACCATCTCGTGCAATGAACTGTCAAAATATGCACCTGCAGGTGATGTCTGAATCAATTTGACCACATCGTCCACATAACTTCGCAGATCCGCAAATGATCCCGCTATATTGTTAAACGTATCCCAGCAATCTTGAACCAAGGGATATAGCAACTGGCCGGTCCTTCTGCCTTGTTGCACCATAGGCACCTGATTCCGATTGTTGTCAACGATAGCCAGAATGGCACCTAATAGGCATAAAATCTCTTCCTGTGCCAAAAAAGCTTTATTGCGAGGATTGTAAACATTCAATCCTTCATCAATCAATGCCTGAACATACGGTCCAGCGTACCGAGGTGTTTCTTTGGTACTTCTTAATAATAAGCAACACTGATTGGGATCTGAAACAATCCCATTGTCAATTAGCCCTTTGACAGCCGAAGCATAGCGTTCCGGTACATCGCGAACTCTTGCTGCCTCAAGAGTGGCTACGGCCGGGTATGCACCGGTAATCGTGCTTCCGGCATTCAGTGCAGGTTTTCCTGGCACTCTCGCACCTGGTTGATTCATGACGGGAAAAGAAGTGATATAATCGTCGCAAAACTCGACGATGTCCGGGTGGGATCGGAAGTTAGTTGACAGGGGATAACTAATAACTGACGTTGCAGGCAGTCCCATGAAGACTTGCACTGCATCATTGAAAGTAACCATGCATTCCACAGAGCCACCTCTAAAACGGTACATGGCTTGGTCATCGTCGCCAACCACGACAAGGCTGTAACTCCCACGGTTAGCGAGGGACATGTATATTTCTTCTTGAATCCGATTTGTATCCTGGTATTCGTCAACTAAAACCCATTGAATCCCATTATAGTCACTACTATTACCATCAAGGAATGCTTGACCGACAGGTGTTCTTAGAAATTCTAAAAATCTGGCCTGCAGGTGCGAAAAATCGCAACGGAAATTGTCGATTAAAAGTTGATTATATTCATCGTAAAGATCAGCCAACCGTTGCATTTGTCCGCCCGCTACACGTAGCGCAGCAATGTCAATCCGGTCTTCCACCAAACGATTAAAAATCTTCACTAGAGATTTGGCCATCGCCCATTTGCGTGGACAGTTTCTATACCGCGCCTGCCATACATTTCTGGCAAAAAGAAATTCAAATTCAGTCCAAAAAGGAAGGTCTCGCGTATTTACTGGGCGCTTAACGATGTCCATATGCTCGTAGATGAACATGGCCTGTTCAAAATCATCCATTAACCGAACATTTTGATAGTTGGGCGCCCGGTATTCCTGAAGCAATTCGTTGCAGAGCCCGTGGAGGGTATTGATTTGCAGTTTGGCTGTGTCCACTGAATCGAGCGTTGGTTCGGCAGAAATGACATAGGATCGCATCTCGGCTAATCTATCTCCAAGATTCCTGGATGCTTTTTCGGTAAAGGTGGTTACAAAGATCGATTCTGGAGGTACCCTCTCAACCTGGATGGGATCTTGATTAACATATAGAAGGCGCAGCAGCATCACCGTTAGGATCTCGGTTTTTCCAGTTCCCGGGCCTGCTAATACCCATGCAGGGCCATTTGGGTGTCTGATTATGGCTTCTTGTTCTGGCGTCAGAGAGTATCCTCTTGCTGTATCCAATATCTGCAGCAATTCGATTGTATTCAATTTAGAATTCCTTTTTAGACTTTAAACAAGGTCGCGTACTGTAACCCCAAGAGCCTTGGCGATTTTCTTTAGTGTGCCCAAACGAACGTCCACTTCGCCTCGTTCGATGCGACCTATGGTCCGTACCGGAACACAAGCCCTTTCGGCAAGTTCTCGCTGAAGAAGGTCTTGTTTTTCTCTTGCCTGACGAATACGTTTCCCGCATTCTTGGTTAATTTTATCCAATATTAAACCTCCAGAAACAAAACGGGCGACAAAAGGACATTTATGCCCTCTCGTCGCCCGATAAATTATTTATGATTATAAGTATCCCGCTGTAATGCGGGCTAATCTGCCCACCTCCAATTAACTAATTCAGAAATCATAACGAATATCCTATCAAGGCAAAACCTGTTCTCGTTCGACTGTATTTATTACTGTATCCATTTTATTATTAAAGCTAATCAAGTATGTTGTTTTGAAAATCGATGAGCATCTAAAAGGCGGACATATTGATATACATTGTGAAATCCTCTTCTGAAATTACGTTGTCTTCCTCTAAACAACAGAACCTCCTGTCCAAGCTCTCTACAGATGGGGCACCCACAGTCTACCTTTTTCGACCATTTCAATTTTCGAACATCATAGTTGTCCAAGCCAACTCTTGTTGCCCTGAAAGCCCGATGCTGTAATCCATCCGCAATAAAATAGTTATTGACTCCGCTCATCCACGCTTGCCTTAACCATGTGGCAGAATCATAGGAATAAATGCCCATTTTTAAATAGTATTCAATTAGTTTAGGGCTTCCGCTTCCTAGAACATGTATTTTTATCTCTCTGCGTAACTTTGAAACAACTGACTGAACTTCTTTAATGACACTTTTTATGAGTTTTAAGTTCCTCTGCCCAGCAATGGCGATATAGTCGAATCCAAGTTTAAGGATTTGTCTGGCGCACCATACATAGCTGTTGACATCCCATCCCTGCACAACACCAATCAGTCCATACGAATATCGATTACGAGCATGAATCTCCAAACACGCTTCTGCATTCTGAATTGTGGTTCGTACTCGTTTTTCAAGACTCTTTCTCGACAGTCCACCAGGTCGGACCCAAGGGGCGGCAACCACATCTAAAATCATCCCAAAATCAAAACAACCATCTGCATAGAACTTAAGCAATTCTTCGCAGGAGTATGGAGGTTCATCCATATTCCTATATGAGTGGGCACCACTATCCCCAATAATCATTCCTTCATAGCGAAGTTTTTTACGGATATTCTTCGCCTTATTCTGTCCCACCGGCCACCGTGAGATAAGTATCCCATCAAGCAAATCTGGCATAAGGTCCCATAAATAGGTTTTCGTCCAATTATTATGCTTTTTACCCAAGTCGTGCTCCCTCGTCCATTCTTTCCAGATATAGTCAGAGGGCCACCATGGCAGATAATATTTTATTGTCATCGTAACTTCCAAATATCATTTTTTGGTTCATAGCCACGGGTTCTTGCACCTCCAAGCTTGGTAGGCGTCAATAAACCAGCGTGCTTTAATATGCTTTTGAATTGATGAAACATCTTAGATCTGAAGTCAGTGGGTACAACGTCATTCCAACGGACACGGCCTGTCTCATCTGAAAGATTTGCAGCCGAAACAGGATGAAGGAAAAATATTGGTGCCTTTGCCCGATCAATTTTGTCGCACATTTTAGCCAATTCGAGAAAATTTGCCTCCTTATCTCTAAATTTCTCGAGCCCTGATAACAGTAACCGAACGATAGGATCTCTTAAAAGGAGTAGTCGCAAAATTGCAGCAACTTGTGGCAGATGATCGGCCAATGGAATACCACGACCTCTTGCGCCAACCACCTTGTGGATCTCAATCCATTCTGCCAAACTAAATGGTAACGCCTGTTTAGCGGCGGTACCCACAGCTGTTAGCTCAACGGTATTTCCTCTTATCCACACAAGGCCAAGCTTTTGTGCCCCGCTAAGAGCGCTTCGCCACTCTTTGGGCATAGGATAACCCTTATATAGTTGTTCAAGCTGATTAAACGGATACGTTATGCGAGGTTCTAAAATTATTGCCCAGACCAGGTAGTGCGTAGGAATGTTGAAATGAAACGTCTGCCCTCTTGAGACATTCACAGCGCTGTCCATCTGGCTCGAAACAAACTTAAAAAACGTTTCGCAAGGGCATTTGTGCCTCTGGCGAAAACACAAGTTTTGTTTCTTTCCCAACAGAAATAACACCGATATTCTTTCGACGTGCAATGTCAACGATGCTATTCCCAAGAGCACGTGAACTTGCCGCAAAAAATGCATAATGAAAACCATATTTATAAAGTTCGGCCTGCGCCAGTCCTTTTATTAAATCAGATTCACCTTTTGCCTCAATCGCGAAAAGGGATTCACCATCTCCCAACCTTCCCACCAAGTCGGGATGGGCAATGAAGTCCCCCATGTCTAATGTAAAACGTTGAAAGGGCTTTAATGATGGATGGTTGAGAAGAGTGCTGTGGGCATCTGTATATAAGTCAATCACAGGCTCATTTGATAACGTATGAGTCTTTAGGAAGCGGTGGGTTTTCATTATGACTTCCGGCTCGTTCATATTAGCCTTCTATTGTTGCCAGGAAGAACTTGGAAGGCATCAATCATCCTTCGTAAAAATTCATGTCATCACTATCTTTTTCAGCGGCAAGAGGCAATTCGACTTCAGGGATTTCAATCGCCTGTTCTATTGCAGGGAGGTCAAAAATCTCCCGAAGCTTATCTTCCAGATCATCCAACCGCACAATATAGTTCCAACCACTTCTGTAAAGTCTGGCGACATCCTTATCCGCCCAGTCCCCATCAATTACAAAAATCGAATCCTTATATTCTGAGTTCTGGATTTCGCTATCGGTCATCCGATATAAGGTGGATAGACGGCGTGCTCCCCACTCTTTCGACTTATCATCACCATGTTTGTCATGCACAGCTACAATACTTGCTAAAATTCTTTTACCAGTTTTATCACTTCTTATTGCGAAAACAAGCATCTGACCAACTCGAGAGTTCGCAGCAAGATCTGAAAGCAGAGTTTCTATTTGGGTGCGTTTCATTGTAAGCCCCAAACTCTTACATATTGACTCAGTAACAATTACTAAGGGGTTTAATTTCCTAAGCTTTATTGAAGACCTCACTCTGAAATCGAGTAAACCTTGGACGAGATGAGAATGTATATCCTTCTCATTTTTCCTTGAGGAATATTTTTTATCGAAAACTACATCAGAAATAATATCGCTAATTGTATTAACATAATCTTCATTTCGCTCATGTGCTGACCATTTAAGTGCCAAATTATTGAAGGGGCTCCAAAGATTTAATGAATATCGCGGATCTTGATAGATCAATCGATTGAGACTATTGAATCCCATATCACAATATATAGAGGTAAAATCCGCATACCATGTTCTGGAGTGCTCGACGCCGTTAAATGTATTATTTAAAGTGTTTAAAGTTAGATCATGTTTGAAATTTTTCTTTCCTTTTCTCACAGAATTCAAAAACAATTTTACCATGGCTTCTCGTCGAGAAATATTCCTGATATCCTCGAAATACCAATGCATATCTGGAATATTTTTAAGAGCTTTCGCACATAGTTTTCTATGCTTTAAAGTATTAGGTTGAGTGAGGAATAATTCGAAATCAGGAGACACATCTATACGATCGCCTTCAATTTCTTCCACTATTTCTCCCAGTCCCACGCGTATTAGCTGTTTTACACAACTTTTTTTCCATTCTCCTCCAGTAACTCCCTTAATTAGTGAGTCAAAATCATTGTCACTAAAATACATTGCATAAAGCATTTGGCGTTTGTGATAAGTTGGAAAACCAGCAATAGGAGGGACTTTTATTCGAGATTGACGTTTCTGCTCAAATTGCCACAATTGGATAAGATCTTTGCGAGTTTTGGCATTTCCGATTACATAGTTTAACGCCTTGCCGAACTTTTTAATTTCTTTTATTTTTTTCTTACATATTTCTGAGATTGCCTCTTCTGTTGTATATTCTTCATTGGAAGCAAGTTCGAGGGAGGCTTTTTCAATCTCGGACATGGCCTTAGAAGTTGATTCATCTTGACATGGCAAGTAGCTAAAATCATAAATTGCGCCTAATGCACTCATCGGACTTGAAGAAAAATCTTGGTTTGGTAATCCGAATATTAGATTAATTGTAACCAAGTCTGGACCGTAATGTGCCTTGCATTCCATCACTGCAGTAAAGGCTCTCAGAATCTTCATTGCCAAAGAGTTTCTTACATCTGTCTGATGCACTTCAAGCATGAAATGTGGAGAATTTCCATCTGGAATTAGAAAATCTGGTTTCTCACATGTTGGATCATATTGTTCATCCACTACAAACTTGAAACCAGCCTTTGAAAGGGCTTCTCCAGTAACGCCCTGAAGGATTAATCCATGTCGAGTTTTGATCTGAGTGTCATTCATTCAAATTCTCTAAATTGTATCGGTAGAGGAACGTTCTTATAACTGGCCGATAAAATCGCCTGCCCCACACTCATTACTTGCAATTCTCGTTTAAAGGGGTAAATATCATTACTTGCAGTTTGGACTGCTGCGCGCCGCTCTTCTTCGTTTCCCAGAGCCATACTGATTTCAGTATTTAGTTGGCTTAGTATACCGTTGTCGATTTCGGATACCTGTTGGGACACAACAGTTAGGCCGATGCCAAATTTACGTCCCTGTCGACTGATATCCCGGAACACACTTCCGAATTTAATGCGAGCTGGGTTCAAAAGGCTTGGAGCTTCTTCAACAATGATATTGACTGCAGGCAACTCCATCACCTGCTTAAGGTTTCGTTCATCCAGATATGGTGAGTTTGGGCCAGCCAATTTTTCACGCATTTTTTCCTTTAATGATTCCTGCAAAGGAAGGTGGCGGTCCAATTCACCTGGAGTATCCGCATCGCCTAAAAAATGTTTTATGGAAGTTGAACTTTTCAGAGCCTTTCGCAGTGCAAAAATGGTTCTTGCAACCACGGTTGTGAGGAGAAACTGCTCTGTTTCGGTCATCAACGTGGTGTCCACATCCAGAACACGGCCACATTCAAGGGCCAAGATAATATCTGATAGGCGGGATGAATAAGCCCGATTGTTGGGTACCAGGCTTGAACGGCCACCGGCCAAAAATCCTAACCGACGGTTAATGGCTCCCAGGGAGGCCTTGTGAACAACGCGGTCGTCGGGTTCCACCTGACCGTTAAGAACAGCGCTGATCCAGTTTTCACCATGCTCATCCCCTATAGCCTCGGCCGAGGCACTCATGATATCGGAAAACTCCATGATACTGATCAAATCAGCTGGGGTAATGTCCCGCCGATGCAGAAAACAGTTGCGCCCTTTGCCTTTCAGGCTTGGATCCTCATCAAGGGCAGTTTGGGGCCGGCAGGACAGGTAATAAAAATCACCCACAAGCCTTTTTCTTTCTTCCGCTGGAATGCTATTCACGATGCGGGTGAGCCCACCGGCCGATCCAGGCTTCCAATGGGCAAATTCATCATGGGGATCAATGGCAAAAAGGGAAACGATCCGATCGTCTTTATCCCATTCATTACGAGGGATCGTTTGAAGGCGATGATTGTTCTCAAACAAAGCTTCGATAAGCACCATCAGATTGTTGCTCTTACCGGTACCCGTACGCCCGAATACGCCTATATGGTGAGCGAAATACTCACCAGGAATTGCAACCTGGACATTTTCAAGAGGCCTTTCCCCAGCCAACAGAGCTCCGACACGAATGCCGCCCTGGAGTTGTTCTCGTAGCAGGTGGGTTAACGCGGTTTCCTGTGCGGCAATTGTAACTTCGTTCCCAAAACCGATCTTGAAAACACGAGACAGATGGGCAGGAAGTTTGCGGGGAGAACGGAATTTCCACCGGCCATCAATGTGCTCAGAATAACCGAGCAGGCTGCCGGTCAAGCGCAGAAGTTTGTCCCTTTCGAAATCGTCGGCATAGAAGGGGTCATCCATGGCGATCAGGTTCTTGGCCATGGGGTCCATGTCCTCCTCGCGGCGCAGGACATTGGCATATTGGGTCATGCGAAAGATGTAGACACGTTCACCACCGCGATCAGAAGGGATCAGAAACAAGTCCCCTATGGAGGTGTCGAAATTGCGGGCGTAAACGACAATCTCACTGGTGGATGCCCCGGCCAGAACGCCATATGCCTCGTTTCCTAAGATCTCCAATACACCTTGATAGTCCATCCTTACCTCAAAGTTTCGTATGGTTGGCGGTGCTCCAGGAACTTGATCTGTATTAAGTAGTTATACCGTATTACACTCCTGTCTGGTGGATCTCTTCCTGTGTCCGCATGAAAGCACCTCTTAAAACCCCTTCTTTACGAGCCTGTTGCAGCAAAATATCGCGAACAGCCTTACGTTCCTGTCGTGTCAGACTGGATCGCCTGTTCGCCGAATGTAGCGGGTAGGGGTACCCGTAGCTACGGACATCATGGCAGGTATAGTCCAGTTCCTGGAACAAACGTTGTTCATTTTCTCGGTCTCCGCTGATATGCATTCTCCACCACTCGGCATCCACATCCAATCGCATGGGAAAGGACATCTCATGAAACTTAAACAGATAAGAGATGCCAAGTTTCGGTGGCACCTCCCGGTCCCTTAAGAATGCGGGTCGCTCTTCACCCAGGGCTTCCGATGGAAGGCGTAAAAACCAGTGGTCTTTGGCTCCGAACCGTTCAATTGCCCATCGGCCTAAAAGATCGCCATTGGGGATGTTGTGAGACTTGCACAACCCCAACACACAAGTTCCCTGCCCATTGGCCTTGCAGATCAGATATCGTTTGAGCAATTCCGGCAGATAGATTGTCTCCCCCAAAAGAAAATACACCAACGAGGTGTCCAGCAGTAGATATTTGGGGGTTGATGATAGACTTCGTACGGCCATTCCGAGCTCCGCCATGGATCGGATCAGGTATGCGTGTGTGCCCACCTGCGAAGCAAGGGAAAATGCCAGTGCATCCCAGGTGACATCCCCGGGATGAAGCGTTTTTCGTCCAAAGGTTGAATACACATCACAGTAATCAGATTGGGCTATCAAATCCGGAAGGTTCGCACCGATCAGCTGTTGAAGAAAACTGCGATAGCCGGCCTGAACCCCATCTCCGAAATCCCTCAAATTGATCAATCCCGTAAACATGGTACCGGCTTCGGTTTTGGCCGACAGTTTATGCTGGCGCCTGAAGCAGGTTTCAAACAATGCACTGGCTGAAACAGCAAAATGCATAAAGACGTCATCCTGCTGGAGAATGGGAAATTCCCCGGAACCGTCCACACCAGCTACTACGAAATCCGATTCAAGTTCCCGGCAGTGGTTAAACTGCGTCAACCCTTCGCACAATTTCTCCAAATCTGCTTCAGGTGGTTCCACCTCCTCGATGGCTTTTCTGAAGGCTTCTACGGCTTCAGCAGCTGTTTTTACGAAATTGCGTGACAGGAAATCGAAATCCATTCACCGGTCTCCGAACATTTTGCAGAGCTGGTCATAAAAAATTTTGGTATTATGGAATCCACGTCGACGATTACGATTGTTGCCCCTGAAAATGATCACTTCCACGCCATGTTCTTGGCAAATTTTGCATTCGCAGCTTTCCCAGGGTCGGTCTTTCAGGGTTTTTCGAATCAATATATCATGGCCATTGCGGTTGCCGCCCATTAGATCGTCGTAGGTCATGACTGCCTTGAAAACGTCCTCAAAATCCGCCTGTTTCTTATCGTAGGCCCTCAACAGGCGCAGGCATTTTTCTTCGAGAATCTTAACTTCTTCTAAGGAAATCTTCCCCTCCCTAACCATCTTTTTTGCACGAGGGCTTTTTTCGGCCTGGGGTATTCGGATGGCTGCGTATTTCTCTCCAGAAGTGAAATAATTAGCCGAAGCGCCTAACCAGGCCCGCCTTAAAAACGTAGCACTGTCAACGCTGGTGACCCCCAATCGGTTCATCTCCTTAAACGCGTCCGGGCGTGCCACGCCAAAAAGATGCAGGTCCACACCGGATTTCAGTATCTTTTTAACTTCCCTCAGCACTTCGAGAATACCTTTGGTCGGGGTTCTCACCAGTCCTCCCAGGGCGATATAGGTGTACCCCATCTCCTGGTAGGCCTTGACCGCATCGGCATAACTTTCCGGTGACCATCCCTGCACGGCCCCCACCGGCACAAACCGATACCGACCTTGACGGTGTCCTTCGATAAAGCCCTTTGCGTTATTGATCGTCAATTCGTAGCGCCGATCGCGTTCGTTCTTATCAATGGTTTCTTTCTTGAAAAGAAATGGACCGTCCTTAAACAATTCCAACTGGCGCCTGATAGACTTGATCTCTTCGATGCCGCTCTTTTGGTGTGTATCGAATTCGTCTTTGGTAATCTCCTGTTGGCTGCCATCTTTACCTATCAAATAATAGATGTCTTTCTTCAGCACTCCTTTGACAATTAGGTGGTCGATGCTGACACCGTAGTCAAAGTCGAATCTCTGGTAATAATCGAGGATCTCTTTGGTTTGATACGGGGGCACATCTTCCAGGATATAACCGAATGCACCGCAATCCCCCATGATCGGAAATTCCCTGGGAACCCTCAGGTACCGGTGAACACCAAGTTTCTCGAGAATGGCCTTTTTGCTTTTTTTCCCTTCTACAATGACTTTGGAAATCAGAATCCCATCATACTTGGGACTGTCGTATATCTGGTGCGCATAGTGGGCGAACTCGTACCCGTCGCCCGTTCCTTCCGGGTGGGTGTCGGTCTCAAAATCGTAAAGGGGATTTACCAAGTCATCCCATTCCGGTATGAAATAGCGCATCTTTTTCCGGTGAGGTCGGCCCTTCCACTCGGATGTCAGCTTGATAACACGTGCATCGTAGTCGGCCTTCAGCTGGGCGTCTGGATCTTTTTTGGGTTTGGATTGCATTTTTGCAATCATCGGTTTTTCGTAACCCTTTACAAAATCCACCAACCGCTCAGGTGATCCTACAATGGTTTCCAGAAAAGACGGATCGTTATCCACGTGTTCTCCCAAGATCTCAAGCACGCGGCCTTTGAGGGCCACCAGGCCGGCACCCAGTCGACGGGCATCCTGGTTTGACAGAAACACCGTTTTCACCCCATGGCCAGACGGCAAATAGCGTTGGCTGCCTTTTCCGGTGAAAAACACGCAATTTACCTCCCCAGCTAACTCAGACGGAAAATTCACGGCTCGAAGGTATTCCTTACCCAGAAGGAAAATACTGAGGTTGTACCCTTTTATGGCAGATAAAATTCCTTCCGGAACCTTTAAAAAATCGGCCCACGATCTCAACTCTTTGACCTTCAGGCCATTGAAGGTCATTTCGTAGGGTACAATGGGCGTGCTTTCATTGATCACGCCATATCCCGCAGAGATAATATTCAGATCCACTCGCAAATCCGGACATGACTTTCGAATAAGGTCCAACCCTCGAAGCAGCCGGACATGCTGTTGACCCGTGTACATATCCCGAGCCGGTAAGCGGAAATCCGAAAGCTCCTTTTCTCTCTTTAAAAATGTATCAGTACCGATAAGCCGAAAGTCGTCCTGCGTCAGTTGATTCTCTGGTTTATGCTTTTTAGCACCGGTACAGGAAGAAATAATGGTTACTCGCATTAGGTTGACCTTTTTATCGCTATAAACGCGGCAGGGAGTGAATATAAGCCACGGCATCATCAATCGATCCACAGATCTTATGGCTATGATAAATCAACCAAGGGCTGATCTCACCATATGGATTGATTATGACAATGTGCTTGTCACGCTCCCATGCGTACAAAACCTCCATGGAGGTTCCGACACTCGCTTTAATATGATTGATTAGAAGAACATCGGCTGTATCGATCGAAGCCTTGTCTTCCTCAACAATTATCTCATAGTTTTCAGTCGTCGCCCCACGGTAGTCCCGATCCATAGGGTCTAAGACATCGATACCGTTTAGTAACTTTTTAGCCTTCTGTCGCCAGTCGATACACTCGGTGTCTTTGCACTGAAATATCGGCCCTGCCAGGTATACTTTCATCGACTATGCCGCCACACCAGAGGCATTGCCGGTTTGACCGACCAGACGCCTTCGAACCAGATGGATCACCAAATAAATCACCGGGGTATCCAGCAGCGCGATGGTCATTTTGACGAGCCACTGGCCGAAAATCAGAGAACCGATGGGCATCACCCCGTAAAACGCAATGGTGATAAAAATGAACGTATCCAACAGCTGTGACACCGCCGTGGACAGGTTATTGCGCAACCACAGATGCCGATCGTTGGTGATCCGTTTCCAGAAATGAAAGGCCCAAACATCATGAAACTGGCTGACCAGATAGGCGATAAATGACGCCACGATGATTCTGGAGGTGCTGCCCAAAATAGAGTTGAAGGCGGTCTCGTTGGTCCAGAAAGGCGCCTTTGGCCATGCCAGGCTCAACTGCACGAGCACCAGTACACAAAGGAGTGCTATGAACCCACCTAAAACCGTAGCGTTGGCCCGTTTCTTTCCCCATATTTCACTGATCACATCGGTGCAGATAAATGTGATGGAGTATGCCAACACGCCGGCCGGCATAAACAGACCGAATACGTCTATGATTTTGCTGGCCAGCACCGATGCTATCGTAATGCTACCGATGAAAATGCTTAACAAAATGATGAAGGCCCGATCGCCTATAGGCGAATATTCAGGATCGTTTATCATATTATTTTCCTTGAGCATACCGGGTTGGATCCTTCACATCTGCATCCAAAAAACCCTTTTTTCTTAAAAGACAGCTGTCGCAATGCCCACAGGCACCCCCATCCGGTGTGGGGTCGTAACAGCTCAACGTCAAACCATAATCAACGCCCAATGACACACCTTTTTGAATGATCTGGGCCTTGGTCAAATCGATCAATGGGGTCTGAATTTTAAACTGGCTTTTCCCCTCGACACCGACCTTGGTAGCCAGATTGGCCAACCGCTCAAAAGCTTCGATAAATTCCGGCCGGCAGTCCGGGTAACCGCTATAGTCTACGGCATTCACTCCAATAAAGATATCTGAAGCACCAATAACCTCGGCCCATCCCAAACCATACGATAAAAAAATCGTATTGCGGGCCGGCACATAAGTGACCGGGATATCAGCGGTCATATCGTTCTCGTTGCGATCTTTCGGCACCTCGATATCGTCAGTTAACGCAGAGCCACCAATCAGTTTCAAATCAATGTCAATCACCAAATGCTCTTTTGCGCCGATGACTGCTGCTACCCTTTTGGCTGCATCCAGTTCCACGGAATGACGCTGACCGTAGCTAAAACTAAGGCTGTAGACCTCGTAACCTTCAGCCTTGGCAATGGCCATTACTGTTGTAGAATCAAGCCCACCGCTTGAGAGCACTACCGCTTTTTTCTCATTTCCCATAACTGTTCTTTCAAACTCCCCTCAGATCTGGATCCCAAATGATTTTATGTAGCTGGATTTGAAGTCTGACATCCAAACAATCCTGCATTATCCACTTGGCCAAGACTTGGGGCTCGATTTTCCCAAAAACAGGCGAAAAATGGACTACAATATTTCGCTCCAGTAGCTGCGGATAACTTTGCAGAATGCTCTTGGCAAAATCGTAATCCTCCTGATCTCCAATAACGAACTTGACCTCGTCAGTGCTTGTGAGTCTGTCAATGTTTCCTAAATCGTTATGCCGTTGCTCGCCACTGGATGGACATTTGATGTCCATTATACGTACACAACGTTCATCCACCTTATTGATATCCAAACTACCATTGGTCTCAACAAGAACCTTATGTCCAGTCTCGATGAGATGGTGAACAATGTCCGGGGTCTGTTGTTGCATCAGGGGTTCCCCACCGGTGATCTCGACAAGCGGACAACTGTAACCGTTGATTGTCTGGTAAATATCGTCTATTTCAATTAAACGTCCTTCATCGTAAGCATATTGCGTATCGCAATACGAACATCTCAAATTGCATCCGGTCAATCTTACGAATACACACGGACGTCCGGCGTATGAAGACTCCCCCTGGATGCTATAAAAAATTTCGTTGACCTTAAGCGGCACTCATTCCTCCCAGTAAAATGCTCCAGCACCTGGGGTTTCACACACCTTAACCTTTGAGACCTGCAGAACATCGGTATTGAGCACGTTCCCGATCTCTTTGTACAGATATTTGGCGATGTTTTCAGAAGTGGGATTTTCCTCCTTAAACGCCGGTAACTCATTCAGATCAAAATGATCCAAACCGCTGAGCACATCCTTAACGGCTTTCTTAATGTCCCGAAAATCAACGCCGATACCGATGTCATCCAGTTCCTTGCATTTCACATAGACCTCAATAATCCAGTTATGGCCATGGGTTCTGGCACAGTCCCCAGCATAGCCCCTAAGGGCATGTGCTGCTGAAAAGTGAGTTTTCACATAAACTTCATATATTCCAGCCATTTTCCCTCCAACCCAACATGATGTATCCAATTATCATCTAACAGCTATATATTGTGCTAAGCACCAATAGCATCTCACTGGGCAAATCACAATTCTTCATATCGCAATGCTAATTTTTTCAACTACTTAAGACCAAGTTCAACACTTTTTCGATCTCGTCTGATTGAATGCCGCCTTGTTCATCATCCATCGTTGTTACCAGTGCCCCCTCTGGCCCACTGCCCTCATTGAACGGAATAATTCCCTGTTGCTTGTACCATTTTAGCTTTTTTTCCCAACGCTTTCGATACGATGGAATACGCAACATTCCCAAATGTTCCCAATACACTTTTAGACCAGTGTCATCATCCTCAAATGTAAAATCTGGATAACGTGTTATTCCATCATTTCCGAGAAGTGGGGCTTCATAGGAATATTCTATCTTTCTACTATAAAGGAGGTCCGCGATAATAACTTCAGACTTCGAACGAACGCTATCCCCTCGTCTTGTCCGGTGAATCAGTCTTTCTTCAAGAAACCGGTCACGGAGATCAACACGGGATGGCGGCTTGAACAGATTGGTGAGCCTTCGGGCAGACTCAGAATAGTAATCCGATGCAAACCGTTTTAGATCATGAGGATTACCTTGGTGAAAAATGATGACTCTATTCTGTTGGCGAGTTAGAGCCGTGTATAGCAACTCACGACTGAGCAACCAGCAAGGATTAGGAATTATCAGAAACGTAAGCCCAAATTCTGAGCCCTGTACCTTGTGAACCGTTAGGGCGTAGGCAAGCTCTAACTTCGGTTCGGCCTCCTGGCCGAAATCGCGTTGATAAAAATCGTACTGGAAACATGGTTGAGAGGCAAATTCGACTTTAAGTATTTTTGGCGGCCCCTTAATTTTTGACTTTCTTCCCTTAAATTGGCCCACCACAACGCCAATTTCACCATTGGCCAAATAACATAAAGCGTCCTTTTTGGGGTACACTCTTGAATGTCGATGGTTTCTCAAATTGATGACCTTGTCACCATAAACAATTTCTTCTCGCCCCATAGGTTTAGGAATTTTTCGCCATTTTTTACGAATTGCATTTTCTTTTGTTTTATACCGAAATTTAGTTTGTATGTACCGATTCAACGCCTCAACACCATGTGGCTCATTTCGGACAGGTGATAGGAGCTGCCAGTCCTCTATCTTTTTACACGCACCATCTTTATCCGGCCAACCGCAGTTGAAATAAACCCATTCTTTATAAAGAGATCCTCCCAATGATTGTTCAAACCCTGCGATGTCATTCTCATTTTCCAAGTTTAGTTCTTCGACAATTGCATCAAGCAGTTCTTTTTGCAGATCACTTGAAGATTTCCACTCTACAAAACGCAGATGCTTGGAAACACTGCCCTCAACAATCTTGGACCATATTTCATCCGCACCAGGATCTAACGGTCGTCCACTAAACCAATCTGCCAGCATGAGGTCCTCACGGTCCTGTCCAACTTGGCGGCGTCGAACAGTCAGCTCGGCGTATCCTTTGGCAATCATTATTGACTTTGATTCAATATTATCTGGCCGTACAGCCTCAACGATGTCTAGAAAAGGTCTACCAGCGCCAATCGGTGGGAGTTGTCTTGGATCACCAACAAGAACAAACCGTTGCACTCCGGTTAGCGCATCAATAACGGCTGCAAGTTGCTCTTCGGTAAGCATCGACGCTTCATCAATTATCACCGTCTTGGCCACATTTTCAGGGCTTCGGTCCGATAATCTATATACACCTGTGTGCGGTTCGTATCGGTCCAGGGGCATTAGAAACTGTGCAATTGTTTTCGCACCCACAACGCCCGTCTGTTGTTCAAACCGAACACGGGCCTTTCCGGTTGGCGCCAAGGCTAATATACCGCCGGTCTTCACACTTTTCTCGCCACAAAGAACCTTCAACAACGTTGTCTTTCCCGTTCCTGCAGGCCCTATTAGCACAGAGATCCTTGAAGAAAATATTTCTTCTAAAGCGGCTGCCTTCTCGTTTCTTGCCGCAATCTCCTGAGAGTCTTCTGTCGAATCCTCTAAACCAAATAGATTATCCAGCCTCTCTCTCCAATTTACCGTCGACTGATGGCGTTTTCCTTTTAGACGTTTTTTTACGGTATTTCGTATGAGATTGCAGGTATCTTTCAGTCGTTTGAGTTGATAGGCTGGTTTGCCATCTGCCATGCCGGTTGAAACGATTTCGGGTTCGAATTTTGTTTCTGCTAAAGTCATCATGTCACCGTCCACCGGACAAGGTGGATCCGTATCCAGATCACGGATGTGACGAATTATATCCTCTCTCGGTTGCACTGTATGGCCGTCGTTTGCGGCACGTTCGAGTTGTTGGATTGTGAACGCACGAATCCTTCGCTCATCAAGAGGGTCTGGCACATTGGAAGGTTCTTCCACTGGAAATTGTTTCCTGAGTGTATCATTAGGAAATAAGCCCCGATCAATTGTTGGTAACGAAATGGAGTTGATGCTCATCCTATCCGCCTCGTAAAGCAGGTAGGGATTTTGAATTAGCTGACTATCACTGAGGTCAACTCTAAGCTCTTTTCGCCGCCTGTCCTCATTGACATAATAACAAGCAGCCTGCTCGTTGGTCAGCTCAAAGCGGCCCAACAACTTTAATAATTTTAGCCTTTCTCCCGGTACAGCTTCCCATTTACGGGCGATTGCCGGGCTGACAAAACGAGAAATGCTTTTGGGAAAGTTAGAGGTATTACGAATCAGTTTGTCTGTGATAGCCCATGGGTCATCTTTTGAGTCATCTGAGGCTATCTTTTCGATTTCATATGCCAAGAGATTACCGTGCTGAAAACCAAACGCATGGAGGGAGGCCCCAAGGCCTGGGTATGGACCACGCATGCTCCAAAGTTCATTAAGCCTTTGGTCTATCCAACGTTTCACCTGTGTCCAGGGTCCATCAATAATTTTTTGTATATTTTCAAGTGCTTTGTTGCATGAAAGCAGTGAGGCGATAGCACCGTCATTTGTTACATGCTCACTCGCATAACAAAAGGACCAGAAATGCTCATCCGGTGCAAAAGCTACGTATGGTGATGGATCATCTTCGGGGTGTTTTTGTAAATAATCAAGAATCTTATGATAGGGTAAAAGAAATCCGTCTTTAAACTTCGGTCTTATCGAATGCTGGACCGCCCTTTCCCAGAGCACACTGTCCAACTTGCCTTTCCCTCTGTATAGATATTCCACTGGCGATGCAACGTACTCAACCCACCCAACGCCTATGAGTACCCGCCGACTATCTTCAACAAGTGGGACGCGTTTAGCATAGATGAAACAAAGAGATTTTTGGGGCTGAATGGCACTAAAAAAGGTGTCCAGCATGACAAGTTGATTGTGCTTGGTTTGTACCCAGGCAGTCTCAAATCCCATAATATCATGTGCTGAATCCTCAAGTTCTGGTTCGAAACCAAGATCTAAAGATGTATATTTTTCTGTGGCTAACTCCTTTAGCATCCAGGCAAAAGGCAAACAGGCTGCAGAATAGGCAGGATACCGAAAAGGCGTGGGAAGTAGGTGCTTATGGGCTTCGCTTGTTTCAGAATATGGGTGCTTTAGACTTCGTGTGAAGTCTCGGTTTGACATAAATCCGCCACGTTCACTGACACAAGGGGGCAGTTTATCATCATCGACTTCACTCCAATCTTTTCCCGAAAGTTCGTCCTCACGGCTGTCTTTTCGTTGTTCTCTGATTCTCCTTAAAATTAAACAAGATACGTTGTCTGATGGTTTTTTACAGAAACATCCAGTCCAATTCGTATCGTGCCAAGGTACCCTGATAGATAAATGTCTCAAAGGCAACTTTCTTGCGCCGTCGGACAACGAAGTCATAATCATCACCATATTTTTCAGAGAAATACTTCCATTTCACTTTCGTTATAGGGAAACGAGATATAGTTTTCTATTATTTCCATAGAGAGCTATCGATTTCTCGAATAAAGTGAGAAGGTCGATTCTTATCGTAAAATAGTGCCAAACGCCTCATGGCCCTTGAAAGCCCCACACTTAGAAGCCGCCTTTCATCAGCAAGGCGAGCCGTCTTTTCATCTGGATCTTTGATCTTCCATATCATCATGGGGATTTGATTCGAATCTACCCTGACTACTGCAACAAATGGAAACTCAAGCCCTTTTGCCGAATGAAGGGTCATTACTTTAACAATTTTTTTGTCTAGATCAAAGGTATTACCCTTTACAAGCTCTGCCGGAATCCCTCTCTCACTGAGACAATTAGCAAACTCCTCTCCAGCTTTGTTACTACGGATAAAAACGGCTCCGGCCGTCACTGGCAATCGCAGCTCCTCAGCTGATTTTTTCAGAAACTGGATGGTCATTTCGACCTGCTCTTCAACCCCAGCACAACCCTTGAGTGTTGGTTTTGGACCATCCAATACTGGAATTAAGTTAACAGTCTCAGGATCTGCCCCGCCATTTTCTCGCAATGGCTGTATAGCTGCTTCCATTATTTGGCGGGTGCTTCGGTAGTTGTATTTTAGAATGGTTGTTCTGCCCCGGATGTTTATCGTGCTATCAATGCGTTTCCAGCTAAATCCACGATTGTATATGGATTGGCCTGAATCGGCCGTCATATAAAACCCCTGTGGATTTTTGCATAAAGCCACACAAAGTCGTATGCCGACTGGAGTGAGGTCTTGTGCCTCATCGACAATTACAACGTCGTATTTTGGCATACTGACGTTTCCGTTCAATAAAGCTTTGAGAGCATGGGTTCTTAGCTGATCCCAGGTTTCGCGTTCATTTTTTAATAACTTTTTACAGTACCGCTCATGAAGTTCCCATACTGCTTTACGTGTTTCTACATCAAATGGGATTCCTCGGCCTGTACGATCCTCCTGTAAATAGTCTTCCAGGCTGTTTATTTCACGACCTTCAATAACCCAGTCAAATTCTGCAATCATGTAATCGTTGCTCACTCTGTCGAGTAGCCTTTTTAGAGCTGGAAGTTCAGTTTTTCCATTTTGTATCAATTGGATGGCATCAGTGAGAGCCTCAGATTTGTGGTGCTCCGTTGCAGGCCTAAATTCAAGGCCTGCTTGACCGATGATCATTCGCACAATTTTGTCGAGGTTGTTTACATGGACATGTTCCATCGAATCCCCAAGCAACGGGTTCAATAATTGCTCGGAAGCACGGATCAAGGTGGTGGTGTAAGTGACAAATAGGATTTTGGGAGGTGTTTCGTTGAAGAGATCTCTCTGAGCATCGGGCTGCATTAAATTCCTAATGCGATAAAGCGCTACAAGACTCTTACCCGTTCCTGGACCACCTTTAACTAATGTAGGGCCTTTCAGATTTTTCTTGGCAACCTTCTCCTGGTCCGGATCCAATTTGAGCAGGAAACCTTTGAGGGTACCGGCCATATATTTTTCGAGATGTTCAACAGAAGGTAGATCATATACAGGCTCTTCGATAACTTCTTCTATTTTTGCAGGTTGGTTCCACCGCAATACTCTTTCTTTGACGCCATCATCTATATCCAAGTCAAAAATATCTTCGATACAACTACAAGACGATATAAGCTCTATATCTTCATCTGGAACTCCCCATTCTTCGAGCAGTTCAGCTAAAAGCCGGGTTCCTTCTTCGGTTCGATTGGTTTGGTCGTCTTCATTTTTATCTACATGCATATCCTCGCCTGAAAAAGAATCCACAATTTGAGGGGGATCAAAATGAGTTGTCAGGATCGGTTTTGGGTCAACGCCGCTGAATCTGACAGGTGTGTTCACATTTGCATCCGGAATGGAAGCAAAACGCTGGTAGATATCAGCACGTTTACCAGCCATTAGAAGTTTTATACATTTATTCCCGACACAGTAGATTAAACGGTAATTACCAATACGGTATCGATAGACATTGCTATATTGCTGTTTAAAGCACTTTTTGGCATGACCATTCCCTGTGTATGGATCGTTTTGGATCTGTTTGAGTGCATGAAAAAGCTTTTTCTGTGTACTCTTAGGCACCTGCCACGAATCGTTCTGAAAAGAAGGTGTCGTGAGTAGCTCCAGTTGCATGTTTCTCCCTGCCCTGTATTTCTCTAATTCTATTAAATCCTATTAAACAGTCGAGTAGCGAGGCGGTGACGGATCCGTTATTGTTCGTGATCTCAGGATCATTTGCATGGCAGCGTCACCGCAAAACAACCAACGATTAAAAAATGAATCTGGTAGTATCTGTTTGGTGTAATTTTTCATTAGACATAACCAATGACCACTATCGTGGATAGGTTCCCCAACATCTGCGATACCTTGATCACCCAAAAACCCCAAATAGATCAACACCGCAGGAACGCCAAGTGACGCCACCTTCCAACTCCAAGCAACCCGATTGGCAAGCTGATAATGTGTCTCCCTGGATAGGTTCAACCCCGGCATATGCCTGCCGAGGTCATCGCTTGCCTCCTTAATGGCCTGTCCAATTCTTTTGTGATTTTCACGCGATTTATCTGACGCATCGGGTTTCAAGGGTTTGCCTGCGGTGTCAAGTTCGTTGTCGTTCGCCTTAGCTTCTACGAGAATCAACCCTCTTGTCTTTGCGATAGTGCAGGTTGACACCAAATCCCAGTTGGGTGTGTTTGCTCTCCCATTATGGACCAACCACCAATATCTCAATGAGTTTGAAGTGACCAAATTTGGGAATTCAGTAGGACCAAATTGTTCAAGTCGTGCCTCGTCCGGATCTCGATATCCTATTGGAGCCCATCTGTCATTGTGCTCTATCTCAACACCTGGGAGGTTGGTTAGCTTTTTGAGTTGATATGGGAAATCCTCCTGTTCGACCCAATCGAGAATATGTTTTCTGCTTCCGCGATATTTTAATCGTCTGCTGCTCATCTCGATATCCATTGTCATCGGTGGGTTGTGTAGAACAGAAGACTATTGAAAATTGTTTGGTGATGCTTCTGTATACCCATGAATTTCTATTTGTAGAAAATTTGCTCTTACTGCAATAAATCTTCCAGTAAATTAGCTGCTTGATTTTGGAAATAGCATCTCCTTTAAAATTCGGTCCAAATCGATGCCTCTCCGCTGCGCTTCTATAGCAAGCTCAACCGTCTTGGGCGGAAGGATCATTCGTTTGAAAAAGATCCTCGCCCGGTCTGGAAGCTCGTCGATATCACGCCCAGCAAGAAGCTGCCGGGCATCCATGATGCCGCTGTCTATGAACTTAGCAAGGTAATAAGGGGTAATCCGCTTCTTGTATTCACCGTTCTCGTTCTTGGTAATCATCTCGGTCAAGCGGGATTGATGAAAACCGAGTTTTCTTGCGATCGAGGAAAGTTGCCGTTTGTCCCTGTAACCTCGCAGTATCTCCCTAATCTTGGGAGCAAATTCCTCCAGAGCATCGACCTGGTCCTGGTCCTCGATATAGGCGGATTCGTCTTTTTGGGCCATGCGGTTGATTTAACAGTACATGGTCTGTCCTGTCAAAATTTTTATTGCATTTTGTGCAAAATATTAGGTGTTTACTATAAATCTATCCAGATCATCATCTTGTTTAGGCTTTTGCGCTGGCCAATTGAAGCGCTAACTCCTCAAGATAGCTGGATTTCTCAATGTTGTTGATCCATCTGTCGGGGATGGCTGCAACACCGAGATAAGCGCCGCTGATTCCTCCGGCTATGCAGGCGACCGAGTCCGAGTCGCCGTTGGTGTTCGCCCCCCTCAGCACCGTCTTGACATAGTCGCCAGGGTATTTCAAAAAGCAATAAAGCGCCAGCGCGACAGCCTCTTCAGCGATCCAACCTTCTCCAAGGTGTTTCAAGGCGTTTTCCTCGTTGGGCCATTTGAGGCATTCCGAGACTTTGGAAAGGGCGGTTTCGAACTCCCTGGATATGCCGGCTGTAAACGATAGCGTCTCGGGAATCATACGATCCGGTTCAATGCCATCCAGTGCCAATTTTACCAGATAGGCAGCCCCGATGCTTGCCGCCACGGCGGTCCGGTGCCCGTGGGTGCAAAGGCCGGATGCCCGGGCCACCTGTTTTAGTTTGTCCGAATCATGCTGATAAAAATAGCCGATGGGCGCTACCCGCATGGCCGACCCGCACCCCTTGGAATCGGCCACCCCGCTTTCGGCCCAGTGGACACCTCGCTCCATGGCCGCAACACCGGATAGGCAGGTGTTGCCCGGAGCCCTGTTGTTTTCCGGCGAGCGCCGCCATTTGACGAACTCCTCCTTGACCGCCTCCATGATCGATTCAAGATCCCGGTCTCCGGCCTTGATCAGTGCCTCGGCAACGGCAATACTCATCTGGGTGTCGTCGGTAAAAAGGGCCGGCGATTTCGGAAAATCCGTTATGCCGGCTGGACCGAAATCCGTTTTTATCCGACTTAATGTCATGAATTCTGTCGGGTAGCCCAAAGCATCCCCTATCGCCAGACCGAATATCAGGCCTTTGGCCTTGTCACTGTCCATGAAACCCTTCCTATTGCAGGTAATCCAGAGCCTGGTCGTAGGCCTTTCTTTTGAGCGCAGCCCCTCTTCCAAACAAGTTCGACGCAATGTTGTTCCCGGAATTTTTCTCGTAATGATCGACAAACTCCAGAACTGCGTTGAAGGTGCCCCAGAGCGACTCTTTGACACCGTTGATGTCCGTGCCTTTCCCGTTTACTCGAAGGTCGCTGATGCGGCTACGGGCTTCCTTGATGCTCTTTAACCGCGCTTGGTAAAGGTTGTTGACACGGCTGTCCACATCGGCCCTGGCGGGTTTTATCGGTTCCGGGAACAGATTTTCAAGGTAGGCCTTGATCAGATCATCGTCGAATTTCCTTTCCATCATCTGTTTGAAACGGTTTTCAAGATCATCGGCTGCTTTCAATGTGTCTGCGAAAAAAGACTCGACCTCTTGCTGGAGCTCTTCGTAGTTACCTTGGTGGGCCTTTTTGAAAAAGGTTCGCTTGTCCTTGTCTTTCAGGGCCAAGGAAAGGGTGTTCTGGCAAACGACCCGCACCGTGGTTAAGCGAAAATCGATGGCGATGGAACCGTTGTGGCTGTTGGTAAAAAGGGAATAGGCCTTGACCTGATCTTTGTCGGTCACCGTGATGTTTTTCGGCAGTTCGGCCATAGCCCAAACCACCTCGCCCGCACCCAAGTACCCACCGGTATGGTAGACCCTTTTGCCTTTGCCGAATATTGCATCGAAAATTCTGATGCCTTCCCGGTTCTGCAACGGTCTAAACCCCTTGTGGGCAACACCCAGGACCCGCCCGGGGTGCCCGTTTTCTCGGTCCTGACGCACAATGGCCACCCGGGAGGTCACGGGCGACGGCGGGTCTTCTGCAGTGCAAAGCGGAGCCATTCCCACCTCCCAATCCAACCCCCCGGCCAGAATAGCTTCTTCGAAGTTCGCTGGTTGATTCAGTTTGTTACCCTTCCCATGCCAAGGTACATCCCCGTAGTAAAACATCTCTCCCACATTTGCCGGCATCTTTATCCTCCATGCGTATGGGTTTTCTCTATTTAGCTTCGGGTCTTAATTCCATCGTTACCACCTGTCCAGGATAGCGGTCGATTTTTTCCTGCAACCTGGCAGCAAGGTAAGGGCTCGCTCCATTGAGAGCCTGGTGTATTTGACAAGCCTCCTCACGGTATCGGCTGATCTTTTCCAGTGTCCAATGTTTGGGAGGCGGCTGGAGGTTGGTGATCCGGTCCGCCATTTTCACCATCCAGACCTCTCTCGGTTGTTGTTTCACCCTTTCGAGGCTGTCTGCCATCTGACGCTCTTTGCGTTGCTGTTTCGGCAGGTCTTTACCGACCGCTTCATCCTTGGAAAGCGACCGGACACCGTCTGCAACTGAAAGTCCGAATGTCTCGACCAACTGACCATAAGTGGTGTCGGTATCTTCAATCGTGTCGTGAAGCAGGGCGCACTGGACGGCGAGGTTACCGTCCAAATCGGGCTCTTTCCCCAAGGCGGCGATTACCTCCATAGCGACCATGCTGAAATGCATCAGATACGGGATGTCCGTGCCTGGCACGAGTTGCTGCGTGTCACTGTTCCAGTGGGCCGCAGCCGCATACCTGTATGCTTTTATATAAACGTCTGGAGACCAGTCACTTCCCATAGTTAGCTCCCGATTGCCTTTAGGTATTCTTCTATTATTGTCTTGACCCGCTGTTGAACTTCTGAAGGGACTCCGGTCAGCAGCTTGTAGGATTTCGTCAAAAGTCTTTTGGTAGACCGGTCGAGCCGTTTTTTTACCCACTTCCGCTGTGACAGTATATAAAGGAAGAGGGTCACGGCCGTCTCCTCGTCTACACCGGTGTCCACCAATTCCACCAGTGCTTCAATCAACCTATCCGGTGCCCCTTGATCTTCAAGGTCGCTTATCGACGAAACATCACCAACAGGTGTGAACAGCCCGGTTTGCAGCCTGTTCAGTCGTTCAATGAAGCGGTCCAGCTTTCGACGTTCCAAGTCTTCGATACTAACGACGTTGTACATAGCCGCCGGCTCATAATTCGCCATTTTGCGCTTTGAAAACATCGGGGCCTCAAGGCTGTAACACATGTCCATATCCTGCACGACGGTTCCAGAGCCCCCCCAACCGGCGGCCAGCATCTGGGGGGTCTTGCGAAGGGCCGGGAGGTCCTCGGCTTTTTCGCCCTCAGCCTTTACGTCGATAGCCAAGTAGTTTGTGTAGCGGGACATTAGCTGGTACTTCACACCCAAAGTGACAATCGCTTCAGGTTCCTCCATCTCCCTCATTTCGTAAGCTGCGGCCATCCGGGCCGTTGTCCCGGGCAGGCCGGTCGACGGTTGGTCACCGGCTATGGCCTCAAGAGGCATCCGCTGTACGAGCGTTCCGCCGCTTTCCAAATCGGCCCGAAGCTCGACCTCACCCTCCGGGCTTGCCTTGAACCTGCCGAAAACGTGCAGCGTGTCGCCGTCGTAGACAGCGCTGACCTGCTCCGGAAAGGATTTTTCAGGCTTGCCTGGCCAGTGGATCTTCACGTTCTCGGCCTTTGGGAAATAGATTCTTTTGAAATGGCGGACGATCTTTTCCGCCATGTCCTCATTGGGAGAAACCAGTTCGCATGACCCGCCGGTAACCTCGGCCAGAGTTTGTACGAAGGCCTCCGACACGGAGCTGCCTACCCCCACGGTAAAAAAGCGCACCCCGGATCGGCCAGCCATCTTTGTCACTTTTTCCCAGTCCCACACCTCGCCGTCTGTGATCAAAAGCGCCTCTTTCGACAGCTCGGCTTGTGTGGCCCCTTTGATCGCCGCAGCGACAGCCTTCCCGATTTCGGTCCCGCCCATGTCCGCGTCCAAGACCTCCAGGAGATTCTTTGCCGTTTTTAGGCTCCCAGGATCTGCATGTACTGGTGAGGGGAACAACATCTGGTAGGAGCTTCCAAAACGAACGACGTTGAACAGGTCTTCCGGCTGTAATAGTTCGAGGATTTCGTAAAGCGCCTTGCGGGCCTGGGCGATGGAGTCTCCGCCCATAGAGCCGGAACAGTCCAAGACGATGGTGATGCACCGGGGTGTTCGGTCGGGCGTGGACGGGAGCCTGGGGTAAAAAGAGGCCAGTGCAACATAGCCGTCGCCGTCCGGTTCCACATGGGCAGCGCTCTTCTCGTCTGTTTCCATGGAAAGGTTCAGGACAAAATCCCTGTCCATCAACGCTTGCCCCTTTTTTAAGGTAACGACCATCTTCCCGTTTTTAGACTCGGAAACGATTTTATGGGACGGGCTTTCAATCGCAGCCTGGGACAGCATGCCGGAAATCGACACAGTGACGGCAAAAGGGTTTTCGTTCGTCAAATCGTATTCGGGTGTCTGGTGCGGCTGGACGCCGAGGCTATCGGGATCTCCGTATCTCGGCGCGACGGTGGTCGGCAGGAAAAACCTCAGGGAATTGTCCCGCCATTTAAAAAGCTCGGCATAGGTGATCGATATGTCGATGGTGTCTTCGGGTTGCAGGTTGCCGACGTTCATCGTGTAAAGGCCGGGATCGACCTGCTCCAGCATGATCGCCGTGTCACCGTCTGTTATGGCGTCCTCGTAGCGGTCTTCAGCTTCCGACTTTTCGACGACAACACCTTTGAGTTCCTTTGTTTGGGTCTTGATGGTCATGTCCAGCAGCACGGCCCCGAGGGGCAGCGGGAAAGTGTAGACGGCTTCGATGTTGATTTTTTCCAGGTTGCGGTAACTCTGCTTGATGGTCACCTGGCACAGGAGGTTTTCGATTTCGGCCTCGACGTTCACCGACTGAAGCGCGACCCTCCCCTCCCCGACAGGCTCCAGCACCGGTGCTGTCATTGCTCTGTTCATGTCACGGTTCCTCCTCTCGTATTTTTTTGGCCAGTTTCATGACCTCTTTAAACAGGTCACGAACCTGTTCGGGGCTCAGCCCGGCGCGCCTGGGCTCAATGTGCAGCTCGATGCCGTCACCGACGTGCATGTGGCTCCAGACCTCGACCGCCCCCTGTTTTTTGGGCAGGGGCGGTGGAATCGGCTGGTCACCGGCACGGCCCTCCTTTTCGCCGGCTAAAATATCCTGGATACGTTCCAAGGACAGCCCGGCGGCCTTCCACTTGCGGATCGCCAGCAACTGCTCCAGATGACTGTGGCTGTAAAACGCCCCTTTGCCGATGCCTTCCGGCCGGTCCACCAGCCCTTTTTGGATGTAATAGCGGACCGTGCGCTTGTTCATCTCGACCAAGGCGCAAATCTCGTCGATCGTGAATTTCTTGGCTTCATTTTTCATGACACCTATTCTATACACTTACAGTGTCATTGTCAAGTGTAATGTACCACATAAGTGTGACAGATCAGGTCAAAACAGGAACAATTTTCTGCAGAAAGGTTCGTTTTTTGAAGAAATTCCGAATTTTTTTCTAAACTTTCGTGCCCTCAGCGGAATATCGCTTATGAGCAACTGGATTGAACGGCAAAATTACTCAAAGGAGGGCTGTTATGGATCTACCTTATAAAGTCTGGAAAAAGGAACCGATGTACAAGAAATTTCTGATGAGCTTGCCGGAGGGAGCGTTCATCTTGAGCGCCTACGTCTGTAAAGAGGTGGTCGATGGAAAAGAAAGATACACCCCTCACATTGCCGAGCAGGTTCCAAGTCGTCGCAAAGATCGAGAGGATTTGTGGCGCAGGATCAAGGAAAAGAAATGCAACAGAGGCCCGTTTTTAGTTTTCAGGGACACTTCTGATTACGAGGAGTTCATGAAACCCGAGCACGAGAGGGAGTATGCGAAAGATTATGAATACGATGAAATGACGTGTGCCGCCTGCGGCGCATCTTTCACAATGGATCAGATGCACTTCAACTTCATGATCTATCACGAGATCCTTGAAGGCGATCAGCTTGCTCCCATAGGTTACGGGTTTCTCAAGTGGTTTCACCTGGAGTGCTGTGACGAAAAGCTAATCATTGAAAAAGCACTCAAGGACTACACCTGTAATGATTGCGGTAGAGAAATCCAGGATGGTGAATCGCTCTGGGAGATCTCAGCTCTGAAAGACCAGCAAGTTTATCACATCATGGAGGGTGAGTGGGATGCGCCTTTAAGGGTATTCTGTGAAGATTGCGCTGCTAACAAAGATCTGCACATCCCGGCGCTGGAGGCAATCAAAGAGGTGGTGAAACCTGAATTCCGCGACAGGATCACCCCAGTGGAAGGAACCTATGTCCCGTCGCAGGTCAAAACCTGCCATGGCTGCGGCAGCCGGATTGAGGAGGATATATGATCCACATCGGTCACGATAATTACCTGAACGAAGGGCTGGTCGCAGTAATCCTGCAACCGGACAGCTCGCACGCGAAGCGAGTCCGCTCAATGGCTGACGAGGCGGGCAGGCTTGTGAACGCCACCTCCGGTCACCGAGTCAGGAGTGTCATCGTCCTGGTTACCGGCCAAGTTGTCCTGTCCGCGCTCAAGGCCGCTACCGTCAAGGAAAGGATTATGAAAATTGGTAGGGTAGATGGAAGATTTTAAGCAAGGATATCGTCGACGACGAGTAATGTCATCATAATACTGTCCCTCTACGTAATCTTATCTATGAGTTGTTTTGTCTGCAATTACGATCCATTAGTATTTGGGAGAAGAAATATGAAAGTCTATAGAAATGGCTTTTTCGTTGGGATTAAACCATCCAGAATCAAGGATACGTTCATTTATAATGGCCGGATATACCAAATTGCATGTTCAATCGATTGTGGAGACTCGATGTTTTATTGGTGGTATATCAGGAAATATGAAAGGGGATGGTGGAGGAATTTTGATATTAGGGAGTTGTGGAGAGAACTTGACTTTAAGCCAATAGATGAGTGGCCAAATCTTATCATCGAAGCTGAAAGAAATGGCGACAGATTAGCCGTCTGCTTTGTTAAAAACCATTTGCTGCAAATTGGTATAGAGCCAATTTTTACTGCAAAAATTGTTAAGAATACATCTAAAAATATTTCGAAACCAGATAGTTTTTTACCAGAGACCGAAGAGAAAACAGACATTCTATTCTGATTTGCTGCCAACTTTGCATGAATGTAAATTGGACTTCATTATTTTCAATAGATTTTGTTTGCCTTCCCTCTTTCAAACAGTGTTAATCAGAACAGATGAAAAAGGGTCTTATATCAATTCATATTCCGGGCCATTTCAACAAAAAACCTTTCTCTTTTTGATTCTTGAATGGTCTGTGCCGGGACTTGGTATGTAACAATTTTTACGATCAGATTTTTCAGGGTCTTTTCAAAAACGGATGAAAACATCCAGTATCCCCCCCTTTTGCGAATGAGACCGATTCGACTCATTTTTGCCCTCGCCTTTGTTATGGTCGATCGGCCGATCCCATATTTAAGTGCGAGGTGGTCGGTTGTTTCCAGCTTCTGATTTTCGGCGTTCTTGATGTCAAAAATAATTGCGAGAAAAGCGGCCCTCCGCTGCCCGGCGTTTTTCGACGGGAAAAAGATTTCTGCAAGCTGAATGGGATCGGAAATCCGGTAGACCTTGTCCTTGTTGACCTCGATTTTAGTGGAAATGTTCCCGATACCCCGCCTTTTCATTCAAAATCACCTGATCTTTTTAACCCGACCTTTCCCTGAAAATGTCCAATATCCATCAGTTCGTTTTCCTAAAACCGCTTTTTTCCAAAAAGCGGGAAAATCCTGTGTTTGGTACTCGCCCACTGAGATTTGTGGGCAGTTCGTTATCCTTTTCCTTTTTGCCAGGAGCCTGTGGTCGGAGGACGCATTGATTGCCGTTGTACACCCAAAACCCAGGTACAACCGGCATCTTATTCGAACTGCGCCAATAACGCGTCATACGGCTTATCGCTTGCCGATTCGCCCTTTTCAGCCTTTGCCGCAGGGGTGGATGGAATTTTTTCGCCCAACAAAAGCTGTATCGGTTCTGCAATGGTTTGGCCTCTTTTTGTGAATCGTTCCTGCGGGTCTTTCAGGGCGTCTATGGACCTGGAGATCGTTGCCCAGTAGCTGTTCCAGTAGGCGTTGAATCGACGCGCCAGAATACGTGTTTCACTTTCTGGGGCGTTTCTCATACCGAGTTTCCGCTTCATTTGTTGAGCTTTGCATTTCCATTGATCGTCCACCCCCAACCCGGCCTTTCGCATGATATCGGCTTTAATGCGTTGATCCTTTCCGCGTGGAGTAAAGGTGATTCGCGGCAGGTTCCGGCCTGACTCCTTTAGAAAACGAAGGCCGTATTGGTACCCCTCGTTGGTTATGATTTCCGGGTCGGTGTCTTCGATTTCGCGGAGCTTCTCGGTGACTGCGTTTAAAAATCGTTGTTGACGCGGTGTGAATGCCATTTTTTCTGAACAGGCGACAGTGCTGCGTTACGCATGTATTACTTTGCATAATATCTGATGGTCCTTGGCATCAGCGACAATCCGGTCCCTTTGATTGTCGCTGAGCGCACGCCAATCGAACCTGTACGATCGACCGGACCGGTCTTTGATCGCCACAGATTGATCCGTGTCGACGTCAATCGGTAAAATTTCGATTTCACCGAAAGGGGTATCTTGTCGCAACACGATTTTCCCTTCCGTTTCCATCTGTAAAAGGTGCACCAGTTTCGACACTTTGTCTTTCACAGGATCTTCACTGTAATGGACCCGAAGCCTCGAAAACGTGCAAGGACATTGAAGTTGCTGGCTGATCAACAGGCCCCAAGGAAGGAGGTCGGACACGTGCAGTCTCGCGACTTGGTTGAACTCCCTATTGATCTCTGCCTTAAAACGTTCCTGCGGACAGAATCGAACGACGATTTCCGCGACTCCTGCAACGACGGTTTTGTACCTTTGTGGTTTTGTGGGTTTTCTTTTGGGAATCAGTCCGGATATGTACTTCTTGTATTCTGACAACCGCTTTCGTGCCCTCCGTTTCAGCTTCATCGCCTCCCATGCCGCGTTGAGGTCATATTCCCGCTGACGGCGTTTGTATTCGGCCCATGATGGCCTGTCTGACTGATTGACTTTGAACCTGTCCATGAAATCAGGGTCATTCAACCACTTACTGATAGGTTCTAAAAGCTCTGTGTTGATCCTACGGGAAAGCTCGAAGGTTCTGTTGTAGACGGCAAGACCGAGGAGGCGGAGTGAGGTGTAGGTCATTTTTCACATTGGTTTGTGCAGAAACATTAATAAATTTTTCCAAACTTCGGTTTACACGCTTTACAAATACCTGTATTTTTGTTCAATATCATTGTTGTAAGCGTTAATTATCATCCGCCTGTTGAGGGGAACATAGACATGTTTCTGGGGGTTTCAGACACCACTCTGGTCTACATTGCGATTTTCTGGGGAATTGTTTGCCTGTTGAGCTCACCGGACATTGTCGGTGCTATGTCTGCGGTCGGCCTGACTCTTTTTACTGCCTGGTTATGGGGTCTGCTGGGCTGGAAGATTCTGATTGCACTTGCCGTGGTCGGAGTGGTTGTTGCCCTCTTTTTTCTCTGGGACAACCTCGTCGAGGAAGTCAAAACAGCTTTGCTCGGCATTTTCATGTTTTTTCTGATGGGAGGGATCCTTTTTCTTCTGGTAGACAAGGCCGGCTGGACTGTTGGATTCTGGGGCAAACTTTCGGCTGCTGCAGCGGTGGTAGGAAAAATTTTACTTGCGGCCATTGGACTCGCATTTTTTTGGGTCGTTTTTTCCCCTTTCGCACGTAGGTGGTATCAAAATTTCGGTCACAACGTGGCGATGAACCGCCATCATCCCCCCCCACCACCACCAGAGGAACGGCCCCCTCGTTTTGACCCCGACGACGAACCTCCGGACAACCCGCACTACAACCAGTAAAATCGCACCCCACGACCCGGTCAACCGAACGGGATCGATCTGGAACATCCCCCCTCGATTGACACTAACCTCCAAGGTTTTTTTCCAAATTTCTCACCAATTCGAATCTTTTTCTAAAAAAATCGCTAAAACTAATTCAACTCGCCTGCATAGTCTTTACAGGTAGACACGCAAATCAACAGACGGAGGTTTGATATGAATCGAGCGAAGAAGGCAGAGTTGAAAAAACTGAAAAATTCCTTGGAACAGGCCGAGGAAATTCTTTCGGGATACCGAAAACGGGAAGATGGAACTGAGATGCTCGAAAACGAACTGGCAGGTGTGGTCCAGAGACTGACGGAGGCGTTCGTCTGTTTGGCCAAGGAAAGCGTCTAACAGCCGGTTCCCGCATTGTGTCCCGAAAGAAACAACCGTCAAAGGCCGAACGTAAGGGGGTGAAAAAGTGAATACGAAAAAGTTGAAAGATTTGGTTTTTGTGGACGACGAGCCCGTTAACGTGTCGCCGGGCGCCACGGTCGAGGATGTGCTGAGGTCTCGGGGCAGCGACCCCTCGCACCAGAGTCTGGTCCAGGTAATGCCGGACGGCCGGACCATGATGCTCAGGTCCAAGGACCGGATCAACCACAACGACGGCAACGAGTTCGTCTCCACAATCAACCCCACAGCCGGTTGAACATTTTATGCGCCTGGCCTTGACTGTTTGGGTCAGGCGCGTTGCCGGGAAACTATACGGAGGACATCGTATGACCCCGATGATCTACAACTGGTATGCAGCCAATGTCAAAGCGCTGAGAATGGTCTTTGGCGAGGTGGAGCACCACAGGAGAAGTTTTAAATGGATCCTCATCCACAATTACAAATTACCGGAATGCTTCAACCAGAGACTCAGTGCCTTGCTGATACTGACACCGGAAGAAAAACTGACGATACCCGACTCGTTCGGTTTCTTTCTGAATCAGAAATTAGTGCGGACAGACGGGATGCCCACGAACAGGCTTCACGACAGAGGCAGCTACAACCCCTATAAAAAAAAGGGGTATTCCCGGTTGAGTTTTCACCTCGACGATTTCAGGCCGAACCTCAACCGCGCCAAAGAAGGCGACACGTTTATCGACATCTGTTTTTCCTTGTACCACTTCCTGGGGGACGCGAGGGGGGTTCTGTAGACTCATGAAAATTTCATTCACAGATGACGTTTTCGAAAAACTGAAAAAGCATCTCTGCTGGGACGGCAGGGAAAAAATGGCCTACCTCTTGTGCCACTCCACATCATCGGGTGGGTCCGTGAAGCTTTTTCCCCGGCATTTTTTGATTCCGGAGGAAAAAGATTACGTCCAGCGGTCGGCAGGGTACCTGGAAGTGGAAAAGAGATTTGCATCCTGGGTGTTCAACATGGCGGTGGCCGAGCAGTGCGACGTTCTTCAAGCACACGTCCACCCCCCGGGCACAAGGGGAAGGTTTAGCCAGATAGACGCGCATGACGAGCCGGTCTTTATGTGCCACGTCGCCGAAAATATCAATGGCCTGTACCACGCCTCGATGGTTTTTTCCCACGATTTCGGCGAACTCGACAGCTGGTTTTTCGACCGCGAACGACAGCAGGTGGTCCAGGTGGAGAAGGTCACGGTTGTCGGGCCGGATCGGATCAAGATTTTAATCCCGACTGGCAACAATAGCGAAAAAACAGTTCCCGACCGCATGGATCGGACCGTAAAAGCCTATGGTTTGGACGCGGTCGCAATGTTGGGGCATCTCGACATCGGCATCGTCGGTATGTCCGGGTTGGGCAGTCCCCTGGCCGAGATACTTGCCCGGTACGGCGTCCGGTCGATCTCGGTGTGTGACCCGGACGCCATTGAAGAAAGCAACCTCAACCGGTTGGTCGGCTGCCGGCCGACGGATGTCGGGAGGTCTAAAGCAGAATTCTACGTCGATTACATAGCAAGGATCAACCCGTTGGTTCGCTCCTTTCCCTACGCAAAAAGCTTTTACGACCACGATGTTCAGGCGGCCTTTTCACAGGTGGACGTCATCATCGGGGGCGTTGATTCTGAGGTCCGGATGAGCATCAACCGTTTAGCCCTCGCCAACCTGATCCCGTACTTTGACTTGGGGGCGGGAATTTCCAGGGCAAACGGCAAAATCGAATTCAAAGGGGGGCAGGTCGTCTCGGTCATTCCAGGGCGAAATGTCTGCCTGGAGTGCTCGGGCCTTTTCGAAGGGTTGAAGAAACGGTTTTGGTCCCGGGAAAAGAAGGCGCGGGAACGCGCGCAGGGTTACCTTGTCGACGCGGAAGGCGATCCGACGACGGACAGCCCACTGGTCGCCGATCTTGACTTTGTGATCGCCGGCTGGGGGTGCCACCAGGTGCTTTCGTATTTGTGGGGCACAGGCCCGGCCGACACGTTCAACCTGCACTGCGACATGTCTAAAAACCGATTGGTGCCGGCGGCAAGCCCCTCGGAAGGCTGCATGTGGTGCCGCATGGACGACCTGCTTGGCATGGGTGACAAGATCCCGCACATGTTACCCGACCAAGACGAAAAAATCGACGTACCGGCGGCCGTCGTCACCTGACAAAGCGCCGCTGGAAGAAAGAAGGAGGTAACGGCATGTTTGACCTCAGGGAGTACACAGCACCGAAAAAACTCTACGGCAACGTCAAAAAAGGGTGGCACTTTGCCAGGATCTACCAGGCGGCCCTCAAAAACGGGCGGAGCAAGGCGGGCAAATCCTACCAGTACATCTTGGTCGATTTCCTGATTGTGGAGGAGGACGTCTTGGTGCCGTTCTACACGTATTACAAACAGGGTCAGGAAAAGCCCGACCCGGTTTTTGGGAGAATGTTGTCGATCATCGGCTTGTCCGGTGACTTCAGCGACGACAAGGCCGGGTTTTTCAAAGCCATGATCGGCAGTGAACTCATGGTCAAGGTCGTTCACCGTTTCAAGGGGCCGAAGCGCATTCGGCGGGACCAGGTTGTCGACTTTTCCGAGGAAGTGCCGTTTTAACCCAGGAACCTCTCCAGGGCCTCTTCGAAAACCGCTCTCTGGGTTGCCTTTTTCCCATCTCGCCGGCGTTTCCTCGTCAAGACCTCGTCAAACACCTTGTCAGCAAGATCCTTTCTGATCTGCAGATGGAACCGTTCGGTTGCTTCCCCTTGCAGCTCGCCGGGCTTTGAGGTTTTGCACATTTGTGCGTTTGAGGCCCCATTGATTCCGAGATCAAGCTTTGGGACATCCACCTCAGGAGCCTCACCCAGGAAAGATTCCATACTCGTTGGTTTTTTCAGGATGCCTTCCCCCTTTCTTTTGAATGTTTCGGCCTTACCCGCCATTCTTAAGCCTCCTCAAAAACTCGGAAGCCATCGCCCTGAACTCCCTTGCCGCCGGCCCCTTGGGGTCGTAACGGGTGATCGGTTTTTGGAAAACCGGGCTCTCCTCCACCCTGATGCGTTTGTTTATTTTGGCCTTAAAGACCATGTCGCAGTAGGTGTCTCTCAGGGATTCTTCCAACTCCCGTTCCATAACGGGTCTCCGGCCGTCGAACTGGTTGATCACGATACCCAAGGGTTTCAGTTTGGGGTTGAAATATTTCCTGGCCTTTTCGAGTGTCTTGAAAAGGTCGCTCATGCCTGCAAGCGCATACGGTGCAAGTTTCACCGGGATGAGAACGTAATCCGCCGCGTTCAGAGCGGCCAAATGCAGGTGTCCAAAACTGGGGAGACAGTCAATGATGCAGTAGTCGAACTGCCCGTCCATGACCTCAAGGGTTTCTTTCAGCTTGAAAACCACCTGGAAATCCCTCTCTGCAACGGGCGCAAGCGTAATGTCAGCGCCTAAAAACGCCAGGGAGCCGGTCACCCACTCCGGCTGGACAGGTCTGTCGTTGTAGGCAGCCAGTATGTTTGTGGTCACACTCGCCGGGTTTTCCACAAAGCTTGACGTGAGGTTGCCCTGGGGATCGTTGTCGATCGCCAAAACTTTGATGCCCTTCCTTCCGGCCAGGATCTGGGCAAGGTTAAACGACAAGGTCGTTTTCCCGACACCGCCTTTCTGGTTCGCAACGGCTATGGTGATCATGAAGGTTTCAATAGGGCTTTTGGTATTTAAATCTTGTGGAAATGCACATTTCCTCAACAGGTAACCGTGCGGGGTCGACTCAAAAAAAAAAAAAGCAACACGGCTCCCAAGCAGACAAATCTTGACCCGTGTTACTGGGTCCGGTAACTCTTGTCACGAAGAGGGTAAAAGCAATGACGACACGATTTGAAAAAGCCAGATTTCACATCAAAACGGGTCCCCGGTCGTTGTTCGAGAGGGTGAAAATGATCATGGGGGAAAACCCGGCCCTGAAGCTTCATGCGCCCCATCTGAAAAAACGCCTTTTCGAACGCGGGGTATCCATAGAAGACATCAATGTCCTTCAACAGGACGAGTGGGAATTGATGACAGCCGAAGTTCGCGTCGACAAAGGCAAATTCGTTAATTGCGCGTGGCGGAAGCCATACAGAAACGCATTCCTTTGGGTTGTAGTCGGCTTCGGCGAAACGGTCGAGACAGTGATTCTGAAGAACGGAGACGGCTTGAACGACCAGGTCGTCACATCTGGTGAGCTCTACGACTTTGTGGACGAGGTGAACAGGAACTTGATGGCCGAAAACCGGTCGCCCGGATAGTGCCCACGCGGTCGGGCTTTCGGTTTTTAGTATGGATCTTTGTATTGGTCACTTCACAACAATCGGTTCGAAAACGACTCCTTTTCTTTTGCGAAGGAATAAAACACTTCCTTTGTCATCCCCAAAAACCACATTTCCATCAACGGTAGCCGTTGCAGCCGTGATAGGTCGATCGTGAACCCAATGTACAGAAGAGACTACCTTCAGTTTTTCAGCCTCATCTATAATTTCACCTGATTTTGTGCTTTCGACCTCTAAAAATCTAATGTGATCCGGGTGGTCAATATGAAAAAATTCAAGCGGAGGCTCAGGCTCGGGATCTATGATGATCTTACGATGAATTCCTTTTAATTCAGTTCCTGGTTCCTCCCATGGCGCAGAATCCAAAGGTTCCCCTGTTTGTGCATCCCATCTCAGAACCAGTCCTTCTTTAGTTAATGCCTGTATAGCCTTTTCGCCTGACGAATATGCAACTTTCTCAATTCCATCCTTTTCGTACAGGTCGTCATATGGGTATTGTTTTGAAGTAGGGCAGAAAAAACGCTCTTCGCCTGTCACAAGATTATACTCCTTTACATCGCACTCATCGTCATATGCTACAGCAATACATGACAAGTCTGATTTAGATGAAAGTAAGTAGTCAGAACTACTAACTCCTCGCAAATACAGTCGAAAGCTTCGAATCAGAGAACCTGTAGTTAAGTCATAGTATTTCACAATACCATTTTGTAAAATGCATAGCACCTGCTCTTTTTCTGGATCAATCTTCAAAAAATACACTGGCCATAGATTTTCAACCTCATTCTCTATTTTTCTCTCCGTGCCTTGTGAAAATAAATTATCAATGTCCCATACCTGAATTATCCAATTTTCATGATGTCCACTCGTCACAATAAGATCGCCATCCTGTGATACGGCAATATGTTCGATTCCATTTGAGTGAGCACCCTGTATTACTGTTGAACGCCTGTTATTAACATCAAAAATGATAAGATCATCCATTGCCCCGAAAGCAAATATACCGACTTCCGGTGATCCACCCGATGCATTTGTCATTGAAAATGTGGGATAATCACTTTGTAAAGCGTCTATGCCTTTTAATGTTTTTGTGTCTACACAGACCAACACTCCCATCGAATAGGGAAACCACAATCGCGATTTCTCCCACTCGATAATTGCAGAAGTGCACACATTTATAGGCGCTTCTTTTTTACCATCAGCCTCTTGAATCCAGTATTCGAAGGTCGCAAAATGCTCTCTTGCGGATAGCATAGAATTCCCAGGTAGTGGCATTACTTCACCATTCGGATCTGGATCTGGCATATCGAAAATTATTTCCTGGGAGTCAATTTCAACCACTTGTACTCTTTCATTGCAACGAATAAGGGCGACTATCTCTCCCTCCCCTTTCCCGAAAATCCTTACTATTCTACTCGGCATATTGTAATCTTTAATGAAAGTTGCATTCCCTTCATCATCCATTTCCCAAATTCTTATGTATTCATCATCAGCGGCAAACATCCTTCCATCCTTAGCAAAAAAAAGGTTGTTTCCCTTACAATTTTCAATCGTTCCTAATTGCGTTCCAGTCTGAGTGTCCCAAACAGTAGCATCTCGGTATGAGCAAAGTACAACAAGGTAACGAAATTTTGGGTGAATCGCCATATCCTTTATGCTGTTTCGGATTTCCATTGTTACTATCGAAGGTGCTGTATCAATCCCATCTAAAGCAATTAGTTCTAACCAAGGCACCTCTGTACTCGATTCAACAACCCATTTGTTTAGTGACTCTCGCAAAATGAAATCTCTCGGTTCATTCATTACTAACTGAAAAAACATTATTGCTCCGCCCTTGATAATTTTATGCTGATACCGTCGCATAAATTGGAAACATTTTTCAAAGTTTTCGTCGTTCTTTATTCTTTTTTTAATCCTTTTAAAATCTTCCAGTAATTCAGACATTGCGGTATTAGATTCCACATATTTGTAATTTTGAAACGACGTTATCCGTTTATATAAGTATTCAGAAGAGCACATCAGTAGCTTTGCGTCTTCGATCATCTCATCTGCCAAAAGTTGTCTAATCCCGAATGTAAATACAGAATGCCGAGTCTCCTCCGAAGAGCAAATGGTCGGGTCTTTTGCAAGGCTGCACAGTGCCTTTCGTACTATATTTCTGGTGTTGCGGATTTTATCAGTTTCCTTCAAGTGATCTCTAAGTGATTCGTGAGAGGGGTAATATTTTTCTTTACCTTCTGCATCATATTCCACATCTATAAGAGTCTGTGCTCTTTCAAGAACCCCCTCAACAATTTTTTCATAACTCGAAGCATTGTTTTGATCTATATCACCGCTACAGACCAACACATCGTATAGAATTTTGGAGGAAGGTGCCTCTACCGAAAGTGTGATAATTGCGATTAGTTTTGGCAGTAAAGTTGTAACGTCGTCAATTCCAGTATCAGCTAACAACTTGTCCCAGAATTGGTCTAATCCCATCGGGAGGATGCTTCCCACCCCGATTTTATTATGTTCCAATTCATTTATTAGGAGTTGGATATATTGTGGTAACCCTTCAGACTTGTTCACGACTTCCTTAATCCATTGACTCTCGTCTCTAATGAGTTGAGCGCGTTGTCCTGTAGGAATACGGCTTTTCATCCATGTATCGATATCTTCTTTTTCCATCGGTCTTAGACCACCGAGAGGAAAAGCGTGTTTACATCGGTTTTCTTCAAAAACTGTTTTGATTTTTTTAGTTGGCCGACCTGCACATACCCATACTATATTCGGAGCATCAATTTTAAACGGAAAATCGATAAAATCAGGGTCAACTCTCTCTAATTCATCAATGCCGTCAATAATGGCTATGACACGTTTTTCAACAGTTTTTTGTAGAAGCTCTTCAAATTCTTTTATTAAGACGTCTGGATCATCGCCAACCTCCTTGGCTGTCATCCTTAACTTTTTCAGAAGGGTTTTTATTGAATAACTTAAAAAATGGCTACGAGTACACCTTGGATCTCCTAAGCGGAAACGCCAAGTTAGTACTATGTTATTTTTAATCCCTTTCAATCTTAAAGCGAGTTTTGACATGACCGCTGATTTACCGACACCTGGCTTTCCCTCTATCCATATTACCCCTGGACGCGAAGATTTTTTTACAAGATTCATAATCTTGTCGATTTCATCTGAACGTCCCACGACTTGGTTCCCAATTTCTTGGAAATCTCGTTCGAAATCATTCTGAAGTATACCTAACAAACTCTTGTAGTCTTGAAATCGGAATAATTCTCTGAATCTCTTGACAGCTTCACCACGGAGTTCTTCAAGACTGAAAGCCTCTATTATAGGCAGGTGTTCGAGTCTCTTTTTATCACCCCTTACATATATTGATGGAGTGGCCTTACTTGAACCCGTTGGTATCAAACAAGCGCAAATGGGCCATAAGGATCGATATAAAGAACCTCGTCGGACCCCGATCTCGGTATTTGATTCTTTAATTGTAGTTTTAAAATTGGATAAACTATTAGGGTCTGAACCACGAAGAATTGTTTCGTGACCATCACATTGAACCACGAACTCGATATCTGAAAGCCAACGCATTCGCGATAGGGATTCGCGTAGGAAACTTGTGTGAGGCCCAACGATATACATGGCTGCCTGTCTGTTAAAACCGCCTCCATGCGCAAGATCATTCCGAAGGTTTAAAAGGCCATTTTGTGGGTCACGCAAAAGGGGAATGATCACATCTTTTGTGTCTCTTTTGAGTTCAGGAACAAAATCCTTTTCATCAATGATGGATGAAACTTCCTTTAATAGTTCGAGCCAGCCACCAAAAGTCGGACGCAGAATCCGATTTTCTTCTAGAAACCGTTTAGCTAAGGTATCTGGAATTTTTCCGCACTTTTTTTCGATATCTATAACTCCTATAGCGGTGAGTACGCGGAGAAGCACCTCTGCTATTTCGCACAGTGACCAAAGCCTTACAACTTCATGCTCTTCTTTATCTGCATCCACGATTTTCGCAGATAAAAAGGTTGGCAAATTTTCAACTTGGAGGTTGTTGCACAGTTTTTCTGAAGGCCCAGGCCATTCCTCATATCTGACTACAGGCTTTTCGCAACTTTCACAAAACCAACCGCTACGTAATGGTTTCAGAAACTCTTCTGGATGGATACTGCAGAGGGGCCTTCTTATTTTTCGCTTTTTTGTCATCGCTATTACTCATTTTTCAGGTTTTTATGTTTAGTTGTCGATTTTGTTATATCTGCTTCAAAATTCTAAACCCGTAATGGTGCTTTTGAAATCTCTACCACCGATATTCAGGTCTCTTAATTGATAGCTGGGCCTAAGATTCTTCGGTTAAGATTTAAATTCTATGGCGATGAAAAAGGAGGAGCGGTAGGCAATTCTGGAGTCTCATGCAACCTATCTGTCACAGATCAAACTATGATATTGTTATCTCGACAGGCTGTCTGATGATGTTTTGCACGGCGGAGTAAAGCTCCACTTCAGTCTCAGGCGTACGGATGGACACAACCAGCGAATATCGGGCACGTTTGTTCCACCGTTGGTGCCTGGGGCTCATTCGCCACCAACCTATGACCGGATAGACTGCCACATACCCCCGTTCCGCAAGAGACGCAGCGGTACCCCGCCACGTGTCCGAATGGATGGAGCCGTGTTTTCTCAGATTCGGCCCGAGAACCCACTCCGTGTCGGCAGGGGACTCCATGGAACGCCCGCCTTCCTCGTCTCGCGCTTTCTGGTTGATCCGCTGCCTGAACGCATCGAACGTCTCAAGGGGCCTTTTCACGTCAAAGCGCAGCCCGTGGCTGGCATAGCTGTATTTTCGGCCCCACCCGCGCCTTGCGGGGTTGGACTCTATGAAATAGGAGAGCGTGACCCTCATCTCCACTTCGGTTTCACCCAACTCCTGCAAAACTTCTGCCGGCCAAGGTATTTGGTGCAGGTTCAAATCACGGGTCACGTAACTGGAACCCCTCTTTTCAAAGGGTTGAAGGGAATCCTGAGCAATCAGGGTGACAGTGTTTTCGGCACTCCACAAAGCACGGCTCAAATCCGGCACCCCGTACCCGGCATACCTCAGGAGGTTCTCGTAGTCCTTTTTCTTTTTAAGCCTGAACCTTTCCTGCATTTTATCCGTCCACTCCGCCGAGTGGACCAACAAGGCTCTTATCGTCTCTGGCCAATAGTCGGGGTACTGGGCCATCAGGACTGCCGCCATTCTTGTCGCCATGGCTGTCGCCGCACTGGTGTCGCCTGTTGTCACGAAAGGTTTGGCGGTGTGCCGAAAATAAGTCGACAAAAGCTGAAGGCTGTCTACATAGTCGGCGTTACCCTGTGCGGGGTCGATCGCCATGTTCCCGCCCTCAAAAACGACATCAGGCTTTGTGGGCCAAGGCCTCTGCCAGGTCATGGACGTACTGCTGCAAGGGCTCAAATCACCCATAGGCGCTATCACGGACCACCCCGGGTATGCAGCAGCAGGATCTATTTGCCCTTTTTCGGTGAATGCACCCACCGTTATGGCGTTCCACGCCTGCCCCGGATCGTGAATACCCAAATCGCTCATGTTGCTGTGGGGGAAATGGTGGCGATCGTCAGCCGGTGTGTTACCCGCCGCCACAACAATTAGCCGCTGGAAGTCGTCGTCAAACCCTGAACACAAATTGTCGACCCGGGCAGACCAAGACGACGGGCGGCCCCTGTCCCTGTTGTCCATGGCGGAAACCGTCAGGCACACCACCCGATTTTGAACCGGGTTCTGCACTTCGGCGCGAGCAATGGATTCAGCGGTGATGTCACCGTACAAATGGGGGAGATTCTGATCACGGGGAGGGATAATCTTCACCGACTCGAGGTTGTGGGTGAGTTGCACCGGCCCGGTACCGGCCAACACCTCGACCAGATCACCGTACAACGCAAGCCCCGCCATCTCGGTCCCGTGACCTTGATGGTCCGCTACATTCCAGGTCGGGTCATAGGCGTGCATGTCCGAGTCGTCCAAAAAGTCGGTCAACAGCGGATGGGCACGGTTCACCCCCGTGTCGAGAAGACAGGCAACCGGGAAGTCGCCTGAAGGCGGACTCACACGATCCTGCAAATCGTCCATCCACTCCCGCTGTTCAATCGCGTCCAGCGCCGTAAAGAAGTCCGCAGTCTCCTTGGTCATCCTCAGCTCGGCAACGCAATTGAGCAGCTTCACGGAGCGGCTCATTTGGGCCTTTGTACCGTGGGCGGCCACCACGGTTCTGTCCGGGAAGTGTATCAATTCGCCGGTCACAGTGATTCCTATGTTTTCAGCGTGTTCTTTGAAAAATTGGATTGTTCCTTCCGGATCATCGCCACTTCGCAGCCAGACCTCCCACCAAATTTCCTTGTCGTCTACCTCCGGGAAAAGCGCTTTGTCGTCCGTCCACAAAGCCTCGAGAGCGGCCCTTTGAATCTCACCGACGCTCTCGACCAAGTCCCTATTGCGGGGCAACCCCTTGGGGGTGTCTTTTTCAAGGTAGTCAGCGACCTTTTTCGTCAGGATGTCCAATTTGCCTTCCGGTACAAAGACAGTGGCCAGCGTTTTGCCCCCGACATTTTGAACCGCCAGAAGCTCTATCCCGCTGCGAATGACCTCAAGGCTCTCGAATTTGAGTTCAAATTCCGGGTCGCTCTCAAATTGCACGTAAATGCCGTTCCCGGCGTCGATGCCGTAGGCCTTCTGTTCTTTTATCAATTCGTCGGACTCATGACGCAATTGTTCAAATTGGCGTAAGAGCTTATGACCGTGCTCTTTACGGTCCCTTGGGGGGAGCTTGAACGTTTTCCCACGGGACGGGATGGGTGTGTAGGGTTCGGTTAGGGCGGTGTCTTTCAGAAGGATGTGGGGGAATTTATCCGTTTCGTTATGTGCCATTATTCATGTCAGTTAAGAGTTCAACCCTTGTTTGTTCAGGAATTTTTTCCGCTCAGCGACAAGCTCAAAAAGGTCGTTTGCTGTAACCTTGTCCCGATCGTAAATAATGGCGTCTTTTATGGCGTCGTCGCAGATTTTGCTGATCTCTGCGTGACTGAGGCCTTCTGCCTCGTCGGAAATCTTCTGAAAAGGCAGTCTCGATATCTTGAAAGCGGACAGCCGATTTTTCAAAATTCTGCCAATCAACTTCTTGCCCGGGAGGGAATACTCGATGACATCGTCAAATCGACGGTAGAGGGCGTAGTCCAAAATGTGTGGGTGATTGGTGGCCGCCAGTATGATGCTGTCAGAGTCGTCCTGCTCAATCATTTGCAGAAAACTGTTTAAAATCCTTCGGATCTCACCGACTTCGTTGGTTTGCCCCCTGTGTGACCCAATGGAATCAAACTCGTCAAACAGGTACACGCCCCTGGACTCGGCAATGGCGTCAAATACGATGCGCAGCTTCGCGGCCGTTTCCCCCATGTATTTTGTGATGAGGCCTTCAAGGCGAACAACCAGAAGCGGCAAACCGAGCTCCCCTGCCAACACGCTTGCCGACATTGTTTTCCCTGTCCCTGGTGGACCAATCAAAAGGAGCTTCTTCCTTGGGGTCAGCCCGTAAGACCGAATTTTCGCTATCTGCCGCTGTTCCTTGATTATTTTTTTGAACCGCTCTTCTATCCCTTTTTCAAGGACCATGTCGGACATGCGCAATTTTGGATAAGAGGCGTTCAGCAACGAGGAAAGCTCTCCGCGGGGTTTGGCCAATGGAATGGGTTTTTTTGCGGAACCGGCACTTGGCTTGTTTTTTTTGGCCTCGTCGATGAGCGCACGCAACTCCTGCGCTAGTTTCCCATGACCGAGCCTTGCCTCGTGGGCGGCCATCTGCATGGCAACGGAATAAAAATGATTCTCGTCCCCATCGATGTGGGATTTTATCAATGCTTTCAGTTGTTGGGCGCTGGCCATGTCTGCCTCAAAGGTTCTATCTGACTGGATTATATTTTTTGTAGCACATTGAGATCAATAAATAAAAATCTATCTCAGAAATATGTTGTTTTCTTCGCCGATATGGTGATCTGCGAGATTAGGAAACGAAATTTCTGATACCCCGCTCAAATAGGAATTGACATTATTGTTGTCTAATTTTACTATGTTGTCCATTTGGACAACAATAATATATCTGGCAACATAATGCAAGAAGAACATATCGTCAAAGAGCTCAAAGGGGCCATCAAACAACTGCTTCCAGTGCCTGGCCTTGAGATAAGGGTCGAACACGGGCGGTCGCTTCCATGTGCCATGCGAGTAAAAGCGAACTACCAAGGGTTGCGGTTCGATCTCGTTATCGAAGTCGCGGCTGCAAACAACCTTCCGGTAATTCGAGACAGGATCAACCTTCTCCAATCGTCGGCCCGGAACGGCCAGACCGTTCCAGTTCTAACGGCCCCGTATTTGAGCCCTGAAAGGCAAGCGCTGTGCCGTAAAGCCGGCGTTTATTTCATGGACCTGTCGGGAAATGTTTTTGTCGGCCACCAAAGTTTTTATGTCGAAAGGATCGGGTTCCCCAACCAATACCCGGAAAAGCGCCAGAGAAGGTACCCATTCTCGGACAAGGCATCGCTGATTTTGAGGGAATTGCTGAAAGACCCCAAACGGCAGTGGGGTGTCCGCGAACTTGCCAAAAAGATCCGGCTCGATCCGGGTTACGTGTCCCGAATGGCCAAATCCCTCTCCGAATCCGGCTACGCCTCTCGGGCCGGCGGTAAACTCGAAATTCTATCCCCGAAAGAAATCCTGGACGACTGGGTAAGGGCCTACGACCTGAAAAGAAACGAGCAGCATCGATTTTTTGTGCTCGCTTCCGATGTGAAATCGATTCTACAACGCCTTCGCAAAATCGACGTACCCCGTGAAGTCGAATACGCATTGAGTGTCCAGGCTGGCGCCAGCCTCGTTGCCCCCCATGCTGTGTACAAGGAAGTCCACATGTATGTAAGCAACAGCGTGGGTGTCGAATTTTTCAAAAAGAAACTGGATCTTAATGAAGCGGATCAGGGTGCCAACCTGATGCTGATGATGCCGTACTACAAACACTCTGTGTTCTATGACAGCCGGGAGATTGAAGAACTGCGGGTGGTCTCGGATATCCAGCTGTACCTGGACCTATACGGGTACCCGGTGAGAGGCATGGAGCAGGCGGAACATCTGTACGACAAGCAGCTGAAAAAACGGATATTGGGGGATGAAGGCAATGGCTGAGGGTTTCCGCCCAGAATTTCGGAACCGGTCATCTGAAAAACAACCCTCGAATTCCCCCGCCGGCAAAAGGCTGAGAGGGTTCTCCCGGGGTGGAAACCAGGGGGGAAAGTTGGGCCGACCCCATGCACGCCCCCCTTGATATTATTGACAAAATGCACAGCATGCACGGATGGGTTTTCAACCGGGGCGATAGGGATACAGTCAGTTTTTTCAATGAGTTGTGAATATTTTTGTTCTTGTGTTTCGATAAATGGGGTTCAAGGGGTCGGAAGTTCAAATCTTCTCGCCCCGACCAATAATTTCAAAGGTTTACGGTTCTTCCGTAAGCCTTTTTTTGTGCCTTTTTTTAGCGGGGTACGAAATGGGGTACAAGTTATTCAATGCTTTGAACCACAGACACTCGAATAAAAAAACTCGATTTTCGGGAACGGATACTATATTTTCTGCGCTTAGGTCCGTTTTTTACCCATGAAGCCGGGCAGGGAACCCGGCTTGTCGCCCCGGTTGCCTATAGATGATCTGAAAAAAAATTGATGCATCCAATAGACGGAACGACCTTCTCATTCTTTTGATTCTGGGGGGGGGTGAATCAGGCAGGCTAAAACAGTGGGAATAAAACTCAACGAGTCTCTATCCTTGGAAAGGCCATATGCCCACCCTCCCGGCTCCCATCCATCTTCACTTCAAGTCCAGCCCCTGACTACGAACACATTTCAGGCCGGTTAATCGGATCGATTTCAGCAGGGCAGACAAACTGACTCATCCATGGAGTCGATCTTTGAATTGATTGCCATAGGTATTACCATTTCTGCATCAACCTATAACAGTCCAAGTCAATTTAACCCCCAGGCCCATCAAATGCCACTTTGTGGTTATTCAATCTGCTGAAATAATTTATAATACTATGTAATTATTTTCATAATTTTAATTAATTTGTAAGCAAATTATGAAGTTAATTTCACAATTTTACTACGTATTCAGTACGGATATTTTTTACGTATTGTGGTTCCAACCATTTAATTTCAAAGATAAAAGCTATCTACGTATTAAAATCTGGCATAATTTTTGCTGTTCTATCAGGAGAATCTTGTGTTGCACTGGTTTAAAATTGTTGTTTTGGGTTAATGCTGATGTTGCCCATCCCCCGTCATAAAAATCCGATCTACGATTTTTTTTTCTTCATTAAGTTTGAGCTACAAACTAACAAGGAGGTTAGAATTACTCGGTGCTGGCCTGATAGGCCTTGCCTGCGCGAAAAGGAGAAAAAAATGGAACAACAACTCAGAATAGGGCGTCAAACTCTGCATGTGTTATTAGTGATAGTACTCATTTTCACCATGTCCACAGCAGCCTCCGCGACACCAATCACTATTACAAGTAGCGAATTAGATGTTACTGCGTATGATGCTAGCACTGGCATTTTGCCCTACCATAAATATTTCTATGGCACCGACATCCCAATATCAATAACCCGAACAGCAACATGCGTATTCCGGACGATCCCGGACACGGATTCCGATCCATCCCGGACGGCATTCCGATTG
>Ga0066187_1000067_pt1 | contig 49996 bp, 48 predicted proteins | sample WorMetexBAHAMAS1_FD_58706 | JGI IMG/M metagenome (GOLD analysis project Ga0066187, IMG submission 58706) | Marine gutless worms symbiont microbial communities from Max Planck institute for Marine Microbiology, Germany - Inanidrilus exumae... | ecosystem: Host-associated > Annelida > Digestive...
GGTAGAGCACCTGACTTTTAATCAGGTTGTCGCAGGTTCGATCCCTGCCGGGCTCACCAAATTCCCCCTAGGCCATTGAGGCGCTCACGAATAAGGCCCGGCCGCGGCCGCAAACACGCAGCCGGCCGGACGCCGTGACGTCATTGCGGCGCTGCGCGTCAGCTGCCTGAAAGGGCGTTCAGGCCGGCCGTAAAACCCAGGAGGGAGACGGGTATCGTGAAACGTCTGCGCTGGCGGTCATGCGCGTGGACCGTGGCCTGTGACCCGGCCTTCAGAACGTCCAGATAAGCTGGCGAGAGTATGAGCTGGACCACGCAGCCGTCGTTTTCGCATCGCTCCACCGGGACCGCTTGCGGTTCACCCTGGTCGATTTGCAGAAACACCCCCGGGGGCAAGGAGATTCCGAGCGGCAGGAACAGCAGCATACCGGGGTCGCTGTTCGGCTGGGCATACCCCACCACCACCATGAGCGCTCGCTGCGTTTGGGCAGCGTCGGCATAGATGATCTGGGACATCTCGCATTCCGTCGTGCCGGTGTCGGGTCGGGTCTGGCATGTCACCGCCCAGTCCCGGTAGGTGGTGACATTTTCGGTTTGCGCCGCCGCTTCGGGCGCGGCGGCAAACATCAAGACAAGCGAGCAAGAGGCGGCGGCGAAGGCGGACGTGATCCTGTTCATGGGAAAGTGTGATGCTCCACTGACGTTGGGCCAATTTGGACCGGAACGCCAAGGCTAGCCTCTAAATCGGCGGAGTGCACTAGGCGAGTATGGGCTGAAACGGCAACGACGCGCGCCGTGTTTCCGGATGGGCGGCGCGCGCCGTTGATGGAATACAGGATCGGGCGGGACGACCGTGCGCCCGGCCGGTTCCCGGGGCGAGAGTCAGGCGGCCGCCATCATCTCGGCTTCGCCCACGGGCTCGTACGCCGCGTAGACGACGAAGGATTTCGCTTCTTCGTTGAACGTTACCCAGACCGGGTCTTCGTGCCGGAGCAGGTCCAGATACGCCGCGTAGCGCGAGGCGTGTTCATAGGCGACTCCGGTCTTGTTGTTATAGCTGTTGGACGGCAACGTCGCGTCGTCATCGTAGAACAGGACATAGAGCCGGTAGTTGTCGGCGGTGTAGATGTTGATCCTGGATTGGTAGTCGCTGCTGCTCGGATACTGGAAGGCCGCATAAGTCTCGGCCTTTTTGGCGAATACTGCCATGGATTCTCTCCCCGATTGAAAGCGCCGACGGGGTCCGGTCGACCCCAGAAGCGCGGGTTGGCGTGTTCGGTTTCAGCGTGAGGTCCGCCTATGTCGATCGGCGTTAGCACGCATCACCTGTGTTCATTCTTGTTGTCGTGACCGCATGGCAATGTGCAGATAGTCACGCCCGATGGGCATTTCCCGGGCGGTCCGTGCCGAGGATACAGGGCCTTGCCAGGCACCAAAGCCAAGCTTCAACCCCTTGAAAATGCTGGATTAGCAACTCCTTAACCGGCGCAACCGTAGATAGGGCGTCCTGCCGCCCGGTCACCAGGCGGCGTCCCAGTCGCAGCGGTAGCCGGAACCAAAGCCCATGTTCTATCGCCGGAGCAGGAACCCCAGACAAGGGCGCGCCGCCTTCTGGCGCAACTTCAACGCCAACGACGTCGCCCTGATTTTGGCGCTCGTGGTGCTGCTGCTGATCACCGTCGGATAGCCGACCGCGCCACGGCCGGGCCGTCCGGCCCGCCGCCCCCTACTCCCGCACGATCAGGCAGGGCAGCTTGGTCAGGTTCATCACCTTGTGCGAGACCGAGCCGAGCACCAAGCCCTGAAGGTCCGACAGTCCGCGGGCGCCGAGCACGATCATGTCGGCGTCGTGCTTGGCCGCCAGCTCGATGACGCCCCCGGCCGGATCGCCGAGTGCGTAGTCGGTTTCGATCCTGCCGGCGCCGGCCTGCTCGGCAACCGTTGTCGCCGATGTCAGGATCCATTCCACGACCTGCTGCCGGCTGAGATCTTCCGTGGCCGCAAACTCGGCAACCGCGCCCTTGAGCGGACCCTGGTCGTCCACCGTCGCCAGCACCAGCGTGGCCCCCAGGCCGCTGGCGAGGTCCGCCCCGGTGGCCAGCGCCCGCCGCGCATGATTGGATCCGTCCACCGCTATCAGAATCGTTTTCATCATTGCCCCCTCTGCTCGTTTGCAGGCCGCCGCGCGAAGCGCCGAAGGCCGTTCTGCTTTCCCTCAATCTAACCCTCAATTTCGGGTGGTCAATCGGCGGAATTCCGGTCACGCTTGGGCCCGGTTTTAATGCAGGGGATTGGCGAATGGGTGATTTGAAGCTGTTCGGCCGGCGGGGCTGGGGTTCCGTTCTCACGGAGGCTCAGTTGGCGTGGTACGGCCTGTCCTACGAGTTTGCTGAAGTGGGCGACCTGTTCACCGACCAGGGCGCCCGCGAGGCGCTCGAGGTTTACAACCCGCTGGCCCAGGTACCGACGCTGGTGCTCCCGGACGGGCAGATCATGACCGAGAGCGCCGCCATCACCCTGTTGCTGGCCGAAGAGGCCGGCAGCCGCGATCTCGTGCCGGCGCCGGGTGAACCGGAACGCGCCCGCTTTCTGCGCTGGCTGATCTTCATCACCAGCAACATCTATCCCACCTACACCTATGCCGACGATCCCGCCCGTTTCGTGCCCGATGCGTCGGCCCAGGCCGGCTTCGCCGAGACGGTGACCGACTACGCCAAGAGGCTATACGGCGTTCTGAACGGCGAAGTCACCGGCCCCTGGTTCCTGGGCACGCGTTTTTCCGCGATGGACATCTATGTTTGCACCCTCACCCACTGGCGGCCCGGCCAGGGATGGTTCCGGGAGCACGCTCCCGCGCTCTCTTCCATTGCCAAGGCGACAAAAGCCCTGCCGGAGCTCACTGAGGTCTGGGCCGCGAATTATCCGGAGTCCTAGTCCGTGGCATCGCCCTCCGGCGTGTTTGAGATTGGCGCGCCCCATCCCACCGAGATCAGCGGCGTGGCCGCCGTCCCCGGCGGCTATGCGGTGGTCGGCGACGAAGAACCGACCCACGGCTGCATCTGGCCGGGCGGCGCACGCTTCAGGCTCGGTGCCGGACTGCAGGGGCCGGAGTCCATCGGCGTCGGGTTCAGGCCGGACGGCAAGGCCCTGTGGATGGTGCTGGGCGAAAACAAGCGGCGACTGGTGGACCTGGATGGCGGCTTCGCGACGTTCGGCAAGACGCTGAAAGAGGTTTCCGGCCGCGGTCTGGAGGGTTTGGCGGTGCGCTGGAGGAACAAGAGCTGGCAGGTCGCGGTCTCCTGGGAGGGCGGTTTCTACGATCCCGACAGCAAACGCCGGGGCCTGTGGGCGCTGCCCAGGGTGGGCGTGTTGCGCTGGCGGCGCGGCCGGAAACAGAAGGCGCGGCTGGACCGGCTGTTCGAGCTCGACGTGCCGCGCCCGTCCCGGACCGAACGGTTTCGCGTCCCCGATCTGATCTGGGACGGCGACGGCATCCTGGCACTACTGGCCTCCACCGACGAACAACGGGAGGCCCGCAGCCATGTCTGGCTGCAAAGGTTCGATCTGGAAGGCCGCCAGTCCGGCAATCCGGTCAAGCTCGAGGACCTTTGGGGGCCGTACGCGAACGGCAAGAATTGGGAAGGGCTGGACCGGACGCTTGACGGCGTTGGACTAGTCATGGCCTACGACGCCCAGGCGTCGCAGGAACACCGCGTGCTTGTGGTCTTTCCGACTCCCGACTGAAGGCGTCGTCGCGTCGGTCTTGAGAGAACTGGTCAGGGAACAAAAAACAGGTGCGGCGCGCGTGTGCGCTGCCGGGGATCATGCCATACCGCGCCCTGCTGGCGCCGTCGGCGTGCTGACGAACCGTACCAACCGCAATACGATCCGTCGCCGGCGCGGGGGGCCCCCCGGAGGCCACCCGGCCGTACGCGCGATTCAGTCTGCCGTCAGGCGCGCGCCATCCTGTCGGTCCGGGCCATTTCGAGCTCGTCGAACATGTTGGCCTCGTTGGCCAGCATATCGACCATCTCGCCGTACCGACCGTATTCGGTGTGCCGGATCAACTCGTCCAAGAATGCTGCCGTCGTCACTTCCAGCATGTGACGCGTCGTCGGCAGATCTGCATCTGCCAGCAATCGCAACAACACGCGGATTTCGTCTCGGATCGACGCAACCAGCACCTGCTTATCTCCTCCTGGGGCCGGCGGCCCGGATTCGATCGCGTCCTTCATGGCACGCTCCTTTGCTTCCCCCGGTCCACCGTTACTATGCCGCTGCTCCAACGTGTTCTGGCTGGTGGAGCACCGACTCCTCGACTTTCGCCTGGCGGCGCATCCGGATCAGAGCCTCTTCCGAGATCTCACCCAGCCCGGCTACGGCCATCGAATTTCCGACCATCGCCGGTTCCGCAAGACGTGTCCAGCCAACCTTTCCACGGCGGATCAGGACTTCCATAGAACGGTCTACAACCGTGACGATGTGAGTCATTCCGCGAGGCAACCCATACTCGACGATGCCCAGAAACAGCTCAGACGTCGCCCGCGCGATACCCGCGGCGCGATCGTCGACTTCCATTTCATGGTCAACGGCGAATCGGCTTGATTCGAGAATGAGCGGATCACAGGGCGGTTCGCTCTTGCCGAGGAGGACCGGAAATACGTCCTTCAGCATGTAAGGCCCTGTGGTGGGCAGCAGACGCAGGCAGCCCCTCACATCACCATCGTCAGATAAGCTTAACAGGTAAACGGGCGACATCGCGTCATAGACATCGAACTCCATGTCGCCGTTCGTTTGTACCTCCCAGTTCATTCTCTTCGCGAAGACCCGATACCGCAGACGGTGCATCTGCATGATCTGGTCCGCGTAGGCACCAACATTTTCTGTGGTGACAACGTGTATCATTGCACTTACCCCTACCTAGTTGTTCTCACCTAGGAGAGGGTAGTGCAGCGAAAATTATGAAAAAACTGTAGGTTTCTACAGTAATCGTAATGGTTGGTGGGAGGGGCTGACGTGCAGCCTCCGGTATTCTCTCCGATTTCCCGGAACTTAGATCTTTATTAGACTATTCTTGACTGCAAGGGCTACAGCGTGAGGAATCGTGTTGGCGCCGAGCTTCGCTCGGGCATTGTCGATATGAAACTGCACGGTCCGTTCGCTGATCGATAAAATTTTAGCGATTTCCCACATTGTTTTTCCTGCAGCCTGCCATTTTAGGCACTCGGATTCGCGTGGGGTAAGGTAAACAAACGTCCCTTTTGCGGTGCGCAGAACACGCTCCACATGGATGTAAAAGTACATGCCCAGGAGGTGCAGCGTGTCGCCGTATTCCTCCAGGATCTTGTTGGCTTCTGCTGGGGTCTCCTCGCTGGCAATGCTCAGCGCCGCAGCTGGCCGGTCGCCCTTGTGGAACGGGATGGTCAGACCGGACTTGATCCCCACATCGCCTGCTTCGTCGAAGAACCCCCTGAGTTCATCGCGTTTTCGCATGAACCAGGGTGTCTGCCAGTCGAACGGCACAGGGGAGCGGATCGTCTGATGCAGGACCGGATCGACGAACTGGTAGCGCTCGTCGGCATAGTGCTCGATCCAGTTTCCGGGATAGTTTGACAGGTGGACCGACTCTTCCACCGTATCGGGCGCCGGTAGTTGGAGATACGCGTACTGATCAACGCTTTGATGGCCTTCTCAAAGCTGTCGCTCAACGTCGCGCAGTCGCGCGCCGCCGTCGCGTGCTCCACAAAACGCTGGAGAACCGTTTCCTGAAGTGCCGACATCTATATTACATCCGGTTGTATCAACTATATCAAATTTACCCTGATCATCTAGTTAATTCCTTGAACTGGCACGGATTGGCACGACAACGGCTAGTTGCAAGGCCGCTGAAGGCGCTTTTTTTCAAAGGGTTAGTTAACGATTCTTAATGTCTTTGAGGTGCCGGGTCAGGCGGGGCGCAAACGTCGTTTTCCGGGCCCGCTAGAGCCGCTGGAGGCGCGATTTGACCCTGGAAGGGGATTTCAGGTGACGATATCGACCACGCGGCCACGGGCCGCCATACGGGCCTGAACGCCGCTTGGACGGCTGGGATAGGAATCGACCTTGACCTGCTGGGCCGCCAACTGGTTGTCGACCGCCCTTTCCTCGACGGCGTCGACGGCCCGGGTGAGCCGCTGATTGAGCCGCTTGAGGTACTGGGCGCTCATGCCGTCGCTGTTGACGGCCGATAGGGAGCCGAGTGAGGCCATACGCCCATTCTCGGCCGGATGGGTTGATAAAACACCACTCAGAATGGGGTTATCAGTTCGGATTTAGCGCAAATGCTGGGGAATCAGGGCCGGTTGGCGGCGACCTTCTCGTTCAGGCGGGCCAGGACCCGTGGCGAGACGAACTGTTCCACCTGGCCGCCGAGTCGTGCAATCTCCTTGACGAAGCCGCTGGAGATGAACTGAAAGCGGTCGGACGCCATCAGGAACACCGTCTCGATTTCCGGATCCAGCTTGGTGTTCATACCCGTCATCTGGAATTCGTACTCGAAGTCCGAAACGGCCCGCAGGCCACGGATGATGGCGCTGGCCCCGCGATTGCGAGTGTAGTCGATCAGCAGGCCGTGGAAATGATCGACCTCGATGCGTTTGCGGACATCCTCGTCCAGAGTGTCTATCTCCGCCTGGACCATCGCGGTCCGCTCCTCGGAATTGAACATCGGGCCCTTGCCAACATTTTCGGCCACGGCGATGACCAGGTGGTCGACCAGGTGGGTGGCGGCCCGTGCGATAATGTCCATGTGCCCGTAGGTGATGGGGTCGAAAGTGCCGGGATAGACGCCGACCCGCATGCGCGGGCTCACGAGGCGGCCTCCCCGCCTTCGGTGGCCGGCTCGGGCGCCAGGGCCGAGGTGTCCTCTGTGGCATCCAGGCTGAGGCGGGCGACGGAGACCACGCGCTGGTCGTTGTCCAGCTCGAACAGCTTCACGCCCTTGCTCTTGCGGCCTACCACGCGAACCGTTTTGACTGCCATGCGAATGATCTGACCACCATCGGCGACCATCATGATTTCATCGGTCTCGGGTTTGATCAGGAAGGAGGCGACCACGCGATCGTCCGCCCTGCGCAGCTCCATGTTGCCGATGCCCTTGCCGCCCCGGCCCGTGACGCGGTAGTCGAAGGCCGACGATAGTTGCCCAAGCCCCGAATCGCTGACCGTCAGGATGAACTCCTCGCGGTCGGCCATCTCGGCGAATTTCGGTTGCTCCAGCATGGCGACCCGCTGTTCGTCGCGGGCCCGGTCGTCTGATTTCATTTCCGCGTCCGTCGCCTGCAGGCGCCGTTTGGCGTTGGCAGCCAGAAGATAGTCGGAACGATCGTCCGACGACGCGTCGCTGTGCTTCACCAACGCCATGGAAATCACCGCGTCGCCTGCGGACAGCTTGATGCCCCGCACGCCGGTCGAGTTGCGGCCTGCAAAGACGCGTACGCCCAGCTCGTTGCCCTTTTCGTCGATCCGGCTGACGGGGAAGCGGATACACATGCTTTTCTGGGTCGCCAGCAGCACGTCCTGATCGGCCGCACAGGTCAATACGCTGACCAGCCGGTCGCCCTCGGCCAGTTTCATGGCGATCTTGCCGTTGGCCTTTACGTTGGTGAAGTCGGACAGCCGGTTGCGCCGCACCGATCCCGACGCCGTGGCGAACATCACGAACAGTTCCTGCCAGGACTCCGCATCCTCCGGCAATGGCAGGATGGTCGTGACGGTCTCGCCTTCAGACAGCGGCAGCAGATTGACCAGCGGTTTGCCACGGGCGGTCGGGCCGCCGACAGGCAGCTTGTAGACCTTCAGCATGTAAACCATGCCGCGCGACGTGAAGAACAGGATCGGCGTATGCGTGGAGGCGATAAAGATCTGGACCAGGAAGTCGGCCTCACGGGTCGACATGCCAGACCGTCCCTTGCCGCCTCGGTTCTGGGCGCGATAGGACGATAGCGGCACTCGCTTGACATAGCCGCCGTGAGTCGCGGTGACGACCATGTCCTCGCGCTGGATCAGATCCTCGATATCCTGCTCGAACTCCTGCTCGACGATCTCGGTGCGTCGTTCGTTGGCGAAGGCTTCGCGGATCTCGGTCAGTTCTTCGCGCATGACCTGCATGCGGCGGTCGCGCGACTGCAGGATCTCCAGGTAGTCCTTGATCTTGGACGCAATTTCCTCGGTCTCGGCGGTCAGCTTTTCCCGCTCCATTCCGGTCAGGCGCTGCAAGCGCAGTTCCAGGATGGCCCGGGCCTGGGCTTCGGACAGCCGATAGTTGCCGTCGACCACGCCCTGGCCGGGATCGTCGATCAGCTTGATGAACGGTTCCACGTCCGCGGCGGGCCAGTCGCGCGCCATCAGCTGTTCTCGCGCGGTCGCTGGATCGGGCGCGCGGCGGATCAGCTCGATGACCGGATCCAGATTGGTGATCGCCACCAGCAGGCCGGCCAGAATGTGGGCGCGTTCGCGCGCCTTGCCCAGCAGGAAGGCCGTGCGCCGGGTAATGACCTCTTCCCGGAAGTCGATGAAGGCGAGCAGGATTTCCTTCAGCGGCATCATGCGCGGTCGGCCGCCGTCCAGCGCCAGCACATTCACGCCGAAGCTGGTCTGCATCGGGGTGTGACGGAACAGCTGGTTCAGGACCACGTCGGTCATGGCGTCGCGCTTGAGCTCGATAACCACCCGCACACCGTGGCGGTCGGATTCGTCGCGCAGGTCGGAAACCCCTTCCACGGTCTTTTCGCGGACCACTTCGGCGATCCGCTCCAGCATCCGGGCCTTGTTCACCTGGTAGGGGATCTCGGTGACGATGATGACATCGCGGTCGCCGGAACCCTTTTCAATGTGCGTTCGCGCCCGCATCACGACGGAGCCCCGCCCCGTCATCTGGGCGGCATGAATGCCCGCCTTGCCCAGGATCAATCCGCCGGTGGGAAAATCAGGGCCGGGAACGATTTCCATCAGCTGATCGATCCCGACGTCGGGATTGTCGATGCAGGCCACGGTCGCGTCGATGACCTCGCCCAGATTGTGCGGCGGGATGTTGGTCGCCATGCCGACCGCGATTCCGCCGGCGCCGTTGACCAGGATGTTGGGGAAGCGCGCCGGCAGCACGGTGGGTTCGTGCGCCGACTCGTCATAGTTGGCCTGAAACTCGACCGTTTCCTTGTCGATGTCGTCCAGCAGGATCTCGGCTGCCTTGGCCAGGCGCGCCTCGGTGTACCGCATGGCCGCCGGCGGGTCGCCGTCCATCGATCCGAAATTGCCCTGCCCGTCGATCAACGGCAGCCGCATCGAGAAGTCCTGCGCCATGCGGACCATGGCGTCGTAGATCGCCTGGTCGCCATGCGGGTGGTATTTACCCATGACGTCACCGACGATGCGGGCGGATTTGCGATAGGGTTTGGTGGAGTCGTAGCCGCTCTCTTTCATGGAGAACAGGATCCGGCGGTGCACCGGCTTCAACCCGTCTCGTACGTCCGGCAGCGCCCGGCTGACGATTACGCTCATCGCATAATCGAGATACGAGCGTTTCATCTCGTCTTCGATGGTGACGGGCGTCACGTCATGGGGCGGTGGCGTGGTCGTGACGTCACTCACAGGGTGGCTTCTCCTTCACTTGTCGAGGCGCCGGTTCGGTTGCCGGTGGGCGCCGCGCGGCGATCACGTGCTGATCGGTTGGAGTCGGTTTTGAGGGTCTGCTGGCAGACAGGATGGATCCGGCTCAAGACTGCTGCATTGCACTGCAATATTTAGCATGCAGGTCGTTGATGAACAACGAAATAAGGGATTCCGATCGCCGCGATCGGGAACTGGACGCTCTGGCGAAAGTGGCGCCCGGCGGGTTCGGATCACGATGCCCCAAAAAGACGGAAGCGGCAATCTGGGGGGGTGATTGCCGCTTCCTGGACGATGCGAGACTTTAGGCTGGCCGATGCCATCTTTGATGATTCCGACCCGGCGGTTGGCTGTCCCGCGTTCGCCGTCTATTTGGGCGGCTCGTACTTGGCGAGCCGCCCTTGTTTAGGCCCTGTGCGTTTTCGGGCGGTTGTCTCCGCCTCTTGTTCTTGCTGACGCGTTTGACGCTTTGCTCTCTTTTTTGCCTCGGCGGTTGACCCGCTTCTTTTTCTTGCTGTGGCGGTTAACCCGCTTTTTGCTCTTGCTACTTGCCTCGGCGGTTGACCCGCTTCTTGCTCTTGCTACTTGCCTCGGCGGTTGACCCGCTTCTTTTTCTTGCTCCGGCGGTTAACCCGCTTCTTGCTTTTGCTGTGGCGGTTGACCCGCTTCTTGCTCTTGCTATCTGCCTCGGCGGTTGCCCGCTTCTTCTTGGTGCCGTGGCGGTTTTCCGCTTCTTTCGGCTGGGCCCGTCGGTTAGCCCGCTTCTTGGCCCGGCCCTATAGACAGCAAGGGCCGTTCCAACTGCGTGCCAGAGGGTCGAAATTTATCTAAATTATTGAAATATATGGATTAATCGCGCTTACCGGGAAAGAGTCGGCGGTTGCCAAACCGGGAATCCGGTCTGCCAGATTGCAAATTGCAAACGAATGTGCGGAATTCGGCCCTATCGACCCTTGGCGAGCCTTCTCAGCGGCGGAAGGCCTGGTCCAGCAGGTCCGGGTCGTCGAAATGGCGCCGGCCCAAGAAGGCCGTGGCGTGGGTGCCCCACTGGCGCATGGCGCCGGCGCTCTCGATACCCATGGGCCAGAGCAGGAACCGCTCGTCCCGCTCCGTCCCGGCAATCAGACCCGTCTCGCCGTAGAGGCTGCGGGTGGACCCGTTGCCGTCCATCGGCACCATGCGCAGCGGGCCGTCCGGGATCTCTGGGATCGCCACCGCATACCGCTGGCTGCCACCTGGATCGTCGGCATAGACCCTCTGGATATAGTGGCTGCCGCTGGCCAGCCGAACCACGATCCGCTGGCCGGTCCCCAGAACCGGGGCGATCGCCGGTGTCAGGGCCTCCTCGCGGACATCGTCGTCTTCTGGCATGGGGATCCGCTCGGTCGGCGGTACCGGAAAGAACAGGTGGTAACAGCCGCAGGGATGGATCGAATCGTAGACCACAGGCTCACCGTCAAGCCCCAGCGTGACCCGCCAGACGACTCCGTCCAGGCGACCGCTCAGGATGTCCGATTGGCTCCGTGGCGGGCGTTCGCTGAACCAGACCGTGTAGATTAGCTGCGGCAGAACGGCGCCCTGGAACCGGGTGTGTTCAAGGCGGAAGAACACCACGGCATCGCCCTTGTCCACGCTCGGCACCGGCCGGCCGGGACCGTCGATCAGCATGGGCCGCCCGGGCCGGTCGAAGGACCCGGCGACGTCGATCTCGAACACAGGCGCGTAGAGTGCGGCCAGACGATCGAGGTCCGACGGCTGGAGACTTAGGGTGCTCAAGGGCGATATCGAGGCGGCGGCGAGCAGGTCGGCGCCGGCGCCAGCAGCGCTGGCAGGCGCAGGGGATTCGGGGCCGTAGCGTACCAGTTCGCCCTGAACGGGAATTTCTTCAGGCAACCTATCGAACGTATTCAGGTTCTCCCGTTTCCAGGCGTCGAAACCCGCGGCGACGCCGGCACCGGTCACGGCATAAAGACCGAAGACCCGCTGCGCGGTGGAGTAGTGATCCGCCACGGCCGCGCGCGCCCGCACGGAGGCCGCCAGTTCTTCATCGGCGATCGGACCGTTCAACAAGGCCAAGCCGCATTGCCGCAATGTCCCGACGGTGTCGGCGGCCTCGCCGTTGCCCAGCGCCAGGTCGGCCAGACCGTCGTCCAGTCTGCCCCTTTCCCCGTCCGGCAGGTTGGCGACTTCCACCCTCCGGGCGTCGAGATCCAAAGCCCACATCTCCGCCAGCCAGGCGGCGAGTTCTTCGTCGTCCATCGACTCGTTGCGAAAGCTGGCCAGAAACCGGTTGCTGCGGAGATAGGGAAACCCGGGAACCCGCGCGGCCTCGGCATCGCGGACGCCGGCCCGTGCGGTCACATAGTCAGCCAATCGGAAAGCGGCGGCGCAGCGGTCTTCATAAGAGGCTGCCGCCAACGCGGCGGTATCGGGCGGCTCGCCTGGTCCTGGCAAGCTCGAGCAGCCGGCCACGGCCAGCAACAGAAGGCCAATCGAGGTTGTGTGGACTGGTGTCATTTCCGGCGATGCCCGTCATGCTCCGTTGAAGCATATATGGCGCCGCCGGTCGCGGTTTCTATCAAGGATATGTGAACCGGCGTGGGGCTCTAGAAAGGAATGTCGTCGTCCAGTTCCTGCGAGAAGCTGCCGGATTCGCTTTTCTGCGACGGAGGACCGCCGTAACCGCCGCCACCTTCGCCCAGCGATGCGCCGCCTTCGCCGCGGCTGTCTAGCATGGTGAGTTCGCCTCGGAACCGCTGCAGCACGACCTCCGTGGAGTACCGGTCCTGCCCGCTGTTGTCGGTCCATTTACGGGTCTGTAGCTGTCCCTCCAGATAGATCTTGGATCCCTTGCGCAGGTATTTCTCGGCCACCTCGCCCAGGCGTTCGTTGAAGATGACCACGCGATGCCATTCGGTCCGTTCCTGCTGGTTTCCGTCCCGGTCGCGCCAGCGCTCGGACGTCGCCAGCGACAGGTTCACGACCTTGCCGCCGCTCTGCATCGTCCGTACTTCCGGGTCGCGGCCCAGATTGCCAACCAGGATCACCTTGTTCACACTGCCTGCCATAGCTCGCCTTTTTGTTGAGGTTGTCTTGTCGAGGTTGCGCCGGCCAGGGCGCAGCCACTGTATTGGATTGCCCGTTTTCCCGCCACTTCAGATTAAGCAAGGGTTGGGGTCGGATTCGGCCTTCGGCAACCCATATCACCCTCGCCTCGACCCGGCCGGCACCCTATATTGGGAGTTTGGCGGCGCCGGATGGCGGCTGCCCTTTCATCCCGACAGGCGACCACATGGCCGGTAAGATCTCCGTGCGCGGGGCGCGCGAGCACAATCTCAAGAATATCGACGTAGAGATGCCGCGGGAGAGCCTCGTGGTGATCACCGGTCTGTCGGGTTCCGGCAAATCCTCGCTCGCCTTCGACACCATCTACGCCGACGGGCAGCGCCGCTATGTGGAAAGCCTGTCGGCCTACGCCCGCCAGTTTCTGGAGCTGATGGAAAAACCGGATGTGGACCATATCGATGGTCTGTCTCCGGCCATTTCCATCGAACAAAAGACCACCAGCCGCAATCCCCGATCCACCGTCGGGACGGTGACCGAGATCTACGATTACATGCGGCTGCTGTTTGCCCGGGTCGGCATCCCATATTCGCCGGCCACCGGTCTTCCCATCGAGAGCCAAACGGTCAGCCAGATGGTCGACCGGGTCATGGAGATGGAGGAAGGCACCCGGTTGTACCTGATGGCGCCGATCGTCCGCGGCCGCAAGGGAGAGTACCGCAAGGAGTTTGGCGAGCTGCAGAAGCGCGGTTTCCAGCGCGTGAAAGTGGACGGCACGCTGTACGAGATCGAAGACGTCCCAGCCCTGGACAAGAAGGTCAAGCACGACATTGAGGTCGTGGTCGACCGAGTCATCGTACGACCCGACCTTCAGCAGAGGCTGGCCGACTCCCTAGAAACGGCGTTGCAGCTCGCTGACGGCCTGGCGATTGCGGAGGACGCAACGAGCGGCAACCAGACGATCTTTTCGGCCCGGTTCGCGTGCCCGGTGTCGGGATTCACGATCGAGGAGATCGAACCCCGCCTGTTTTCGTTCAACAACCCGTTCGGCGCCTGCCCGGCGTGCGACGGTCTGGGGACCGAAATGTTCTTCGATGAGGATCTGGTGGTGCCCGAACGCGGCCGCACCCTGGATGGTGGTGCGATCGCCCCCTGGTCGCAATCCTCTTCGCCCTATTACCGCCAGACCCTTGTCTCGCTGACCGACCATTTCGCCGTGACCATGCACACGCCGTTCGATGAGCTGCCCGAAAAGGTCCAGAAGGCGCTGTTGTACGGCACGGATGAAAAGGTCACCTTCTCCTATGACGACGGTTTGCGGTCCTACTCGACGACCAAGCCGTTCGAGGGTGTTATCACCAACATGACGCGGCGGTTCCGGGAGACCGACTCAAGCTGGGTTCGCGAAGAGCTGAGCAAATATCAGTCGGTGCATCCGTGCGAGTCGTGCGGCGGCCATCGCCTCAAACCCGAAGCCCTGTGCGTCAAGATCCAGGATCTGCATATCGGCTCGGTCGCGGAGATGTCGATCGCTGCAGCGGCGGACTGGTTCGGCGCGCTCGAAGATAAACTCTCGAAAAAGCAGCGCGAGATCGCACACAGGATCCTGAAGGAAATCCGTGACCGGCTGGGCTTCCTCAACAATGTGGGGCTCGAATACCTCACGCTCTCCCGCAATTCCGGGTCGCTGTCGGGCGGCGAAAGCCAGCGGATCCGGCTGGCGTCCCAGATCGGATCGGGACTGACCGGCGTGCTGTACGTCCTGGACGAGCCGTCGATCGGGCTGCACCAGCGTGACAACGGCCGTCTGCTCGAGACCCTGAAACGGCTGCGGGATCTGGGCAATACGGTGATCGTGGTCGAACATGACGAGGAGGCAATCCGCGCCGCCGACTATCTGATCGATATGGGTCCGGGCGCGGGTCAGCATGGCGGCGAGGTCGTTGCCAGCGGCCTGCCCGACGACGTCATGGCCAACATGAACAGCCTGACAGCGCAGTATCTCACCGGCCTCAAGCAGATCGAGGTGCCGTCCGAGCGCCGCGCCGGGCATCGCGGCCAAATGCTGCAGGTGATCGGCGCGACCGGAAACAATCTCCAGTCCGTGGCGATCGACGTGCCGTTGGGCACCTTCACCTGCATCACAGGCGTATCTGGTAGCGGCAAGTCCACCCTGATCATCGAAACGCTCTATCGTGCGCTCGCCCGCAGTCTGATGGGCGCGCGGCACCAGCCTTCGCCGCACGGCAAGATCGGCGGCCTGAAGTTCCTGGACAAGGTCATCGACATCGACCAGTCGCCGATCGGACGCACGCCGCGGTCAAACCCGGCGACCTACACCGGCGCTTTCACGCCGATTCGGGAGTGGTTCGCCGGCTTGCCCGAGGCCAAGGCCCGCGGCTATGCGGCAGGGCGCTTTTCGTTCAACGTCAAGGGCGGCCGGTGCGAAGCGTGCCAGGGCGACGGCGTGATCAAAATCGAAATGCACTTCCTGCCGGACGTCTATGTTCAATGCGATGTCTGCAAGGGCAAACGGTACAACCGCGAAACCCTGGAAGTGCAATTCAAGGAGAAATCCATCGCCGACGTGCTGGATATGACGGTCGAAGAGGCAGCGGAGTTCTTCAAGGCCGTGCCGGCCATACGGGATAAGCTCAGGACCCTGGAACGGGTCGGGCTCGGTTATATCCATGTGGGCCAGCCGGCCACGACCCTGTCTGGCGGCGAAGCGCAGCGCGTGAAACTGGCCAAGGAGTTGTCCCGCAAGGCCACCGGCAAGACGCTCTACATTCTCGACGAACCGACGACCGGGTTGCATTTCGAAGACGTGCGCCGGTTGCTGGCTGTCCTTCAGGCGCTGGTGGAACAGGGCAATACCGTGCTGGTGATCGAGCACAATCTCGAGGTGATCAAGACCGCGGACTGGGTGATCGATCTCGGTCCCGAAGGCGGCGACAAGGGCGGCCGGATCGTTGCCACGGGCACGCCCGAAGACGTGGCGGAGGTGGCAGAGAGCTTTACCGGACAGTATCTGCGGCCCATGCTCGGCAAGCGCAAGCGAAAGAAGTCGGCCTGACGCGATCATTGCCATGACCCGGACCGTCCCCACGTCTCTGGTCGAACAGTCGCTGCAAATGAGCACCGTGGCGGACTGGCTGCTGGAGACCGCCTGGCGCCGGCCCGACATGAAATCGGTTGTTGAAGAGTTCTTTCAGCAAGTCGAATCCGCCGACGTGCCCTTGTTGCGCGGCATGGTGATCGTCCAGACACTGCACCCCCAACTCGTGGGCTACGGCTTCATCTGGCGGCGCGGCGAACCGATGTTCGCGGGCTCGGGCGAACACGGCATCAAGGAGCAGGAGGAATACAAGCGAAGCCCCACCAAGGTGGTGTTCGAGGAGGGCCGCAGCCTGCGGGTCAGGCTGGATGACGCGGCCGAGCGTTCGCAGTTTGGAATCACCGAAGAAGTCTACAAGGTGGGCGGGACGGATTATGTGGCCATGCCGCTCGAGTTCAGCTCGGGCCAGCACAACTTGCTGTCTTTCGCGATCGACCGCCCGGGCGGTTTCAGCAACGCCGAGCTGGCCGCCTTCCCGGCCCTGGCCTCGCTGTTGGCGCGCGTGCTGGAGCCCAAGGCGCTGGAGGTTACCGCGACCAACTTGCTGGACACCTATGTGGGCCACCACGCCGGTGAGCGTATCCTGCAGGGGCAGATCCTGCGCTCCAGCGGCGAGACCATGAAGGCGGCGATCTGGCTGTGCGACCTGCGGGGTTTCACGCGCTTTTCCGACACGCTGCACCGCGCCTTTCTCATCGACCTGCTCAACCAGTTCTTCGACTGTGTCGGCCCGGCGGTACAAGAGAACGGCGGCGAGATCCTGAAGTTCATGGGCGACGGCATGCTGGCCGTGTTTCCCGCCGACACAGATGCTGAGCTGGGCGATGCCTGCAGGCGGGCGCTGGCCGCGGCCGATCGCGCCTGTGTCGCGATGGACACGCTCAATGCCGAGCGCCGGGACTTCGGTGACGAAGCGCTGGATTTCGGCCTGGCGCTGCATGTGGGCGACGTGATGTTCGGCAATGTGGGCTGCGCCAACCGGCTGGATTTCACGGTTATCGGGCCGGCCGTCAACATGGTGTCCCGCCTGGAGGGGCTGTGCAGCGAGTTGGGCGAAAATGTGATCGTCTCCAAGGACTTCGCCAAACTGGTTGAGGCGGAGCTGAAGCCGCTGGGTCAACGGGCGCTGCGCGGCCTGTCGGGGGAACAGGAGGTGTTCGCCTTCATGCCGGAGCGGGGCTGATGTCGGCTGCGACGGAGGCCAAACGCATTCGAGCGTGGCTTCAGGATGAGGCGCGCGACCTCAACGCCCGTGACCTTGTGGCCGCGTTCTGCGGTCAAATCGAGACGGCCGGCGTTCGAATCGACCGGCTCAGTATCCACCTGCGTCATCTCCATCCCCTCTTCCTGGCGCATGGCTATGTGTGGGAGTCGGAAACGCGCGAGACGTACGAGGTGCGGCGGGAACACGGGGTCCAGTTCACCGAGGAATACCTCAAGAGCCCGGTCCGGATCGCCTACGAGGAAGGTCGGACGGTGCGGTATCCCCTGGAGGGGCAAACAGCGCTGCCATTTGACCTGCTGGGCGGTCTTCGGGATCGGGGTTTCACCGAATATGTGATGTTCCCGCTGTTTTTCCGGCGCGGCACCAATCAGGCCTGCAGCATATCGACGAAATTGCCCGGCGGTTTCACCGATGACTGCATCGAACTGATGCAGGCGGTGTTGCCGACGCTGACCATCCAGCTCGAACTCCTATTGCTGGAAAGCACCGCCGGCGTTCTGCTGGACACCTATATGGGCCCTCGCGCCGGCAGGAAGGTGCTGGCCGGCCAGATCACACGCGGCGACACCCAGACCATTCCGGCGGTGCTCTGGTACTGCGACCTGCGCGGTTTCACCAGCCTGACGGAAAAGCGCGGCGCCGAGGACGTCGTCGAGGTCTTGAACGCGTATTTCCAGGCCATGGCCGCTCCGGTCGAAGAAGCCGGCGGCGAGATCCTGAAATTCATTGGTGACGCCATGCTGGCGATCTGGCCGTTGCCGGAGCGCCGGCATCAGGCGACCGCCACGACGGAGGTAGCGATCGCGGCTTCCGAGGAAGCGGTCGCCAACATGGATGCGGTGAATGCCGAACGGGAAAAAGCGGGCGAGACGCCGCTCGGCTACGGCCTGGCCCTGCATATCGGCGACGTGCTTTGGGGCAATATCGGGGCGGCCGATCGTCTGGACTTCACCGTGATCGGACCGGCCGTCAACCTGGTGGCGCGCCTGGACGACGTGGCGAGGGAGTTGGGCGAGAGCCTGGTCTTTTCGGAGGTCTTCCACGAAACCAGCAGCCGGGTGTTCGATCTGATCGGAGCCTATCCGCTCAAGGGGATCGCCAACCCGCAGAACATCTACCGACTGAAGGTATGAATCCGATGTGCCCTTGTTTCGCCGCGTCGGCTGCATTATGCCGGCATCGATGACCAAAACCGCACCCGTTCATGTGATCGGCGGTGGCCTCGCCGGATCGGAAGCCGCGTGGCAGATCGCCCGGGCCGGTGTGCCTGTGATCGTTCACGAAATGCGCCCCGACCGCGGGACCGATGCGCACCAGACCGACCGGCTGGCCGAGCTCGTCTGCTCGAATTCGTTCCGTTCCGACGATGCGGAGTACAATGCCGTCGGCGTGTTGCACGAGGAGATGCGCCGCTGCGATTCGCTGATTCTACGATGCGGCGATTCGCATCGCGTGCCGGCCGGCGCCGCTTTGGCGGTGGACCGGGAGGGCTTCGCCGAGGCGGTGAGCGAGGCGCTTTATGCCCATCCGTTGGTCACCGTTGAACGGGGCGAGATCGCCGGCCTGCCCCCCGCGGATTGGGACAACGTGATCGTTGCGACCGGCCCCCTCACTTCACCGGCCCTTTCAGAAGCAATTCTGGCGCTGACCGGCGAGCAGAGCCTTGCCTTCTTCGATGCGATCGCCCCGATCGTGCACAAGGACTCGATCGATTTTTCCAAGGCCTGGTTCCAATCCCGCTATGACAAGGGCGACGGAGCGGACTACATCAACTGTCCGCTGGACCGGGACCAATACGCCGCGTTTCTGGCCGCGCTCGGCGACGGCGAAAAGACGGAATTCAAGGAGTGGGAGCAAGACACCCCCTATTTCGAGGGCTGTCTGCCGATCGAAGTGATGGCGGAGCGCGGCCCCGAAACGCTGCGCTACGGACCGATGAAACCGGTCGGATTGACCAACCCCCACCGCGACGAGAAACCGTACGCCGTTGTCCAGCTTCGACAGGACAATGCGCTGGGCACGCTCTACAACATGGTGGGCTTCCAGACGAAACTGAAATACGGCGCTCAGAAGGATGTCTTCCGGATGATCCCGGGCCTGGAGGCCGCGGAATTCGCGAGACTCGGCGGTATCCACCGGAACACATTCCTGAATTCCCCCCGCCTGCTGGATTCCTCCCTGCGATTGAGGGCGGATGAAAGGCTCCGCTTTGCCGGCCAGGTGACCGGCGTTGAGGGTTACGTTGAATCCGCGGCGATCGGCCTTCTGGCAGGCCGCCTCGCCGCCGCCGAACGGCTCGCCACGGATTTCATGCCGCCGCCGGAGACGACGGCGTTGGGGGCATTGCTCCGGCACATCACCGGCGGAGCGGCCGCCGAGACGTTCCAGCCCATGAACATCAATTTCGGTCTGTTCCCGCCGCCGGAGTCGGAAAGAAGGATCAAGGGACGCGACCGAAAACGCTGGCTCGCGGCGCGGGCGCTGGACGATATGGACCGTTGGCTGGGCCGCGCTGCCGCGGCGGAATAAGGCGCCCGTCAGAAACGCCGTAGCGCGGCGCGCCACCAAAGCGTGGCTGGCAGTAAGGCCGGACGCCGTGACAGACGCGGATGGAACGGGTCATATCCTGCCGATCCCAATTGGGACAAATAGCTGCGCGCCAGTGACGCCTGCAACAGGACCGCGGCTGCGTCGCGCGGACACGCTTTCCCTTCTGCCCGGACATGCGCCAGATGCCGGCGGGCAGGTTCCAGCAGCACACTCACGGCTCTCGACAAGCCGGGGCCCGCGCGTCCGAGCTTCATCGCGTTTTTGTCGACCGCATGAGCGCGGGCCAGGTCGTCCGGCAGCACCTCCTGGTTGTGCGCCAGACGGAACGGCAAGGCGCGTACCAGACCCACAAGAGCGAACGCCGTCGCGGCCGCGTCGTAGACGGCCTGTTGCCCGGTGGTTTCGACTTCCAAGGTCCGCAGGGAGAGACGGGCCAGAGGAACGGTGGTTTGGTTGGCGTAGGACTCCAGCGCCTCGATCGTCGCGAACGGCCGGTCTTCCAGATCGAGCTCGCGCGCGTCGATCAGCGCGTCGAGATCAGCGCGCGCCAAATCGTGACGTATCACGGCGGCCTCCAGATGTTGCACCACGGCATGCCGCCGCACGGGGCCATCGCCGAAGATCTCTTCGATCGCATCGCGCCACCATTGCAACCGCATTTGTCCGATCAGCGGCTCGCTTACGGTTTCCCGAGTCTTGGCGATCTCGATGTTGAAGGCGTAAAGCGCGAACAACGCCTCGCGTTTGGCGGCCGGAGCGAACAGCGATGTCAGGAACCTGTCGTGGTCCAGGCGCTGTACCTCAGCCGCGCAATAGGAAAGCTCAGTCCGTGACGGCATCGGACGGCTTTGCCACGTCGGACGTGCCCGGTGTCTCCGCCCACAGCGCCAGCACGGATGCGCCGTTTTGCATAACGGCGTCGTGCACGCTCTCGTACTTTTTCAGTAACGCCCCCAGCACTTGAGAGTCGGTCGATGAAAGGTGTGTCCGCATTTCCGCATGACTGCGATTGGCGCCGTCGCGATACGGACAGGCAAGCTCGGCGAGTTCCGCCGCGAGATCGACCGCCTGAGCGGGCACACCGTCGGAAAGCGCCGATTCCAGCCGCCCGCCGTCGAGCCCGTGCCGGGCCAACATATCGGCAGGAACGGTCAGCAATTGATCGGTGCGGCGCGCGTCCTTCGGGAGGTCCCGGATGATATGAACCAAATAGCAGAACACCGCCATGTCGCGGGCGTAGTGTCCCAGGGGCTGCGGCAGGTCGCAGACAAGCTTACCTTCGCTCTCGCGCGACGCCAGAATATGGATGAACACCTTGGCCGGCGCCACGGTCGCGCCCTCGCAATAATCCAGAAACGCCGCCCAGGTCGGAAGCGGCTGTTCCTCGATGTCCCGGCGCATCGCCCGCGCCATCGCCTCCCACGGCGCGATCGCGAGTCCTGACAATGGCAGGACCTGTGAAAGCGCCGAGAAAACCGACGATTCCCGGTCGAAGGAAGGCGGCGCATCGCCTCGTTTCGCATCGACGATCGATTTCAACCAACCATCGATACGTTGAAGGGCTGCCGGTCGGGACGCAATTCGCTGGTCGGCCGGGAGGGCCATAAATTCCTCGTCGACGAAATCGTCGATCAGGCGCATAGAGGCGTAAGTCGCATTGAAAACCTGCCGCTTCAGCGGCGTGAAGGCACGGCTCGCCTGCCACAGGGGCGATCCGTTGCGTCGGGCAATGGACTCGCACTGGGCAAACGGGTCCCAAACAGTTCGGTGTTCAGACGAACCGGCCATCAACTCCTGCTTCGCGACTCCTGCCCTTGCCGTGCCAGCGAATGTTTGCCGCGTACACTTGTGACGGTTCCTGCGGTGCGGCTTTGCACCGCCGCGAATCAACCCTATAGTTTCCCTGGATTAAACCGTCCAGTGATCGGGACAATCACCATGAAAAATCCTCTCGAGTCTCTCAATACGACAATCATCATGGGCCTGATCATCACTGTCGTGATGATCATCGTGGTCGAAGCCATCGCGGCTTGATGGACGACGAACTCAGCTGAAACAAGGAAAGCGGTTATGGATTATTTCGATCAAGCTTGGCTGACGTTCTTCTTCCGATGGCTGCACGTTCTCAGTGGCGTCATGTGGATCGGGCTGCTCTGGTACTTCAATTTCGTGCAGTTGCCGAACATGCCCAAGATTCCAGACGAGCAGAAGCCCGCTATCGCGAAGGTCATTGCGCCAGCGGCCCTGTTCTGGTTCCGCTGGGCCGCGTTGTCGACGGTTGTCACCGGGCTTATCCTGGCCTGGTTGAACGGCTATCTGGTCGACTCGCTTGCCATCGGACTGACCGACGGTGTCGGCAAACACGCAGCGATCGGCATTGCCATGTGGATGGGCCTGTATATGGCCTTCAACGTCTGGTTCATTATCTGGCCGAACCAGAAGATCGCGCTCGGTATGGTCGATGCGCCGGCGGAAGCCAAGCCGAAATCGGCGCGCAAGGCGATGCTGTTCTCGCGGACCAACACGATGTTCTCGATTCCCATGCTGTACGGCATGGTATCGGCCCAGAACATCTATTGAACCAGGCGGAATTGCGTGACAGCGTGCGGGGCCCAGGGGCCCCGCATTGCTTTTTTGTGTATGCTGGCGCCGGCTCCAGGTCCGAAATTGTGGCGATCAATGGCCTAATTTCGGCCAGGACACGGTGATCGTTAACAAAAGAACGGCAAAAGTTACCCGTTGGTAAAGAAACCATTAATTTTTATGCGTCAGACTGGCACCTCAATAGTACCGGGGGGCCCCAGTATCCGATGAACCAAGAAGCCGAAATGACGTCCTTCTTCACAGCGGAGGACCTGGACGCGAGCGTCGGAGCGAGCGACGGCGACGATTCCCTCAGTTTCACTTACAGGCAGCTGATCGAGTTGGCCGGCGTAGGGCTGTTTCAGGCCCGGGCGGACGGCTCGTTCATGTATGCCAATGACGCCCTGGCGCACCTGCTGGGTTACGAGACCGTCCGCGCGTTCATAGACGCCGTCGGCGCACCGGATGCCAATCTCTATGTGGATCCGGAAGACGAAGAACGGCTGCTTACCATGCTGGAATCCCAGGACACGGTCGTCGACTATGTCACGGCGGTGCGCGGTGAAGGCGGCATGCAAAAGTGGGTGAGCCAGACCGCGCGCGTCATCCGTAACGCCAACGGATCGATTCACTCCATTGTCGGCACGCTGACCGACGTCACCTCCCAGATGAATGCCCTAGAAGCTCTGCGGGAAGCAGAACGCAGCTACCGCGACATTTTCGAGAACGCCGCCGAGGGCATCTACCGCTCGTCGCCGGACGGCCGCCAGCTGCGCGCCAATCCGGCCCTGGTGAGGCTGAACGGCTACCAGAACGAACAGGAGATGCTGGGTCACGTCCGCGACATCGCGCGGGAGTGGTATGTCGATCCGGACCGGCGCGAGCAGTTCAAACACCTTATGGAGACCCAGGGCAAAGTCACCAACTTCGAATCCGAGGTCTATCGTCACAAGACCCGGGAAAAGATCTGGATCAGCGAAAACGCCCATGCGGTGCGCGGCTCCGACGGCCAGATCATGTATTACGAAGGATCGGTCCAGGAAATCACGGCCCGCAAGACCGCCGAACGCGAACTGCGAGAGGCCGAATTCAGGGCGGTCGCGGCGAACCGCGCCAAGTCACAGTTCCTGGCCAATATGAGCCACGAGCTGCGCACCCCGCTCAACACCATCATCGGCTTTACCGAGGTGTTGAAGAACCAGATCTTCGGCCCGATCGGTTCCAGCCGCTACATGGAATACATCGACGACGTCCTGGCCAGCGCGACCCTGCTGTTGCAGCTCATCGAGGATATTCTCGACATTACCAAACACGATTCCGGCAAGATGGTGCTGGAACTGGCGAGCATCGAACCGGCCGAGCTTGTGGAAAGCGTGGTCCGGATGATGCGCGAACGGGCCAAGCGCAAGGGCATCGCCCTGGAGCACAAAGTCGAGCCGGTCCTTCGGACCGTCAACGCCGACGACCGCCGCCTGCGCCAGATCCTGCTGAACCTGCTGTCGAATGCGGTCAAATTCACGCCGGACGGCGGCCGCGTATCGGTCGACGTGGAGGCCGGCGACGGCGGCAAATGGATCATCAAAGTCAGCGACACCGGGATCGGGATCGCCGAGCAGGACTACGACCGCGCGTTCCAGCCGTTCGAGCAGCTCGGATACTTCCTGGTCAAGGAGCAGCAGGGTACCGGTCTGGGGCTGCCTCTGACGAAGAAGCTGGTCGAGGCCCATGGTGGCACGATCGAGCTGGACAGCGAGATCGGCGTGGGCACGACGGTCATCGTCACCCTGCCCCAGAATCCTCCGGGCAACATCGTCACCACTCTGTAGGCGGCTGGAGTCTAGACCGGAATCAGGGCGGCGGCGACCCGGCGCCCCTCGGATAGCAGGACATTGTAGGTGCGGCAGGCGGCCCCCGTGGCCATCGGCTCCACGATCAGTCCCCTCGCCCGCCATTCGGCCCGCAGGGCCGCCGGCACCAATTGCATCCGGTCGCCGCACCCGAGCAGCACCACGTCCGGCTGTTCCTTCAAGGCTAGAACCCGGTCCAGACAGTCCGGCGTCAGGTCGTCAAAGGTCGGCGTGTCCCAGCCCACGACTTGGTCGGGGCAGACCACAATGGCGCCTTCGATGGTTTCGCCGGCGACCTTGAACCGCCCCGGACCGTAGCTTTCGACTACGAGACGGCCCTCCGGTACGGTGGGTGTCAGGTCCATCGTCAGGCCGTCGGCCGTTCGACCGGTCCGCTCTCGGATTCTTCGTCTTCGCTGCCGCGCGACGGCTTCAGATACAGCAACAGCGGCACGGCCAGCGCGATCGAGGAATAGGTGCCGATCAAGACGCCCCAGATCAGAGCGATGGAGAAGCCGCGGATCACCTCGCCGCCGAACAGGAACAACGCAACCAAAGCCAGCAGCGTGGTCACGCTGGTCATCACCGTACGGGACAACGTGCTGTTGATCGATTCGTTAAACAGCTGATCGAAGGGCATCTGCTTGTAGCGGCGCATGTTCTCGCGCACGCGATCGTACACGACCACGGTGTCGTTGATGGAGTAACCGGCGATGGTCAGGATCGCAGCGACCGTGGCCAGGTTGAACTCCAGCTGCAACAGGGAGAACAGCCCAATGGTCGTAATCACATCGTGGACCAACGCGACGATCGCGCCGACGCCGAACTGCCACTCGAACCGGAACCAGATATAGATGAGGATCACGACGATCGCGCCCGCAATCGCCAGGGTGGCGTTTTGGCGCAACTCGGCGCCGACGGTCGGGCCCACCGACTCGGTTCGTCGGTATTCCACCACCTGGGAGCCGAGTGTCTGTTTGACCAGGCTGATGGCTTCGGTTTGGGCGTTTTCGTCACCCGGCTGCCGCTGGATCCGGATCAGCACGTCGTCGGGGGCCCCGAATTCCTGCAGCGCCACATCGCCGAGACCAAGATTTCCGAGGCTCGAGCGCATGTCGGCGATATCGGCCGGGCCATCGGTCTGGACCTCCAGCAGAATGCCGCCCAGAAAGTCGATACCAAGATTGAGCCCGTTCGTGGCGAAGAGCCCCAACGAACCGAGGACGAGGAATCCGGACAGCGCGAACGCAATAAGGCGGCGGCCGATAAAATTGATCGACGGTGTTTTTGGGACGAGACGGATAAGGATCATGGATTGTTCTCCGCCCGCCTAGATCGGCAATGCCGCCGGACGTTTCCGGCGCAGCCAGGAGACGACGACAAACCGCGTCACCATGATGGCTGTGAACATGGAAGTCGCGATGCCGATCGACAATGTGATGGCGAATCCCTTAATCGGACCCGATCCGAATACGAACAGAACGACGGCGGCTATCAGCGTTGTTACATTGGCGTCGACGATGGTTGTAAGCGCGCGCCGGTAGCCGGAGTCTACGGCCGAGATGGGCGTGCGGCCGTTGGCGATTTCCTCGCGGATGCGTTCGAAGATCAGCACGTTTGCGTCAACCGCCATGCCGATGGTGAGCACGATCCCGGCGATGCCTGGCAACGTCAGGGTCGCTTGCAGGCCCGACAACACGGCAAAGATCAGCGCCATGTTAAAAAACAGCGCGATGTTGGCCATGAGGCCGAACAGGCCGTAGCACAGCACCATGAACACCACGACGGCGACGAGGCCGATCATGCTCGCGATCTTGCCGGCGTCGATTGAGTCCTGCCCGAGCCCGGGCCCGACCGTGCGCTCTTCGAGAAAAAACAGCGGCGCCGGCAAGGCGCCTGCCCGCAAGAGCAGGGACAGGTCGTTGACCGCCTGGACCGTGAACCGGCCGGTGATGACACCGCTGCCGCCGAGAATGGCTGTCTGGATGCGCGGGGCGCTGATCACCGTGCCGTCCAGCACGATGGCCAGCAGACGACCGACATTCTCGCTGGTCGCGTCGCCAAATTTGCGGCCGCCGATCGGATCAAAGGTGAATGAGACGACCGGCTGGTTGTCCTGGAAGCTGGGCTGGGCGTCGGTCAGATTTTCGCCGCTGACGACCACGCTGCGGCGAACGAGATAGTTGAGCGGCTGGCCTGCCGAATCCACTTCGTCCGACGGCAGCAGCATCGAGCCCGGCGGAATGCGTCCGGCTTCGGCTTGCGCAGCGCTCACCGAGTCGTCCACGAGGTGGAAGGTAAGCTGCGCCGTGGTGCCGATCACGGTCTTGAGCTGCTCCGGATCGTCGATGCCCGGCACCTGAACCAGGATACGGTTCTCGCCCTGGCGCTGAATTGTCGGCTCCGTCGTGCCCAGCTCGTCGATCCGGATGCGCAGGATCTCAAGCGTTTGCTCGATGACGGAATCCTGCCGTTCCAGCCATTCTGATTCGCTAAGGCCGATCCGGAACTCACCAGCGTCGGTGGTCTCCACTTCGATGCCCAGATTGTCCCCGATCAGCGAACTGCGAACCGCTTCCCGGTCAGCCGGGTTCTGCAGCATGAAAACGACGTTCTGCCCTTCGACCTGCAGGCGGCGGGCCAGGCGAATCCTGTCCTCGCGCAGCGTCACGCGTATGGAATCGAGCAGCGACTGAAGCTGCTGGCGTTCGACGGTTTCGATGTCCACTTCCAGCAGCAGATGCGACCCGCCCTGCAGGTCCAAGCCCAGGTTGATCTCCTTGCCGGGGGCCCATTCTGGCAGGCTGGCGAATGTGCCGGACGGAAACAGGTTCGGTGCGGCATAAAGAACGCCAAGCAGGCACACGACGCCGATCAGCGTTTTCTTCCAGGGGGGGAAGTCGAGCATAGTTCGTATCCGTGGGCCGGTTTATTTATCCGGCTTTTTGCCCATCAGTTTTCCCAGGAAGCCAGCGGCACCACCACCGGGATCGTTCGCCGGTTTGGCGGTCTTCGCCTCGCCGCCTGCGGCCGGTTCCGGTTTAGTGACGACATCCATGACCGTGGCCCGCAGGACGACGATCTTGACGTTCTCGGCGATCTCCACGGTGAGTTCATCGACGTTTTCGTTTTGGGTCACCTTGGTGACCGTGCCCCTAATACCCCCGCCGGTGACGATTTTGTCGCCACGCCGGATGGCTTTGAGTTTGTTTTGATGATCTTTCTGTTTCTTCTGCTGCGGGCGAATGAGCAGGAAGTAGAAAACGGCGAAAATCAAAATCAGAGGCACGAGTGCCTCGAACAGACCTCCGCCCCCGGCGGCGGCGCCCTGCGCCCAAGCGGTCGAAACGAACATTGACGTCTCCAAAACGATGTCGGGCGGTGCCCGCGCGGTCCGGCGGACTATACAGTCCCGCGCTGCAATTGCAATCTTCCCGAAACCGCCTTTTCCTGCGGTTCACAGCCGTTTTATCGGCGTCGGCGCTGTGCTACCGTCCGCGCCGGCCAAAGGGTGGAAACGGATGAAGACAGACGAAATCAAGCCGATTCTTCAACGCATTGCCGATGCGCTGGAACGCTTGTCGCCGACCCGGGGTCGGCAGTCGGACCTGGCCGCTGCCGATGCGTTCGTCTGGCACGCCGATGGTCGTTGGCTTGAGCCCGTGTCGGCGGTCAACCGGCTGGATATCGCCCTGTTGAAAGGCATCGACCGGCAGCGCGACATCTTGATGGAGAACACGCACCGGTTTGCCGACGGCCTGCCGGCAAACAACGCGTTGTTGTGGGGCGCGCGTGGCTCGGGCAAGAGCTCGCTGGTGAAGGCGGTACACGCCGCGATCAACAACGAGACCTCGGGCCGCCTGGCGCTGGTGGAAATCCACCGGGAGGACATTCCCAGCCTGCCCGCGTTGCTGTCCATCCTGCGTGGAGAACAGCGCCGAACGATCCTGTTCTGCGACGACCTCTCCTTTGGCATCGAGGACTCGAGCTACAAGTCCCTGAAGGCCGTGCTGGAGGGGGGCATCGAGGGCCGCCCGGACAACGTCATTTTCTACGCCACGTCGAACCGGCGGCACCTGATGCCGCGTGACATGATCGAAAACGAGCGTTCAACCGCCATCAACCCGGCGGAAGCGGTCGAAGAGAAAGTGTCGCTGTCGGACCGGTTCGGTCTGTGGCTGGGATTCCACAACTGCGACCAGGAAACCTTTTTCGCGATGATCGCCGGTTACGTCGCGTTCTACGGTCTACCGGTGAAAGAGGCGGACTGGAAACCCGATGCGGTGGAATGGGCCGTGACGCGCGGCGCACGTTCAGGCCGGGTGGCCTGGCAGTTCTTCCAGGATCTGGCGGGGCGCCTGGGACACCGGCTGGATCCGTCGGGCTGATCAGCCGCCGAGATGACGCGCCGGATTGAGGGCGCGTTTTTTGCGCCTGATTTCGAAGTGCAGTTGAGGGCTGGCGACGGATCCGCTGGTGCCGACCTTGGCGATCGTCTGACCGCGCCGCACGGTCTGGCCGCGCCGCACGAGGACCTCGCCGTTGTGACCGTAGGCGGTCATATAGCCGTCGGCGTGTTTGATCAGGACCAGCTTCCCGAATCCACGGAGTTCCGATCCGCTGTAGGCCACGACACCGTTGTCGGCCGCCTTGACCGGGGTCCCACGGGGCGCCGCAATGTTGATCCCGTCATTGTGCAACCCCTTGCCTTTGGGCCCGTAATTGGAAACGACCTTGCCCCGCACCGGCCAAAGAAAGCCCGCCTTGCTGCGCGCCGGTGGTTGCGGAATCGGTCCTTTGAAGGCCGTGATTTCCCGGTCGACCGGGCGGCGCGGCGACCGCGGACCGGCCGTGCTGTTGACCGTTCTGTCGGGTGGCGCCGCCGCGACCTGCTTTGGTTTGTCCGGTCCAACTGGTGCGGGCTTGGCGACGCCCGGTTTTGCGGGGGCGGGCTTGGCTTCGGGTTTGGTTTCGGCCGCCGCCGCCGGCCGCGGTGCGGCCGCGACGCTGGTGCGCGACGATGCGGTCTGGCCTGCTTGACCGGTGGTCGGCGGCTGCGGCGCAACAGCGGCCGTCTCGATCTCGCCCGGCAGTTTCAGCCGTTGGCCGACGCGGATCTGGTAAGGCGGTTCGATCTCGTTCAGGCGCACCAGTTCGTTCATGGCCACGGAATATTGGCGCGAGATCTGATAGATGTTGTCGCCCCGTCGCACAATATGAGTCCGACCGGTCGGGATCGTCAGGCGTTGCCCGGGTTCCAGCCGGAACGGCGCCTTCAGGCCGTTCGCCTCGATCAGGTCGCGGATCGGGATCTGGAATCGCCGCGCGACCAGATAGAGATTTTCGCCGGTCCGCACCACGTAATCGCCTTCCGCCGCGCGGGTTGGTTTGGGAGTCGCTCGCGGCGCGGTCGTGGCGTCGTTTCCGGCATCGGGACTGTGATCGCGATAGATCACGACCTTCGGTCCGGGATCGCTTGCGCAGCCGACCAGCGTCGCCAGGATCAGACCGGCGACGACCAGCGCACGCGCGAGGAAAGGCGGGAGCATGGCGCGAAGATAGCGCCAGCCGTCACCGGGCTCAATCGGTGAGCGAGATGCTTTCGTCAGTCGTCGGGCTGACCGGCGACCAGCGGCACGAATTTCACCGAACCCAGGTTCTCGATTTGGGGTGCGCCTTCGGTGCGGGTCACCTTCAGGAGGTTCTGTTCCGCGTAATCGTCGCCGACCGGCAAAATCATCATGCCGCCGACGGCGAGTTGGTCGAGCAGAATGGGCGGGATGTCGTGCGCGGCCGCGGTGACCAGAATGCGTTCAAAAGGCGCCTGCTCCGGCCAGCCCAGACCGCCGTCGCCGCACCGGGTCGTGACGTTGTGGCGTCGCAACCGCGTGAAACGCGCCTCGGCCTCGTCCAAGAGCGGGCGGTGGCGCTCGATGGTGTAGACGCGTCGACACAGGTAGGAAAGGATCACCGTCTGGTAGCCGGAGCCGGTCCCGATCTCCAGTATTTTGATCCGGTCGTTGAGGTCCAGCGCCTGGGTCATTAACGCCACGACCTCCGGCTGGCTAATGGTCTGGTCTTTGCCGATGGGCAGGGCGGCGTTTTCGTAAGCGTGCTCCTTGAAGGCCGCCGGAACGAAGAGTTCGCGGGGAGTCCGCTCGATCGCCTTCAATACTTCGATATCACTGATGTGGGCGCGGCGAAGCTCCATGATGAGCTTCATGCGCGCTTCGGGCAGCGCTGCGTCAGAGACGGCCATGCCGTCGGTCCCCCTCTCTAGGCCCCCTGTGGGTGCCTGCTCCTCCCCGCGATCAGCCTAGTCCGCTTTCTCGTCCTCGTCCTCGTCACCGTCGTTACCCAGCGCCTTTTCCTGTTCGGCGCGCTGCTTTTCCACCAGTCTCGCAGACCAGATCGAGATCTCGTACAAAAGCATGATGGGCAGAGCCAGACCGATCTGGCTCAACGGATCCGGTGGCGTAAGGATCGCCGCGGCAACGAAGGCCAGGACGATCGCGTAGCGCCGTTTGCGTTTCAGCCCCTCCGACGTCGCAAGGCCGACCCTGGCCAGCAGCGTGAGGAGCACCGGCAACTCGAAGCTGATGCCGAACGCAAAGATCAGGCGCATGACCAGCCCGAGATACTCGTTGACTTTCGGTTCGAGCTGAATCGCCAGGTCGCCCTGAGTCGCCGTCTGTTCGAAACCGACGAAAAAATCCCAGGCGACCGGAAGAACCAGGTAATAGACAAAGGCGGCGCCCAAGAAGAACAAGACGGGCGTTGCAACCAAAAACGGCAGGAAGGCCCGTTTCTCCTGCTTGTACAGGCCCGGCGCGACGAACATGTAGACTTGCGTCGCGATCACCGGAAACGCGAAAAAACAGGCCGCAAAGAACGCGACCTTCACGTCGGTGAAGAATTTCTCGTGCAGGGCGGTGTAGATGAGCCGGCGTTGCTCCTCGCCCTCCCAAATCTCCGCCAGCGGCGCGACCAGGAAATTGAAGATCGGGCCGGCGAAGTAGAAGCAGATGATGAAGGCGATCACCAGTGCGATCGCGGAGTGAATGAGACGTTGCCTGAGCTCGATCAGGTGATCGAGCAGTGGTGCCTTGCTTTCGTCAAGTCCCGCGACCATCACGACGCTGCCGACTTGTTCTGCGGTTCGGGATCCGGTTCTTCGGTCTTGGCATCGCCGGAAGGCGGCGGCTCGGAATGCACCGGCGGTGTCAACGAATGCGGCGGCGCTTTGGTCGTCTCGTAGGCCTCGGCGATTTTATCTGGGGTAACGCCGCCATCCACCGCCTCGTCCACGCCGTCGCCGGTGTCGCTGCCGCCAACGGGGTCTAGCACCGGTTTCTCCACAGTGTCCTTCAGATCTTTCATCGCCTCGGTGGTCTCGCCAGTCGGGTCGATCATCGAGGCGACCTTGCCCTGGAGGTCCGTATCCTCGGTCGACTGGATCGTCCGCTTCAAATCGTCCAGGTCAGCCTCGCGGGCCATCTCATCGATGCTGTTCTGGAATTCACGCGCCATGCCGCGGATTTTGCGCATGTAGCCCGTTACCGTCCGTAATACGCGCGGGATCTCCTTGGGCCCCACGACGATTACCGTGACGGCGGCAATCAAGAAAAGCTCGTGCCAAGAAACGTCGAACATCTAGACCGTCGCAGGCCGGCAGGCGACCAGGCGTCGCGCGCTCAACCGCTCGCCGCCTTGTCCTTCTCCGGGGCCGCCTCTCCTTCGGCAACCGACTCCGACTTTATCTGTTTCGCTGACTCGGCAGCTTCCGGCTCGTCATCCTTCATGCTTTTCTTGAACGATTTCAAGCCTTTGCCGAAATCGCCCATGAGGCTGGAGATCTTTCCGCGACCTCCAAACAACACCAGCACGACAACCAGGACGATGAGCCAGTGCCAGATACTGAACGTACCCATCCTTTACCCTTTCACAATTCGTTCCGACGCGCGCCGGAACGGAGGTCAAACCAACAGAACGCGGACCGCTCAATCAGCCGCGCGGGCGTCCTTTTGGTTCGATTATCCAGCTATTTAACTGTCTCCAGCGGAAAAACAAAGGCCTGACTTCGGTCCAGTTCGACTTGAAGCTGCACATCCTCCGGCGGCAGGTAGCGCCCCGGCACCCGTGCATGCAAATGCAGGTCGAATCCACTGCCGGCGTCCGTGGTCAGATGAAGCAGGCTGGTGCGGCCGAGCAGCCGGGCCGCGCGGACGTGAACGGTGGCCGCGCCCGCCGCGCCGCCGGGCATTGGCCCGACCCGAAGCGCTTCGGGCCGGATGATCACCTCGGCTTCGCTCCCCTCCTCCAAGCCCGGTGCGGGCAGCGCGCCGAACGGGGTCTCGACCCTGCCGTCGCGAACGATCGTCTGGACGCGGTTCACCTCGCCGAAGAATCCGGCAACGAAGGAATCGGCCGGCTGGCAGTAAAGCTCCTCCGGCTGGCCTTCCTGAACGATATGGCCGTTTCGCATCAGGGCGATGCGATCGGCCATGAACATCGCTTCCTCGGAATCGTGGGTGACCATCAGGACGGCCGCCTCGCTTTCTTTCAGGACGTGCAGCGTGCGGTCGCGTACGGAGTCCCGCAGGCGGGCGTCGAGGCCGGAGAATGGTTCGTCCATCAGAATGACCGACGGCTGCGGCGCGAGCGCCCGCGCCAGGGCAACCCGTTGTTGCTGACCGCCGGAAAGCATGTGCGGGTAGGCGTCGGCGGTGTCCAGCATGCCGACCTGATCCAGGACGGTGTTCACACGCGACATCCGCCCGTCGCTGTTGAGCCATTTCAGGCCATAGCCGACATTGTCCCGGACGCTCAGGTGTGGAAACAGAGCATAGTCCTGGAAGACCAATCCGACGCCGCGGCGTTCCGGCGGAACCACCTCGCCGGCCTTGGTCATCAATTGGCCGCCAATCCGGACCGTTCCGGTCTGAGGCGCTTCCAGCCCGGCGGCGACGCGCAGCGCCGAAGTTTTGCCGCAACCCGAAGGCCCGAGCAGGCATACCACCTGGGATGGTCCGACCTGCAGGTCCAGGCCGGCAATCGCCCGAAGGCCGTCATAGGCGAGGTTGATGCCTTCCATGGCCAGCATGGCAGTGTCGCCTTGGGCCGCCGAGATCCTGTGTGCGTTGGTATTCGCCGCAATGGTCATGACACGAGACTAGGTCGCCTGGGTGGGCGGTTCAATGATGGACGGCCGCAAATCCGGCCGCGCCTGCGGCCGGAAACGGCCGATCGCTTGGCAGATCGGCAGATCAGCCGGCAGAGTTGGCGTCGACGATTGTGGGTCTGGGACGTTCTTCCTCGCCGATTTCCTCGAGCGCGTCCTCCTCCTGGTCGACGTCGTCCTCGCCGTCATCCTCGTCGTCTTCCCCGGCTTCATCCTGTTGCATGGCGATTGAACCGAGGCCCGGGCGGCTGTCCAGCAGGCCGGTCGCCTTCAGCTCTTCGACCCCCGGCAGGGCATCGAGACCTTCGAGACCGAAATGGTCCAGGAACTGCTCCGACGTGCCCCATGTCACCGGTTTGCCAGGGACCCGCCGCTTTCCTCTCGGCCGGATCCAGCCGATTTCAAGCAGGATGTCCAACGTCCCTTTGCTGACGGCGACGCCGCGGATTTCTTCGATTTCCGCTCGGGTGACGGGCTGGTGATAGGCGATGATGGCCAGCGTCTCGATTCCTGCCCTGGACAGGCGCCTCGGCACCACCTTTTCAATGCGCATGTGGCTTTTCAGATCCGACGCGGTGCGCATCGCCCAACCCTTGCCGATCTTGACCACATTGACGCCGCGATTGGCGTACAGGCCCTGAAGTTCCTTGAGCAGCCCTTTGACGTCGGCGCCGTCCGGCAGCAGCGTGGAGATTGCGTCCTTCGACAGCGGTTCCGCGGAAGCGAACAGCATCGCCTCGACTAGGCGGATCTGCTGAAATCTGTCCATGCTCTCGTTCATTTGTCTGACTTGCGAATGTAAATGGGGGCGTAGGTGCCGCTCTGACGGATATTCACCACCCCTTCCCGGGCCAACTCGAGCGTGGCGGCGAAGGTCGAGGCTATGGCTGATCGCTGAACAAGCGGATCGGCATCGGCAGGCGGCAGGAACTGTTCCAGTACGGTCCAGTCCGGGACCGTTCCGACCAATCCGCGCAAGCGGAGGATCGCCTGCTCCATCGACATCAGGGCCGTCGGCATGATCCGCAACGTCGATATGTGCTGGCGTTCATGCTGGTGTCCGTAGGCTTTCAAGAGATCGAACAGCGTCGTGTCGTATTCGGGGCGCTGGATCCGCGCGATGGGCTCCGGCGCTCCCCGCGCAAAGACGTCCCAACCGAGCCGCGGCAGCGCGAACAGTTGTTTGGCTGCATTCTGCATGGCTTCCAGCCGTTGCAGCTGGAAGGCCAGGCGGGCCGCCAGTTCGGCGGGATCGAGTTCTTCATCGTCGCCGGCAACCGAAGGCAGGAGCAGCCTGGACTTCAGATAGGCCAGCCAAGCAGCCATGACGAGATAGTCGGCGGCGATCTCGAGTTTCAGTTCGCGGGCACGCGAGATGAAATCGAGGTACTGGTCGGCCAGCGCCAGGATCGAGATTTTGGTCAGGTCGACCTTCTGTTCCCGGGCGAGCGTCAACAGAAGATCGATGGGGCCGTCGTAGCCGTCCAGGTTGAGCACCAGATCGTCGCCCGAGACCTGGCGGCGCGGCTCGTCCTCTTCGAAAGGCACCACGTTCGCCTGTCCGTCCTGCGTCGGGTCGTTCATCGTGTCCGATCCGGGGCCGCGGCGCTGAGCCGGCGCTGCTTGCTGTAAAGGAAAAGGGTCGATCCGACTTTCATGCTCAATTTCATAAGGTTACGCGACATTCATAAGACGTGAAAGCTGCTCTTTGCCGGCGGTAGTATCGAACGATTCGGGGGGGCCGATCGACGCCTTTGCCCGACTCCACCGCTCCCAAGCGGTTTCGCTCAGCATCGGCAACCTTTCTGCAATCGCCTGCATCTCCGTCATATCGCCGTTGCAGTGAACGGCGACATCGCAGCCTGCTTCGACAGCGTTAACAGCGCGTTGATAAACCTCGCCGGACAGCGCATTCATTGACAGGTCGTCGGTTAAAAGCAGGCCGTCAAATCCGATCTGCTCCCGGATCACCGACGAGATCACCGTGGACGACAGGGTGGCGGGCCGGTCGCCGTCGATGGCCGTAAAGACCACGTGACAGGTCATCATGGCCGGAAAGTCGGCCAGCCGGGCGAAGGCCTCGAAATCCGTTCCGGCCAGTTCCTCGCGCGGCGTATCCACGATCGGCAGGTCGTGATGGCTGTCCACAAGCGCCCGCCCATGTCCGGGTGCATGTTTGACCACGGGCAGGATACCGGCTTGTTGCAGGCCTTCTGCCGCGGCACGGGCCAGTGCCGCCACCGTCGCAGGATCGGCGCCGAACGCGCGGTCACCGATGATGTTGCTGGCGCCGGGAAAGGCCAGATCGGCCACCGGAAGGCAGTCCACCGAGATCCCCAGATCGGCAAGCTCTGCGCCGATCAGGTGCGCGTTCAATCGTACCGCCTCGGTCGCGGCAGTGGGATTCTGCTGCCACAGGGTACCGAAATGGCCGGCCGGCGGGGCGGCACGCCAGTGCGGCGGGCGCAGGCGCTGAACCCGCCCCCCCTCCTGGTCGACCAGGATCGGCACATCATTGCGGCCAACGGCCGCTCGCAGATCGTGCGTCAGGCGCCGAACCTGATCGGGCGTGTCGATATTGCGCGCGAACAGAATGAAACCAAGGGGGTTCGTGTCCCCAAAGAAGACCTTTTCGTCGTCGCTAAGATCCGGCCCTGCGCAACCCAGGACCGCCGCCATCGGCCTATTTCGGGCGGACAATCAAGCAATCCACTTTTTTCTGCTTCAGCGCGCGGCAGAGGCCGTTGGCATCTTCCCGCGACTTCAGGGGACCTGCCTGGACGCGGTAGTACCGCCCCTTGTCCTTGATCTCGACGACTTGGACATTGAGGGTGAGCTTGCCCAGAACGTCGGGCAACGCCTTCCGGCGCCGGTCCCATTCGCGCTTCGCATCCTCCTCCGAACGAAGGGACGCTATCTGAACCCGCCACGAACTGGTGTCTGCAGCCGATTGGGCGGCCGGTTCGGGGGTCCGAAGCGCGACGGCCTGGGCCGTTCCAGCGGTTGTCAGCTTGCCGTTGGTCTTTGGCGCCTCGGCCGTCGTCTCGACTTTCTTCGCGGCCGGCTGCGGTTCGGCAGCGGGCTTTTCGGCCTTGGTGGCCGTCACCGGTTTCGCCGGTGCCGCCTTTGGTTCGGCGGGGGACGGTGTCGACGCGACCGCGGTTTCCGTCCTCTCTTCGTCGGGCTCGGCGCCCACCGAAGGCGGCGGGCCCTTGGGCGCCGCGAGCTCCGGTGTCGGCAAGGCAGGCTCGGATCCGTCCGCCGTCGCGGCGGTGTCCGCACCGGTCACCGACGGGATGGGAACGTCCCGCTTGGAAATCTGCGTATCGGCGCCCGTCGACGGGGCGGCGGCGCTCACCGGGGGCCGCATGGGATCCTCCGGCGGCGGCAGAATGCGCTCCACCTTGCTGTCGTCGGCGCTCTGGTCGACGGTACCGTAGACCAGCTTGTCCCGATGGGGCACTTCCAGGCCGCCGGGATCAGCGGGAGTCATCTTGGCCGGCCCTTCCGGCTTCAACAAAGGCGCGGCAACCTCGCTGCCGGTGGTGATTCCCTTGTTGTAGGCGTACCAGATAATTCCGCCGAAGCTGAGGAGCGCGATCGCTGCAACCGCCATCGGCAGGATACGGACTGCGCTGCCGGGCTGCCGCTTTCCATGCTCGCTTTCGATATCGGCGAGTTCCTCATCCAAGCCGTCATAGTTGGACGCCATCAGCGCATTTCCTCCACAGGCTCGACACCGAATACCCTGAGCCCCGAGGCGACAATCGCCTGCACACCAAGCACCAGCGCAAGGCGCGCCTCGGTCAGGGATCGGTTATCGGCGACAATGAACCGAAGATCCGGCTCCTCCTTGCCCTTCGTCCAAAGGGCATGAAACTCAGAAGCGAGGTCGTACATATAAAACGCGATTCGGTGTGGTTCGTGTGATTCCGCTGCGCCTTCCACCGTCCGGGGCCAACCCGCCATCCGTTTGATCAGCGCCAGCTCGGCTTGCGTCGTCAGCAACCGGAGATCGGCGTCCACTAGCTTGTCCCGATCCAGCGCAATGTCGGGAATCGCTTCCCGGGCCATGCGCATGACCGAATGGCTGCGGGCGTGGGCGTATTGGACGTAGAAGACCGGATTGTCGCGGCTCTGTTCCTGGACCGCGGTCAGGTCGAAATCCATCGGCGCGTCGTTCTTGCGGGTGAGTAGAAAAAAACGCACCACATCCTTGCCGACGGAGTCGATCAGTTCCCGCAACGTCACGAACGTGCCGGACCGCTTGGACATTTTCACCTGTTCACCGGATTCCAGCAGCTTGACCATCTGGCAGATTTTCACGTCCAGCTCTGCGTTGGACTGGGAGATGGCTTTGGTAGCGGCTTTCATGCGTTTCACGTAGCCGCCATGATCCGCGCCCAACACGTCGATCAGAGTCGGGAAGCCGCGCTCGTACTTGTCCAGATGATAAGAAATGTCCGAGGCGAAATAGGTCCACGAGCCGTCGGATTTCTTGATCGGCCGGTCGACGTCGTCGCCGAACTCGGTGGACCGGAAAAGAAGCTGCGGACGCGGCTCCCAGTCCTCCGGCGTCTTGCCCTTGGGCGGTTCGAGGACGCCTGTATAGAGCAGCGACTGCTTTTCCAGATTGACCAGCACGTCGTCCACCTTGCCGGCCTCGACCAGGCTGCGCTCCGACGTAAAGACGTCGTGATGGATGCCTAGCGCGGCGAGATCGTCGCGGATCAGGTCCATCATGGCGTTGACCGCAATGGTCCGCACGATGGGCAGCCAGACCTCTTCGGCCTCCTCCAGCAGGCTGTCGCCGAACTCCGCGGAAAGACGTTCTCCGACCGGCTTCAGATACGCCCCGGGATAGAGGCCATCCGGGATGTCGCCGATGCTCTCGCCGCGTGCTTCCCGGTAGCGCAGGAATGCTGATCGGGCGAGCGTATCCACCTGCGCACCCGCATCGTTGACATAGTATTCGCGCAGCACGTCGAACCCGGCTTTCTGCAAAAGTGTCGCCAGCACGTCGCCGACCACGGCGCCGCGCGCATGGCCCACATGCAGCGGCCCGGTGGGATTTGCGGACACGTACTCGACATTGACACGCTGACCGGTGCCAATTGTGGAATCCCCGTAGGCCGGCCCTTGCCGCAGGATTTCCAGCAGGCAATCGTGCCAGACCGACGGTTTGACCCGCCAGTTGATGAAGCCCGGCCCGGCGACCGCCACGTCCTTGATCGAGTCCATCCGCCGGATTTCGGTGGTCAACTGCTCTGCCAGCTCCCGCGGCTTCACGCCGGCGGGTTTGGCCAGGACCATCGCGGCGTTGGTGGCCATGTCGCCGTGCGCGCTTTCCCGCGGCGGCTCGACGCTAATCCGGCTTGTGTCCAGGCCCTGCGGAACGACGCCCGCAGTGGCCAGGTTGCTCACGGCCTCTTCCACCAGGTTCTTGTATGCCTGAAATACGTTCATTCCCGGATCAGGCCCTCAGGACCCGTTCGTGTTCGTCACGTGCATAGCGATCGGTCATTCCGGCGATGTAGTCGGCGGTAACCCTGGCCGTCGAAGCGCGGTCCGCGCCGCTCAGGCTGCGTTGCCACGCCGTCGGCAACAGGGTCGGGTCCGCAAGAAACCGCTCGAACAAGGTGGTCACGACCACCGCGCCCCTGCGGCGTTGATCTTCCACTGCTGGGTTCCTGTACATGTTGGCGTAGAGGAATTCCTTCAGGGCGCGCTCGTTTTCCCGCATTGTCTCGCCAAATGCAACCATTGCCCGCCTGGCCCGGCGTATGTCGGACGCCGTCTCGACGCCCTCTTCTTCAAGCCTGCGGCGGGTTTCCGCCAGAACATCGGCCACCATGTCGCCGATCAGGCGACGCACGGTCTCCGATACGACAAGGGGCCAATCCAGCCCCGGAAAGTCCCGTCGGACCGACTCGAAGGCCGTTCCCACGTGGGGCACGGCCGACACCGCGTCGATGTCGAACAGCTGTGCCCTGAGCCCGTCGTCCATGTCGTGATGGTTGTAGGCGATGTCGTCGGCGATCCCGGCGATCTGCGCTTCGATCCCAGGTTGAGCCCAAAGCTCCAGGTCCATCTGTGAGTTGAACCAGGCCAGGGTGGTCGGCAGCGTCGTCCCGTCATCGTCGCGCCCGTCCAGGACGGGACCGTTGTGTTTGACCACGCCTTCCAGCGTCTCCCAGGTCAGGTTGAGGCCCTCGAACTGGGGATAACTGCGTTCCAGCTTGACCAGGACGCGCAGCGCCTGGTCGTTGTGGTCGAAACCGCCAAACCCCTGCATCACCGAATGCAGCGCCTGTTCCCCGGTATGGCCGAACGGCGGGTGACCGAGGTCGTGCGACAGTGCCAGCGCCTCGGTCAGATCCTCGTTGGCCCCCAGCGTCCGGGCGATGGAGCGCGCGATCTGGGCCACTTCCAGGCTGTGGGTTAGTCGGGTCCTCAAATGGTCCCGCCGCGGCGAAATAAAGACCTGCGTCTTGTGCATGAGCCGGCGGAAGGCCTGAGAATGGATGATCCGGTCCCGATCGCGCTGAAACGGCGTGCGGGTCGGCGACGGCGGCTGGACATGCAGCCGCCCCCGGCTTTCCGCGGGATCGCTTGCGAAACTGGCGCGTTCCGTGATCATGAGGGTCCGAACTACAGAGCGGGGGTGGAAAACGCAACGGTCTGGCGGGTAATTGACATCCTGTTTAGAGTGCCTAAATCAAAACCCACGAGAATCAGCGGGTTATCCGTTAACCGTCACCTGGATCAGCAATGTCCGACCCATTTGCGATTGAACTGGAGACCGGGCCCAAAGAGGTCAGGATCTCCGAGTCGGCTGCCAAGCGGCTGGCCTATCTCATCGAGCAGGAGGCCGATCCGAGCCTGATGCTGCGGGTCACCGTCTCCGGCGGCGGCTGTTCCGGTTATCAGTACAGCTTCGCCTTTGACGGCAACGTTTCCGCCGACGACCGCGTTTTCGAACGCGACGGCGTCAAGGTCGTGGTGGACGATGTTTCCCTCGGCCTGCTGGCGGGTTCCGAGATCGACTATGTCGAAGAACTGGTCGGCGCCGCGTTTCGGGTCCACAATCCCCAGGCTACCGCGAGTTGCGGGTGCGGGACGTCGTTTTCGATCTGAATCGCACGCCGGCTTCGTGCTAAGAACAGGGCTCGCTTTATGCGGGCCCTTTTGCTTTCGAGGGTGACGGAACTGATGCGCATTGCGACCTTCAACGTGAATTCGATCAAGGCCCGCCTGCCGCGCGTGCTGGAATGGCTCGAGGACTTCCAGCCGGACGTCGCGCTGCTGCAGGAGACCAAGTCGGTCGACGAGGCCTTCCCCCGCCTGGAAATGGAAGACCGCGGCTACAATGTCGCGACGTTCGGCCAGAAGACCTACAACGGAGTGGCGATCCTGTCGAAACGTCCGATGGAAGACGTGGTGTGCGATCTGCCCGGCGACCCGGCGGATGAACAGGCGCGTTACATCGAGGCCACGGTCGATGGCGTTCGGGTGGCGTCGATCTACCTCCCGAACGGCAACCCGGTGGACAGCGAGAAATTCCCTTACAAACTCGCCTGGATGGACCGGCTGACGGCACATGTGCGCGACACCCTGTTGCCCCTGGAGATGCCCATCGTACTGGGCGGCGACTACAACCTGATTCCGGACGACCGGGACGTGCACGATCCGGAAGCCTGGGCCGACGACGCGCTCTGCAAGCCGGAAAGTCGGGTGCGGTTCCGGGAACTTCTCAATCTGGGCCTTACCGAGTCCTGGCGGGCGCTGCACACCGAAATCGGCCAGTTCAGCTACTGGGACTACCAGCGGGGCGCCTGGCAGAAGGACAACGGCGTCAGGATCGACCATCTCCTGCTATCGCCCCAGGCGGCAGATCTACTAGTGGATAGCCAGATCGACCGTAAACCGCGCGGCAAGGAAAAGGCGTCCGACCACACGCCGGTTTGGGTGGAGCTGGCAGAGCGGGAGGCCTAACCGTGGAAGACACCATGGCAGGCGGCTGCCTGTGCGGCGCCGTGCGTTACACCATCAACGGCCCCATCCAGGGCGAAATCGCCCACTGCCACTGCGGCATGTGTCGCCGGGCCTCCGGCGCGCCGGCGCTGACCTGGTTCTCGATCAAGAAAGAAGACCTGGAAATCGTCAGGGGTGAGCCGAAGAGCTACAGGTCATCCGACCATGCCAGGCGGTCCTTCTGCGGCGCCTGCGGCACGCCGATCACCTTCTTCTCCGATCACGAGCCTGCCTTCATCGACGTGACGCTGGGATCGCTGGACCGGCCGGAAGACTGTCCGGCCACGCAGCACATCTGGACGATGTCGCGCCTGTCCTGGCTGCATCTGGACGAACACCTGCCGGAACACATCAAGGGTGGCGGGCCGGTCTGAGTTGAGAGGGCGCTGCTAGCCGCCCGGCCGCAGATCGACGCCTCGCCTCAGCAAACGGAAGTCCAGCTTGGCCGGGTCCGCGTGAACTGGCCCGGGCGCCTCCACGATCAGAATTTCGCGGGCAATCGGCTGGAAGTCGGCGCGGAAATGGACCGAGCTCTTCAACGCCATGATGGGCAGGTCCGCGGGCTCAAGGCCCAGATGGCGGAACATGGACCGGTCGCCGGCCTGCATCGCCTTGGATGCGATGATGACACGCACGCCGTCGGTCTCCACCAGCGCCATCGGTCCCAGATCCATGCGGGATCCGCCCCACATGGGACCGGTGGCGGTGAAGCGGCCGTCGCCGAGCGCGAGAACGGTGCAGCTTGCGACCAGGGGCGTGTCCCCGGGATAAAGCTTCCCTCCCAGGGCCAGGGTCAGCCGGCCCCCGACGCCTGTCTCGTGACAGGTCTGGGCGCACTGGGGATCGGTCAGGAGCCCCAGGACGGCGCCCCGGGCGCCCTCGTCGATCAGGGCCCGCAACAACCCGGTGGTGTCGCCGGGCCCGCCGCCGCCGGGATTGTCCTGGGTATCGGCCAGGACGACGGGGCCGTTTGCCTCGCGTGCCATATCCTGCGCCCGGCGGACGGCCGTCCGCGGATCAAACAGGGCGCCGGAAAAGGCGGTTCGGCGGTCCTCCAAATCCTCCAACATCGCCATGGCCGCAATGTCGGCGGCCTGCTGCGAATGGCCGTAGGCAACAATGCCCGGTCCCATTTCGCCGATGTCCGCCAGGGGAAAACCGCAGGCCACCGACAGCGACGGTACTTCTTCGTTGGTCAGCGCCGGCACCCGCTCGTAAAGGCTCTGTGCCGGATCCACGAGGGTACAGCCCCAGTTGAGCGGGATACAGAAATCGGGCCGGCGGAACGCCTTGGCGAAGGATCCGGCGCCCTGCAGCAACTCGATCAGGCGCGACGCAGCGCGCGCGCCGGTGTCGCCCATATCCACGTGCGGATAGGTGCGATAAATCTCGATGACACTGGCGTGTCGAACCATCTCTTCGGTGACGTTCGCATGCAGATCCAGGCTGACCGCGATCGGCAGCGTCGGTCCGACAATGTCGCGGATCGCTGCCAACAGGGTCCCCTCGCCGTCCTGGACATGGTCGCAGACCATCGCGCCATGGAGGTCGAGATAGATGCCGTCCAAGGGTAAAGCGGCGCGGATGTCGTCGCAGATCCAGCGGGCGATCTGCTCGAATGCGTCGCGATCCACATGCGCCGACGGTGTGGCCGAACACCACAACAGCGGAACCAGATCGAATCCCTTGTCCCGGAGAACCGTTGCGGCCCCGGCGACGGGCAGGTGCACGCCGTCGATTGCCGTCAACAGGGCATCGCCGCGCGACAGCGCCGGCCACCCGTCCTGCCGCTGGAAGTCGTCGAACGTCGCCTTGACCGGCGCAAAGGTGTTGGTCTCGTGCTGGAAGCCGCCGATCGCGATACGCATCCGTTTCTCCGGCAATTTTTCGTTAAGATCCAGTCAAGGGCCGCCATGCTAACGTTCGGTCATGTGGGATCAACTCGAAAGCGGTTTTCGCAGCGTCTTGCAATCGGCGCTGGAGGCCCGGCGCGATTTCGACGGTTTGTCCGCCGCAATGACTCAGATCTTCATGACGTCCGAGGATCTGTTCGAACGGTTGCAGCAGGAACCCCGGCTGGCGCCGGACTTCGCCCACGTAAAGTGCAAGCAGGGTTGCGCCCACTGTTGTTACTACAAGGTCGCCGCCAGTCCGGCCGAGATCCTGGTGATCGCCGGGTTTATCCGCCGGTCGCTTGAGGGCGACACTTTGGACGCGGTTCGCGAGGGGGTCACCGAGGCGCGCCAGAAGACCGACGGCCTCCCTGCCCTGGACCGTTTGAAATCCAAGACGGCTTGTCCTCTACTAGTAGACAATAGCTGCTCCATCTACGTCCTGAGGCCGGCCCAGTGCCGGTCGTCCAACTCAACCAGCGTGTCGCGTTGCCGGACCGCGCTCGAGCGTGGCAAGGATATGGAGATCAAGGGCGTGGCGGCGCAGCGTTCGTTCTTCAAGGACATGCTGACACGGCTGATCAAGGTCCAGGAAGACCTCAACCTGCCAAGCGGCCGCATCGAACTGATCGCCGGTCTGGATATTGCGCTGGAATCCGATGACGTCACCGATCGCTGGCTCGCGGGTGAGGACGTGTTTGCGCCGGCGCGAATCGCCGAACTCGAGGGCGCGGCCTAGCCGCCGAAACCCGGCGTCGGACGTCCCGGCCACTGCTTCCGGCCGGATCTCAGCTCGACGTTGTAAGTCTTTGCAGTTGCTTCCATTTCATCCCACAAATCGAGCCCCAGCAGTTTGCGCCCCAGCGGCGTCAGCGAAGCGGTATCGCCCTGCCGCCGTTCCCGCTCGCGCGGGTCGCCGGGAAACGCCATGCCTTCCGGTGCGATACGGTGAAGCCAGGAATTGATCCGCCACTGTCGCACGGCAGCGTCGGTCGACAGCGCCGGGCTCATGGAGAGGTACTGCGCCAGCCGGGGCCGGTCGGACGTGTTGGGGCTTACCCCGTGCGGCAGCTGGCTGTTCCAGATCAGAAGGTCTCCGGCCCGCGTCTCGACGGTCTCGACGGAAAGGCCTGTGAGGTCGGGCCGGTTGGGGTTGCGATCCGCCGGCTGGGTCTCGATCCATTCCGGCAGCCGTTTGGGCATGCCCGGTACGCATTGGAAGCCGCCCTGCCCGGCCGGCGTGTCGCTGAGGCTCAGCACGCCCTGGACGTCGAACGGCAGCGGGTCCAGCGTCGTGTCGATGTCCCAGTGTATGAAACCGGTGAATTCGAAACCCGGGCGGTTGGGCGGGTTCATGTTGACCCGGTCGATGGTGACCCAGAGTTTTTCGGTACCCCAGATGTCGGCGAAGGCGCCATGGATGCGCGGCAGCTGCCGCACGTCCCATAGCGCCGGGTGGTTGTACATTTCCACCATGCCGGCGCCGTTGAGTTCGGCCATGCCGTTGACCCGCTCGGGCTTGCGGTACCAGGTCTCCGGCTCTTCCGGACTCATGTCCAGGAAGTCCCACGTGGCGTCGATCACCGCCTGCAGCATTGCCGGCGGTGCCGCGTCGGGGAGGATGACGTAACCCCATTCGGCAAAGAAGGCGAGCTGCTCGTCGCTCAAGACCCGCGTCATGCGGTTTCTCCTACGCGTCGCCCCGTCGCCGCCGATCCCCCGCCAAGGACCTTCCGCTAAATATCGGCGAAGACGTGGGTTTCCGCCTTGCCGCCCGGATGGGTCACGGCGCCCTTCTCGGCCGACCCCACCGTCTGGGCGTATCGCCACAGCGCACCCGACTGGAAATCGTGCGAGCGGGGTTTCCAGTCCTTGCGGCGCGCCTCCAACTCCGCGTCGCTGAGTTCGACCTCGATCGTCCCGGTCTCGGCATCGATGGTGATCATGTCGCCGTCGCACAACAGCCCGATCGGTCCGCCCACCGCGGCTTCGGGGCCCACATGGCCGATACAGAACCCGCGGGTTGCGCCGGAGAACCGGCCGTCGGTGATCAGCGCGACCTTGTCGCCCATGCCCTGGCCATAGATCGCCGCGGTGGTCGCCAGCATCTCGCGCATGCCCGGGCCGCCCTTGGGCCCTTCGTAGCGGATCACCAGCACTTCGCCTTCCTTATAGTTGCGATCCTCGACGGCCTTGAAACAGTCTTCTTCGCAGTCGAACACGCGTGCGGGGCCTGAAAAACGCAAGTTCTCCATGCCAGCGACCTTCACAATGGCGCCTTCCGGCGCCAGGTTGCCCTTCAGCCCGACCACGCCGCCCGTCGGCGACAGCGGGTTGGACACCGGCCGCACGATGTCCTGATCGGTCGGGAAGGTCACCGATTCCAGGTTCTCTGCGATGGTCTTGCCGGTGACGGTAATGCAGTCGCCGTGCAGGAAGCCGCCGTCCAGCAGGGCTTTCATGATGATGGCGACCCCGCCCACCTCGAACAGGTCCTTGGCCACATATCGCCCGCCCGGCTTGAGGTCCGCGATATAGGGCGTAGAGCGGAAGATCTGGGCGACCGCATGCAGGTCGAAGTCGATTCCCGCCTCGTGCGCGATCGCCGGCAAATGCAGCGCGCCGTTGGTGGATCCGCCCGAACAGGCGATGATCCGGGCCGCGTTTTCCAGCGACCTTTGTGTGACGATGTCGCGCGGCCGGATCTGCTGTTTGACCAGTTCCATGACCGCTTCGCCCGAGGCGGTGGCGTATTCGTCGCGGCTTTCGTAGGGCGCCGGGGCGCCGGCCGAACCCGGCAGCGCCAGGCCCATCGCCTCGGACACGCAGGCCATGGTGTTGGCCGTAAACTGGCCGCCGCAGGACCCCGCCGACGGACAGGCCACGCATTCCAACTCGTGCAGGTCCTCGTCGGACATGTTGCCGGCGGAATGGGCGCCGACCGCCTCGAAGACGTCCTGGACGGTGACGTCCCTGCCCTTGAAGTGGCCTGGCAGGATCGACCCGCCATACATGAAGACCGATGGGACGTTCAAGCGCACCATGGCCATCATCATGCCCGGCAGCGACTTGTCACAGCCGGCAAGCCCCACCAGCGCGTCGTAGCAGTGGCCGCGCATGGTCAGCTCGACGGAATCGGCGATCAGGTCGCGGCTGACCAGCGACGACTTCATGCCGGCGTGTCCCATGGCGATGCCGTCGGTCACGGTGATGGTAGTGAATTCGCGGGGCGTGCCGCGTGCCATCTCCACGCCCTTCTTCACCGACTGGGCCTGGCGCGCCAGCGCGATGTTGCAGGGCGCCGCTTCGTTCCAGCAGGTGGCCACACCGACGAAGGGTTGTTCGATTTCCTCTTCGGTCATGCCCATGGCGTAGTAGTACGACCGGTGCGGCGCGCTCTCCGGTCCCACGGACACGTATCGGCTCGGGAGTTTGGATTTATCGAACGCCATGGGTGCCTCCATTGTTGGGCGTATTTTCCGCGGACCATACCGACGGGCCCCCGCGCTTTCCAGAGCCTTGTGGACCGGGACCGCGCGGTTCCGGCAATCGTGTGTTGCCCTCGCCGCTGATCGCGCCTAATACCGGGCGGCCGATGCCGTTGGTACCGGCGCTTGGTTATCGCGTTGTCAGTCCCCATCCGTCGTCAGTTGGAGAGGTCAGCCATGGAGCCGTGGTGGCGTGGCGCCGTCATTTATCAGGTCTATCCCCGCAGCTTTCGCGACGCCAATGGCGACGGTGTGGGCGATCTCGCCGGCATCACCGAGAAGCTGGACTACATCGCCGATCTCGGGGTCGACGCGGTCTGGATCTCGCCCTTCTTCCAGTCGCCGATGAAGGATTTCGGCTACGACATATCCGACTATCGCCGGGTCGACGCGATATTCGGAACCGACGCGGACTTTGACCGGCTGCTGACGAAGGCGCACGACCGCGGCCTGAAGGTCGTGGTCGACATGGTGCTGGCACATTGCTCGGACCAGCACCCCTGGTTCGTCGAGAGCCGTTCCAGCCGGACCAATCCGAAGGCGGATTGGTATGTCTGGGCGGATCCCAAGGAAGACGGGTCGCCACCGAACAACTGGATATCCACCTTCGGCGGCAGCACCTGGCAGTGGGATACGCGGCGTAGCCAGTATTACCTGCATCATTTTCTGAAGGAGCAGCCCAACTTCGACTGGCACAATCCCGAGGTGGTCGAGGCGATGCTGGGCGAGGTGCGCTTTTGGCTGGAAAAGGGCGTCGACGGATTGCGGCTGGACGCCATCATGAGCCTGGTCCACGACAAGGCGTTGCGCGACAACCCGCCGGCCCCGAAGGACGCTGGCAGCGCCCATGTTGCCACCGACCGCGGCAGCAACTTCGGCATGCAGCTCCACGTCTATGACCGCGATCGACCGGAGATCATGGAGAAGTTCGCCGCCCTGCGGGACCTCACCGACGAGTTTCCCGGCACGGTGACGCTGGGCGAGATTGGCGAGGGCGCTGCGATCGACGCGACCGCGCGCTACACCAACGCCGAGCGCGGGATCGACACCGGCTATACCTTTGAGCTCACCAAACCGGCCTTCAGCGCCGGGCGGTTGACTGAGGTGGTCGGCGCCGTGGAAGCGTCCATCGGGCGTGGCTGGAAAACCTACGCCTTCAGCAACCACGACGTGGTCCGGGCGGTCAGCCGGTGGGGCGCCCTGCCCGACCTCGGCGGTGATCGGATCGCGCTGGCCAAGCTGCTGATGGCCCTGTTGACCTCCCTGCGCGGCAGCGTCTGTCTCTATCAAGGCGAGGAGCTGGGCCTGACCGAGGCGGAACTCGATTTCGAGGAGATCGTCGATCCGCCGGGGATCGAGTTCTGGCCCACCTACAAGGGCCGCGACGGCTGCCGCACGCCGTTCCCGTGGGACAGCCGGGCGCCCAATGCGGGTTTCGGCCTGACCAAGCCATGGCTGCCGGTGCCCGAGGAGCACCGCGCCATGGCGGCCGACCTGCAGGCGGCCGATCCGGACTCGGTCCTCAGCTTCGCCCGGCGGTTCCTTGCCTGGCGCAAACAACACCCTGCCCTGATTACCGGGGCGATGGAGCTGCTGGATCTGCCCGAACCCGTTTTCGGCTTCGTCCGGACGCATGGCGACGCCCGTCTGCTGTGCCTGTTCAACATTTCCAATCGGGAGACGCGGGTTTCCGTCGACGGGGCCTGGCGGGGCTTGGATGAGTCCGGCTTCCCGTCGCCCTTCTCGGACGGCGGGACCGTCCTCGGCCCCTTCCAGGCGCTCTTCGCCGCCGCCGTGTGAACGATGCGACGGACTAGATCGCGGCCTTGATCCGTTCCGACGCGTCGGCGAGCCGGGCCTTCAGCGCCTCGGCCTCCTGCAGCCGCTCGCGCTGTTCTTCGACCACCTCGACGGGAGCCTTGGCCAGGAAACCGGCATTGCCGAGTTTCTTGGAGAGCTTGCCGATTTCGCCCTCGGCTTTCGCCAGTTCCTTGTCCAGCCGGGCCTTCTCCTGGCTGAAGTCGATCACCTCCGCCAGCGGCAGCGCGACGGTTGCCTCGTCGTGAACGAGCTGGATGGAGCCTTTCGGCGGTTCGGCGTCGCCGGCGATGGATTGGATTCGCGCCAGCCGCCGGATCAGCACCTCATGCTCGGTCAGCCAGGCGCGCGCCTTGTCGCCGGCGCCGTTGACGATCAGGTCCAGCTCGGCCTTAGGCGGCACGTTCATCTCCGCCCGCACCGACCGGATGCCCGAGATCAGCCGGATCACCCAGTCCATCTCGGCCTCGGCATTACGGTCGACGAGCTGTGTTGCGTAGCTGGGCCAGGGCGCGCGGATCAGACGGCTCGTCCGCGCCGCGCCCATCTCGCTCCACAGTTCTTCGGTGATGAAGGGCATGATCGGATGCAGCAGCAGCAGGATCTGGTCCAGCGCCCAGGCGGCGGTCGCCTGAGTCTCCTTCTTTGCCGCCGCGTCCGTGCCCTGCAGCAAGGGTTTGGCGAACTCCAGGTACCAGTCGCAGAAGGTGCCCCAGATAAACTGGTAGAGCCCATTCGCCGCGTCGTTGAAGCGGAACGTCTCCAGCGCCTGGGTCGTGTCGTGCGCGATCCGCCCCGTGGCACTGATGATCCAGCGATTGACGGTCTCGCCGCAGCCGGTCGGGTCGAAGGCCGGATCGACGATACAGCCGTTCATCTCGCAGAACCGGGCGGCGTTCCAAAGCTTGGTGGCGAAGTTGCGGTTGCCTTCCACCCGCGCTGGCGACAGCTTAATGTCGCGTCCCTGGGCTGCCAGCGACGTGAGGGTGAATCGCAGGGCGTCGCTGCCAAAGGCTTCGATCAGCTCCATCGGGTCGATCGTGTTGCCCTTGGACTTGGACATCTTCTGGCCGCGGGCGTCGCGCACGAGCGCGTGGATGTAGACCGTCTCGAAAGGGATGGTCTCCATGAACTCCAGCGTCATCATCATCATACGGGCGACCCAGAAGAAGATGATGTCGTGCGAGGTGACCAGCACGTTGGTCGGGTGATAGCGGCGGATCTCCGGCGTATCGTCCGGCCAGCCCAGGGTCGAGAACGTCCACAGCGCGGATGAGAACCACGTGTCCAGCACGTCTGCGTCGCGGGTGAGGTCTACAGCCTTGCCGTAATGGGCTTCGGCCGCCGACTTCGCCTCCTCTTCCGTCAGTTCGACGAAGATCTCGCCGTCCGGCCCGTACCAGGCGGGTATCTGGTGGCCCCACCAGAGCTGGCGAGACACGCACCACGGCTGGATGTTCCGCATCCAGTCGTAATAGGTCTTGGTCCAGTGTTCGGGCACGAACTTGGTGCGCCCCTGCTCCACCGCCTCGATCGCCGGCTTGGCCAGCGTC
>Ga0066187_1000068_pt1 | contig 49979 bp, 39 predicted proteins | sample WorMetexBAHAMAS1_FD_58706 | JGI IMG/M metagenome (GOLD analysis project Ga0066187, IMG submission 58706) | Marine gutless worms symbiont microbial communities from Max Planck institute for Marine Microbiology, Germany - Inanidrilus exumae... | ecosystem: Host-associated > Annelida > Digestive...
TTGAGTATGCCTGCGGGCTGAAGCTCAGCTCCGCCTTGATTTAGAACCAAAATCTTTATTGAGTGATGGGTTTTAGCCATCCTTGGAGTCGGAAGATGGGGTAAAAAAATGACAAAACCGTTTGATCCGAAGCAGGCCATCAAAACCGCAAAGGGTCAGGAGCACATGCTGGCATATGCGGGATTCGACCTTCAAATGGGCAGGGATGGTGTCGATACCGTCCTGAAAGAGGGATTCGTCAAGATAGCGGCGTCCGTAAAACCGGGCGAGGGTGGGTTTTTAACCCTTACCTTTCTCATCGACGCGGATGATCGGAAACAGAAGGCGACGCTGTCGGAGTTTTTTGAATCGATCACGGAAACAGCTTTAGCGCCCTACTTCAGGGATAACCTCGAAAAGGTCGTCCGGGTTTCACTGGACAAAGTGGGGGACATTAAAAATTGGTATATTGAGGAATTGAACATTCACCTGCGCCGGCTCAAAGGCTATGAAAAAACCATCATTGAAAAAGATCTGTTTCCCGCCATCGAGAATCACCTTCCCCTGACATTCGACCCTGTGGAATGGTGGCCGCAGGACAACAGCGAAGCGATTTTGGACATGACCCGCCGGATGAATACCGGTGAATCGGGTGTGTTGAAAAACCTCTTTAAGCAGATATTGGGTTAAGGGTCGCGTCATGAACATCATAGAAGCCAAAGAGATCACCAAAACATACACCATCGGTACTAAGGAGGTACATGTTCTGGACCGGGTTTCTCTTACGGTGTCAGAGGGCGAATTTCTGGTAATCCGGGGTAGCAGCGGCAGTGGGAAGACCACGCTTTTAAGTTTGCTGTCGGGTTTGGACCGTCCGACCTCCGGTAGAATCATTCTGGAAAAAACGGACATCACCGACCAGACTGAGGATGAACTGGCTAGAATGCGCAACAGGGCGATCGGGTTCGTATTCCAGTCCTTCCACCTGGTACCTTCCCTCACCACTCTTGAAAATGTCATGTTCCCCGCCGAACTGGTTCCCGATGAAAAAGCCGCCGAGAAAGCGGAAAACCTGCTCCGCCGGGTGGGACTGGGACATCGCCTTTACAATTATCCCAATCAGTTGTCCGGAGGGGAGAAGCAGCGAACAGCCATCTGCCGGGCGTTGATTAACAGTCCGAAGATCATCTTTGCAGACGAGCCGACGGGAAATCTCGACTCTGAAAACGGTAAAGCCATCCTGAGTCTGTTGACAGAATTTCACATTGAACAGCAGACGACTTTGGTCCTGGTGACCCACAACGACGATATTGCGGGCCTCGCAGACCGCATCGTTATCCTGGCGGACGGCCGGACCCTCTGACTGGGAGGATTGCAGATGCTTCACCCCAATTTTATCTGGCGGCAGGCCATGGGATCCAAAAATCAGGCCCTGCTGTTCATATTATGCGTGGTGCTCTCCATGGTCATTTTGGTGGCCATCAGCGGACTCTCGGAAAGCGTGGATCGGTTGATGCGGTCGGACGCCCGCAAATTGCACGGCGGTGATATCATCATACGCTCCCGGTTTCCCATCTCCGGGGCGGCGGTCAACGCCGTCCATCGCTACCGGCAAGATGGTTCTGCCAGGCTGGCCCGCACCTGGCGGTTTTACTCAATGGTAAAGGGCGTACAGCGTGCGGATTCATTGCTCGCCAGCCTCAAGGTGGTCTCCGAAAGCTATCCCCTTTACGGGACCGTGGTGTTGAAATCAGGCCGGTCCTTTCAAACAGTTCTAAAGCAGGGAGCGGTGATTGTGGAGCAGTCGCTGCTGGACCGGCTGAAACTGAAGATCGGAGACCGCCTCAGGATCGGAAACGCCGAGTTGACGGTGGCGGATGTACTGCTCTCGGAACCGGACCGCCCGGTGAATGTCTTTTCCTTCGGACCCCGAATATTCGTCTCCGCCACAGATCTATCGGGCCTCGATCTTTTGGGGAAAGGGAGCCGCATCACTTACCGGATTCTCCTGAAAACCGAGGCCCCTGCCGACATTCCCCAAATGGCCAAAGCGCTCAAGGCGGTTTCCTCCGGGGAGCAGGAGCAGGTGGATACATACCGAACCGCCAGATCCCGGCTCAAACGGTTCTTTGACAACCTTATCTTCTTTCTGAACCTTGTGGGAACCTTCACCCTGGTGCTCGCAGGGATTGGCATCTACAGTTCCCTTACGGCCATGCTGAGGGAGCAGGAGAAAACCATCGCCATTTTAAAAGCGATGGGCGCAACCCGACGGTTTGTCACGCTGCAGTATCTATCCGTCGTATTGATACTCGGTGGTGTCGGAACCCTTTTGGGCATTGTGGCCGGTATTCTGCTCCAATTTGCGTTACCCCTGCTGTTTGAGGGATTCCTGCCCGAAAACCTATCGGTGACCGTGTCATGGAAAGCCGTGGCTCAGGGGATGATCCTTGGCTTGGTCGTGGTGAGCCTCTTCGCGTTTCTTCCCGTTTACCGTCTCGGAGAGATCAAACCGGGCACCATTTTAAGGAAAGAACGGATCCGGTTTAAAAAAAGCCTCACCGTCTATGCCGTTACGCTGGGTGTGGTCCTGTTTTTCTCGATCATCATCATAGAAAAGATGCAGGACTTGAGAACCGGCGGGTACTTTTTACTGGGGATCGTGGTCCTGGTCATTGTGACTTTCCTCGTATCGGGACCTGTTTTATGGTTTCTCAAACGGTTTTCTCCCCGCCGGCTTGTCATGCGGCAGGCATTGAAGGGACTGTTTCGTCCGGGCAACGCCACCCGGGCCGTCATTATCACCATGACGACCTCCATGGCGTTCATCTTCTCCATCTATCTGGTGGAAGAGAACCTCAACGGGACTTTCATCGAGTCCTACCCACCGGAAGCACCCAACCTTTTTTTTCTGGACATACAGCCGGATCAGAAAGCACCGTTTTCCCGTGAGTTGGGAACCCGCCCCCCCTTCTACCCTGTGATTCGCTCCAAAATACTATCCATCAACGACCGGATCATCGATCGCCGGAAAGAGCGCCGGCGCAAGGGGGACAACCTGGGCCGGACCTTTAACCTGACCTACCGGCATCATCTGTTGAAAGATGAGATAATCCTAAAGGGAAGGGACCTTTTTCCAAAAAATTTTCAGGGAATCCCCGTTTCGATTCTCGATACGGTAGCGGAGATGTCCGATCCACAAATGGCCATAGGGGACAAGATCACCTTTAGGATACAGGGGATTCCAATTACGGCCACGGTCACCAGCATCCGGAGCCGGGTCCGGGAATCGATCAATCCCTTTTTCTATTTTGTACTGCCGGATGCCGTGTTAAGGGATGCACCGCAAACCATTTTCACGGCGATCCGTTTGGAGCAGATGTTGATACCGGAGCTGCAGAACCGGATCGTGGAAAAGTTTCCCAACATCACGATCATCGACGCCACCCGTTCCATGGCGACCATCGCCGGCGTGTTGGAGCGGCTCTCTTCCATTGTTCGCTTTTTTACCCTTTTCAGCCTGGCGGCCGGCATCCTGTTGATCATCAGCTCCGTTTTTGCGACCCGGTTTGCCAGAATTCAGGAATCGGTATATTACAAGATACTGGGCGCCAACAGCAGATTCGTCATGAGGGTGTTTACTCTGGAGAACCTGATCATCGGGGGTATCAGTGGATCCCTCGCCCTGTTGCTCTCCCATGCAGGGAGCCTTTTGGTGTGCCGGTACTTTTTAAACATCCCCTACCACCCATCCCCCGGCGCCAGTTTTCTGCTGATCGCCCTGTCCATAGTGGCGGCCGTGATCACCGGTTGGCTCCCTTCACTGTCGATAATTCGGCAAAAACCGATGCCGTTTCTAAAATCTCAGACCGATGAATAGGGAGCAGCCCGTGGAAAAACCGTCTTCCATTTTAAAAATGTTGGGTCTAATAACGATTGTCACCCTCGTTTTAACAGGGTGCGAAAATGGGGCGGAGCAGGCGGCGCCGCCACCCAGGGAAAAAGCACCCGCTTATACCAAAACCATTGTGGCGGTAGGGGACAGTCTCACCGAAGGGTTGGGGGTTTTAGAGGAAAACGCCTACCCGGCTCGGCTCCAGCGAAAACTCAACGCAAACGGGTACCCTTACCGGGTGGTGAACGCCGGCATCAGCGGGGAAACCAGCAGCGGCGCACTTTCCCGCATCAACTGGATTTTGACCCTAAAACCCGATATCGTCATTCTGGAAACCGGCGCCAACGACGGGCTCAGGGGGGTGGACCCTGCCTTGACAGAGAAAAATATCGACCAGATCATCCGGATTCTGAAGAACCGTCAGGTGGCCGTCCTCCTCGCCGGCATGCAGATGGTGGGAAATTTGGGTGAGGGTTTTACCACCGCATTCGCCGGTATCTATCCTGCCGTTGCAAAGCGGCACAACATCCCCCTGATTCCCTTTTTCCTTGAAGGGGTTGCGGGGGAGCCGTCATTGAACCAGGCGGATGGCATCCATCCCACCGCTGAGGGGTATCGTATCGTGACAGAAACGGTTTATCCCCACGTGCTCCCGCTGATTAAAAAGTAACAGGGACACAGTTCATTCCCTCAGGCTGTACTGAAACACCTCATAATTGGTTTTGCCGCCTAGCAGCAGATCGATTTTACTCTGAATCGCCTGCCGCTCCCCGCTTAGCAACCACTTTTCCCAGTCATTTCCTGAAGCCCAGGTGCTGATGACCAGGTATACATCGGGCCGGTCCTGGCTTTTAAGGGTTTCACCGGAAATATAACCGGGCTGGACCGCCGCGAGGGATCTCATTTTTCGGAACTGGTGCAGCAGATCCCTCGCTTTTTCCGTTGGAACGGTACGGGTAATCAGAACTTTGACACTCATCTGTTCCTCCTTTCGGTTGTCAGACGGTTTATAATGGGAAACCGTTGTGGCCCTTAAAAAGGCACACACCATAAAGATCGAGTGGGCAGCAGGATCGGAGCCGTTGCAGAAACAGGGCCGGGAGAGGGTCCGCTTGAATCATCGGTTTGCGAAAGCCGGGGGCACGGGCAGATCCAAGAATCCGGATGCCTACAGACTACCCCAAAATCTGACAAATCACAAGAATTGCGTGCCGGCGCTGTTTTAAAAATGAACATTTTTTCCAATTCTCTTTCCGATCGTACCGATAGGGATGAATCCGGATTGGATCTTGCCAGGGCAGTATAGATCGGATATCTGTTCTGGACCATGAATCCGGCATCCCTGTCATCAACGGCTTTTAGGGCTAAACCGTCTCTCCAGCCCCGGGATCCTCCCCATAGGGGGTTGGTTTTCTCCCTTGTGGCGGTGGGTGTGTTCATGTCCACTCTGGACAGCAGCATTGTCAACATCGCGCTGCCTGTGATCATGAAGGATTTTTCGGTCACTCTGTCGGTCATCGAATGGGTGCCCATGATCTATCTGCTCACCGTCTCCTCACTTCTGCTGACCTTCGGCCGGCTGAGCGATATCAAAGGGAAACGGGAGGTTTACTGCCTCGGGTTTCTCATCTTCGTCCTAGGTTCCCTCTTTTGCGGTCTATCGAATACGGCAGGCCGCCTCATTGCCGCCCGAAGCTTACAGGGTGCCGGGGCCGCCATGATTATGGCTTGCTCCCCGGCCCTTGTGGCGGACGCCTTCCCTATGGCCGAAAGGGGCAGGGCGCTTGGCATGTTGGGCACGGTAGTGGCCGCCGGCCTGACCACCGGTCCGGCCATCGGCGGTTTGATACTGGAGTATCTCTCATGGCCGGTGATTTTCTACATCAATATCCCCATCGGGCTCGGCGCCACCTTTATCGCCTCGAGGGCACTTAAAAAAATAGATGAAACTCGATCCTCGGAGCCATTGGATCTTCCGGGATCGATGCTGCTGATCGTCTGCTTCGGTTCGCTCCTTGCCGGGTTGACCCATATGTCCGGCTGGGGATTTTTTTCCGCGAAAACGGTCGGGTGCTTCGCAGCTTTTGTCATCTCCGCAATCTGCCTGGCATGGATCGAGATCCGGACACCCTACCCGGTTTTCGACCCTCTTTTACTGAAGCTGCGCTTGTTCACGCTGCCGATCCTGTCGGCAGTGATCCTTTTTGCCAGCCTTTTTATCATCACCTTTCTCATGCCCTTTTACCTCGTCCATCCCATGGCTGTTCCCATGGACCGGGTGGGCGGTATCCTGATGGTTCCTTTTTTCTTTTTGTTCTTCGTCTCGCCCTTGGCCGGCCTCATTTCGGATCGCATCGGCTCACGTCTGCTTTGCACCCTCAGCATGGCGCTTCTTTCCGCCGCGCTTTTTCTGCTCTCCAGATTGTCGACTACCGCATCGATCATGGACGTCATCTGGCGCCTGTCCCTAGCCGGCATCGCCATCGGTATTTTTATTTCCCCCAACAGTGCGGCTGCCATGAATGCTGTCCCGTCCAACCGGCGCGGCATCGCCTCCGGCGCGGTTGCCACCGCCCGCAATCTTGGAATGGTCATCGGAGTGGCCACGGCCGGTCTGGTGTTCAATACCGTATTCACCGCTTTAAGTGGTGAACCCAGCCTCCGGGAGTACCGTCCTGAAATGGCATCCTCATTCATGGCGGCCTTTCAAACCGCCATGCACGCAGGTGCCGGATTGGCCGGGGTGGGTGTGGGGGTTGCTTTTTTAAGAGGAAAAGAGCCTTTAAATATCAAATCCCAAACGCCAAACAAATTCCAATAACCAAAATTTCAAAACGCAAACAGTCGACTGCTCCCGGTGAGGCAGGGTAACCGCATTTGGATATGGCATATCATGTTTCTCTATGATGAACATTGAGAATTTGAAATTGAGATTTGTTTGTTATTTGATGGCTGGAATTTAACTTTTGGGGCTTATAATTCCAAGGCATGGCCAGCCATCTCGGACCCCACCCAAAAGACGATCCCAATTCATCTTTGACATCCCCCGTGGCCTATGGTTTCCTGCTGGCTGCGGATATGAACCCTATCTATTAAGAAGTGAAAGGATACAGGATGACACGGATCGGCATTTTCGGGTGGGGGGTGGTGGCGCCCAAATCGCCCGATATCGATACATTTGAAAGCAATCTGGAAAGGGCCACCAGCTGGCTGGAGCCCTTTGAGGGCTTTGGTCCCAGCAACTTTCTGGTAGGCCGGCCTGATTTTGACTTCGCCCGTTATAAGGACTGGATCGACAACCGTTTCGAACCGAGAAAATTCTCCCAGCTCAATAGCAAAATGGGCAATGTCGTAAAGTATGCCGTAGGCGCATTCATTCAGGCACTGGAACAAAATCCCGGCATCGACGCCGTGCTGCATAAGGCGGGTACGGCTGCCCACGTGTATGTGGGCACCGGCTTGGGAGATTTTCCCATGCAATACGATAAGGTGCTGATTTATCACCGGGCCCAGAAACAATGGAACCGGTTCTGGTGCCGGAAGGAATTTCATTCGGAATTGGCTGAATACCGTCGGTGCGATGAAGCGGGCCGGCTTAAGATGATAAGGGCCATGGGGGCGCCCGCGGATCCGAAAAGACTCGATCCCGAAGATGGAAATTACGAGACCGCCCTGGAGGCCTGGTACGCTTTCTGGGTCATGCGGTCCGAGGGGTTGAAAAGCTACCTGAATGAATTGAAAGCCATTGAAGGGGAAAGCCTGAAAGGGGATATTGATGCAGGCAAGGGCCATCTGATCCGGAGGAAGACTTCGGCCCGGCGCAAGCTGAATAAAAAATACGGCTGTCCGACGGAGCCCTGGAGTGCGGTGGATCCCATGCTGCTCTGGAACATTCCCAATATTCCAGCCGCACAGATTTCCATGCTGGGCCGGATCACCGGCCCGACCTTTGCACCCGTCGCCGCCTGCTCCGGCTTCGGCACGTCCCTGAAACTGGCCGTCAATGCCATTCATCACAACCAGGCAAAAATCGTCGTGGTTGGAACCTCCGATCCTCAACCCCACCCGCTTTCGGTGGGCACTTTCTACGGTGCCAGGGTGTTGTCCCATGACGGCGGCGTATCCAAGCCCTTCACGGGCCTTCGTGGCACCCACATTTCAGGGGGGGCCTGTATCTGGGTCGTGGGGGATGCCGATTTTCTGATGGCGCAGGGATTCAAACCGGTGGGACTTGAAATCCTAAGCGTGACATTGACATCGGATGCCGACCACATCATCACACCTTCCCGGCAGGGTCCCCTGACCGCCATCCATGAAGCGCTGGATGAGGCGGGCATATCTCCGGCGGATGTGGCCACCTGGGATATGCATGCCACCGCTACACCGGGGGACTGGACGGAACTGAATATCGCCAAGGAGATCTTCCCAGGGGACACCCGCTTCACGGCCCGGAAAGGATCCTTTGGGCACGGTATGTCGGTGTGCGGAGGATGGGAGCTCACTGCACAGCATCTGGGGGTCGCCAGCGGCAAGCTGCTGCCCATCAACCTCGATGAGAAAGAGGTTCATACAGATATCCGCCCCTACCACTGCTGCCTGGTGGGACAAGACCCGGAAGCGGCAAAGGGCAAGATCGCCGGCAAGATCAACATGGGGGTTGGGGGGATCAATGCATGTGTCATCTGCCGCAAATGGCCGGAATCCTGAGAAACACCTTAATCATTCAAGACGTTGAACCTCAAAAAGGACCTGTTTTCCGGTGTCGATGCCAACCGCAATTCCCTTTAGAGTCGAAACTGTAGGGAATTGCGGATGACGGGCACCGGCTCAGTTATGAAACGGAATCGGTATTTCCGTTGGCCGCTGGATAGCTGCCGAGGAATTTCAGCGAGATGGTCAATGAGGCCATCTCCTTAAGCACGGCAGCCACCTTTTCATCTTTTTCCGAGCCCTCGAAATCCAGGAAGAAACTGTAATTGCCCGGATCGCTCCTCAGGGGCATGGAGGCGATCCGTGTCAGGTTGATGCCGGCTTCCGCGAAAAGCCGCAGAACACCATAAAGCTTTCCGGCCTCGTGGGGCGTCGCAAAGATGATCGACGTCTTGTTGCCCCCGTTTTCATTCGGCTCCCGGGAGAGGAGCAGAAACCGCGTGGAGTTGGAGGGGCCGTCTTCGATATACTCCTTGATGATCTCCAGGTCGTACAATTCGGCAGAAAGGGCGCTGGCGATGGCCGCGGCTGCCTTGGGATTCTCCCTTGCCAGCATCTTGGCGGCGCCTGCCGTGTCGTAGTAGGGGCGGGCTTCCAGTCCATTGCGCATCAAAAAGCTGCGGCATTGTGCCAGTGCCTGCGGGTGGGAGTATACCAGGCGGATTTCCCGGTAATCGGTGGCGTCGGTGGCCAGAAGACAGTGGTTGACAGGGATCTTGGCCTCCCCGACCACTTTAAGACCCGTGGTGGTCAAAAGATCGTTTACCTGTGTGACAGCACCCTCAAGGGAGTTTTCCACCGGTACGACACCCAGATCCAGATATCCTTCCTCTACACCCCGGAAAACGTCGACAAACTCCATGCAGGGGATATAAGCCCCGCCGGGGATCAATTGCCGCGCGGCCACTTCTCCGTAGGCCCCGTGCTCACCCTGGAAGGCCACGAGCGGGCGTTCCTCCTCTTGAAGGCGCTTGCTTTCCTGGATGATTGTTTTAAGCAGCTGTCGGGTAAAGGACCGCTCGACGAGATCCAAGTTCATCCGCTCTACCCGGGCCATCACCTCTGCCTCACGGTCCGGGTCCTCGGCTGTTTTTTTGAATTTGTTGGACCGAAGCGCGAGTCCCATCCGCTCCTGCAGCAGGACCAGCAGTTCCCGGTCGATTTTGTCTATTTTGCCTCGGATCTCTCCAAGCTTCATGGTGTCACCTCATTTCGATTGGCTGTTGGAGGGGTGTTTTTCTGCCGGTTCATGAAATCTTGCAGGGGGCGCAGGCAACCCATCAAACCGGCGAACATTTCAGGGGTCAGTGCCTGAGCGGCATCGCACAATGCTGTCTCAGGCTGATTGTGCACCTCAATGATCAACCCGTCGGCGCCGGCCGCAACGGAGGCCATGCTCATGGGTTCGATAAGGCTCAGCCGGCCGGTGCTGTGGGTCGGATCGACGATCACCGGCAGATGGGTCAGCTCCCGAACCGCCGGCACGGCGCTCAGGTCCAGGGTGTTCCGCGTGTATGTTTCAAAAGTGCGAATTCCCCTTTCGCAAAGGATCACATCGGGATTCCCTTCACTCAGGATGTATTCGGCACAATTCAGCCACTCCTCCAGGGTGGAAAACATGCCCCTTTTCAGCAGTACGGGCCGCCGGGCGCGCCCCACCTCCCTTAGAAGGGAAAAGTTCTGCATGTTGCGGGTACCGATCTGGAGAATATCCGCAAATTCCGCCACCCATGAGACATCCCGTGGATCGAGCACTTCGGTTACGATGGGAAGTCCCGTCTCCTTCTTGGCCTTTTCAAGGATCTTCAGTCCTTCGATCCCGAGCCCCTGGAAGGCATAGGGGGAGGTCCGTGGTTTAAAGGCCCCTCCGCGAAGCATGTCCGCACCGGCCGCCTTGACTGCTCTAGCGGTGTTAAGGGTCTGTTCTTCGCTTTCAACGCTGCAGGGACCCGCAATAACGACCAGACCACTGCCCACTTCAATGCCGTTGACCTTGACGACGGTCCGGTTTTTTTCCGCACGGGACGCAAGAATCAGGTTTTTCATGGAACCCTCCCTTTCGGTCATGCAGCCGTTTCAATAATGCCCAATGATTTCGCATCCAGGGGCAGCGCACCCTTTTCCTGCAGAACGGAAATAGCGGCATCGTTGTCATCAAAGCAGATGACCAGTGTCGCCACATCCGAATTCATCCCCGCGAAGGCATAGGTGTACCGGATCCGGATGCCGGCATCGCTAAGGACCGCGAGCAGCTCCGAGAATTTCCCCGGCCGGTCCTCGATTTCGGCGAGGACGACGTCATCCACCCGTGCGGGAATCCCCATCTGCATGAGGATCTGCCGGGAAAGGACCACATCGGATACGAGTATGCGCAGCTCCCCGTAATCACCGGTATCCACCAGATTCAACGCCCTTAAATTCACCCCTTTGCTGCCCAGCGCGCGGGTGATTTCCACCATTCGATTCCTTGAGTTTTCAATGGGAATGGAAAGTTGTTTCAGCAGCATTTCTTCCTCCTTTTTCATTCATGTTATCCCATTTAATCGTTCCATTGTCGATTTTAGGCCTCCGTTGGATGCCGGCCCCCCAAAAAAAAAGCCCCGGGAAATTTCCCGGGGCAATGCAAATAAAAAACCCCGGGTGGCCCGTTCGGTCCACCCGGGGTGCTTAACTGGTTTTCAGTCAGACATCCAGATGGACGCTCCTAAAGCTAAAAAAGCCGAAGAAGAAGCGCCCTGTAAAATTCAGGTATGTGTGGGTTGCAGCTCTGTTCATCTTTGCCTCGTTTCGAATGAAGCCACCCTTACACAAGCCTCGGTTTGATGTCAACACTTTTGGTTCAGAATATGATTCGTGCTGTTTGGAGGCCATTGGATAATAAGACACATTTTGCTTAGTTGGTGAGAGGATTCAAGGGGGCGAGGCTCCAAGGGATTGAAAAAACATGCTAATGGAACCCTTGGTTCCTCGAACCCTTAATGCAATTAACTTTCAGGTATAGGCTTTGTATTCTTTCCGCGCCCGATCCAGCTCCCGCTTTTCATCCCGTTTGCGGATGGTTTCCCGTTTGTCGTATTTTCTTTTTCCGCGGGCCAGCGCCAGTTTCACTTTTGCTTTTCCACCCTTGAAGTAGAGCTGCACCGGTATCAAAGAGTATCCCATTTCATTGACCTTGCCGTACAAGCGTTTGATCTCGTATTTGTGAAGCAGCAATTTACGGGGCCGCAGCGGATCGTGGTTGCCATAATAAGCAAAGGGATAGGGACTGATGTGCATCTGATGAACGAACACCTCGCCCTTGGTAATCCTGGCATAGGCGTCTTTTAAATTGGCGCGGCCCTCCCTTAAGGATTTGACCTCTGTCCCTTTTAAAACCATTCCGGCTTCGAAAGTGTCTTCGAAAAAGTAGTTGTGCCGGGCCTTGCGGTTCTCGGCGATGATTTTTTTGGCGTCTTTATCCATGGGAGCCGGCAAAGGGGTTAAGGGTTGATGATCGTGTCGTAAGTTTCCCGAATTAGGTCATACACGTCGTTGGCCGATTTTTCGAGTAGTACCTTTTCCACCAGGTCCCGGGTTTGTCGGATCTTCAGTTTTCGGATCAGGTTTTTGGCAGCAGGGATGGCCTGGGGGTTCATGCTCAGTTCACTCAGCCCCAGTCCCAAAAGGACAGGAATGTGGGCCGGATAGGCGGCCATCTCTCCGCACATAAATATTCGAATCCGGTACTTTCGGCCGACATCGGCGACCATTTTTAAAAGACGGAGGACCGCCGGGTCCAGTGGCTGGAACAGATGATTGACCGCTTTGTTGCTGCGATCGATGGCCAGTGCATACTGGATCAGGTCGTTGGTGCCGATGCTGAAAAAGTCCACCTCAGCCGCCAACCGGTCCGCCATGATCACCGCAGACGGGACCTCGATGAGTATACCGATCTTGATGTCCCGGTTGAAGGGAAGGGCGTCGCGCTCCAGGGAACTTGCCGCCTCATCCAGTTGGCGTTTGGCCTCCATGATCTCTGCCATGGTGGAGATCATGGGGAACATGATCCGCACGTTGCCGTGAACGGCAGACCTCAGGATTGCGCGGAGCTGGGTTTGGAAGACGTCCTGCCGTTTGAGACACCACCGGATGCCCCGGAGACCCAGTGCCGGATTGGCCTCGTCGCGCTGAAGGGATGAGGAAATCGCCTTGTCCCCGTTGACATCCAGGGTGCGAATGGTCACGGGGTTGGGCGCCATCACCTCGATCACATCCTTGTACTTGTCGTAGAGTTCGAACTCGCTGGGAAAATCGGGACGTCCCATGTATTGGAACTCCGAACGGTAAAGTCCGATCCCCTCACCGCCGTAGCTGTGAACCGAAACCACCTCTTCGGGCAGTTCGATATTCCCCATGACTTTTATCCGGGTCTTGTCGATGGTTTCCGCGGGCAGATGGCTTTCCCGTGTCAGTGCGGATTTTTCAAACTCATAAACCTCCTGCCGCTCCGCAAATTCGATGAGGGTCTGTTCCGTGGGGTGGACGATCACCACACCCTGGCTCCCGTCTACAACGATGAGGTCGTCGCTCTGAATCATGCGGGTGGCGTTAGAAAGGCCCTGAACCGCCGGCAGCTCCAGTGTTCTTGCAATGATGCTGGTATGGCAGGCTTTTCCCCCCTGATCGGTCACAAACCCTTTGATGCGTTCGAGTTGTATCTGGCTGGTCTGGGCCGGGGAAAGATCGGTGGCCACCAGGATGACCCGTTTTCGAATAGCGGCCAGGTTCACCGATTCGGCACCGGTCAGATTGCGCATGATTCTGTCCGAAACATGTACGATATCCGCCACCCGCTGCCGGAAATAATCCTCCTCCATCTCCGTAAAGATAGACTTGATTTGGGAAACCACCGACTTCAGCGCCCATTCGGCGTTTACCCGGTCATCTTCGATAATCTCCAGGGTACGCCCATACAGCATCTTGTCTTTCAGGAGCACCACATGGGTCTCAAGGATATCGGTCTGCTGCTGCAAATCTTCCGGTGTGTTGCTGATGATGCCGCGAAGTTCATCGATGGCTTGTTGGACTGCGGCCTTGAACCGATTTTTCTCATCATTCAAGTCGCCCTTTTCGAGGGTGTATTTTTCAACGACATCGACTCCCTCCTGGTCTACGATATAGGCTTTGCCGATGCAGATGCCAGGGGATGCACTGATGCCGCTTAAACGAATCTCTTTGGGGTCTTCTGTTGTCAGCATGTCGTTATTCCCCGAATCCGTCCCGGATCAAAGCGACGATTCGTTCGAGGATATCACCGTCTATGGGATTGTCAATCCGAACGGTGACCTGGGTTCCTTTGCCGCAGGCCAGTGTCAGGATATCGAGGATGCTTGTCGCATCGGCAATGGCATCTCCGACCCGGATGGTAATACCGGCTTCCGCTTCACCGGCAATTTTGGCGATACGGGCGGCGGACCGGGCATGAAGGCCGAGGTCATTGACGATTTCGATTTGACGGGTTAAGGGTCCCATTTTTTTATCCATCCGGCTGCGGCGAAAGCCCTTGTCAGGAGGTCTACCCGAAAGCGAGTGCATGGCTTCCTAACCGATGGCGGCGGATCTCGATAACCTGTATCCCTTTCCTAGAAAAAATGTCATAAATAACAACAGCAGTTGGCCTTGTCAACGTGCAATCATGGCCTGCCGTTGACAGGGTCCGCTTTTGCTGGTAACATCTCAATAGCGTTGTAACCTGTTTTAACTACAAGATAAATTTACATAGGAGCGACAAAAAAGATGCTGGAAAAACAGTTTTTGATCGATGACCTGAAGCTGAGCGAGTCCTGGCGACTGTTCAGGATCATGGGAGAGTTTGTGGAAGGGGTGGAAGCACTGCACGACCTGGGTCCGGCTGTGAGCATCTTCGGCACGGCGAGAATCGGTGAAGATGACCCGGTGTACCAGCAAACCGTTGAGATCGCAGGCCTTTTCGCAAAGGCCGGTTTTTCGGTCATCACCGGCGGAGGCGGCGGGGTCATGGAAGCGGCCAACCGGGGCGCCGAAAAGGAGGGGGGCAATTCCGTCGGGCTGAACATACGACTTCCATTCGAGCAGAAACCCAACCCGTATGCCAATCTCAAACTGGAGTTCAAGTACTTTTTCATTCGGAAGGTGATGTTCATAAAATACGCCATGGCCTACATCGCCATGCCGGGGGGCTTCGGCACGATGGATGAGCTGTTCGAAGTGATCACCCTGATCCAGACCCACCGCATCAAACCGTTCCCGGTCATTCTGGTTGGATCGGCATATTGGAACGGACTGCTGGAATGGATCCGCGAGCGGTTGCTAACGGACAGCCGCATATCCGAAAAAGATCTGGACATCATCCAGGTTTTGGACGAACCCGCTGAGATCGTGGACGCCGTGAAAAAGGTGGTCATCTTGTAGCATGAACCCGGATATTGAAAGACATAAAAAGATGCCCTCTTCCACCGCCGATGAACTGAAGGCCACCATCGATCGGTTGAAGCGGTCCCAAGTCGCATTGAGACGCGAGAATGAATATCTCTCTGCCCTACACGAAACCTCTCTTGGCCTCATGGACAAACTGGATAAGGAGGAGCTTCTCGAGGCGATTCTGGAACGTGCGGCCCTTCTCACCGGCACCGAGCATGGCTACATTTATCTGCTGGAACATGGTGAACAGGAGATGCAGATGCAAGTGGGGATGGGATTTTTCAGGAGCCAGCTCGGCCGCCGCGTGAAAATCGGAGAAGGTATGGGGGGCAAGGTCTGGGAGACCGAGCAACCGGTGGTCGTGGACGAATACCACTCCTGGACCGGGCGTTTGGCGGATCCCGCACTGGACCGTCTGCAATCCATTGTGGGGATCCCCTTAAAATCCTATCATGGCGTGCTGGGAGTGATCGGACTTGCCAGTGTGGACGGTGGATACCGGTTCGAACCCGAGGATGTTCAGATTCTGGGCCGTTTTGCCGAGCAGGCCCTTATCGCGCTTGAAAAGGCACGGCTGTACGCGGATGTGCGACGGGAATTGAGCGAACGCCAAAAGGCCGAAGCCATATTGAGGGAGAGTGAAAAACGCTACCGCCTCCTACTGGAGTCATCACCCGATCCAGTCGTGGTATACGACATGGAGGGGGAGGCCACCTATGTCAATCCGGCATTCGAACAGACCTTCGGATGGTCCCGTAGGGAACTCCTCGGCAGGCAGATCAATTTCGTACCCGACGAGAACTGGCCGGAGACCCAAACCGCTCTGGAAAGCATGCTGAGCGGAAAAAAAATCCATCTGTTTGAAACCCGACGGCTCACCAAAGCCGGCAAGATCCTGGATGTCCAGCTCAGCAGCACCCTTTATCAGGGGAACAACGGAAAGCCCGCGGGGAATATCGTCACCCTGCGGGACATCAGCGCTCAAAAGCGTGCCGAAAGGGAACTGGGGCAATATCATGACCACCTGGAAGTCCTGGTGACGGAACGCACCAAGGAACTGGCCAAGATCAACACCCAGCTCCAGCAGGAAGTCGAGGAGCGTAAGCGGGCGGAAGAGACGTTGCGAAACCGCGAAAAGGAACTGGAGGGACAATCCCACCATCTAGAAGAGGTCAACACGGCGCTAAAAGTCCTGTTGAAACAGCGAGACATGGATCGGACCGAACTGGGAGACAATGTTTTGTCCAACATCAAGGAATTGGTGGAGCCCTATCTGTTTCGGCTTAAAAAAGGCCCCCTCAACCCTGACCAGATGACCCTTTTGGGAATTCTGGAAACCAACTTGGACAACATTATCTCCCCTTTCATCAGCAACCTGTCCTCCCGGTTTTTCAACCTCACTCCCATGGAGGTGCGAGTGGCCAACCTCGTTAAAGCGGGAAAAACCAACCAGGAGATTGCCAGGATCCTCTTTTTGTCAAAAAACACCATCATGTTCCACCGTTACAACATCCGGACCAAACTCGGCATTAAAAACAAGCGGATCAACCTTTCCTCCCATCTTTCCTCTTTTGATAAATAGTGGTATTCGCCCACTGAAATACCACTACAATAACAGGTCAATTATTAATCCAGGGAGGTGCTGCCGAGCGGTGTCTCCCATGGTTCAAGCCGCTGCACTGTTTTTCACCCTTTGGTTTTGCCTGTGGTTTCGGGATGAGCCAAATACGGAAAAGAAACATTCCGGTTTTTTTCATTTTAGACGTAATAGATTTAACCGATTATAATTGTTGATAATAATGGCATTTCTGCCCCAGTTGGGAACCGGAGTCACCCAAACCGATGAGAATGGGTCCCGCTCCATTGGGGCGGGTATCGATATTCGATTGTTGCCCCGTCGGGATCATTGGAAATCTGAAGCGGGGCATTTTCCTGGAGTCGTCATGAAGCCGGAATAGTGGCATGGGGGTTTGGGCAGTTTCAGGGGTGTGGATTTCCTCTTGACTATATGGATTTTTGATGTAAGTTTCGCAACTTATTGGCCGTTGAAAAATGAATGAGATTCATTGTTTCATCCCGTAAGGCACGGCGACTCAACACCTGCAGCTTTAGTGAGATATATGACACATCTAAACGTATCCAATGTGACACTGACCTTTGGTGGCCTTCACGCCCTTTCGAAAGTCGACATGACCATCGAACCGGGTTTGATCACCTCGATCATCGGCCCCAATGGGGCCGGGAAAACCAGCCTGCTCAACTGCATATCCGGTTTTTACCATCCCAATTCGGGAGAGATCACCTACGGGGAGAAGAAACTGACCCACTCCTCCCCCCACCAGGTGACCAAGCTCGGTATCTCCAGGGCGTTCCAGAATCTGGAACTGTTCAGCGGTCTTTCAGTGCTGGACAATCTCATGTTGGCCCGGCACACCAATCTGAAGTACAGCTTTTTACATGCAGCCATCTATTTCGGCAAAGCCTCTCGGCTGGAGGCGGAGAACCGCGCCTATGTGGAGGAGGTGATCGATTTCATGGAGCTGGAACCCCACCGGAAAAGCGTGGTGGGCAACCTGGCCTACGGGATCCAGAAGCGGGTGGAGGTGGCAAGGGCGCTGACGCTGGCGCCGGATCTGCTTCTGCTGGACGAACCCATGGCCGGCATGAACATTGAAGAAAAGGAGGATGTGGTCCGGTTTATCATGGACATCAAACAGGAGAGAAACACCACCGTCGTGTTGGTGGAGCACGATCTGGGGGTGGTCATGGATATTTCAGATCGAATCTATGTGCTGGACTTCGGTGAAGTGATCGGATCGGGCACACCGGAGGAGGTTGCATCGAATCCTAAAGTCATCGAGGCTTACATCGGGGAAGATTAATACGGTATGAAGAAAACAGATCATCTGCTGGAATACACCATCCCCCAGCTACTGCGCTGGCGGGTTAATAGCACAGGGAAAAAGGTGGCACTTCGGGAAAAGGATTTCGGGTGCTGGAACAGCTACACCTGGGAGGAATATTACAGCTTGGTCCGGAAAACCTCCCTGGGCCTTGAGAAGATGGGCCTCAAAAAGGGAGATACCATCGCGCTCATCGGCGACAACATTCCTGAGATGCTTTTTGTGGCCATTGGCGCCCAGGCCATGGGGGCGATTTCCGTGGCCATCTACCAGACCACCATGCCCGACGAGATCGCCCAGCTCCTCGAGTATATGAATGTCACCGTGGTGTTCTGCGATGATCAGGAACAGGTGGACAAGATCCTCGAGGTGCGGGATCGGGTTCCCCAGGTCAACCGGGTGATCTACGAAGATCCCAGGGGGATGCGGGACTACCAAACCGATGACTGGTTTCTCTTCATCGAGGATCTCTATGAATTTGGCGATAAAATCCATGCGGAAAAACCGGATTATTTCGAATCCCTGGTGGACGCGGGCAAACCGGATGACGTCTGTCATCTCTGCCTGACCTCGGGGACCACCGGGCTCTCCAAGGGCACCATGCTGACCCACAAGAACTTCATCAGCATGGGGCTGCAGCTCATCGAAGTGGATTATTTGGAATCCACGGATGAATACCTTTCCTTTCTGCCCTTTGCGTGGATCGGCGAGCAGATGAACTCATTTGGTGTCGCCATGGCTTCGGGTATCACCATCAATTTTCCCGAATCGGTGGAAACGGCCATGGAGGATTTAAAGGAGATCGGCCCCCACTTCATGTTCGGCGCCCCGCGGATATACGAGACCATCCGGTCTCAGATCTGGCTCAAGATTGACGAATCCTACTGGCTCAACCGCCTTTTCTACAACTATTTTATAAAGGTGGGGGAAAAAGCGGCGCGGTTCCGGATGTCGGGGGAAAAGATGCCGTTGAGCCTCAAATTCAAGGCCTGGTTCGGATACCAGGTGATGTACCGGCCGCTGATCAACCAGATCGGCCTGTTGCGTCTCAGGCGGGCCTACACCGGTGGTGCCGCCCTGGGCCCGGAGCTGTTTACCTTCTACCAGGCGATCGGTGTGAACCTCAAACAGATCTACGGGCAGACGGAGATCGTGGGAATCGCCTACATGCATCGGGACGGCGATGTGCGACCCGACACCGTGGGAAAACCCCTTCCCGGCACCGAATGCCGGATCTCGGAAGAGGGGGAGATCCTTTCGAAATCCCCTTCGGTGACGCCGGGTTATTACCAGCTGCCCGATAAAACGGAAGAGCTCCTGGAGGGGGGCTGGCTGCATTCCGGCGATGCCGGGTACATAGACGACAACGGCCACCTGGTGGTGATCGACCGGGTGTCCGACGTGATGCACAATGCCGAAGGGGAGATGTTCAGCCCCATGTTTCTCGAAAACAAATTGAAATTCAGCCCCTATATCAAAGAGGCGGTGATTTTCGGGAATAAGCGGGAGTATGTGGCCTGCTTGATCAACATCGATCCCATTGTAGTGGGAAAATGGGCCGAGGACCGGGGAATCTCCTACACCACGTTCATGGACCTTTCGGCCAAACCGGAGGTGGCGGAACTGATCCACAAAGAGGTGGAGGGAATCAACGGCCGGGCGGAAAAGGAGCATTTCAAGATCAAGCGCTTTGCCATCCTGTATAAACTCCTGGATATGGATGACGGCGAACTGACCAAGACCGGCAAAATCCGCCGGAAATTCGTCATGGGAAAATACCAGAATCTCTATGATGCCCTGTATGATGAAAGCATCTCGGAGAAAGAGGTGGAGGCCCTTTTTCAGTACCAGGACGGACAATCCACCACTGTCAAAACCAAAATCTCATTTTATACGATGGAAGGGGTCTGATGAGTTATTTTTTTCAACTGGTGATCAGTGGCATCGTGGTGGGGTCTATTTACGCCCTGTCCGCGCTCGGCTTCGTGCTCATCTATAAATCCAGCAAGGTGCTCAACATCGCCCACGGCCAGATCATCGCTTCCGGGGCGTTTATTACCTATGCACTGACCCTGTGGGTGGGTATTCCGATCTTCGTCTCTTTTCTCGCCAGCATGGTCATCACCTTTTTTCTGGCCATGAGCGTGGAACGGGTGTTTTTGCGTCGGCTCATCGGGGAGCCCATCATCTCGGTGATTATGGTGACCATCGGATTGATGTCCATCATCGACGGGCTGGTGTACCTTACCCCCTTTGGGACCGAGAACTTCTCCTTTCCGGTGTTCCTTCCCAAAACCCCCATCGCCTTCGGGGGCGTTTCCATCTCCTGGACCCAGCTGGTGGGGGTGATCGTGACCTTCATCATGATCGGGGCTTTCTCCTGGTTTTTTAAAAAATCCACCGTGGGGATCTCCATGCGAGCGGTGTCCGACGATCAACTGGCTTCCATGTCCATCGGCATTTCCGTCCCCAAGGTGTTCGGGCTGGCCTGGGCCACCGCCGGATTGAGTGCCGCTGCTGCCGGCACCATCATCGGCAACATCACCGGGCTGAATTTCGACACCCTGCACGCCTTCGGCATCACCGTGTTTCCGGTGGTGATCCTGGGTGGCCTCGACTCGATCCTGGGTGCAGTGGTGGCGGGCATCATCATGGGGCTCATCCAGCAGTTCGCCAGCGGTTACCTGGACGGAAACTGGGGGCTCAACGGCACGGCCGAAGTGGTCCCCTACATCATTCTGTTGATTATTTTGCTGATCAAACCCCACGGTCTCTTTGGAATTCATGAAATAGAACGGGTATAGAGAATTATGTCGACAAATCGCTGGTTAGCCACCGGAAACTACTTTGTATCCTACAAGGATGAACAACGTCTCTTTTTTACCTCCCTGGACCGGACCATCTTCACCATGTTTCTTATGGTTCTGTTCGCCTGGCCGGTCCTGTTCCCCTTAAGCAACAAATACATGCTTGTGGTGGACAACATTCTCATCGCCATTGTAGCGGTCATGGGTCTGAACATTGTCACTGGATTTGCAGGCCTGATCTCCATCGGCCACGCCGCCTTCATGGGCATCGGCGCCTATACGGTGGCGACCTTTTCCGTGGTGCTCGGAGACAGCCATGTGATCATTACCCACGGCTGGCCGCTCCTCATTTTCCTGGGCGGCATCACGGGGGCCATCTTCGGCGCTATCGTGGGTCTGCCGGCCATGCGACTCAAGCACCTTTATCTTGCCATCGCCACCCTGTCATTCCAGATGATCTTCCAGTGGACCATCCAGATCATGACCTTCTTCGACCAGGGTCAGACCATCTCTATCTCAAGGGTGGTCTGGTTTACCGGACGGCTGGGCCGCAAACAGCATTATTTTTTCTGGTATTATGTGATCCTCGTTGTCATCGTGATTCTGGGATTCATGATCCGAAACCTCCTTAGAACCCGCTACGGCCGATGCCTGAGCGCCGTGCGGGACAATGACCGCGCCGCAGATGCCATGGGCATGCATCCGGGGCTGACCAAAGTATATGCTTTCGGCCTGGCCGGTTTCTTTGCCGGTGTGGCAGGCGGCCTTCACGCTTATCTGTATCGCGGGGTGGGGTTCGAGTCCTTTACCCTTCACGAGTCTATCAATTTTCTGGCCATGGCCATCGTCGGGGGATTGGGGACCCTGAACGGCTCCTTCTGGGGACCGGTGGCCATCCGGACGCTGGACCTTCAGGTGGAAACCCTGGCGGAAAACTTCGCCCATATGTTCCCATCCCAGACCAACCTGGCCACGGCATTGAAGCCGTTGACATTCGGTCTTGTGATCGTGTTGTTCCTGATGTTCGAACCCCGGGGGATCGCCAATTGGTGGCGCATCGTCCGGTCCTATGTTAAACTTTGGCCGTTTCGGTACTGACGGTGATAATTCGGCCGGGATAGGGGAATGCAAAACATTCTCCACCCGTCGGTTACACCGAATGCCAATTCAGCAGGAAGCAAAAAGCGTTCTTTTGTCGTATGTTATACCACCCGATGTTCGTTAACCGTCAATCCAACAACCGTATCAAAGGGGGAAACATGAAGAACAGAAAAATGATGACCGTCAAGATTTTGCTTTCACTTTTCGTTGTATTCGCCTTCGCCCTCCAGGCCCAGGCGGGAGAAACCTACAAGCTGGCCCTGTCACTTGCGATCACAGGTCCCACGTCCGATGCCGGCAACCCCTACTCAAAGGGTGTTGAAGACTATTTCAAATATGTCAACGACATGGGGCTTTTGGGCGACGACAAGATCGAGTGCACCATCCGGGACGACCAGTACAAAACCTCGGTGACCCAGAGAAATTTCGAGGATTTCCTCGACATGGGCATCGTATTCTACCTCAACTACTCCACCGGCAGCACCATGGCCATGAAAAAGGATTTTGAAGAGGAGAAGATGCCGGTGCTTCCTGCTTCCTTCCATGCAGGCAACCTGGTGGACTCCAACTACATCTTCCTGCCCATCGCCTCCTACTCCGCCCAGGCCATCGGCCTGGCTGAATATGTAGTGAACCATCACGCGGGCGGCGGGACCCCAAAAATAGCCATGTACCTCCATCCCTCTGCCTTCGGTCGCGGACCCCTGGCGGATGTGAAAAAGGCCATCGCCGCCGGGTTGAAGGTCGATCTCGTAGAAGTGGTGGAGCATGCCAAGGACCTCGACAACACCGCAACCTTAAAACGACTGCTCAGCAAAGGTGTCCAGTACGTGATCAGCCAGACCATTCAGTCCCCGGTGGCGACTCTGCTCAAGGATGCCAGCCGCCTTGGCATCACCGCCAAATCCTTCGGTGAAAAGGGCAAGCTCACTTTTCTGGGCTGCCACTATACCGGTGGATCCGACCTGGTGGCACTGGCCGGTGCGGCGGCTGAGGGATTCCACTGGACCACCTCCTACACCATCACCTCCGAGCCGGGTCCGGGCACCGACGCTCAGATGGCACTGGCCAAAAAGTATGGTCGTGATATGAAAGCGGCCAGTTCCCACAACTACGCCAACGGCGTCATGGTCGCCCAGGTGGCGGCCGAGGCGATTTTGCGCGCCAAGGCCAAAGGCAAAAAGATCACCAAGGAAACCCTGTATGAAGAGATGCTCGGCATGAACGGCATCAACGCCTTCTATCCGGTCACCACCGTGGGTCCGGTGACCTATTCCAAAACCGATAAAGCCGGTGTGGATACGCTCCAGCTTTACGTGGTCAAGGACGGAACGTTCCGTTCCGTAGGCGCACCCTTCATTCCGGAGTTCGCGAAATAATCGCCTGACAGCGACGACTTTATTAAAGCGTCGTTTATCATTTGGTTATAATTGACAAACGCCCGGATGGACCACCTGCCGGTGGTCCATCCGGGCCGGCTCCTCAGGGATGAAACGGCATAACCTCAGGATTAATGAAAAGCGGCATTATGGAGAACACAAAAACGGAAAACCTGCTCGAGGTTAACAACATCGAAGTGGTGTACAACGATATTATCCAGGTGCTCCGCGGGGTCAGCCTGAATGTGCCAAAGGGGGGCATCGTCGCCCTTTTGGGAACCAACGGGGCGGGTAAAACCACCACCTTGCGTGCCATCAGCGGACTGCTCAAACCGGAAAACGGCTTTATCCGGGAAGGCTATATCAAATTCGCCGAAACGGATATCACCAACGTGCTGGGAACCAAAGTCGTCAGACTCGGTGCCGTCATGGTGCCGGAGGGCCGGCGGGTGTTCAAGCACCTCACGGTGGATGAAAACATAAAGGTCGGTTCCATCACCCGGAAGGACGGCACCCGGAATATCCGCCGGGACCATGAGAAGATGTATGACCATTTCCCGCGACTGTCCAACATTACCAACCGCCTGGCGGGATACTGCTCCGGCGGTGAACAGCAGATGATCGCCATTGCCAGGGCGCTCATGGCGGCACCGGAAATGCTGATGCTGGATGAACCCTCTCTTGGCCTGGCGCCGCTTCTGGTCAAAGAGATATTCGAGAATGTGGAGACCATCAACCGGGACCTGGACACCACCATCCTGGTGGTGGAGCAGAATGCCAAAATTGCGCTACAGGTTTCGAATTACGCCTATATCATGGAATCCGGCAAGATCGTGCTGGAGGGCCCATCCGCTGAATTGAAAAACAACCCGGACGTCAAGGAATTCTACATGGGAATCACGCAGGGCGGCGGGCGCAAGTCTTTCAAGGATGTCAAATCCTACAAACGGCGAAAACGCTGGATGTAAGCCGGATCACCATTTCCCGGATCTTCGAGAAAGGAGTGCAATATGAAATTTCTTGTGGCGTATAGCGGAACCTCCGAGTCGAAGTCCGCCCTTAAGCTGGCCAAAGAACATGCCAAACGCTGGGAGGCTGAACTGGTCATCGTATCTTCCAGCGAAGGCGGTACCGGAGAAAGACTCGAGGAGATCACCCGAATCCAGGAGGAACTCGACGCCATCAAATTGGATGCCGAGAAAGAGGGCCTTTCGTGTGAAGTACACCAAATGGCACGCGGATTATCGCCGGGTGAGGATCTGGTCCAGTTCGCAGATGAAAACGCCATTGATCATATCTTCGTGGGTATCGAGAAAAAGTCCAGAACCCGGAAACTGCTTCTGGGTTCAACCGCACAGTACATTATCCTCAAGGCAAATTGCCCGATAACGACGATTAAGTAGCCTTATTACAAGCCGTTTTTTCGGATGCGCCGTGTTGAGGTGCGCAATGAACACCCCGATCCGGGACGACCCCTCAAAAAGGTGGTTTCAAACGGTGTCGGACAAGGCCGGTACGGCCGTTAGGGACGCAATCAAATGGGACTATACGATTTCACATTTTTCGATCTGATCAACCGCAATGCCGGCTGTGTGGGAAACCGGCCTGCCTGGTTTGAAGCGGATGACCAGCGGAGCATGACCTTTTCACAAGTCAAAACAGAAGTGGAAAAATTGGCCGGGGGGTTGCAGAAACTCGGGCTGCAGAAGGGCGACCGTATCGGTATCTTGGGGAAAAACAGCCTGGAGTATTTCCTTGTCTACGGTGCCGCTGCAGCCTTGGGGGCCATTGTTCTACCCGTCAACTGGCGACTTTCCGCGGAGGAGGTCTGCTTCAACCTTTCCGATTGTACGCCGAAGCTCCTCTTTGTGGACCAAGAGTTCCAGGGCCTGATCGATGACAATCGGAACAAACTCACTTCCGTGGAACATTGCTATAACCTCATGGGAGGGGATGGCGGTTTTAAAGCCTTTGACACGCTCATGGGGAACCCGGAAGAGGTGGTACCGGTAGATGTGGCATCCGATGACGGGTTCGTCATCATCCATACCGCTGCCGTGGCGGGAAATCCCCGCGGCGCGCTGCTTTCCCACGGTAATGTGCTCTGTGCCGACATACACTGGCATTACTGCTTCGGAATGACCCCTGCGGATGTCCACCTGAACTTTTTGCCCATGTTTCACGTGGGGGGGCTTTTTATGGTCACCAACAGTTTCCACGCTGGGGCCCTAAACATCAACATGAGCAAGTTCGATGCCGCAAAAGCGGTGTCGCTGATCCAGGAGAAGAAGGTTTCCGTGTTGTTCGATTTTTCACCCATTCTCTCCTCTATCCTGGAGGAAGCGGAAAATTCCGGCACCGATATCTCTTCCCTCAAGTCTGTCGCCGGATTGGATACACCTGAAACCATCGAAGCATACCAGGACAAAACAGGGGGGACCTTTTACTCCATGTACGGCCAGACCGAAACCTCCTGTGTGGCCACCTACGGGCGCTACAACGATCGACCGGGTTCGGCGGGTCGGGCCATTCTCCTGGCCGACGTCCAGCTGGTTGACGACTACGACAATCCCGTGGCCCAAGGGGAAACCGGTGAAATCGTGATGAAGGGTCCCATGGTATTCAAAGGATACTGGAACCTGCCGGAAGACAATGCCTACACCTTCCGCAACGGGTGGCATCATACCGGAGATCTCGGCCGCTTCGATGAAGAGGGGTATCTGTTCTACGCCGGACGTAAGGCGGAAAAGGAACTGATCAAACCCGGCGGGGAGAATGTCTACCCGGCGGAGGTGGAAAAGGTGATACTCGCACATCCCGACGTCGAGAAGACGGTGGTGTTCGGCGTACCGGATCCCAAATGGAAAGAGGGGATCAAGGCGGTTTGCCAGATCGAATCCGGGAAAACCCTCGAGGCCAAGGACCTCATCGGGTTTGTTGGAGAAAGAATCGCCAGCTTTAAAAAACCCCAGTACGTAGAGTTTGTCGACGAGATTCCGGCGCTTGAGGACGGATCGCCGGACCGTGCTGCCGTCAAGGAGATGTACGGCGGAGAACAGTAGATATTGGAATTTAGCAGACACCTCGATTTACGACAGTTTTTATTGAAAACGACAAAAAGAAAGCCCCTGAAATTAGTGCACGGTGGAGAATGAATAATATCAGGGGCTTTTAGACGGGAAGTAGGAGGTGCCAATGGAGGAGGTTCCAAGAGGCTTTCCCGCCTATGGACTTAATACTATAGAATGAATTGCCAATGTCAATGCTGATATTTTGCTTATTTTTACGGATAAATAATACGCAATCTGCCTAATTACTGTTCAATATCAAATTCTTATAATCGTTGTATATATAGGTATATACAGGAAGGAAAGCGGTTCTTTTAATGATTTTCTAACAATCGTGCTGGCTTTACTCCGCCATCTTGATCGTGACTTGGTCATGATTAGTAATTTGTTGCGATTTTGGGATAAATTTACAGGTGTGATTTAAGGATACTTCTAATATTGTTTAGTTTTAGAAAAACCGGGTGCTTTCGCATAGAATAAATTGCGGTTAGTCCGCATCTGTAATAAAATTAAACCTTTAAATCCGGATATAATGCTTTGGCACATTCCGGACAAATACTATGGCTGAATTCAGCTTCGGAATGATCACTGATATAGGATTCTATCTGGCTCCAGTATCCTTTATCATCACGGATTTTTTTGCAGTGTGAACAGATCGGAAGCAGACCGCTTAGAATTTTATCTTTAGCATTGCTTCCTGGAGATCCGAAATGGTCTCTTCTTTTTCCTTTTCAGCCTTTTTACGGACGATTATTTCCTTTTCAAGAATAGCGGTTTTTTCTCGGATCTTTTTTTCAAGCTCATCGGCATGCAATAGAATTTTTCCTGCCATGGGTTTCATGATGAACCAAAATCCGAACAGGACGATAAAATAGATCAGAAAGGTAAGGGCACCAATGACGGCCATTTTCCAGTACAAAGGTGAATAGAGCTCATGTTCATTTTCGGTTATAATCAAGCCCCAGTCAGATTCTTCGACAGGCTGATATGCCACAGCCATATCGGCTGTATGAATGAGTCCCGCTTTTCCGTTGATCGCTTTTGCCATATAGTCTCGGACCACGTGCAAAGAATCTGATTCCGCTGATTTATGACCACGTTCCCCTCCAAAGTCAGAAGTGGCCGAATGGATTGCCCGGAAGCGTAACCGACAATGATCTCGCTTGTTCTTCCCAACTCATCAAAATTGGCTACAATTTTTCTTAAAAGTTCAACGTCAAATGACACCAAATCTGTACCCTGTTTCTCTCCTTTTCGATTGATGATCGGAGCGCTGACAACAAGGGACAATCGTTTATCGATTATGACAGGTTCAGAAATCGCAGGTTGATGGGTGATATATTGCTCGAGGTTTTGTCCGTTCAAGGGCAGGCTTGACGCGGACCCACACGTTGTCACAACTTGATTTTTGGCATCCAGCCTAAGGATGCCTGTCACCTCACTTGATAAGTTCATCGCATCCTGGAGTTTCGGCCTGGTAAAGCGGTCCAAATGCTGCAAGGTGATTTTACTTTTGTTATACTTCTCAAGTTCTTGCCTGATTCGCGTCCGACTCGTGATTTGCTTGGCAATATCTTTTGCACGCCTGCACCACTCAGAAATTGCCATCGAGCGTATCTCGGCAATTCGAACAAGGCTTTTCGCCTCTGCGTTCTTTAGGGATCCGAAAAGCGTCAATGAAATTGTTATGGTTAGACCAAGGACCAATGCCAGTAGTGCGATCGCCAAAAGGAAAAACAATCTTTTCCGGATCTGCTCCGTGGACTCGGTGTTGGTATCGGTTATCTGTACCATCGCCAATATTTGCTATTGGAACGACTGCAAAATTAGTAAAAGATGTAATTGATACTTGACGTTGAACTCCTATGGATTATCAAATGGATGACAGGAACAAGATCGAACTCGATATCCCATCCCCTAATATCTGTGATTAGGGATTTTTTGGGAATTTGATTTGAATGGTTGTCCCATTCTCCTCGGAGGTATCCAGCATTATTTTACCGCCCAGGGTCTCGGCGATCAGTCGGGCAGAGTAGGTGCCAAGCCCGGTTCCCCCGGATTTTCCGGCTGTGGCATATTTTTCGAAGAATGTGTCCCGGATCTCTTCCGGGACCACACCCTGGTTGTGGATGCTCACAGACCCGCCTTCCCCATGCTTCATCTGGAGGGTGAGGGTCTCCTTTTTCGGTGAGGCTTCCACGGCATTTTTGAACAGGTTGGACAGCATGGAATAGATCAGCAGTTTTTCTCCCTTTACCGCGAAGGCATCCGATTCTCCGGCAGGTGCGTCATCTATTACGGTATTCACCTTAATCCGCTTGACCTTGATCCGGATCCTCGTTTCCTCCTGGATCTCCCTTAAAAGCTGCATCAGGTCCACGCTCTCCGGTTTCACCTCATAGGTGCCCTGTTCCATTTTGTACATATCCAGGGACATGTTGATCATGTTGATGATCTTGCGGCCCGAGGATTCGATGGTGTTGATGTATTTGACCTGCTTTTCGGTGAGGTTGTCATCGTTTTTCATGAGGGCCGGGTATGAAAGGACCGGATTCAGAGGCGTTTTCAGATCATGGCGGGTAATCCGTTCCACGTCTTCACGCAGACGGGCATTTTCCAATAGAATTTCATTCTGCTGTTTCAATTCCAAATGCGCCTTTTTCAATTCCTTTTGCTGCCGCTTGATTTTATCGTTCGCATTTTTCAGCCGCTCTTCGCTACGGTCGCTCATTTTGACCAGGCGACGGGTCGTTTTGAACAGCTTTTTATAGCTTTTCAAAAGCCATTCAAATTCCTGCGTGAATTCATCGGGCGTTTTTGTTTTGAGGAACTTTTCGCCTTTGGCAACGACCTTTTTCTCTTTTTTAAATGGATCGAAACTCATTTTCCCTCTTTCATTAAAATCCTATAATGATATATTATTGGCTCCGCTCATTATGCTTCAACCGTCAACCCGGGATCGCTGAGATATTGTGTCAGGTCCACCTCATCGATCTGTTCCGGGGCGAGAAATTTTTCCGCAAAGTCGAGATAGACACCGTCGACCAGAAAAAGATCGAACAGATCGGCGTCGATGTGCCGGTCATTTCGGAAAAAGGTCATGATGCGCAGGGCCTGGCTAAGGGACTTGGCTTTTTTATAGGGACGGTCCGAGGCAGTCAGTGCTTCGAAAATGTCCGCAATGGCAAGGATCTTGGCCTGGACCGGCATCTCTTCCATGGATATTCCCCGCGGGTAGCCCGTCCCGATCATGGTTTCGTGATGGGAGCCGGCGAAAACCGGCACTCGGGAAAGGTCTTTGGGGAAAGGGAGGGCATCCAGCATGATGATGGTGTTGATGCTGTGTTCGTTGATCTTGAAGCGCTCCTCCTCGGTCAGGGTGCCCTTGGCGATTTTGAGGTTGTAGAGCTCTCCCAGGTTGTAAAGGTGTTTGGGCACCTTCATGCTGAGGCCGAGGGTTTTGGGATCGTAGGGCAGGGGCTTGCCCTTGGGGCGCCGGACGAGATGCTCTTTTTTATCGGCCAGTAGCTTTTCTTCGATCGGTAAGGTTTTTGCTGATTTGCGTTTCATACGCTTCAATTCTTCCTGGGAAAGCCCCAGACGGTCGTCGAAATATCGAAGCCAGGGGGTCTGGGCGATTTGCTCCAGACGTTCCATTCGTTCGGGGCTCATGAACTCCCCCCCCACATTGCATTCCGCCACAAAGGCAAAATCGTTCTGCAGGGTTTCAAGCCGGGTATCCAGTCCGGCCTTCAGTTCGTCCGGGTCACCGCCGTCCATCCGTGCCTTGTAATAGGCGATTTGCGCATCTCGGTGGAGCACCTCGTAACGCATTCGGATCTCATGGATGCGATTGTAGATCGTCTCCAATTTGGTCGCTTTGTCCACCACGTATTCCGGGGTGGTGACCTTACCGCAATCGTGCAGCCACCCCGCCAGGTAGAATTCACGCCACTCCGTCTCGTCCATATAGAAATCCGCCAAGCTCCCATATTCCGACTCGCAGGCGGCCTTGGCCAGCATACTGCCGAGTTCCGGCACCCTGGCACAGTGTCCCCCGGTGTAAGGGGATTTGGTGTCGATGGCGCTGGCGATGACCTTGATCACCGAATCGAACAAACGGGCCTGGGCTTTGACGAGGTTCTTATTGTCCATGGCAACGGCGGCCTGGGAAGCCAGCGCCTCGATGAAGCGCTCGTCATCCTGGCTGAATGCCACCAGACGCCCGGTGCCGCTCACACGGGCGTTGACCAGTACCAAAACGCCAATGACTTCTCCTTTACGAGGCTTGAGCGGAACGGCCAGAAAAGACTGGGTGCGGTAATCGTTTTGCTTGTCGAAGTTGAAGATTTCCTCGAAATCGAAATCCTTGCTTTCGTAGATGTTGGGAATATTCACGGTGCGTTCGGTGAGAACGGCATGGGCGATGGGATTAAAATAGCGCGGTTTGTCGTCCGCATCGCGCAAAGGGATGGGTGCATAGGTGATCTCTCTTTCGGAAAGACCCCCCATGCGCAGATCCAGGGTGTCGTAGCGGATGATTTCGTAATCGATTCGGTCACCGTCGAGGCAACTGAAGAGGATGCCGCCGTCGGCATTGGTGAGCTCCTTTTCTCCCTGGACAATCATTTCAACGAATTTGGCATACTGGCGCTCCACCGACAGGGCGATACCCAAATCCACGAGCTTTTCCAGCTTTCCCTGGGCGACGACCAGTTCTTTGGTGCGTTCTTTTACTTTTTCCTCCAGCAGATGCGCATGATCCGAAAGTTTCTTGTGTGCCTTTTCGAGTTGCAATTGCTGCTGCTGAATTTTGGTGTTGGCTTTCTTGAGCCGTTCTTCACTCCGGTCACTCATTTTGACCAGGCGACGGGTGGTCTTGAAAAGCTTTTTGTACTGCTTGGCAAGCTTCTTGTATTCTGATCCCAGGTCCGCTTGGTCTATCCGGGAAAGGACGTCGTCTGCCTTTTCAAGGACCTTTTTCTCGGTTTTAAAGGTGTCGAACTTCATGATTCTTCTATGGCATTGAGCGTATAGGTGGCGTGTTCGAGATCTTCGCAGAACTCTTCACCCAGCTCTTCCATGTTGTCGTCGTCCTCCTCGTAGGTCCATATCACATGGACTTTGTTGCCGTCTTCGGCGGTTTCGTCGAAAAGCTCGAAAAGGCCCATGAGGATCTTTGCGCTGCTGGAGTTGAAGTAGATCAGTTCGAAGGTGAATTCGACGCTGGCATCTTCGAGCTGTTCGAAATGCGCCTCCAGTTTCTCCATCACCGGGCCGTAGAATTCATTCACATCCTCCGGATAAGATTCTCCACGAATTGCGTACTGGTTGTTGTCGAAATCGAAGTGTATCTCCGGTGAGCGTTCCGTCTTTTCAATGATCAGCGGATCCATAATGACTCTCCTATATGTAAGCTTTTAGGGTAAAGAAATAGTTATCCTCATCTACTTCCGTGAAGTCGAATTCCATACCGCCCTTGGCGCGGCGTGCGATATCGATAAATCCGACCCCCGCTCCTTTGCTGCCCTCCGGGGTTTCCCCCTTTAGGGTTTCCTTCCACAAGGCCTTCAATCCCTTCTTGTCGAGGCTCTTGATATTTTCTAAAGAGTTTTTCAGCCTTTCGACGTCATGGGATAGGATCACATTTCCACAACTGATAAAGACCTTTCCTTCCTCCTGGCCAACGGTCAAAAGCCCGAATTTGAGCTGAACATCCTCGTTTTCGGGTTCCGCCTCTGCCGAATAGCGAATGACGTTCTGCACCTGTTCCACAAACACCGAAAACGCCGCCTTGCCTGTTTTACGGTCCACGTCATCGATCTCCAGCTTTTTCTTCATGGCACTACCGATGCCCATGAGGATGTCCTCGGTCATGTACCCGCAATAACAAAACAGGATTCCATTGTCCTGCAGGTACTTTTTGAATTTTAACATGTTTGCTGCGAGCATCATCCCCTCCTTTTTAAGGTTAGGTCTGCGTTAAGATAATGTTTTTATGTCACTTATTAGCATTTGACACAGTATTTTTGCAACGGGAGGTCAGGGCCTGTTTCCTAACAGTAGAGTGATCAATTGTAAGACATCTATAACCGGAAACCCACTACCGACACGTCGTCGCGGCGCTTCTCATCTCCCTGGTAATCGTTAAGAATCTTGTAAATTTCGTGATCCTGGTCGGACAGAGGGATGCCCTGAATCGAGGCGATTTTCCGCTTGAAGCGTTTTTTACCAAAGCCCCGGCGTTTGGGGCCGCCGATCTGATCGAAAATACCGTCGGATGACATATAGAAAGTACGCCCTTTTTTATTTTCAACCATATGATTGGTATAGGCCGTATTTGTTGGAGTCCCCCTATAACCGATCCCCTTGCGATCACCCTTTATCATGGACACGTCACCATTTTCCGCGATAAACAATGGAAAACCGGCTCCAGCGAAAACAAGCCCTTTTTTATCCGGGGGAATATAGCAAACCCCCAATTCCAGTCCGTCATCTGCCAGGCTTTCCTTGCGATCCTGGCCGAGGACAATCTGAATCAGCCGGTGCATTTTAGATATCAACCCGGCAGAGTCACCTTCCGGGACTTCAAGAAGGGCCAGGTCTAGAGCACCGCTTGAAATGAGCGTCATAAATGCTCCGGGTACGCCGTGCCCCGTACAATCGGCCAAAATAACAGCCATTCCCTTTCCCCAGTGATGGCACCAATAAATGTCCCCCCCAACGACATCTCTGGGTTTCCACAAAATAAAAAATGAACTTGTTGCTTCATATAGTAAATCTATTGGGGGCAGAACCGCACGCTGAATGCGGCTGGCGTATTTGATCGAAGATGTAATTACCTGGAAGGCCTCATCACGCTCAATTTCCGCTTTTTTACGTTCGGTTATGTCCGTCCCTATGCAGAGCAATTCAACGAGCGTTTTTTTGTCATCATCAAAAACCGCTTTGTTTGTCCAGCTTATCCACACCTTCTGGCCATTTTTACAGACATTTTCGTTTTCATTTTTTTCATAGCTGTCCGGATTCCGAACGATATCTGCAATAAGTCCGCTCATATTTTGTCCCTGAGCATCCTGCTCCGGCACGATGGAGTCCAGAATGCTCCGCCCGAGGACTTCTTTGGCCGAATAGCCGAAAAAACTCTGTGCGAACTCATTGAAAAATGTCACCCGACCCTCAGGGTCCAGTTTGATGATGATGCTGGCGGCATTCTCGACCAGTTCACGATATTTAGCTTCATTCTCCTGCAAGGCTAATTCGGCTAACTTGCGGGCGGTTATGTCCACATAGGATGCGAGTACCATTTCTACTTCATTTTTTCTGTCCCGCGTGCAGGAAATACCCAGGTTGGTGTATAGCGTGCTGCCGTCCTTTCGGATGAAACGCTTGTCCATGGTATAGCGGTCCAATTCACCGGCCAGTAATTGGTTGTACTGTGACATATCCGCTTCGAGGTCCTCAGGATGCGTCAACTCCATCCAGGAGACCTGTTTCAGCTCATCGAACGTATAGCCAAACATTTTGAGGGCCCGGTCGTTAACTTCGATCCACCCGTCTGTAGGATGGCAGATGGCCACGCCAATCTGACTGGTGGCAAAGTAGTTCCGAAGGCGTCCTTCTTTTTTTAACAGCTCTTCTTCGGCAGCCTTGCGGTCCGAGATATCCCGGATGGTTCCCACGGCGTGCCACTCCTCCCGAACCTTGAAGCCGGACACCGCCACTTCAGCCGGAAACAACCGCCCATCGCTTCCGACGGCATTCACCTCCTGTAATCTGCCAACTACCGGCCCTTGACCGTCCTGTGCAAAGCCTTCAAGACCCAACCGGGCCCTTTCTCTGAGTTTCTCAGGGATGATAAGGGCGTGGAGATCGCAGCCCATCGCCTCGGAAGCGGAAAGATCGAACATGCTCTCTGCGGCATGGTTCCAGTACATGATGCGGGCCTTGGCATCGATCATGACCAGGGCATCGTGAACCGCCTCGCTCATGGCACGCATCTTCTGTTCCGCCATGGTGCGCTCGTGGACTTCATGGGCCAGCTTGCGGTTGGCACGCCATATGATGGCGAGAATGGTTCCGGCAACCAGCAGGATTGTAAAGCTGATGCTCAGTACGGTCGTCCAGTCGATACGAGATTGGACCTGGATATTCACCCAACGGTCCTGAAAGCTGCGGTGATCGGTCTTTGGAATTGCGGCCAGGGCTTTGTTCAGTATCGAAACGAACGGCGTCCAGTCCGTTCGCACGCCAAAGGACAGATCAAGTGTTTGGGGCAAAACGGCCACCACCTTCAACCCTTTAATATCGTCCCGCCTCACGTAGTAAGTCAAAGAAGCGTTATTGCCAAGAGTGGCGTCCGCATCGCCGTTGGCAACCGCCTGCAGTGCTTCCACAAGGCTCTTGGTTTCCAGGTATCTCAATTCAGGATGTTCAGCCCTAACCTTTTCCCCCATGGGGGCGTTTGCTATGATTGCGAGACGCTTCCCGGCGAGGCCTTCCAGCCCGGACACAAACGGCATGTCTTCCCGTGTGACCAAAACGATGGGAATCCTAAGGTAAGATTGAGTGAAATTGAGATACTCTTTGCGTGATGGGGTTACCCCCACCCCGGGAAGGACGTCAACACCGCCTGCCTTGGCTTCCGATATGACCTCCTTCCATGTCAAACCCTCTACGGGTGCCATGGACACATCCAGCTTTTTATTCAGCCAGTTGACATACTCAGAGACGATCCCCATATACCGTCCGTCGCTTCCAACGCCTTCAAAAGGAAACCAGGAGGGATCCACCCCCAGTCGAATGTTTTTGTGTGCCTCCAGCCATTGCTGCTCTTCTTTGTTTAGATAAAGGTTCTTGGGTGCGTCCGAGGCCATGTATTTTTGTTTGACATCATGGATCTCTTTGTCGGAGATGGTATCCAGCCCCTTTTGCAAGATGTCCCGCAGCAATGGCTGGGAGTCATGTACTCCCATGGAGAGCTTGAACAGATGATCCTCGTAGTAGCCCACAATTTCAAGATTGGACAGCATGTGCTGCTCGATGAAAAAAGCGCCTACGGCCAAAGTGCCCATATAGGCGTCGGCTTTGCCCATGCTCACTGCCTTGAGCGATTCCAGTGTACTGGATGTCAATAGAAGCTTGGTGTCGGGTTGGTTCCGCTCAAGATATTCCTGCTGGAAGTAGCCTTTTTCCACTGCAATGGTTTTGCCGGGAAAATCCTTGACCGAAGCGATACCCTTCGTGCCTTTTTTGACCCAGATGGCATCCTGAGAGGTAATAAACGGGGTGGTGAACAAAAGATATTCATGGCGGTCCGGTGTCTCGCGCAGACCGGGGCAGAGAACCAGCTCTCCGCTTTTCAGTTTCAACCGGTTTTCGGACCAGGGCCGCAACACGATATCGATTTTCAGGCCCGCCCGCTCGGCAACAAGGCGGAGTATATCCGCGGTGATCCCCAGGTAATTTCCGCTGCTGTCTACGTATTCAAAAGGCGGCCAATCGGGTGTTGACGCCACCTTGATGTCGGGGTTCTCCTTTATCCAGGCTTTTTCTTCACGCGTCAATTTCAGCCTGGGGCGCTGTCCTTGAATCAACCCCAGCCCCAGCCAGGTTACCCGTAACTCGTTCAACTCCTCTTCGGAGATAGCATCAAGCCCTTTTTGAATAATGTCGTTCAGGACCGCATGTTCTTTCAGAGTGGCCATATGCAGATGGGTGGCCTCCGGATCCTCGAGGGAGACTTCGTCCACGACACGAATATCGGGAACCAAGTTCTTTTTGAGAATGTGGGAGATGACCCCCAAACTGCCCACAAACGCATCCGCTTTTTCCAAGGATACGGCTTTCAGAGCTTCCAGCACGCTATTTACAGGGAATTGTTCAATCCCGGGATGCTTTTCCTCGATCAGCTTGTTGATGGAAAATCCTTCCACCACCGCCAGCTTTTTTCCTACCAGGTCTTCGAATGAGCGAATATCCGGTTTTTTTTCATGCCCGATCAGCACGGTTGGATTTGAGGTGTATGATCTGGTGAGGGCCATTTCTTTCTCCCTGGCCGGTGTTTTATACACCGCCGGAAGGAGGTCGATGTCGCCCTTCTTGAATTTATCTACCAATTCGGCCCATGTAAAACCGGATACAAACGTCAGCGTTAGGCCCACCTTGTCTGCCGCCAGACGTACCAGGTCGTTTGAGTATCCCGTGGGTTTTCCGTCTTTCACGAAATCGAAGGGAGGCCAGTCCATTTCGACCCCGACGACGAGCGGGCTTTTAAGCTGCTTGATCCAGGCGCTTTCCTCGGCTGTCAGTTCCGGGCCTTCGGCTTCTTCAATGGTGAGCCAGCGGTCTCGTATGTCGATCAGCTCCTGGTGCTTGATGCGTTTCAACCCTTTATCCAGAATTTTGGCCAGCATGGGTTTGGACTTGTGTATGCCGATCCGAAACGTACCGCCCTCCGTGACATATCTCGCAGCGATCTTGAGGTCTTTCACCGACCTTGCCTTAAGGGCTCTATGAAACGAGATCAGTCCTGCGACACAGGCATTTGCCTCGCCATTGCTTACCCGATCCAATGAGTCGGCGAGTTGGTGGGTCAAAATCAATTCACCGGTTTCGCCGATAACTTTCTTTAGGTCTTCTATGATGGCTGCTCCCTTGACAACGGCGACTCGCTTGCCGTCCAAATCGGTCCATTTGGCGATTTCATTATAATCCTGCTTAACAATAGCCACTTGCGGCACAAAAGCATACGGAGGTGTGAAAAGCACTTCCTTTTCGCGCTCGGGAGTCCGGGACAGGCTCAATGCGATGTCCGTCTCCCCTGACATGACACCTTTAACCACGTCACTCCATTTTGATTTGAATATCGGCACGAATTCAAGGCCGGTGCGTTCGCTCAGCAAAGAGAGAAGGTCCGGGTTTAGGCCGATGTAGGAACCATCCGATTCCAACACGCCCACGCGGGAGAATGATTTGGTCACGGCCACTGTCACAGCCGGGTTTTTCCGAATCCAGTCGTTTTCCTTTGGTGTAAATTCCTTGGCTAACAACAACCGCTCGTAGTACCGGTCGACAGGGTTTGGCAACCAGAGTTTTTCCAGTTTGGCCATCCGCCCGAGGGGAAGCTGGCCAAAGCCTTCATTAATAACAGGAAGCAGTTCTTGCCGGTCCTTTCTAACCGATGCAACAACGTGGTTGGAAATGGCGATTTGAGTGCCTTGCTTCAGCAGACCGCGAATGCCGAATGACGCCAGGTCGGCCTCGACCAGGACATTCTCGTTCAAAATAGCGTCCACTTCACCCTTTAGCAGGGCAAGGATCAGCGCGCGGCCGTCAGGATAGCTGAACAACAGGAGGTCCTTAAAGTTGTCAATCAAATATCGTTCCTGATAAGTGCCATGGATCGTGCCGACTTTTTTCCCGGCCATTTGTTTTAGATCGAGGCCGGCCTCTTTTTCGCTCCTGAAAAACAGCGACGTCTTGATCTCATGAATGGGTTGTGAAAACGCCATCCACTCAGCGCGCTGGTCGTTGGCAAACAAACCGGAATGGACGTCCGCCTTTCCGTTTCGTATGTTATGAATGGAGCTGGACCAGTCATCGGCCAGAAAAGTTACGGGCATCCCGGTTTCCTGGCTCCACAGTTGCCACATCTCCACTAATAGCCCTGTGGGCTCACTGGTTGGTGAAATAACGGAAAAGGGGGAGTAATTTTTGGCAATGGAAATAACTAGTGGCGTTTTTTCGATTTGTTGGGAACTGAAGCAAAGGGATGGGCTAAATAGGCAAAAAACAACAAAGGCCAAAATAATTAGATTTTTCCAAAAGAATGATCCTTTGTATTGCGGCATGGTTAATCTCTCCTGCGAATAGGTCCTGCTAAGGAGCTCTTTTTAGAGGTGCCGGCCAATAATAAATCACTTTCACACTTATTGGCAGTGAATAAAGCAATGATCGTCTGCCGGCAACCTATTTTTCCGCCTCTGGATACGAAGGGTTGCGGAAATATAGCAGACCGAGGTCGATGGTAAATGATACAGATTCGTTATAACCGGAAATCCATGCCCGAAACGTCGTCACGGCGTTTCTCATAGCCCAGGTAATCGTTAAAAATCCGGTAGAGCTCTCAATCCTGTTCGGCCGGGGGGAGGTTCTGAATCGCGGAGATCTTTTGCATGAAACGCTTTTTTCCAAAGCCCCGCCGTTTGGGACCGCTCACCTGGTCGATGATGGCGCTGGAGCTTAGGATAAACGTAATACACGATGCAGGATCGGTTATCACGATTCGCCGTCCATCCGCTTCAAAAGGTGTTGTTTCACCTTGGTTTGAATTTCGGCCGGATCGAATGGTTTGGTCAAAAAATCAACCGCTCCGAGATCAAAACCTTTCTGCTTGTCTTCCTCTTCGGCCAGTGCGGAAAGGAAAATGACCGGGATACCGGCGGTGTCCGGATTGTCCTTTAACTGCTTGCACACCTCGAACCCGTCCATATCCGGCATCATGATGTCGAGCAGTATCAGGTCCGGCGTATCTTCCTCCACGGCCTCCAAGGCGCCTTCGCCATCCATGGCAACAGTCACATCATAGTCCTCAGCGAGAATATCCATCAGGATATCGATGTTGGTTTCCGTATCATCCACTACCAGAACAATACAATCCGAGAGGTCTTTCATGGGTTCTCCAATCATTTAATAGGGTTCAAGGACTCAAGGGATCCAGGGTCCAAGGGTAAAACTTCATATTCTTAGCCAATTCTAATCGGCATTTATCCCGAACCTTAGGGATATTGACCCTTTAAATTCACAGCAACTCAATTATCCGAAATTTCTCTATATTACTGTTTAGCTGCAACTAATTGGTAGTTGATTCTACCGTTCTTCTTTTGGAAAAATGGCAGTTATTTTGTAAATCTCCAAACATAGCTGATAGGCTTTTTGCCAAACTATCAACTCTTTGTAGCTTTTAGCATTTCCCTTGAACCCTCGGCCCCCTGGCCCCTTGAATCCTATGCCTTGCAGCATCCATCCCCAATTGCTGCAAGGCATGCTACAGCTTAAACCCGATGGCGGAAACGTCATCCCGACGCTTCTCCTCCCCTTGAAAGGCCACGATCTCCTGATAGATCGCTTCCCCCTGTTCCGCCACCGGTACCGGCTGTATGGCGTCAAGCAGTTTCATGAACCGCTTTTTCCCGAACCCCCTTTTCTTGGGCCCGCCGATCTGATCGAAAATGCCGTCGGACGACATATAAAAACACATCCCTTTCTCAACGTCCAGAACCTTGTTGGTCCAGTTCGTATCCTTCGGAATATGCCGGTAGCCGATCCCTTTCCGGTCGCCCTTGATCTTTTTCAACCCGTTCCCATCGGTATAAAAAAGGGGAAATCCAGCACCTGAAAAAGTGAGTGAATCCTTTTGGGGCTGGATATAGCAGACACCCAGCTCGAGACCGTCGTCCGAGCAGTGATCTTCATCGCACACCTCCTGATCCTGGCTGAGGAGCTGCTGGACAATCTGGTGCATGCGCTGAATCAGGGATGCCGCGTCACCCACCGGAACGTCCAGGAGGGCGCGGTCCAGGGCACCGCTGGAGATGAGCGTCATAAATGCCCCCGGCACGCCGTGCCCGGTGAAGTCGGCCAAAAGCACCAGTGAGCCGTCCCCCCACTTTCTGCCCCAGTAGATGTCTCCGCCCACCACATCGCGCGGCTTCCAGAGGATAAAATACTCATCCAAAAGATCAGACATCAAGTCCACGGTGGGCAGCACGGATCGTTGGATCCGGCTGGCGTAATTGATGCTGGAGGTGATCACACCGAAGGCGTCTGACAAGGCCGTCTGTGCTTTTTTCCGCTCGGTGATCTCCACCCCCAATCGCCGGTTCCAGGTCACCACGAAAACGATTATGAGAAGTGCGCTGACAGCAAAAGGTGTCACCCACAATATGATGGTTTTAAGGTCGACCCCGTATTTGACCTCGATGGCCATCCATGCGTTTTTAATGGCGGCCCGTTCCCTTTCGTCAATGGTTTCCAGGGCCTTGTCCATGATCTGAGCCATAAGCGGCCAGTCCTTGCGGACACCGAACGACAGATCGAACCGGTATTGGGTCGGTGCGGCAATTTTGATGTTTTCGAATTTGTGGCGTTCGATCTCATAGGTGATGCTGCCCAGGTTGTCGACAAAGGCGGTAATTTCTCCCTTGTCGAGCGCTTCCAGGCCGCTTGAAAGATTTTTGTGGGGAACCAGAACCAGATCCGGAAATGCTCCGGCAAGAATTTCCTGGGTGACGTAGCCGTCCACCACACCGACTTTTTGGTCAACGAGATCATTGAGGTTGTCGACGAATATCCCGTCCTTTTTGGTTGCAATCACCACCGGAAACGAGATGTAGGGTTTCGTGAAGTTGAGAAACTTTTCCCGCTCTTCGGTCCTGGCGACGGCCGGCAGGATATCGATTTCTCCCTTTTTTATTTTTTCCAGCACTTCTTTCCAGGTCAGGCCTTTGACCGGCTCAAAATCAATACCCAATCGTTCGGAAACCGCTTCCGCGTAGCCCGCCGCAATCCCGGCAAACCGATTGTTCTCGTCCAAAAAGGTGAATGGGGGCCACGAAAAATCGTCGCCCAGCCGATAGGATTTGTGCTCACTCAGCCATCTTCGCTCCTCCGCAGTCAACACCACCGCTTCAAATTTTCCCTTGGAAGCTGCTGCAAAAGGCAGCCAGCGATGACGAAGCTCACGCAATTCTTCAGTGGTAAGGGCGTCATATCCCTTTTGGAGGATATCCCGCAGAATGACGTCTTCTTTTCTCACACCCATATGAAGTTCGGTTTCTTCCTTTTTTTTGAGCCAGACCTCTCCCACAATTTGAATATCCGGTATCACCCGGGTATCCATGATGTGGGTAATGACACCCAGACTGCCGATGAATGCATCGGCGCTTTTAAGGGAAACCGCTTTCAACCCTTCTTCGACGTTTTTTACAGGTAGCTGTTCGATGTCCGGATATCGCTGCTTCATGACGTCGGCCGTGGCAAAACCGGAAACGATTGCCACCTTCATGCCTTCCAAATCGGACAAATTTTGGACCTGGGTGCGGTCTTTACGCACCACCAAAACCGACGGATTGGTGGCGTAAGGGGATGTAAATGCCATGGTTTTATCGCGCTGGGGTGTCCAGTACACCGCGGGCAACACGTCGATCTCGCCGGACTTGAACTTTTCCACCAACTCCGCCCACGTGTATCCATTGATAAATTTCAGCTTCAACCCCGCTTTCTTCGCCATGATACGGATCATATCGATGCTCAAACCGGTCGCTTCGCCGTCAACGGCGAAATCAAAGGGCGGCCAGTCCATTTCATTGGCGACTTTCAATGGTTTCAAATTTTCTGACAACCACTTTTCTTCCGCCGGGGAAAAGATGATGACGTTCTTTCCGGATGCCGTTCCAAACCATTTCTCCTGGATTGTAAAACGCTCTTCGTGGGTGATGGCATCCATGGCCTTTTGCAGAATATCGCGTAGAATCGGCCAATCGTTGCGGACGGCGATCCGCATTTTATTTGAAAACGCGGGGTCGTTCACCTTGTTTGCCGCTACCAGATTGGTCAGCAGCAATCGCTGGGACAAATAGCGAAAGATGGCGAGCCCGGCGATGGTCGCATCCGCCCGCTCGTCTGCCACCGCAGCCAGAACCCCTCCCTGATCTTTAAATATTAAAAGCCGGATGTCTGGATAGTTCTTCTCCAGGTAACGATGTACGAAAAAACCTTCAACGACGGCGATGCTGCGCCCTTTCAGATCCTCGATGTTCTGAACCGGAAATCCTTTGCGGGTGATCAGCATGGCGGGATTGTTCACAAACGGTGCGGTAAACAGCAAATATTTCAAGCGCTCCGGGCTTTTGACGATGTTGAGCATCACGTCGAGATCTTTTTGCGCAATCATTCCCAAGAAATCATTCCAACTCGGCCCGCTGACATAATGAACCGACAACCCTGTTTTATCGGCGAGGAGGTTCATGAAATCGATGGAATAGCCTTTGGGCTGGTTTCCCTCGTAGAAATTGAACGGGGGCCAATCCTTTTCATTGTGAACGCGGAGGATTGGATGCTCGGCTATGAAATCCTTTTCCTGATCCGATAATATCAATTTGGACTTCGATCTGATATCCACATACAGAAAGACTTCACCCACCTGATCGGCGTTGAACATCGAATTGGCCTTATACAATTCGAAGTTCTCGACCGATGCCGGTAGCTTTTTTCCGGAAACGATACGATCGCCATCGCGGTAGCGTGTGACATAGACTTCCCCTGTCAAGGACTCGATGATTCGAAGCCCCTCTATCTTCGGGTGGGTTTGTAAAAAGGTATCGATCGCCTTTTGCAGGGCGACCTGATCCAGATAGCTGAGGGGCAGCGCACTGATCTGGGCGATCTCATCGGCCATCTGCTGGGAGGCAAATAGGTTTACCGGCAACCATACCAGGAGCAGGATGATAACGAGTAAAGCTTTCACCCTTTTACCCAAATAAAAAAGAAGAGAATTTGTGGCTCTCAACTGGCTCATTGGTTTTTCAGCAGGTCCCATAATTTCTCTATTTCATCTTTTTTCTTGTTGTAGCTAAGCTTGGAAAATATGATGTAGTAATCTTTCTGGCGGATGGGATTTGGCTCCTTGGCGATTTTATCTTCAAAGTTAGGGATTTTTTTTATTGCCTCCGCTTCGGTCTCCATTGCGGCATAGGCCGCGATCTTTCCTCGAACCAAGTCCGCGATGATCTGCTCTTCCCGAATCTTGATCACCAACTCAATATTCGGGTGCTTTTTTAAATCCTCGATCACGGCATAGCCGTCCTTGGCCGCCACAGGCCCATCCGGCTGACTGAACCGGGTGCCATCCCAGGAGATACTGGAATTTTTGTTCTTGTAGATGTAGTACGTTTTGCCCGGATTCAGCCTTCTGGAACTGTCCGGTTTGCCTTCTTTCATGGGATAAACGGCATATTGGGCGCGATCCTTTTTATAGCTCGCATTGATAAGCCCGTCTGCGACCCCTTTCTCGATCATGACCAGCGCCCTTTTCCACGGCACACCTTTAAAAACCAATGTCAGCTTACTGCCGTCTGCGAGTCTTTTCAGCTTATCGACTTCCAACTGTGACACCGGGTTCGGTTTGTTTGGGGTGTTGTTGTGGAGGATTAACAGGTCCGCTTGGGTCACCGAAGCACAACAAAATACAAATCCCAACACCATCAAAAAAAGTTTTCTCATAAGTACGGTTCCTTTATTTTCAAACGGCCCATTTTGACCCATCCGCAAAATACGGATGAATGCATGCGTCTGGCTAAGATGAATACCTCCGACGGGTATTGGGGGGATGTTTCTCACCTTTCTGCCGTTGGCTTAGCTGTTTTTTATCGGTGAACGGGATTTTACGATATTACGAATGGAAATAGGGCGTTATACTACAATTAGGACTTCGAGTCAATCATGGGAAACAGGAAATCTCAACCATGAGGCATGCGGAAGGGTAGAATGCGAACGATTGTACCGTTTGGGTCCGATAACTTGCAGGAACAGGCAGATGATCATCAATCTTTTCATAACAGCAAAGACGAACGAAATCACATCGAAAGGGACCCCTTGCGGAAATCCGTTTTGCCGATCATTGCGTTGATGAGTACGGGAGTCCCTTTGCGGGCAGTTTCGAGAGCCGCCTCAAGGACCGTCTCGATATCCTCCTCTTGGTCCAGCAGAAATCCTTTACCGCCGAAACCTTCAACCACTCGATGATAATCGGTCCGCCTGAGTACGGTTCCCACATCATCCCGCAGGATCTCCACCTGGTCGCGGGCGATCTGAGCCCAGCTGCCGTCATTGCCCACTATCGCGATGACGGGAATACCATGTCGCACAAAAGTGTCGAACTCCTGAAGGCTGTAACCGGCAGCGCCATCCCCGTATATCAGCCAGATGTCATGTTGCGGGCGGCACAGCCCGGCACCCAGGGCAAACCCGGCACCCACGCCAAGCGTGCCGAAAACTCCCGGATCCAGCCAACTCAAGGGGCTGCGCGGACGTAAAATGTAGGATGCCGTGGCCACAAAATCTCCGCCATCGGCAACGATAACGCTTTCCGGTTCCAGGAATCTGTCCAGTATTCGAAAAAATCGAAGTGGGTTGATGCCGGCAGTCGCTTCAGCCGATTGCGTATCGATCTGTTGCTCACGCTTGCGGTCAGCCTGCAGAAGCGTTTCCAGCCAGTCGTGCCAAATCCCCGGATCCAGGCCTTTCTGCTCAGCCAGCGCGCATAAGAATTGATGCGGATCAGACAGGATGCCGATATCCGGCTTACGGTTCAAATTGAGGTCGGCCTTGCTGCGATTGACCGAGACAAGCGTGGCTTCAGTGCCGATGGAGCGGCCGTATCCGAGCCGGAAATCACATGGCATTCCGGCAACCAATACCAGATCGGCCGACTGTAAGGCTTGTTTACGGTGATGCCGCATGTGGACCGAATGAACGGCCCCCAACAGGCCGCGTGCCATTCCCGTCAAGTAGGTCGGTATTCCCAAAGCAGCGACCGCCTGCGCCAACCGTGTGCTTTCACCCGGGTTGAGCATGGCCTGGCTGCCCACGATTAGAACGGGTTTTCGCGAGCGATTCAAGGTCTGTGCGGCTTTTTTTACTTTTGAAGCATCAAACGAGTATTCTATGGGCTGCCACTCGGCGAGTGTCGTTTCATCGAAATCGCACGCAAACATGCGGTCAAGGCGACGTGCCAGGTAAAATTGAAAAAGCTTGCTCTTCAGGTTTACCGACTGAGTAACGCCTGAAGCCTTGCCATACCACTGGCGAACAATTTCTTCACCATATAGAAGATCGATGGGACATTCCAGAAAAACGGGTCCGGGGACATCTGACTGGGCAACCGTGAAGGCCCTATCGAGCGCCGGAACGATGTCGCAATTGCGATTGATAGACACTGCCATTTTCACAACCGAATCCAGCATGGGAATGATATCGATATCCTGAAGGGATCCACGGCCTTTGATAAAGGTCGCCGCGGCGCCGCCAATCAGGATCATCGGCGATTGGGCCATTTGGGCATTTTTTAGTGCGGTAATCGTATTGGTAACCCCCGGTCCGGCAGTCACCGCGGCAACACCTGGTAAACCGGTTAAACGCGCAGCTGCATCGGCGGCAAAAACGGCATTCACCTCATCTCGCACATCGATAACGGCGATACCGGCGCGGCGGCATCCGACCAGGATGGGTGAAATGTGCCCGCCGCAAAGGGTAAATATGTGGCGCGTCCCCCTCTTTTTCAGAGCGCTGGCGATGACGTCGCCGCCACTGGTTTCCATGTTTCCTCCCGAAAGGTTGCGAACCCCTTGTGTTTCCAAACCACAGTATATTCAAAAATAACAATAAATATCAACTCGTTGTTTTTTTAAAAGAAAGGGCCCACCCATGCGATGGTTACCGGATCCATTAGATAGGCTTTTAATTACCCGTCATTTGAAAATTCATTTGTTTCTGTGGTAATCGATCCGCATGGAGTGTCCGTCTTCTATTTGTTCATCGAGGATCTGTACCGAAGATTGACCATGCAATTGAATGCCGAACCCACGACCCAATTGGGGGAATCTTTATGAAAATCATCCGCTGCGATCGGGAACTTGAAACGCCCCACATCGATCTTACCCTGGAAAAATGGGGGCATGAGCTGACCCTATTGCCCGAAAGTATCAGCGAGGATGAGCTTTGTACGGCCATGGCCGAGTGTGAACTGTTGCTGATGTGTTATACACCGATTACCTCACGGGTGATCGCGTCGGCACCCCGTCTTAAGGGCATTGTAAAGTACGGCGTGGGGATCGACGCCATCGACATCCCGGCAGCACACAAAAGAGGGATTGCAGTGGTCAACATTCCGACCTACGCCGAGGAGACCGTCGCCGAAGGGGCCTTTGCCATGCTGATTGCCCTTGCTAAAAAGCTGATGCCCATGCAGAAAGTGCTTGATAAGGAAGGGTGGGCCTGGCCGACAGCCCGATGGCTCGGGTCTGACATCGCAGGTAAAACCTTAGGGATCGTGGGATGCGGCAGGATCGGCTCCAGCATGGCGCGCATGGCTGGTGCCGGTTTCCGGGCCCGTGTGGTGGGTTACGACCCCAATAAAAATTCCAAAGAGATGCAACCCCTTGGCATTGAATTGTACGACGACCTGCACGCCATGCTCGCGATCTGTGATTTCGTCTCGTTACATGTGGCGTTGAGCGATTCGACACGGTGCCTCATCGGTGCACAAGAGCTTGCAGCCATGAAACCGACAGGGTTCCTCATCAACACGGCTCGTGGAGCCCTGGTTGATGAAGATGCGCTGTTGCACGCCTTGCAGGAGGGCCGCATCGCCGGTGCCGGACTCGACGTCTTCAGCCAGGAGCCGCTGAACCCTAATAACCACCCCCTCAGGGCGTTATACGCCATGGAGAACGTGATCCTGATGCCGCATTTGACTTTTTACACCAAAGAAGCCATGAATCGCTTGGAGTCGGAAACCCTCGAACGCTGTAAAGAAATCCTTGATGGGCACCCTGTCACCATACGCTCTACAGATCCCCGTTTGGCGACTTAGGCTTGCCTAGATCAAAATGCCGGGGGTTCCTAGCAAATCGCCCCATACGTGATTCTCTTTTTTTCCGTCAGCAATGTCATGGATGATGCCCACAAAAATTACTTGTGCCAGGTGAGTGAAACCGTATCCTGCGGCGCCTGTTGCGGTTTGTATAATATCCCGAATCTATCACGTGAAAACCTCGAAGTACTTTTGTCCAATCGAGCTACGGAATTTGCATCGGTCCCCAGGACCGAAGACGGAATCTATGAATTTCAAAGAAAAAACAAGGGGCCACACCGGCTATCGCGGCCGTTTCCCGAATTTTATCACTGTCCTTTTTTGGGGCTCATCGGTAATGGGAAGGGACGCGTCGGTTGCCTCCTCCACCCGGCCGTGCCCGATAACAAAGGCATAGACTATCGATCCCTGAGCTGGTATGGCGAGCAGGCATGCCGTACCTATTTTTGCCCCGCCACCCATAAACTGCCTGCTGTCTACCAGTCGATTCTGATACAGACCATTGACGATTGGTATGTTTTTGGACTGACGGTTACGGAGTATGCACTGATGAATGCCTATTTCAAGGAAGTGGAATCCCGCCTGGGCCGACACATCAGGGTGGAAGACTACACACAGAATATGGAGGCAATGGGTGCCTTCAGGGAATTTGCCGATCTCAAGTCCAAATGGCCTTATCGCAGGGAGGATTCTTCCGGTCCCTGCAACTTTTTTTTTGAAAACGGTCTGTATCCCAGGCCGGGTGTCTTTCGTGCTTTTCCGAACATTGGGGTTTCCTCATACGAAAAGATTCTCAGAGAGCTGGACTCCGGCTTTTCATCCGAAAAAGAGATTGCAGCGGCAGACCGGTTATTGGATGATCTGTTCTTTAAAACTGAACGAGCGCTAATGTCATGATACATCTATGACCGCAGGGAAGGGCTTGTAACGAAGAACAAACAATTATGGCGGTTGTTTAGGCCCCTAATATCGGCTATATGCTTCGGCAAGCTGCAGTTTAACCGGACCACAGAACCTAGCAATAGTAGACATTCACCTAAATCCCATAACAAATGGATGCAAGGAAACGACCCTTTTGGAATCAAACACTTTGCTGACTGAAAAAGTAATTTCGCAAGCTGAATCGTATACTGGGATCCGAGCCGGTGTTATCCTATTAAAGGATGCTTTGCTAGGACCTTCATATCGAGATAATTCGGCAAGAACCATTACTTCAGGGGGCTTGGACGATGAAAAAATTGACGATTGGCCTGATGACGCACAAACGGTTCTGATATTGGGTTTGAAGCATCCAGAAGGCGACCTTCGTCTGGACTACTGGGAGCGGGGCGATACATGGGGCAATAGACGGCTTCGGGAAATATCAGCGGGAATACAAAGATGGCTACAGGTAGAATTGCATATCGCCGCATACCCGCTACCCTATCATGTGGAAAAAGGGGGGCTTTTTTTAAAAGACGCCGCTGTTTTATCTGGGCTCGGTATTGTCGGTTATAACAATCTGTTCCTTCATCCGGAATGGGGGCCCAGAATCAGGCTCCGATCGATGACCTTCTTCATCGGCGGACGCAATGAACGGAAAGGCGAGGCATGTCACAAATCGATTTGAGCCGAACTTCAGAATCCGAAGCGGATCGCCCGTCTCGGCCGCAGTTCCGGATTTTTTACGGCTGGTGGATGGTATTGGCCGGCACGGCCATCTTTTTCGTGTCTTCCGGAATCGGTTTTTACGGACATGGCGTTATCTTGGATCCGCTGGTGACTTTGCACGGCTGGTCCAAAGCAACCATATCTTCAGCCGTTACGCTCTATTTCCTTTCCTCAGGCATTTTCGGAATCATCATCGGTCGTTTAATCGATAAATACGGGCCCAGATGGATACTGATCAACGGATCGGTGATCTTCTGCCTGGGTTTCATTTTGTTAAGCCGGATCACCGAAACCTGGCAACTGTATGGCGCCTATCTTATTCTTTCCATCGGATTTTGCTGCACTTCCCTTGTACCTGTCAACACCTTGATTACCAACTGGTTTATCAAAAAGCGCGGTTTTGCCATGAGCCTTGCCAATACCGGTTTGAGCCTGGGCGGCATCGTTCTTGTCCCTTTTGCCACTTACGCCATCGCGCATTGGGGGCTGAAGACCGCATTGTTAATTTTGGGCATGATATATTGGATCGTCGTCACGCCCACAGCCCTTTTTTTTGTCAAGCAGCGGCCCTCGGATGTGCACCAACTCCCGGATGGCGATCTGAAGGAGGGCCCATCGCGTGAGAAACCGTCGTCACCGCTGGATTTTAACACCCAAATGCAATTCTGGTCCAGGACCCGAGCCATTAAAACCGTGGCCTTCTGGGCCATTGTCATCGCTTTTATGATGGCATTGGCGGGTCAGATCGCCTTTCTCATGCACCAGATGTCATTTCTTAGTCAATATCTTGGAAGAACCGGAGCAGCCACTGCCGTCAGCATCACCGCTGCAGCCAGCATTGCCGGCCGTTTGTTTCTGGGCACCTTTGTGGACCGCTGTGATAAACGCTATGTCAGCATGGCGTGTTTCCTGATTCAAGGTGCGGCCGTTATCTCTCTAGCCTATTTCAATCACGTCGCCATTTTGTACCTGGGTACATTCGCATTCGGACTCACCATGGGAGCAATTATCATGATGCAATCGCTCATAACGGGAGAGTGTTTCGGTATTGTATCCTTTGCAACGGTATCGGGTATGGCCGGTGTCTTCACCATGTCCGGAGCCGCATTTGGCCCCGCAATCGCGGGCTTTATTTTCGATATCACCGGTAGTTACCAGATCTCGTTTACCATATTCGCCGCCTTCAGCGTCGTTGCCGCTGTGGCGGTTTTCTTTGCCAAACCACCGCAATTGGAAAATTAAAGAACTAAACTCTATCTCATTTTGTCCTACACAATATATTCACGATCGGTTAATATTACTTCGCATTGAATTTAAGCACCTGCCATTGGGAGAAGGTACCTGTTCACGGGGTATAATTAGTCAATTTCACCCGATCCAGGCAAGATCGGGCTTT